>Ga0299906_10002434_pt1 | contig 15436 bp, 16 predicted proteins | sample RVTome_14_FD_200259 | JGI IMG/M metagenome (GOLD analysis project Ga0299906, IMG submission 200259) | Soil microbial communities from uranium-contaminated site in the Upper Colorado River Basin, Wyoming, United States - RVT145D125 (version 2) ... | reverse complement strand
TACAGATCTGTTGCTCCTGGCGGGCCGCCGATGTGTCGGTATTCGCAGACTTTTATCTGCACCGAGCACCCTTTCTCTCGCCGCTATCTCCTTGTGTGTGAGCAACCTGCGGTGCCCTCCACTGTCGTGCGCGCCGCCCGGATGGGCGGCAGCCCGAGGGACAGCGCCGCACGAGGCGTGGGCGTTACGGAATTTCACGCCGGTGGGGAAACGCTACACGCCCCTTCGGTTGGGCTGCCCCCTCACGGGCCCTGACGCCTGGCCGGGTAATGGCGGGGGACCTGCCGCAGGTAGGCGCCGTAGGAGCTGTTGACGTACCGATCCGCCAGCCGGAGGAGCCCGGCCTCGTCGATGAATCCCTTCGCGAAGGCGATCTCCTCGATGCACGCCACCTTCAGCCCCTGGCGGAGCTCCAGCGTCTGCACGAACTGGGAGGCCGCGAGCAGGGAGTCGTAGGTCCCGCTGTCCAGCCAGGCCACGCCGCGACCGAGTCTGGCCACCGAGAGCTGGCCTCGGCGCAGGTATTCGAGGTTGACGTCGGTGATCTCCAGCTCGCCCCTGGCCGAGGGTGTGAGCCCCCGTGCGATCTCGACCACCGAGCCGTCGTAGAAGTACAGGCCCGTGACGGCCCAGTTCGAGCGAGGGGACGCCGGCTTCTCCTCCAGGCTCAGGGCGTGCCCCTCGGCGTCGAACTCCACGACGCCGTACCGTTCGGGGTCGTGCACGTGGTATGCGAAGAGCTTGGCCCCACGCGTGAGCGTCACCGACTGCTCGAGCGCCCTGATCAGGTCGTTGCCGTAGAAGATGTTGTCGCCGAGGATCAGGCACACCGTGGAGTCGGCGAGGAAGTCGGCGCCGAGGAGAAAGGCCTGTGCGATGCCCCCCGGGTGCGGCTGCTGGCGGTACGTCAGACGGATCCCCAGCTCCTCGCCGCTGCCCAGCAGGTCCTCGATCATCGGCAGGTCCCGCGGCGTGCTGATCACCAGCACCTCGCGAATGCCGCCGAGCATGAGTGTTGCCAGCGGGTAATAGATCGTCGGCTTGTCGTAGACGGGGAGGAGCTGCTTGCTGACGGTCCGGGTGAGGGGATAGAGGCGCGTGGCCGCGCCGCCGGCCAGGATGATGCCCTTCACGGAGTGTCGCCGAACGGCACGAGCATCACGATCTCGCCGGCGCCGGTTCCAGGGTCGACCGAGAGGTACCATCGCCCGCCCGCCGCGCCGGCGGCGCCGAGCGCGGCGACGCCCAGGGACAGCTCTCCGATGATCGCCAGCCGACCGTCCGCCAGCGGCTGCGTCAGAAAGAGCCGCCCGTCGCCGACGAGCATCATGAGCGGCGGGTCCATGGATGGCGCGATCGCCAGGGCCGCGCTCGAGGCGGCCGTCGCAGACGTGTCGACGAGGACAGGAGGCGACGGCCACGTCGAGCTGTATGCCAGGGCCGGATCCACGCTGCCGACGTACGGCCCTCGATCGGTCGCCCCAGTCAGCCAGACCCTCCCGAGCGCGTCGTCGATGTCGAGCGACGTGGGCCGGGTGAAGCCGTGCGACAGGATGGGCGATCGACGGGGGTTGTCGCGCGGGGCGAACCCGTCCCGGTCGAAGCGCAGCAGGAGTCCTTCGAGCGTATCCGGCGAGCCGCCGGGAGGATCGGACACGGTTGGCAACGCCAGGTGGAGGAGCCCGTGCGCGTCCACCCCGAGCGGCACCGGCGTCCCTGCAGGTGCGGGGAACCCGGTGACGATCTGGGCGCCCTCGCCAAGCGTGTTGTTGACCTCCCGGTAGCGGGTCACCTGGAGTGTCGTGCCGCCGTCGGGGCGCGCTTCCGTCCAGGCGACGAACACGAAGCGCGTGGCGGCGAAGTCGGCGTCGATCGCGATCCCGACGATGCGCCGGTTCGCGTGGTCGAGCGTGAGCGCAGGTGCCGTGACGGTCATGTCCCCTTGCAGCACGCGGACGCGGCCGGCACCCTCGACGAACAGGACACGTCCATCCGGTGTCGGGGCCACTGCCTGGATTGGCTCGGGCGTACGCGCCACGACGGATGCCTGGTAACAGCGGCTCGATGCCGCGACGCAGACGGGGTCGCGGCTGGAATCCTCGTTCTCGGAAGCTCTGGGCGGCGCGACCGACTGCGGTGTTCCGGCGCCTCCCCCTGTTGTCTGCCCGCTCGGCGTGCCGTTCACCTTCAGCGGGGCCGAACGCGGACTCTCGACGCCGCCAACGGTCGAGGTCAGCTCGAGCACGTTGGGTCCCGCGTCGAGCGGCGGCAGCGGGCTCGAGCAGGGATACCCGAGCAGGCCCGGCTTGTCGCCGCACCGCGTGTTGACGAGGACGAACGGCTCGTCGTTCACGTACAGGCGGAAGACCATCGATCGCAGGTTCTCGACCGACGGGGCCTGCTGGTCCCATTCGAGACGCTCTGGGCCCCCGGCCGAGGGGGGCAGCCGGCCGCCGCCGTCGCACGCGGCCATGGCCAGCCCGCCGAGCAGGACGGCGCACGCGGCCATCCGCGCGGATCCTGGAAGCCGGCGCCAGCTGATCGGATGGTTCGACGACCCCATCGCGCGTACTCGGGGCGATGTTATCCCACGGCCCGGGATGGTGCCAGCTCGACGTCAGAACGTCGGCGTGGCCGCCGACGCGCGCTCGCCCTCACGGACCGTCGCATCGGGGATCACGATCCACGCAATCACGTAGGCGATCGCGCCACCGACGATCGCGCCGGGGTAGACGGCCAGAATCGCCGCGACGACCCGCACGATGGCGGCGTCCACTCGGAGGTACTCGGCCAGTCCGCCGCAGACGCCGGCGAGATAACGGTCCGTCGAGGACCGGACCAGGCGCTTGCCCGCGTACTCGCGATGCTCTCCCGCCGCCGCCACTGGCAGCAGGAGCCACGCGATGACGTAGGCGGCGAGGCCGCCGATGAGCACGCCCGGGACGATCGAGAGTGCAACCCACGCCAGGCGGATGAGCGTGACGTCGGCGTCGAGGTACTGCGCGAGACCGGCACACACACCGCCGATGTGGCCGTCCTCCGGCGCGCGTGTCAGGCGCCGGGGCGCGGAGGCGGAGGCAGGGTCGCCGACCCGCGCGCCGCAGAAGCGACAATAGCTGGATTCGACCTCGAGGTCGCGCTGGCAGCTCGGGCACGTCATCGCACACCTCCCCGACGGCTCCGGATACATCCCACACTATCAGATACGACGGCCGGCGCCCGTGGTTCGGTAGTGGGTCAGACGCCGCTCAACTGGACCGCGGAGGCCCCCCGGTGCCGTCGGCCGGGATGAGCTGCAGGCGATGTCCTCGCCCCGTGCCGGTCCGGGCGAGGGTGCCGACCGGCAGCTCGATCGTGGCAAACGCCGTGCCGCTGAACGCGATGCGCCAGGGCGGCACGTTCGCATACGTCTTCAGCACGACCCCCTCGCGCGAGGCGAAGACGATGTCGATGCGCATCTTCATGAAGAAGGTGTGGACGGCGGGGCAGGGCGCGATGACGAGCGCCGAGCCTTCGGGAAAGACCGTCCGTCCGAGCAGACCACGGCGGCGGGTCGCGGAATCGACCGCGGTCTCCACGGCCGTGGCCAGCGGCACGCCGGCGTCGAGATCCTGCAGGACGAACGTGCGCTCCCGCTCCCTCAGCAGCGGTCGCAGGAAGTGGCCGGACCTGGCGCTCACTGCTCCTGGTCGCCCCCGCCGAACAGCCCCCGCAACCGCCGCTGGATCTCGTTGGTCAGGCCTCGCTTGATGGCCGACGCGGCGTCGATCGTGATCCGCGGATCGTCGAGCGTGCCGCCGAGGCGTGCCGGCAGCACGACGCGGTTGTTCTCGAGCGTGTAGCGCGACAGATCCGAACCGGCCTGCGCCGAGAGCTCCTCCGACAGCAGGAGCTGCACCGACCCGTCGAGCAACTTCCCCGCGAGCGCGAGCGTGCCGGAGCCGGTGACGTCGGCGTCGCGCGAGCGCATGGCGAAGCTGTCGGCGCTGAACACCTGGCGCGCGAGCGAGAAGGCAGTTTCGATGCGTTCGAAGCTGTTGGTCGACGCGGCCGTGTCGGGTGCGGGGTTGCCGAAGAACAGCACCACCGTGCGCACCAGCCCGAGCCGCTGGATCGTGCCGTCCGCGATGGCGGCCGAGCCGCTGCCGCGGGCGCTGGCCAGCGCCGCCGCCATGTCGGCGCCCTGTGCGGTGAACGTGCCCCGTCCCGACAGCGTGCCGGTGATCGAGTCCGGCGACCCACCGAAGGCGGCCAGTTGCGCCACGTCGAGCCCCTCGAGGCGCGAATCGAGCGTCAGGTTCAGCGTCTCGCCGAGCCGGGCGTCGAGCGTCCCCTCGTAGCGCCCGTCGAAGAGGCCGAAGGCCAGCGGCGCCAGCCGCACGCGATCGCCGTCCACTTCCATGTCGGCGGCGAGGTCTGACAGCTCCACGCCGGCCGCTGTGGCCGAGTCCGCGCTGAGCTGCGCGCTGATGTGGGGCAACTCCCCGCTACCCCCGCCCGCGCGTCCCGCGCCGCCGGACGACTCGGGCGTGAAGGCCTCGGCCAGCGCGATCAGCTCGTCGAGGTCCAGCCGATCGGCCTCGATCTGCAGGCGTGCGTCGATGCGCGGCTCGAGATCGGCCTCGCCGGTCACTGTGAGCGACGTGCTGCTGGATTCGGCCGTGAAGCGCTCGAGCGTGAGACGGCTTCCCGCGAGCGCCGAGTCGGCGGAGACGCCCACCTCGTGGCCGCGGCTCGTGATGCGGATGTCGCGCAGCGAGATGCCGCTGACCGACACCAGCTCGATGGCCGGCGCGCCGTCGTCCTGGGTGGCCTCGGTCGTCTCGTCTCCTGTCGGAATGGCGAAGGGCAGCGGCATCTGGATCACGCTGTCGGCGATTACGATGCGGGCGTCCTCGATGCGGCGTCCGAGCAGCGCGCCCAGATTGGTGGAGAGCTGCACGTCGGCAAGGGTGACCTGCGCCGGCTCGCCCACCTCGATGTCGCGCAGCCGCACCGAGGCCCGCGGGAACAGCCCGACGCTGGCCTGGCCGATCCGGACCGGCTGCCCCAGCCAGGAGGTGGCCTGCTGCTCGATGGCCGTGCGAATCGCGTCGCCGGAGAAGAGGAAGTACCCGGCCAGCGTGACGGCGGCCACGAGCACGACCAGGAGCGCTGCGATGGCGAGGAAGATCTTGCGCATGGGAGACATCACCAGGAAAAGGGCGAACGGCCTTGCCAGCCCGGGCTTACTTGGCTATCATAGCCATATTGAGGCTGCCCGTGAGAAGCACGAACATCGCCGATCTCCGCAACAAGCTCACACAGTACCTCCAGGAAGTTCGCGCGGGCGAGGAAATCATCGTGCGGGACCGCCAGCGTCCCATCGCCAGGATCGTGCCGTTCACCGTCGAGGGCGAGGACGCGGAGGAGTCGGCGCTCGTGGCGTCCGGGCAGATGCGCCGGGGCTCGGGCACGATCCCGGCCTCCTTCTGGACGGCGCGCCGCTCGCGCGTCTCGCTGGAGCGCGTCGTGACCGCCGTCGGGGCCGACCGCGACGGCGACTGAGCATGGCGTTCTGGGATGCGAGCGCCGTGGTCCCCCTGTGCTGCTCGCAAGTGGCGACCGTGCAGGGACGCCGGCTCCAGCGCGAGCTGAAGCGCATGATCGTCTGGTGGGGCACGCCGCTCGAGACCCGGAGCGCCTTCGCGAGACTCGTGCGAGAGGGCGGGCTGACCGAAGCCGAACGAGGCGGCGCGATCAGGCTGCTCGGCCGACTGCGGCTGGCGTGGGACGAGATTCTCCCCACGGAGAAGCTCAGGGCGCTCGCCGAGGATCTGCCCGACGCGCACGTGCTTCGCGCCGCGGACGCCGCGCAGCTCGCCGCCGCGCTCGTCTGGTGCGGTGAACGCCCGCGAAAGCGCCCGTTCGTGTGTTTCGACGAGCGATTGAGGGTCGCCGCCCACGAGCTCGGGTTCTCCGTCCGGCCGTAGCCGGCTCCGCGTCCGTGGCGGGCAGTTCGCTTCGTGCCTGAGCTTCCAGACATCCTCCTGTACCTCCACGCCCTGCATCCGCGAATCGTGGGCAAGCCGATCGTGCGCGCGCGGCTGGCCTCGCCGTTCCTGCTGCGCTCGATCGCGCCGCCGCTCCAGGCGGTGGAGGGACGCGCGGTGGTGGGGCTCGAGCGGCTGGGCAAGCGCGTCGTCATTGCCGTCGACGGCGAGCTGTTCCTCGCCTTCCATCTGATGATCGCGGGCCGCTTCCGGTGGAAGGCGCCGGGCGCGAAGATCCCGGGCAAGGTGGGGCTGCTCGCGCTCGACTTCGCCGACGGCACGCTCGTGCTCACCGAGGCCCGCACCAAGCGCCAGGCGTCGCTCCATGTGGTGGAGGGTCGAGAGGGGCTTGTCGCGCACGACCCCGGCGGGATCGACGTGATGCGCTGCACGCCCGCTGCGTTCGGTGCCGCGCTGCGCCGCGAGCGCCACACGCTCAAGCGCGCGCTGACGGATCCGCATCTGTTCAGCGGCATCGGCAACGCCTACTCGGACGAGATCCTGCACGCCGCGCGGCTGTCGCCTTTCAAGCTGACGTCGGCGATCACCGACGAGGAGATCGCGCGCCTGCTCGACGCGACGCGCGGGACACTGGGCGCCTGGGCCTCCCGGTTGCGGGAGGAAGCCGGGGACGCGTTCCCGGAGAAGGTCACCGCCTTTCGCGAGGGGATGGCGGTGCACGGGCGCTACGGGCGGCCGTGTCCCGCCTGCGGCACGCCGGTCCAGCGGATCGTCTACGCAGCCAACGAGGCCAACTACTGTCCAACCTGCCAGACCGGCGGACGCCTGCTCGCCGACCGGGCGCTTTCGCGCCTGCTGCGCGAGGACTGGCCGCGGACGCTCGAGGAGCTCGAGCGGCGCAAGGGACGCGACGACCCAGGCTGAGACCTCGCCATGGAACGAATCACGAAGGCGTAGCGTCCAATGACGCCATGAGCAAGGTCCTTCGGCACATCGTTGTCGCGCTGGCCCTTGGCGTGTGGTCCGTCCCCGCCTTTGCGCAGTCCGCCGACGAGATCGTCGAGAAGCACCTGGCCGCCCTGGGCGGGCGCGAGGCGCTCGACGCACTCACGTCCAGGGTCTCCAGGGGCACGATCTCGCTGACGACGCCGGCGGGAGTGATCGAGGGTACGGTGACCGTCCATGCGAAGGCGCCGGACAGGAACCGCACGGTCATTCAGCTCGATCTCAGCGCGTTCGGCGCTCCCAACGCGACGATCGACCAGCGCTTCGACGGCACGAACGGCTACGTCCTCGATTCGATCAACGGCGATCGCGAGATGACGGGCAGTACGCTCGACGCGATGAGGTTCGGCGGCTTCCCGACGCCGCTGTTCGACTACAAGGGGCGCGGGGGAACGGTGACGCTCATCGGTCGGGAGCCTCTGGGAGACGGCGAGGCGTATCTGCTCGAAGCCACGCAGGCGTCCGGCGCGTCGGCGCGGTTCTTCATCGACGCAGACAGCTTCAGGATCGTCAGGGCCGTCATCCCCATCGACGTGCCCGAGCTGGGCGGGCCGATCGATCAGGTCGTCGAGTTCTCGGACTACCGCGAAGTGGACGGCGTCCTGGTGGCGCACGTGAACGTCTCCACCAACGTGGCGCAGACCGTGACCGCCACGCTGACGGCCGTCACGCACAACGTGGAGATCGAGGACGCCGACTTCAGGCGACCGGACTAGCAGGTTGCTCGAGAAGGGGTCGACTGCCTGACAAAGACGGCGCCACCGCCGCGGAGATCATGTCGCGCAAGAGCGACCCGATATTCCGCGTCCTGGCACGTAGCGTCTTACTTGGATTTCCGGAAGCTCGTCATAGGCGCTACGATGCGCGCGCCCCGGAAGCGTCCTCGAAAGCCCGGACGCCGATCTGATCGAACATGTGCCGCATCCATCTCATGTACACGAGCAGCGTAAATATCTGCAGTGAATAATCGTCACGTCCTCGAGAGTGGCTCTCGATCATCTCCGAGAACAGACGTCTGTTGAGTATGCACACATATTGCTCATCGCTCTGCTCGAGCTCCGTTCTCAGCGCATCGAGCCGTGCCGGCGAGAGCAGCCCGGTTATGGGAGAGCTGAAGCCCTGCTTGCGTCGGTAGATTACGTCCTTCGGAATGTGTCGCTCCGCAACCTTCTTCAGCAGGTATTTCATGGTCAGGCGCCGGATCTTTCGCTTCGGGGCGATGCCGAGAGCGTAGTCGACAAGCTCGTTCTCCAGATAGGGCACGCGAACCTCGAGTGAATGCTGCATGCTCATGCGGTCCGCCAGCAGCAACAGGTCGTTGACCGTATAGTTTTCGATATCGTACTTGTAGATGCGATTGATGCCGTCCACGGCTTCCTCGTCCCAATAGGCATCGAATCGAGAGTTTTCGAACGGGTCGCAGGCGACGACCGGTGACGCTTCGGTGTGTGACAGGTAGTCGATGAACTTGCAGTACGACCGTCCAAGATTCTCGTCGACGTTTCTCAAGAACGTCTTGATAAGTCTCACCCTATTGCCGAGGCGGCCGTGCCGCGAGGAGGGGATCCCGCTTATCAGCCTTTCCATCGCTCCGCGTGCCCAGCCAGGCAGGTTCGTGTAGACCGGCAAGAGCTTGCAGGCCAGGTAGCGATTGTAGCCGCCGAAGAGCTCGTCCCCGCCGAGCCCGGACAGGCAAACTTTGACGGATTCCGATACGAATCCGAATATGAAGAAATTCAGGAACACGGACGTGTCGCCGAGCGGCTCGTCCAGCACCGAGCAGACCGTGTCGACGAGCCCGTCCAGCCGCTCCTGATGGACCACCGTGTGGTGGTGGTCGGTCCGGTACATCTCGGCGACTTGATTGAAGTACTTGGACTCGTCGAAGAACGAGCTATCCGCGTACCCCACCGAGTAGGTATGGACTTCGTCCGTATACCGGCTCATGAGGGCGACCATCAGGCTGCTGTCGACGCCGCCGCTCAACAAAGCGCCCACGGGAACATCGCTGATCAGATGCATCCTCACGGAGTCTGCCAGGAGATCGTCGACTCTTTGAACGGCCACGGGCTCCGGCTCGTCGTGATCGACGAACGAGATCCGGTGATATCTGGCCGTATGCCAGCTCATCGAATCGAGGTCGTAGACGAGCCAGCTTCCAGGCGGCAGCTTGCGTACGTCCGCGAACGGCGTTCGCTCTCCTTCGATATAGAGCAGGTGAAACAGTGATTGGATGGCCGTCTTATCGAGGGTCGGCGCGATAGGATGGCCCAACATCAGTGACTTGAGCTCGGACGCGAACGCCAGATTCTTCTCGGCGTCCACGTAATAGTAGATCGGCTTGATACCGAAGCGGTCTCTCGCAAGGACGATCTGGCGTTTCTTCTTGTCGTATATCGCGAAAGCAAACATGCCGTCCAGCTTTGGCAGGCAGTCCAGCCCGTATCGCTCGTACAGGCGCAGCACGACCTCCGTATCGGTGCCGGATGTGAACCTCGTATCCGGAAGCTCCTTTCGCAACTCGGAGAAGTTGTAGACCTCGCCGTTGTAGGCGATGACAAGGGATGCATCGTCGCCGACTGCCATCGGTTGCGCGCCATCGTCGCTCAAATCGATGATGCTGAGACGCCAGTGCTGGAGAACGACGCTTCCATCCCTATAGACGCCATAGCTGTCGGGCCCGCGATGCGCAAGGCTGTCCCGGGCGATGGGCCGGCCGCCGGTGCTTCCATGGAACCCGCACATGATCAGCGCGAGAGGATCTCTGAAATGAAGGCGTGAAGTTTACGGCGTTCCGTGTCCCGAGAGCAGAGACCGGCTGCAGTCCGGGCGTTGCGAGACAGTCTGGCGTGGCGCTCGCCGTCTGTAAGGATCTCGAAGACCGCGTCGGCCGCGGCGTAGAGTCCCTTCGCGCCATCGGTCACGACCAGCAACCCCTCGTCGGCGGGGAGGCCGCGCTCGACCAGCCCGCGGAGAAACGCCGCGAGACCGACGACGCGCTGAGGCCGAACGCTTCGGCCTCTGTACAGCGGGCATACTCCGGTGTCGCCAGCCCGCCCAGCACCCGCTGCAGCAACTCCGTGTCGAACTGCCGTGGCACGTGGAAGTGCTGGTAGGTGGTGAGGGGCACCTCTCGATTCTGCCGGCGGTCGTCGAAGGTCGGTGATGTAGGGCAGATGTGGTCTCCTCCGCGCGCGTCGTCCTGGTACTCGTACCGCTTCGGCTTTCCGGTCAGCGCATCCACCGCCGCGAAGGCCTCGAGGATCGAGCAGGAGTCGGCCCTCCCGCCGCCGATATTGTAGACGGCCCCGCGGCCGGGATTGCTGAAGACGGCCTCGACCGCCGCCGCGACATCGTGGCTGTGGAGGTTGTCCCGAACCTGCTGTCCCTTGCATCCGAAGACGCCGTACACGCGCTCTTCGAGCCGGACCTTGACCAGGTACGACAGGAAGTCGTGGACCATGAGGTCGCCGCCACCTTGCTGGCGCCGAAGATCGAATGCGTCGACCGGTCGATCCGCACGTCCTCGCTCACGCCTGCGTGGTGCTCGCTGTGGCCGCAGTCCCGGCGCGACGGGAGCTCCGTGACCGGGAGCACCAGCTCCGAACCGATCAGCCCGCCCGCACCGGTGATGAACGCCCGCATTCGCCCTCGACTCCAAGTGCAACCCTCAGGCCGTTCCGTCCCACGACGTGGCGGCCGCGCGTCGTGGAATTGTACCGGCTGGAGGCCAGACGGGGCGCGCCGCGGGCGTTTGATCGCCACTACAATCCCCGGCGTGTCCCCCCGCGCGCGCTCGTGTGTCATCGCGCTCGTGCTGACGGCCAGCGCCGCGGTCGTCGGCGCGCAGACGCCGGAGCTGCGCTGGGGTGGCGACGCCGAAGGGGGCGCCCCCTTCGTCGAGGCCGATCCCGCCGACCCCACGCGGGTCATCGGCTTCGACGTCGAGGTCGCGGCGCTGCTCGCGGCGGAGCTCGGTCGTACGCCCCGCTTCGTGCAGGTGGGGTTCACGAGCCTCGCGGCCGCCGCCGCCCGTGGCGATTTCGACATCGGCCTGAGCGGCCTGGAGGATCTCCCCGGCTACCGCGCACGCCTGGCCGTCACCGTGCCCTACTACGCGTTCCGCGAAGTGCTCACGGTGCGCGAGGTCGATGCCCTTCGCTACCGCTCGTTCGAGGACCTGGCCGGCCGGCGGGTGGCCACGCTGGGCGCCACGCTCGCCCACGAGCTGCTCCTCGAGGCGCAGGCCAGCCACGGCGTGGTCCCGGTGACTTACGAGGACGACGTCCACCCCTACAGCGACCTGGCGCTCGGCCGGGTGGACGGCGTACTGCTCGACGCCGTGCTGGCCGACCGCGGCGTCCGGCGCAACCCCGGACTCGTCAATCAGGATGCCGACATGGGCGTCGGGCACTACGTGGGGCTTCTGCACCCCGACAGCACCGGCCTTCGCGACCGGGTGAACGACGCTCTGCTGGCGGCCATGCGCGACGGCCGGCTCGAGGGGATCTTCCGGCGCTGGGACATGTGGAACGACGACCAGCCGCGGCTCTACGCGCGACTGCTCGCCGGCGAGGAGGTGACGACCGAGGCGCCGCAGAGCGACGCATCGTCGCTCTCGACGGGAGAGGCCATGCGGCGCTACTTCCCGTCGCTGGTCCGCGCGGCGGTCATCACGCTCGTGCTCTCGTGCCTGTCGATGGCGCTGGCCGTGCTCGTGGGCATGGCAGTGGCCGCCGGGCGCGTCTACGGGTCGCCGGCGGTGCGGGTGCCGCTCGTGGGCTTCGTCGAGGTCATCCGCGGCACGCCGCTCCTGCTGCAGCTCTTCGTGATCTACTTCGGCCTGGCCGGCGTCGTGCAGTTGCCGGCCTTCGTGGCGGCGCTCGTCGGCCTCGGGATCAACTACGCGGCGTACGAGAGCGAGATCTATCGCGGCGCCCTCGAAGCCGTGCCGGCGGGGCAGCTCGAGGCGGCCCGGTCGCTCGGGTTCAACGAGGCGCAGACGCTGCGGTTCGTGCGCGGGCCGCAGGCCTTCCGGATCGCGCTGCCGCCGATGACCAACGACTTCGTGGCTTTGCTCAAGGACAGCTCGCTCGTCTCGGTGATCACGGTGGTGGAGCTGACGAAGCAGACATCGATCTTCGCCGCCAACATCGGAAGCTGGCTGCTGCCCGGCGCCATGTGCGCCGCGATGTACCTGGTGCTGTCGCTGCCTGTTGCCTACGGCGCCCGCCGGCTCGAGGAAAGGCTGAAGGCATGAGCGGGGCCCTCCTGGCGGTGACGGACCTGGACGTGCGGCGCGGCACGGCCGACGTGGTCCGCGGCGTGTCGTTCGGCGTCGAGCGCGGCGAGATCGTCGCGCTGATGGGCGCCTCCGGCGCCGGCAAGACGAGTGTCCTGCGTGCGATCGGCGGGCTGGAGCCGGTGGCGGGCGGATCGGTCGTCGTCGACGGGCTCACGCTGCGCACGGGCGAGCGCGTCCGCGGCCGTATGCGTCACGAGCTGCATCGTCGCGTGGGCTTCGTCTTCCAGTTCCATCACCTGTTCGACAACCTCACGGCGCTCGACAACGTCGTGCTCGCGCCGGTCCACGTGCTGGGGCAGGCCCGGGCCGAGGCCGAGCGCCGCGCGCGGGAGTTGCTCGACTCGCTGGGTGTGGGCGAGCGTGCCGCCGCCTTCCCGCGGGAGCTGTCGGGCGGGGAGGCGCAGCGCGTCGCCATCGCGCGGGCGCTGGCCGCGGATCCGCCGCTGCTGCTCATGGACGAGCCGACCGCGTCGCTCGATCCGGCCCGGCGAGGCGAGCTGGCCGCGACGCTGCGGGCGCTGGCCGGCGACGGGCGCACGCTCGTCGTGGCGTCCCACGACCGCGACTTCGTGGAGTCCTGCGCGGGACGCGTGCTGCGCATGGACCGCGGCCGGATCGCCGGCTGATCGCCGGCTGATAGAATCACCTGCATCCATGGCGACCGAACCAGGCCTTGCGACGCCGTCGCGGTACATCGAGTACGACTCGGAGCGCACGATCCGGCATCGCAACAAGCTCTACTACCGGTTCAACCACTGGCCGATCTGGATCTTCGTCTTCTTCATCGCGCCGGGGCCGCTCACCTTCGATCTGTTCGAGAGCGGCTTCGACAGCCGGATGCTGGCGTGGCTGGGCGTCGTGCTGCTGGGAACGGGCATCGCGGGGCTCTTGGGCCAGTTGCCCGGCTGCGAGCCGCGACCCTACATCATCCGCTTCACCGAGGACCGGCCGAATCCGCTCTACCGGCGCATCTGCTACACGATGGCCTGGGGCGAGGTGACGGCGTTCGCCCTGCTCAACGTGGCCGGCCTGGCGTGGGCCGTGGTCACCGGCGACTGGCGCCTGCGGCAGATGTACGAGGCGGCCTACTTTCCGATCGCCGGCACGATGTGGCTGCTCGGCGCGCTGGGGCAACTGCCGCGCGTGAAGCGATCGACCAGGGGCGAGGGGCACGAGCGGCGCTACTTCTACGGATCGGTCTGGGCCGTGACCGTCGCGCAGCCCGTGCTCTGGCTGCTGTGGAAGGTCGTGCCGGCCACGCGGCCGGGCGACGCGCTGAAGCTCGTCGTGTTCGTGGGCATCCTCGCGGCCGTGGGCTGGATGGCGCGACTGGGCCTGCTGCCGCGCACGCGGCCGATCGTGCCCGGAGAGCTGGCCGTCTCGGATTAGCGACCAGGACCCTGACCGCATGGCAGTGGACACGGCCGCCATCGACGGCCTCACATCCGCCACGATCAAGCACCTGCGCGAGACGTGGTGGGACGACGAGTTCACCGAGTTCCTGGCCGAGACGCTTCGTCCGCGTCCCGGCAACCGGATCCTCGACGTGGGCTGCGGCGAGGGGCTCGCCGAGGTGGCCATCGGGCGCCTCCGCATGTCGCAGCTCGAGCTGGTGGGCGTGGACCTGGTGCCAGCCAAGGCGCGCCAGGCGTGGGAGGAGACGGCCGGGCACAACCAGCGCGCGCGATTCGCCGCCGGCGACGCGAGCGCGCTGCCGTTTCGTACCGGAGCGTTCGACTCGGCCTATACCGTGGCCGTGCTGCAGCACGTGCGCGACGCCGAGGCGGCCGTCGCGGAGCTGGCGCGCGTGACGCGCCCACGGGGACGCGTCGTGGCGGTCGAGCCCGACAACAGCGCGCGCTACGGCTTCAGCTCCACGCCGGCGGGGCGGCGGGCCTTCGAGCTGTCGCGGCCGTTCTTCAACGCGTTGGCCGGGCTGCGGCCCGACGTGGGCGCGCCCGCGCTCGGGCCCAACGTGCCGGCGCTCTTCGCCGCGCACGGCATCGAGCCGATGGACGTGCGTCTGTTCCCGGTGTCGGAGACCTGGCTGGGCGCGCCCGACGAGGCGTTCTGGCGCACGCGCCGGGATGCGGTGCGGCGTCTGCTCGGACCGGACTGCTCCGACGCGGCGCGCTGGCTGGGCCGCGAGTACCTGGAGACGCTCGAGGAGTACGAGGTCGAGGCACGCCAGGCCGGCTCGGCCTTCGTGGAGATTCAGAACACGATTCTCTTCGCCACCGTCGGGCAGCGCGAAGACCCGCGCTGACGCTGCCATGACACACGGCCACGAGGGCTGGGACGACTACGCGCCGTTCTACGACTGGGAGAACGCGCGCACGCTGGGCCGCCGCGACGTGGCCTTCTGGCGCAACCTCGCGCGGCAGGCCGACGGGCCGGTGCTCGAGCTCGGGTGCGGGACCGGGCGCGTGTCGCTGCCGGTGGCGCGCGCGGGCGTGCCGCTCGTCGGGATCGACCGGTCGGAGGCCATGCTGGCGCGCGCCCGGACGCGCGTGCGCCGCGCGCGGCTCGCCGGCACGCTCGGGCTCGTCCGCGGCGACATCCGGGCGCTGCCGTTCCCCGATGCCGGAAGCGTGGCGTCGCGCCGTCGCGCCGGTCGGTCACGCGTGCGTGAGGCCCTGCAGGGATTCGCGTTGGGAATGGCGCCGTACGGCATCCTGCAGTCGCTGCTGCGCGAGCGCGATCTGGCCGCCACGCTCGCCGAGATGCATCGCGTGCTGCGGCCGGGTGCCACCTTCGGCATGGAGCTCGTGGCCGATCTCCCGTCGTGGAAGCCGTACCGCAAGCGGGTGAGCCTGCAGGGCTGGAAGCATCGTCCCGGCGGCGCGCACGTGACGCTCGTCGAGACGGTGCGGCAGGATCGCGCGCGGCGGCTCACCATCTTCGACCAGGAGTTCGTCGAGCGGCGCGGGCGTCGGCGGCGCGCGCATCGCTTCTCGCTGACGTTCCGGACGCTCTCGGTGCCCCAGATGGCCCGACGGCTCGAGAAGGCGGGCTTCGCGGTCACCGCCCTGCTGGGCGACTACCGCGGCGGGCCGTGGGATCCCCGCGCCGACGTGTGGGTCATCCTCGCGCGAAAGATGGGGTCGGGCGTCGTTACGAAACCGTAAGGGGG
>Ga0299906_10002433_pt1 | contig 15437 bp, 13 predicted proteins | sample RVTome_14_FD_200259 | JGI IMG/M metagenome (GOLD analysis project Ga0299906, IMG submission 200259) | Soil microbial communities from uranium-contaminated site in the Upper Colorado River Basin, Wyoming, United States - RVT145D125 (version 2) ... | reverse complement strand
GGCCGGAGATTGTCAAGGGCTATTTCCACGCCGACTCCGTCCGCTATGCGGCATAGCGTCCACATGTCAAAACAACCGTGGCCGGGGTAGTAAGAGTTCAACATATGTCCCGCGTGAGAATTCACCACAGAGGCACAGAGGACACAGAGAAGGGCCTATGGGTATTGGTTTGTGGTCAATGGCTGGCTCATGCTTCCGCCACCATCGACGAACAACGATCAACCATGAACCAAAAACGATGAACCAGGAACTCTTCCCCCTCTGTGTCCTCTGTGGCTCTGTGGTGAGTCCTCTCTGGTGAGTCTTTTGATCCAGCACGATCAGGAGCAGGCAGTCCATGCACCTCGCCCAGGCCCAGCCGATTCATTACCTGCCCGTCGCCACGACCGCGCTGTCGCTGGCGTTCCTGCTCGTGCTGCTGAATCGCTATCGCGTCCGCCGAAGCGGCCCGCACCTGCTGTGGTGGGCGGCGGGGATCGCGGCATACGGCCTGGGCACAGCGCTGGAAAGCGCCATCACCCTGAACGGCAACACGATCGCGCTGACCAAGGCCTGGTACATCGCCGGAGCGCTCTTGGGCGGCTATCCGCTGGCCCAGGGGACGGTGTATCTGCTCTTGCAGCGCCGGACGGCGCATGTGCTCTCGGCGGTCACGGTGCCGTTCATCATCGGCGCCTCCGTGCTCGTGGTGCTCTCGCCGGTGAGTGCGGATGCATTGGAAGCGCATCGACCCTCGGGGGCGATCCTCTCCTGGCAGTGGGTGCGCCTGCTCACGCCGTTCATCAATCTCTACGCGGTGGTCTTTCTCGTCGGCGGGGCGATCTACAGTGCCGCGCGCTATGCCCTGCGCGGCGATGCGATGAACCGGGCGATCGGCAACTCGCTCATTGCGATCGGCGCGGTGCTTCCGGGCGTGGGCGGGGCGATGGCCAAGGCGGACCTGGTCGAGGGTCTGTACGTCGGCGAGTTCATAGGCCTGCTGCTGATCTGGGCGGGCTATGCGGCATGCGTCCACGAGCCGCGCCCGGCGCGGGCGGCCGATGACACCGGCATCGCGCCCGTGCGAGTGGCCCAGGACAAGCCGTGACCGTCGGGGAACGATGGTCTCCGGTGGGCCAGGCGTCAACCTTCAGGAAGCGATTCCTTGTGGCGATTGACCACCGCTTCCGCACCGTCGCAACTCGTCTAGGAGAATGCGATTGCCCTGAGCGGGCTACCCTTGAGGATGCCGCCGGCCGGCGAGGCGGCTACACTGTCGGCCCGGCCCGGCCCTCGCCATCACAAGCGCGGCGATGCCGGACTATAAACGCCCAGAACGAGAGCCCCCGCCATGAGTCTTCACCGCAGTCTGAAAACCAAGCCCACCGCCCTGAACCAGCATCGCAATGTCCTGACCCGCGCTGAGCGGATCGAGCGGCTGCGCGGCGAGGAACGGTTCGACCCTGAAGGCAACTCGCCAATGGGGCTGGTGAAGGTCGCCAACCGGCAAATGGTCACCAAGAAGAAGAAGGCCGAGAAGGAAGAGGGCGCTGAGGGCGAGGCCGGCGCCGCCGCCGCTCCGGCCGCGGCCGCTGCCGCTCCTGCGTCCAAGCCGAAGAAGTAATCCGGGTCATCAACAACACTGTTGGAACGCAAATCGGGCCGGTCCTGCGGATCGGCCTGTTCTTTGCGCGGTATCGGAGGGTGGCGATCGGCCCTACACTGTGGCATCGCCAGACGGACAAGGCGGGAACATCGCAATGGTCACCCAGATGATGCACGATTTCGAGGCCATGATCAGCCGCCGATGCCGGGCGATCGACGTCTCCGGCATACGCAGCGTCTTCGAGCTGGGCGCCAAGCTGGATGACCCGATCAACCTGTCAATCGGTCAGCCGGACTTTCCCGTGCCGGAGGCCCTGAAGCAGGCGGCCATCGACGCGATCCGGGCCGATCACAACGGGTACACACTCACCCAGGGCATCCCGGAGCTGCGCGAACGAGTCGCCGCACATCTCCAGGAGGACATCGGTTGGGATGTCGCGGCGGGCGGCCAGTCGGTGCTCATCAGCTCCGGCACGAGCGGAGCGTTGCTCCTGGCCTCCCTGGCCCTGCTCGACCCCGGCGATGAGGTCATCGTCAGCGACCCCTATTTCGTCGCCTATCCGGCGATCTCCGAGCTGGCCGGGGCGAAGCTGATCTGCTGCAACACCTACCCGGATTTCCGGCTCACCGCGGAACGGGTGGAGCGGGCGATTACGCCGAGGACGAAGGTCCTCCTGCTCAACTCACCGGGCAATCCGTCGGGCGTGGTGCTGACGGGCGATGAGCTGCGCGATCTGGTCGATCTCTGCCGCACTCACGGGATTCTCATCATCTCCGACGAGATCTACGACGAGTTCACCTACGACGATGCCCGGGAGGATGGCCGATGCCCGAGCCCAGCCCGGTTCACCGATGAACTTCTGCTGGTCAGGGGGTTCGGCAAGTCCTATGGCTGCACGGGGTGGCGGATGGGGTACGTGGCGGGTCCGGCACGGATCATCCGCGAAATGGCCAAGCTCCAGCAGTACACCTTCGTCTGTGCCCCGTCGATGGCCCAATACGGCTTGGTCGGCGTCTTCGATGTGGACATGAGTGACATGGTCGAGGTCTATCGCCGGCGTCGCGATATGGTTCTGGCGGCGTTCGAGGGGGTGACGGAGGTGGCCCGGCCGGGCGGGGCGTTCTACGTATTCGTCGAAGTGCCGAAGGCCCTGGGGTTGACGGCAGGCGAGTTCGTGCGTCTGGGATTCAGCCGCAATGTGCTGACGATACCCGGAAGCGTGTTCAGCCGGCGCGACACACACTTCCGGCTCAGCTATGCGGCGCCCGAGGACAAACTGCGCCAGGGACTGGACATCCTCGTCGCGCTCATGTCCGAAAACCGACCCGGGGTCTGACGACCGGGTCGGAATTGCCTGCATCCGCGTGGCCGCGGCTGCGAACATACTGGGGTAATTGCCGAGAAAAGAATTGCCGGTGCCCCTTGCGCCCGTCATAGTGACGGAGGGGCCCTGACGCCTCTCGACGCACCGGACCCATACCGCCATCCACCCGCCGCCGACATGGAAGCATCCAGTCGGCGGTATTTTCTGACTCATGCCAAAAGCAAATCGTGACCCCGCGAACATCGCCTCTCGAGGCGATGCCCGCAGGGTCACGATGCACACCGGCCGGCGCCGCCCGATCAGGGTCGGCGGACACTCGGGCAGCCGATCGGCGCCAAAGAGCAACGGCAGACCGGTCGGCGGTGTGGATGACCTGGCGTCAGCGGCGGATCAGCCGCCGCCGGACTTCGTGGGGCCTTCGATGCCCGCGGCCGGGGACTTGACCGACCCCTCGGTCGGCTGGCGGATGTCCTTCTCGGAGTAGCCCTCGGGGATATCAGGATCGCCACCACAGCCGGACAGGCAGAACGCCAGCGCAATGCACGCCACGCACGCTGCAAGCAATCGACGCGTCATTCTTCGGTTTCCTTTCAGTCTTCAGGTCTGTGTCGGAGGTTGCGCCTCGCCTGAGATGTGGGGGGCAAGGCGAGCGACAGGGAAGTGTAGTGGTCCGGCCTCGATTTTCCACCGCGGGCCAGGGGCGGCGCCCGCGACGGCGCGATGGGCCGGGTTGTGCGGCATTCAGAATCGGCGTGGACCGATCGCATCGATCACCGATCCCCGACCACATTGAGCATTGGATTGGATTCAGCCCAACGCAACAACGGGCCTGGAGATTGTGGCTCCGGCAAGTGCCGCATCGTCGCGGCCCAACCCCTTGCAACGCCGGGCGATTGTTCGTAAGTGATTGATTTTCAATATCTTACGCGAATTATGGTCCATCAACTAAAAACCCCGCTGAGGCATTGCGCTTCAACGGGGCGGAGGGGAGAAAGATGTCCGTTTGAGCCGCATCATCGTCGGCACACCTGCGGCGAAAACCTGACTTTTTGGCGATTTTGCCGTCCGGAGCGGCCTTCAGACCCCGGCCGCGCTTCGTGCCGCTTCCGTGAACGAATAGGCGCCACCGGATACGACCTGCTCAAAGACATCGATGAGCGTGGACGCCTGGATGTTGGTCGTGTGCCGCGCGGCGATAAGGGCCCTGGCCCTCTGGCCCAGTTGCCGCGATCCTTCGGGATCCTGGATCGTCCGGCGGATGAGCTGGGCCCACTCCTCGGGGCTGTCCGCCGAGGCGATGCGGGCCGAGTCCTCCGCCTGAAGCATCTCGATCATCGGGTCGTGGCTGGCGATGACGACCATGCCGTTGGCCATGGCTTCCAGCATGATGGAAAAGAGTTCGCCGTACCGCTCCGGCAGCAGCATCATGTCGCACTGCGTGAGCAGGCGTCGGTGAGGCGATGCATCGCGCACCGTCGAGATGCGATCGAGCAGCCGCAGCTTCTGCGCATATCGCCAAATCTCGTGCTGGTGCCGCCCGCGCAACTCCAGGAAGATCTGAAGCTGCGGATACTCGCGGTTGACGCGGCTCAGGCCGCCGAGCATGGCGCGATACGCCGGCACATCGCGGCCGCCGCCGACGACGGCGATCGACACGCAGGCGTCCGGCCTGGCGAAGACCTCGCGCGATTCAACCGGCAGGGCGACGCCCGTCGGCACGGCGGAAACCAGCCCCGGGTCGATGCTCTGGCAGAGCACCTCGCGAAGGGCCCTGGTCGGCGTGACATACCCGCCCACCATTCGGGCATGCCGGCCTCGGGGCACGCGGCGCGCCAGACGCCCGTTCCAGACATCCAGCAGCACCGGCCGCTCGATGGCCTCGGCGAGGTCCATGCCGACGTTCCACGCGCCCTCGCCGACGGCGTAGAAGATGTCCGGGAGGTTCTTTTCCATCTCGGTCGCCAGGAGCGTCGCCCGCCGCAGACGGGACCACGGCAGCACCTTCATCTCCGTCTCCAGGCGCGAAGCCAGGGCGATGCGCTGCTCGCCCAGAAGAACGTGCTCCCAGGACATCAGCGCCGGCACGATGCGCGTGACCCGTTGGCTCTCGGCGATCAGGCCGATGACCAGCCGGTTGAGCATCGAGTGCTCGTGCAGAAGGCGTTCCTCGCTGATGATCAGAGCGACGTGCATGGCTATCGGCCGGGTCCGGGGTGATTGACGGGGTCCTGCTGGCGTCCTGGGCGTCCGGGACTGCCGGGGCGTCGGGGCTCGCCGTGGAGTGGGCGGAACCTCTCCACCATATCGGCAGGGATGCGGGCCGGTTTCCGCTTCTTCAGGTCCACCAGGACCCACAATGTGGCCGCGCGACAGACGGGAGCGGCCCCTTGGTCCGATTCGTCGGGCCGTAGGACCACATAATCGCGCCAGGACTTGACCCGGCCCATGTCGCGCACCCAGGTGGCCAGCATGAGCCGATCGTCCGGCCAGACCTCGGCGAGATAGTCGATTTCGTGCCGCGCCACGAACCACATCAGATTCCGATCCAGCATGGAGCTGCGGGTGTAGCCCAGGACATCGGCGTGCAGTTCCGCGGCCCGATCGAGCCACCGGACGTACTCGATATTCGAGACATGGTCGATGGCGCGGCTCATCTGCGCCGGCTGCACCTCAATGTCGCACAGGAACGGCGATGGGTGCGGCACCTGAAACGGCTCAAGGTCGAGGGGCGGCGGACCGGGGCGGGGGGCCAGTCCCGGCACGTGCAGCGAGATTGAGCTTGGCGCCTCGTTCATGGGCGCCCGACCCCATCGCCACCCGACCCAGCCGCACCAGTCGCCTCGGCGGCGGGGTCGATGCGGCGCAGGTAGTCCCATGCGTACAAGCCGGTCTGGTGCCCGTCGGAAAACGTAATGCGGACGGCGTAGTTGCCCACGAGTTCGATGTCCACGGCCTCCAGCGGGCCACCCTGGCCGGCCATGCTGGAAGGCAGCACGGTGAGCGGGTTGCGGGCCATCTCCTCGCGCAATTGCCGCGTTTCGGCCGAGGGCGACATTCGACGAAGGTAGGCGATCGGATAGCGGCTGATGCGACCGTCGGACCAACGGATGATCAGCGCCTCGCGCTTCTTGAGGTCGAGATGTTCCGGCCGTACCGGCATGCAGGAATTGTAGGGTCCGCTACACTCGACGCCCCGGAAGCCGGAAGCCCCGGACGCCGCCGAAACGCCGGATGGCCCGATTGGTCCGGGCGACGGCCCGCTCCAGAGTGATGCCCGATCCGAACCATCCTGCCGACCGGCTGCTCGAGGCGATCGATCGTTGCGGTGCGCCGGTGTGCATCGGCCTGGATCCGGTGATCGATCGCCTTCCCACGTCGCTCCGGCCCGGGCCTGGTGCGTCGGGCGACGATGTGGCCGGTGCGCTGCTGGACTTCGGCCGGCATGTGCTCGATGCGGTCGCCGGGATCGTGCCGTGCATCAAGGTGCAATCGGCCTGCTACGAGCGGTATCACGAGGCGGGCATCAGCGCGCTGCGCGGCACCATCGCCGCCGCCGCGCAGAGGGGGCTGGAGGTGATTCTCGACTTCAAGCGCGGCGATATCGGCGTCTCGGCGGAGCACTACGCCGCGTCGGCGTTCGGCGAGGACGACCGATCGAACGGCCGGCAGCCGGCCTGGGTCACGGTGAACTCGTATCTGGGGGGCGATGGCATCGCCCCGTTCCTCAGGCCCGGCCGCGGCGCGTTCGCGCTCGTGCGCACCAGCAATCCCGGCGGTGATGCGATCCAGGAGCTTCGCCTGGATGATGGCCGAAGCGTCGCCGAAGCGGTCGCCGGTCTCGTGGCCCGGCTCGGCGAATCCCACCTGGGCGCGCGGGGCTATAGCGCGCTGGGGGCGGTGGTGGGGGCGACGAAGCCCCAGGCCGCCGCGCGCCTGCGCCGGATCATGCCCCGGCAGGTTTTTCTCGTACCGGGGTTTGGCGCCCAAGGCGGCGGGGCCGAGGATGTGCGGCCGTGTTTCGATGCGAATGGCGCCGGGGCGATCATCACCGCCAGCCGCAGCGTCATCTACGCATTCAGCGACCTCGATGAGGACTGGCGGACGTCGATTCGCGAGGCCGCCCGCCGCTTCGCGGACGAGATTGCCTCCGTCGCCCGCTCCATCGGGCGAGGTTGATTAACATGATCACGAGATTGACGGTTATCCGGACCGCCCGGTCCGGTCGATGGACTGCCGCATGACCTCCGTTTCGAATCGCAATGCCCGCCTCGCCGCCGCCGCGGAGCCGAGCGGTCAGGCCGAGGCCATCCCGACCCGGACCAAGATCGTCGCGACGGTCGGGCCCGCCTGTTCCACTCCGGAATCGCTTGAGCGAATGGTGCAGGCCGGGGCGCGCATCTTCCGGCTGAACTTCAGCCACGGCGACATGGAGCGGCAGGCGGAGCGGGTCGGCGCGATCCGGGCTCTCGAGGATCGATGCGGCCGGCCGATCGCGATCATGGGCGATCTGCCGGGACCGAAGATTCGGGTCGGCCGGGTCGAGGGCGACGGCGTGGAGGTTGCGACCGGTGGCACGGTGGTGTTTCAGAAGGCACAGGTTGTCACCACCGCCGGGCCGTCGCCGCTTCGCTTTTGCTGCACCTACGACGGCCTGGTGGATGACGTCGAGCCCGGACAGCGTCTCCTGGTCAACGATGGCGCAATTCGGATGCTGGTGGTGGACAAGCGCCGCGACGAGATCGAGTGTTCCGTGACGTGCGGCGGTCGGATCAGCTCGGGCAAGGGCATCAACGTGCCCGAGTCGAATCTCTCCGTGGAAGCGCTCGCGCCGCGTGACTGGAGTTGCGTGGATTGGGCGATCGAGCACGGCCTGGACTGCCTGGCCATGAGCTTTGTCCGTGGGCCCGACGACATCAGGCGTCTGGATGAGGGCGTAAGCGAGCGGCTGAAGGCCGCAGGATCGCCGCTGACGCGCCTGCCGCTGGTGGCCAAGATCGAGCTGCCGCGCGCGGTGGCGAACATCGAGACGATCCTCGAGGTCGCCGACGCCATCATGGTGGCTCGGGGTGATCTGGGCGTCGAGATGGACCTGGCCCGCGTCCCGGTCATCCAGAAGCGGCTCCTGGAGGCGGCCCAGGATTACGGCCGGCCGGCCATCGTGGCGACCCAGATGCTCGAGACGATGATCCATGCCTCCATTCCCACCCGGGCCGAGGCGTCGGATGTGGCCAACGCGATCATCGATGAAGCGGACGCCATCATGCTTTCCGGCGAGACAGCGGTCGGGCGGTATCCGGTCATCGCCGTGGAGACCATGCGGCGCATTGCCGACCATACGGAGGCCTATCTCGGCGAGAAGCCGGCCCCGGACCGGCCGCCCGTCCGGCTCGTGGCCTCGCAGCACTGGATGGCGGCGCTGGCGCACGGCGTCTGGACGGTGGCCACGGACATCCGCGCGAAGTTCGTCTATGTCTGGACGCGCCGCGGCCACGGCGCCCGATTCCTGAGCCAGAACACGTTTCACGTTCCCGTCATCGCGGTCACGCCGAACCGGCACATCGCCCGCCAGATCCAGTTTTTTCGCGGTGTGTTTCCCGTTTACATGCCTGACGAGCCGCCGAATATGGGGGAAATGGCTCGCCGCATAGACGCCCGGCTTCTTGAGAAGGGGTGGGCGAGAACCGGCGATTCTGCCGTACTCGTTACCGAGGGACATATTGGCGACGATCGGACGCCCAGTCGGCTGGCCATCCACGCCATCGGCGACGCCTGAGCGCCGATACAATGGCTCCAGGTCCGACGCCTTTCCGATCGCCGGGCTACACCTGTTCCGGAGAGGGCTTCTTGACGTCCATGCGCGCGGCCATCCTCTCGATCGGTGATGAACTCGTTCTGGGCGAGGCGGTGGACTCCAACGCCCCGTGGCTGGCAACGCAGCTTGGAGAGGCCGGCTTCGTGACGGTCGAGCATCGCGTGGTCGGAGACGACCGCGAGGCGATCGCCCGTGCCGTGCTGCAATTCACGGACGATGTGGATGTGCTGGTGATGACCGGCGGGCTGGGGCCGACGGAGGACGACCTGACGCGCCACGGGCTGCGCGATGCGATTGACCCCGGCAACGCCCTCGTGGTCGACACGCAGGCGGCGGAGCACCTGGAGAACTGGTTCGCGCGGCGGGGGCGGCCGATGCCCGAGTCCAATCAGGTCCAGGCGCTGAGGCCTCCGTCCGCCAGCACGCTGCCGAACCCGCATGGCACCGCGCTCGGCCTCGCGGCCACTGTCGGCCGGTGCCACCTCTTCGCTCTGCCCGGGCCCCCGCGCGAGATGGAGCCGATGTTCGAGCGGCATGTGCGTCCGGCGATCGCGAGCGCCGATGGTCGCAACACCGTGGTGACCAAGACGGTGAGCTGCTTCGGGCTGGGCGAGGCCCTGGCCGCGGAGCGCCTGGGCGGCCTGCTGGCCCGTCACAACAATCCCGTGGTGGGAATCACGGCCGCCGAGTCAGTCGTGACCGCGCGAATTCGCAGTCAGGGCCGTCGGGACACCGCCGCGCGGCTCGTGGATGAGGTCGTCGCCAAGATCTACAACGCCTGGCACCCGTATGCCTTCGGCTCCGGCGATGAGATGCTTTCGGAAGTGATCGGTCGCCTGCTGCACAAGAAAAAGAAATCGGTGGCCACGGCCGAGTCGTGCACGGGCGGCTGGCTGGGCAAGCTGCTGGTCGATGCTCCGGGATGCAGCGAGTACTACGTCGGAGGATGGGTCTCGTACGCCGACGACTTCAAGGTCGCCCACCTCGATGTGGCGCAGGCGACCATCAGGGACAACGGCGCTGTGTCGGCCCCGTGCGTCAGGTCGATGGCAAAAGGCGCGCTGCTCCGAAGCGGGGCCGACTTTGCGCTGGCCATCACCGGCATCGCCGGCCCGGATGGCGGGACGGACGCCAAGCCGCTGGGCACCGTCTACATCGCGCTGGCGGAGCGCGTCAACGCCATGGTTGAGCTGCGCATCCGGCACTTCGAGTTCAGCGGCAATCGCGAGTCGATCCGTCATCGCGCCGCCCATTCGGCGCTGCAGATGCTGCGCCTGAGTCTGCTGGGCGTCGACGACAGCAAGCCCATGCTGTGGGAGCGGCCCCTGGCCCTGGGCGCCGCGGATCAATGAGCGCGCCCGAGATCGCATTTGTCGGGCTCGGGGCCAATCTCGGCGACCGCGAGGCGACGATCGCCTCGGCCGTTCGCGCCCTGCGCCGCACCGAGGGCGTCGAGGTCACGGCGGCCAGCCGCCTTCTCGAGACGCGCCCGGTCGGACCGGTGCGGCAGGGCAGGTTCCTCAACGGCGTGGTGCGGCTGCGCACGGTCCTTCCGCCGGCGGCCCTGCTTCGCCGTTGCCTGGCCATCGAGCGGGACCACGGCCGCGATCGAAGCCGGGAACAGCGGTGGGGACCCCGCACCCTGGATCTGGACCTTCTGCTGTACGGCCAGCTTGTGATCGACGAGCCGGGCCTGACGCTGCCGCACCCCCGGATGCATGAGCGGGCTTTCGTGTTGATTCCGCTGTCGGAAATCGCACCGCAGGCGCGGCACCCGGTGCTGGGATTGACGGCGGCGGCGCTGCGCGAGCGGCTGGCCATGGCCCTGTGATGTCGATGGTCGATCCCGGCGGCCGGTTGCATTGTATACTAGGGTGGTCTGCGAGACATCGCTTGCCGAGGAGGAACCACCCATGACGCATCGCACGAGGGAACTGCTGATCTGCACCGCGCTGGTCGCCGCCGCGCTGACGCCTGCCGCGCCGGCCCAGCAGCGGGACGTCGATCCGGAAGCGGCCAGGGCCTTCCAGGCCATGGTCGAGGCATATCGCGCCCGCCCGGCGCTGACGGTGAAGACCGAAATCAAGGTGACCATGGGACAGGACGGCGCCGAGGGCGAAGGCCCGGGGGTCAAAGCCGAGCTCACATTCGACAAGGAGCGGCGCGGCGTGTTCAGGCTGCGCGGCTACGAATGCTTCATCGCCGGCGGCGAGATCACCGCCATCCACGGCGACGGCGACGCCGGGTACTTCAGCATGCCCGATGAGGGGTCGCCGTACTACGCCCTCATGAACATGTTCATCGATCTGCCGTTCCCGCACCTGGCCATCGCCTTCGGCGAGGCGGGCATGGACGATCTCTACATGCAGTTTCATTCCAAAGCTCCGTGGATCGTGCCGACGGGCGTGCGGCAGGACATGCGCGATGACGTCACGGTGGACATCATCGAGATGACCAGCGACATCGAGCACCTGGAGATCGCCCTCGACCCGGAGACGAAGCTCATCCAGTCGATCGACCTGAAGATCACCGGCGGCTTCATGGTGCAGGCCGGGGCCATGCTGCGCTATCGGCACACGTTTGAGTACGAGACTCACGATGAGCCGTTGCGCGACGACTTCTTCGCCTTCGAGCCGGGCAATCGGCAGCGTGTGGACATGCTCGCCAGCCTGGAGCCCAAGCAGGCCCCGGCCCAGGGGGGCCTGGTCGGCAAGGCCGCGCCCGCCTTCGTCCTCGAGTCGATCACCGGCGACATCGTCGATCTGGAGGACTTGCAGGGCCAGGTGGTGGTGCTGGATTTCTGGGCGACCTGGTGCGGCCCGTGCGTGCAAGCCATGCCGCTGCTGCACGAGGTGGCGGCGTGGGCATCGGATCAGACCATGCCGGTGCGCGTCTTCGCCGTCAACACATTCGAGGGCAACTCGCTGCGCGTCGATTCGCCCGAAGCCCGCAGGGAAAAAGCCGCCGCCTTCTGGCAGCAGAAGGGCTTCACCCTGCCCGTGCTCATGGACTATTCCGACGAGACGGCCGCCGCCTACGGCGTTTCGGGCATTCCCGCGACGTTCATCATCCGGTCCGACGGCATCGTCCATGCTCAGCACACCGGCTTCGGCGCGGACTACGCAGAGACGCTGAAACGGGAGATCGCCGAGGCCCTGGAGGCCCTGGAAGCCGGGGACAATGACGGCGCCGACGACGACGGGGGCCGTTGACCGTCCGGCCCGGCCTTCGCCGGATAGCATGCGCGAATGGTCGAGCGACCCCTTCCCGTACTTCAAGGCGATTCGGCGGAAGTCGCGACGGCATCCGCGAAACGGATCGCCGCCGACCTCGCGCGGATCATCGAGGGTGACGTCCGTTTCGGACTGCACGATCGCATGCTCTATGCGACCGACGCGAGCATTTACCAGGCCGCGCCGATCGGCGTCATCGTGCCGAGGTCGATCGCCGACGTGGAAAAGACCATCGCCTACGCGGGCGAGCATCACCTGCCCCTGCTGCCGCGCGGCGGGGGAACGTCGCTGGCCGGGCAGGCGGTCAACACGGCCCTGGTCATCGACTTCTCGGCGTGGTGCAACCGCATTCTCGAGATCGATCCGGAGCGAAAGACCGCCCGGGTCGAGCCGGGCGTAGTGCTGGACCAGCTCAACGACGCGGCGGCGGCGCACGGGCTCATGTTCGGTCCGGACGTGGCCACCTCGGCGCACGCCAACCTCGGCGGCATGATCGGAAACAATTCCGCCGGCGCGCATTCGGTCCTCTACGGCCGGACGGTCGAGCATCTTCTGGCCATGCACGTCATGCTCGCCGACGGGACGAAGCTTCGCTTCAACAAGGGGGCGGCCGAGGTCGACCCCGTGGTCGGGGCGTTGACGAGGCGCATCGCGGCCGTGGTGACGGGTCTGGACAAGCTCATCGACGAGCGGTTTCCCAAGACCGTCCGCCGGGTGGACGGCTACAACCTGGACCTGATCCTCGACCAGATCCGACGCAGCGGGCCGGGGCGATTCGGCAAGGTGAACCTCTCACACCTGTTCTGCGGGTCCGAGGGCACTCTGGGCGTGACCCTGGAGGCGACGGTGCGGCTGGTGGAGGCGCCCAAAGTCCGGGGGCTGGCCATCGTCGCCTTCGCCGACGTCGATGCCGCGCTGGAAGCCGTGTGGAGCGTCATGCAGACCGGGCCGGCGGCGGTGGAATTGATCGACGACATCATCATCCGCATTGCGGGCGACAACGCCGAGTACCGGCGCTACGTCGAATTGCTGCCGCGCATCAGGGGGCAGCCGCCGGGGGCGGTGCTGTACGTCGAGTACTTCGCCGACGAAGAGGCGGGTCTGGCGAGGCGCTTCGCCAATCTGAGCGAGCGTCTGAATGGTCGCGAGTTCCAGCGCCACACTGACCCGGACGCCATGCAGCGGGCGTGGAAGCTGCGCAAGGCCGGCGAGCCCCTTCTGTACGGGCTTCCGGGAGCGCGCAAGCCGTTGACGTTCATAGAGGACACGGCGGTCGAGTACAAGAAGCTGCCTGAGTTCATCAGGCGCTTCCGCGAGATCATCGCGCGGCACGGCAGCACGGCGTCGTATTACGCCCATGCCTCCGTCGGCTGCCTGCACGTCCGGCCCATGATCGACCCCCGGAACGCCGCCGACCGCGGGGCGATGCGGGCGATCGCCGAGGAGGCCACGGATCTCGTGCGCGAATTCGGCGGCGCGCTTTCCGGCGAGCACGGCGACGGGCGGCTGCGCTCCCATCTGCTGGAGCGGTACTTCGGCCGGGAGATCTGCGACGGCTTCCGGGCCATCAAGGCCATCTTCGATCCTGAGAACCTCATGAACCCGGGCAACATCGTCGCGCCGCCGCCGCTCGACGCCCACCTGCGCGTCAAGCCGGACGACCGCGAGATCGTCGTGCCGCAGGTTCAGACGTTTTTCCGCTACGCGCGGGAGCACGGCTTCGCCGGGGCGGTGGAGATGTGCAACGGCGCCGGCATCTGCCGTAAAACCAGCGGCGGGACAATGTGCCCGTCCTACCGGGCCACCCGCGATGAGCGGCACGCCACGCGGGGGCGCGGCAACGCCCTGCGGCTGGCCATCACCGGCCAGATGTCGCCCGACGGCGCTGCGCCGCAGTGGAACGATCCCGAGACGCTGGCGACGCTCGACCTGTGCCTGTCGTGCAAGGCGTGCAAGACCGAATGCCCGAGCAATGTGGACATCGCACGGCTCAAGAGCGAGTACCTGGCCCAGGGTTATGAGCAGGAGGGCCGCGTACCGTTCAGGACGCGCTTCTTCGGACGTGTGCGGCGGATCAACCAGCGGGGGTCGCGCCTGGCCTCGCTGGCGAATTTCGTCAACCGGTTCGGCCCGACGAGGGCGATCACCAACTCGATTCTGGGTTTCGACGCCCGCCGGAGTCTGCCGGTCTTTGCCCCGTCGCTGTACACGTGGTTCGAGAAACGCGCGAAGGCGTTCGCCGATCCGGGGGCGCCGGTCGTCGTGCTCTTTCCGGACTGCTTCACGGTTTACAACGAGCCGCACATCGGCCGGGCGGCGACCGAAGCGCTGGAGCGTCTGGGGTATCGCGTGGTGCTGCCGCGCCTCGGCTGCTGCGGACGGGCGCTCATCACCATGGGCATGCTCCGCGAGGCGACGGAGGTGTGCAGTGCCACGGCGCGCGAGCTGCTGGCGTGCGTCGAGCGGGAGAGCGCGATCGCCATCGTCGGCTGCGAGCCGAGCTGCATCTCGGCCATCAAGGACGACTGGCTCGACCTCCGATTGGAGGTGGCGGTCGAGGAACTTCGACACCTGGCCGCCAGGACATGGCTGATTGAGGAGTTCATCGGCCGGCAGTGGGAAGACCATCCGCGGCCGGCCGCCGCGCCGCAATCCACGGGCGGGCCGCCCGTCGTCCTTCACGGCCACTGCCATCAGAAGGCCCTGTGGGGGCTCGAGGATCCGGCGGAACTGTTGCGGCGGCTGGTCGGCGATCGATTGTGCGTGCTCGACTCCGGCTGCTGCGGTCTGGCCGGCTCGTTCGGGTACACCACGGCGAACTACGATTTGTCCATGACCGTCTTCGAGCAGTCGCTGGGCGGGCCGCTGCGGTCGATGCCCGAGGCGGAACTGCTCGCCGCGGGCACGAGCTGCCGCCATCAGATTCTCGATGTGACGGGCCGGCGGGCGCGGCACCCGGTGGAACTGGTTGCGTCGGCAATGGGACCGCCGCAGGGATAGCCCGCGTCAGGGATGCTGGCCGCTCAATCGCTGCCCATGGACATCTCCACCGACGCCAGATCGCGGGCGATCGCGGAGACGATTCTCTCCTGGAGCTTTTTGGCCAGGCGCACGTCGGCGAGACTGTTCAGTTCGTTGGCCATGACGCTGAATGCGCGGCAGCGGCCGTCAGGCATCATCACGTAGCCGCTGAGGCAACTGACGTTGTTGATGTAGCCGGACTTGGCGCGGACCTCGGCCCCGAACAGGTCGATCCCGCTGAAGCGGTTGTCGAGCGTGCCGTTCTCGCCGGCGATGGCGAGCGACGCCTTGAAGACCGGGCCCAGCGTGGCATCGCGGTGGAACGAGCCCAGCCACGCCGTCAGCGTGGCGGGCGACACGCGATTCTCGCGGCTGAGCCCGGAGCCGTCGGAAACGATGAGATCCGGCGGCGCGAACGGGAGGGCCAGACGCTCGTGCGCGATGGTGCGCAGGATGGCCGCG
>Ga0299906_10002432_pt1 | contig 15447 bp, 15 predicted proteins | sample RVTome_14_FD_200259 | JGI IMG/M metagenome (GOLD analysis project Ga0299906, IMG submission 200259) | Soil microbial communities from uranium-contaminated site in the Upper Colorado River Basin, Wyoming, United States - RVT145D125 (version 2) ... | reverse complement strand
GCAGCCGCTCCCGCAGCTCGTTGATGCGGTAGCCGAGCCCCCGCTTCCCGAAGGACCCGAAGTGGGAGAGGTCCTTCCGAACCTGCGCGGCCGTGGTCTGGCCACGATTCGCCAGCTCCTCGCTGGAAACGGTCTCGCCTCCCTCGCGCCCCAGGTCCTCGAGGGAGCGCAGATAGTGGGATAGGCGACGGATTGTGCTTGCGGGGATACGTCTCGTCACGGGGGACTCGATCAGGCGCGAACGGCGCTACCAGGGCCGCTTGTGAAAATCTTCACAAAACTAGGCGAGCGCCCGGGCTACGGCAACGCGGTGGCAAGGGTCACGAACTGCTCCGGCGTCACCCGCTCAGGGCGCTCGTCGAGGTCGATCGCCGCCGCGGTCGCGGCCGCCTCCGCAACCTCCCGGGGGTAGGCGAGGTCGGGGTGGTCGCGCAGGATCTTCCGGAGCTGCTTGCGGCGCCATTGGAACGCAGCGCGCACCAACCGCCGGAGCGCCTGCTCATGCTCGAGGGAGAGCCGCTCGGGGCGGAAGGGACGGATCCGGATCACGGCCGAGTCGACACCCGGCACGGGTCGAAAGGCGCCCCGCCCCACCTTGAAGAGGCGCTCCACTTCGGCAACGGTCCGCACGCCCACCGAAAGCGCCCCGTAGGCCTTGGTTCCCACGGGACCCACGATGCGATTGGCCACGTCGTCCTGGACCATGAGCACGATCTGACGCGGGCGTGGCCGCTCGAGAAGCCTGAAGACGATCGGGGTCGTGATGTTGTAGGGGATGTTGCCGACGACGAGCAGCTCGGCCGGATCTTCGGAGAGCCCCGCGAGGTCGACGTCGAGGACGTCGGCGTGCACGATGGCCACGTCGGTGCGCCCCGCGTAGCGCTCCGCGAGGTCATGGGCCAGGTCGTCGTCCAGCTCGACGAGGAGGAGGCGACGCACCGCCCCGGCGAGGTGCCGCGTGAGCGCGCCGCGCCCCGGACCGATCTCGAGGACCTCGGCCGAAGGGGGTGCTCCCAGCGCGCCGACGATCTTTCTCTGCAGTTTCTCGTCGACCAGGAAGTTCTGGCCCAGGGAGCGCTTGGCGGGCCGGCGCTCCGTCATGCCGCGAATGATGCGCGCTCGATCATTGGCAGGCACCCGCGCGTCGTCTCTGCCACGAGTGCCACAGGCTCGCTCAGCGGCGCACGACGAGAGCCGTGCGGTCGTCGCCCACGGGCGCCCCCTCGCCTCGCTCCACGGACAGCTCGAAGAGCGCCTCCACGATCTCGGCGGCGGAGCCGAAGCGGTTCCGCACCGCCGTCTCCAGCACCAGCTCCTCGGGCGCGCGGCCGTCCCGCTCGCGCAGCGAGTCCGGAAGGCCGTCCGTGAAGAGGAGCAGGAGGTCCTCCGGCCCGTGCCAACCGATGCTCTCCTCGTGGTACGCGTCGGGTCCCGCGAAGCCCATGGGCGGATCGGTCGCCTGGAGCCGCTCGGTCGCTCCGTCGGAGCGCAGCGCGAACGCGTGCGGATGCCCCGCGTTGGAGTACACGAGCACGCCGGCCGCAGGGTCGATGACGCCGTAGAAGATGGTGAGGTACATCTCGGTCGACGCGAGCTCGTCGGCGAGCGCATCGTCGAGCTTGCGCAGGACCTCCGCCGGCGAGTCCGCCTCTCGAGCATAGATGCCCGCGGCGCTCATCGTGAGCGTCATGATGAGCGCGGAGGGAAAGCCGTGCAGGGAGACGTCGCCGAGCATGACGCCGACGCGGTCTCCCGGCAAATGGAAGAGCTGGAAGAAGTCGCCGCCCACCAGCTCCGTGGGCACGACCCGCGCCGCCGCCTCCGCGCCCTCGAACTTGGCCGCGACCGGAAGGAGCTTCATCTGAAGGTCGTGCGCGAGCTCCATCTCCCTGGCCATGCGCTCCTTCGAGACGCTCTCGCGCACCAGCCGGTTGTTCTCGATCGCGGCGCCGACCTGCGACGCGATCGCGGCGAGCAGCTTCTGGTTCGCCCCGCTGAAGCGGCTCCCGTCCTGGCGTCCGATGAGGTTGATGACGCCGACCGTGCGTGACTCGCCCGAGCCGGGAGAGTAGCGAATGGGCACGGACAGGAACGAATCGCCCGAGCTGCCGGCGTCTCGCTCCGCCGACGTCGGCCGCCGCGAGGCGATGATGGCGCGGCCCTCCCGAAAGACCATCGACGTGATCGTATCGGGATCCTGCGACGAGATGGGGCTCGCCCTCCCGTCGTCTCCGACCTCCGCGACCACGTGGAGCGCGTCGCTCTCCTTGCGATACACCCAGAGCGACCCGCGCTTCGCGCCGAGTACATCGCGCACCTCGCTCAGGATCTTACGCGCGCCGCCCACCATGTCGAGCGTCGAGCCGAGCGTCTCGCTGATCGAGTAGAGGAGGTTGATCTCCTCGAAACGCTCGGATAGCTCCGAGGTGAAGAACTGGATCTCGCGCGCGGCGCCGAAGGCCATCTCGAGCTGAGGCGTCAGCACCGCGGACACGGCGGCGGGCGAGGCTCCCTCCGCGCTGAGGACCTGGAGCTCGAGCTCGGGCCCCCCCTGGGGGAGGAAGGTGCTGCCGCACGCGGCCTCACCAGGCCTCTGCTCCGAGCCCGGAGTGGCGTAGACGACTTCGTCGGCGGCGCCCGGCTCTCCCGCGGCCAGGGTGAGCCGCAGGACGGCTCCGAACGCCCCCTCGAACTGCGCCAGAGTCCTGAGGATCGGATCCGGCAGCGCCCCGAGGACGAGCCGGCCCGGAACGCTCACGCCTGGACGCCGCCCTCCAGGATCCCGTCCGACTCGAGCTTGAGGACCAGCGTGACCTGGTTCCCCTGGTCGTTGTACCAGACCTCGTCGAGGAGCTTCCGCATGAGGAAGAGGCCCCGACCGCACGGCTTGGTGAGGTTTTCCGGCGTCGTCGGGTCGGGGACGGAGGCGGGATCGAAGCCCGACCCCTGGTCGGTCACGCGGGCCTGGATGCGCCCGAGCTGGAACGCGATCTCGACGAGTACCCTCTTCGAGGGATCGCGCGAGTTGCCGTACAGCATCGCGTTCGTGAGCGCCTCGGAGAGGCCCACCCTGAAGTTGAGCTGCAGGCGGCGAGCCTCTTCCGCACAGGCCGGACAGCGCCCGATGACGTAGTCGACCGCGTGCTCGATAGTGCGCACGTCCGTCGGGAGCTCGAGAACGAGGTCTCGCGGAATGTTGTGGTAGGGATCGATGGGGTCGATCACAGGGTCAAAACCCCTCTAGAGCTTTTTCCTTGCTGTCCGCGATGCGGAAGAGCGTGTCGAGCTTCGTCAGCTCGAACAGCGTCTGCAGGTCCTCGTTGAGGCTCGAGAGGCGCAACTCGCCTCCCTGCTCGCGGATCTTCTTCGAGAGGCTCACCAGGACGCCGAGTCCCGATGAGTCGATGTAGCCCGTGTTGGCGAAGTCGATCACGAACTTGCGGTCACCCGCCTCCAACTGCTCGAGCACCTGCTGCTTGAGCTCTTGGCGGTTGCCGACGATGAGCTGGCCCTCCACCTCGACCAGGGTCACCCCATTGTTCTGGGACACCTGAAACCCCATGGAATCGCTGCTCCTGCGCAGGTCGAAAGGCGGGCCGGTGAAGCGGGTAGTCCCCGCGATGACCCGTAGGGCGACCACAATAGTAAGAGAGAAACGTTTGTGTGCACAAGCGATTTTTCCGTGTGGGGACGGCCCGGCCATGGCCCCGAAGGGGTTTACTTCCGCCCCAGCTTCGCCGCGAGCCGCTCCAACACGGGCGGCGAGACGAAGCTCGCCACGTCGCCCCCCAGCGTCGCGACCTCGCGCACCAGCGACGAGGAGATGAAGGAGTAGCGGGCCTCGGGCACGAGGAAGATCGTCTCGAGCTCGGGCCAGAGCTCCTGGTTCATTTGCGCCATCTGCAGCTCGTACTCGAAGTCCGAGACCGCCCTGAGCCCCCGTACCACGATGTGGGCGCCCTGCTTGCGCGCGAAGTCGACGAGCAGCCCCTGGAACGCCATCACCTCGACGCGCTCCTCGCCGGCGAAGACCTCGCGGATCAGCTCCGTGCGCTCCACGACGTCGAAGAGGGAGCTCTTCACGTGCGTGGACGCGTGCGCTACCGCGATGATCAGGCGATCGGCGACGATCAACGCGCGCCTCGCGATGTCCTCGTGCCCGTAGGTGATGGGGTCGAACGAGCCAGGATACAGCGCGATGGTCGGACGGGGTCGGTTCATGTCAGGACGTCGAAGTCAGCGTCGTGAGCGCGATGTCGCCGTAGCGACGCGTGCGGGCGTCGCTCGGGAGCGGCAGACTCTCGCGCCAAGGATGCTCCAACCAGAGTTCGCGCGCAAACGGCTGGTTCTGGAAGGTTTGGACGAGCCTGGCCGCCTCGCCCTGCCCGTACGGAGGATCGGCCAGCGCCACGTCGAAGGGCTCCGCGAGCGACCCCAGGAAGCGGAAGACGTCGCGGTCCACGACCGTGCACTCGGAGGCGGCTCCCAAGAGGTCGATGTTGGCCCGCAGCACGCCGAGGGCGCCCCGGGCCCGCTCCACGAACACGACGGACGCGGCACCCCGGCTGAGGGCCTCGAGGCCGAGCGCCCCGGAGCCGGCGAAGAGGTCGACCACCCACGCGCCCTCGACGCTTCCCCCGAGGGCGGACATCCAGGCCTCGCGCACGCGATCGGAGGTGGGCCGGACCTCCCGACCACGGAGGGCCTTCAACCGCCGGCCCTTCCAGCGGCCCGCGATGATCCTCACTGGGCTGGACGCAGGTCGACGATCCGGGCCTGGGTGCGCGCCACCCCCCGCCACTCGTTGCGCTCGAGCCGGAAGAGCACGTCCCAGCGCGACCCTGCCAGAGTGTCCGGCGGGTGGCGCTCGGCCATCCCGAAGCCGATCGCCTCGAGGCGGGCTCCCTCCGCCGTCAGCACGGCCTTCAGGTGCTTCTCGCCGACGAGGCGTGCGCCCTCCAGATCCACCCGCCGTGCCAGGAAGAGCGGACCCGGGTTGCCGATGCCGTGGGGCCCCAGGTACGAGAGCCAGTGCGCCAGATCGAGGTCGGCCTCGCCCGGCGCGACCTCGAGGTCCGGACGCAGTAGGGGGCGCAGTGCCTCCGGGGTGAGGCGCGCGCGTGCCGTGGCGTTGAAGTCCTCGCGGAACGCGGGGAGCCGGGCCTCCTCGATGTCCATTCCGGCTGCCTGGCGGTGGCCGCCGAAGCGTCCGAGATGGTGGGCGCAGGCGTGCAACGCGTCGTAGAGGTGGAAGCCCGGCACGGAACGGGCGCTCCCCCGCCCCCGCCCCCTCTCCACCGCCACGAGCACGACAGGCCGGTGGATGCAATCCACGACACGCGACGCGACGATGCCGATCACCCCGGGGTGCCACCCCTCGGACCAGAGCACCACGCCGTAGTCGGCCTCGGGGTCGTAGCGGTCGGAGAGGAGCGTGAGCGCCTCGTCGAGCGTCCGGCTGTCCTCCTCCCGCCTGCTGCGATTGGTCGCGTCGAGCTGCTCGGCGAGCCTGCGCGCCTCCGCCCCGTCCTCCGTGAGGAGGAGGCGGAGAGCATCCATCGAGTCGCCGATCCTCCCCGCGGCGTTGATGCGGGGCGCGATCACGAAGCCCAGCTTGCCCGCGGTCACGTCGTCCGGGGACACCGACGCGACGGCGAGCAGGGCCTTCAGCCCCAGCACCCGGCTGCTCGCGAAGCGCCGGAGCCCGTAGGCGACGAGCACCCGGTTCTCGCCACCGAGCGGCACCAGGTCGGCCACGGTGGCGAGCGCCACGAGGTCGAGGTACTCGGACAGGTCCCGCTCGCTCGCCCCCATCAGACGCCCCACGAGCTCGCACATCTTGTACGCGAGCCCAGTGCCGCAGAGCTCTTTCTCCGGGTAGGGGCAGTCCGGCCGGCGTGGGTTTACGACCGCCCACGCCTCGGGAAGGTCGGCGGCGACGGTGTGGTGATCGGTGATGACCACGTCGATCCCGACGGCGCTGGCAGCCCGTACCGTCTCGTGCGCGACCGTCCCGCAGTCGGCCGTGACGATGAGCGATGCGCCGGCATCGCGGGCCGCCGCCAGTCCGGCGACCGAAAAGTCGTAGCCGTCTCGCAGGCGGTGCGGAACGAACGGGACGACCGCGCCCCCGAGGCCACGTAGCCAGCGCGTGAACAGCGCCGTCGCGCAGATCCCGTCGACGTCGTAGTCGCCGTGCACGAGGATCTTCTCGCCACCCCGGACGGCCGCGACGATGCGCTCGGCCGCGCGGGCGCCGTCGGCGAGCAGAGCCGGGTCATGGAGGTGCTCGAGGCGGGGTCTCAGGAAGCGCTTGGCGTCGTCCACCGCCGTGATGCCCCGCACGGCCATCACGGAGCAGACCGTCTCCGGGAGCCTCAGCGCCGCCGCGAGCTCACGGACGGACGCAGGGTCCGGCGGACTTGGGTCGCTCCAAGCGGGATCGGGGGGACGGAGCCGGGTATCGGCCTGGCCCCCGGGCGTCACGCGCCGGCCTCAGCCTCCACCGCAGCGGCGTCAGCCTCCGCGGCCAGCTGGGGGCGCGTCACCTCCGTTTCGGCCTCCGCGCCCGGTGCCGAGAGGATCACGCCGCAGGCCTCGCAGCGTATCAGCGAAGTGCCGTGCCGGACCTCGTTCTGGATCTGGAGGGGGACGATCCCGTAGCAATGGCCGCACGCGCCATCTTCGGTGAGGTCCGCCACCGCGATCGTGCGTCCACCGGCGCGGATGGCATCGTAGGTCTTGAGCTCCCCGGCGTTCATGCTCGTGGCGAATTCCGCGCGCTCGGCCTCGAGCGACTGGAGCTCCTTCCGCGCCTGCTCGCGCGCCTCGAGGAGCCCCTGCTTCTGCGGCTCGACGAGCTGGCTCGCCCCACGGTAGGCCGCCTCCAGCTCCGCCGCGCGCTCCTCCGCCTTGCGAAGCTGGTCGAGCAGACCCAGGGCCTCCTGCTCGTCGTTCTGAGTGGCGCGCTTGACCATCTCCAGCTCGGCGCTGACCGCAGCCTCTTCCCTGAGGTTCCGCACGGACCCGAGCCGCTCCTCCAGCTTCACCCGACGGGTCCGCTTCTCCTCCGAGGCGAGCTCGAGGCGACGCTCCTCGAGCTTCATCTCCTGCACGCGGGTGCGGGTGGTGCCGAGGTCGCTCTCCAGCGCGAGGGCCGGCTTCTCGACCTCCTCGATCCGCGGCTCGAAGTCGACGATTCGCTTTTTCGCCTCCACGATCCTCAGATCGAGCCGTTGGAGCTCCTTCAGGTCTTTACGCCGCTGGTCCGTCATGAATTCCCTCGGTTCCCTCTTTGGGGGTGGTTCTCCCCCCGCGCTCCGCGCGCGGCGGACGTCCAGTAGTTCGGGTCGAGCTCACGAAGCTCCCTGGCCAGGCGGGCCTTCTGGCTGGTGAGCCCCAGCTTCTCCTCGTCGCCCACCGCCGCTTCGATGCGCTCCTGGAGGTCCTGGATCCGCCGGTCGAGCGCGGCCACGCGCATGCGATTCACTGACTTCGTGAAGACGTCGATGCCATGCGCGACCTCCTCCGGATCGCAGAGGATCTCCTCGAAGCGCTGTCGAGCGACCGGATCCATCGACGGCGGGGGAGACCGCGTCTCGGGATCCTCGAGAAGCGCCTGAAAGATGGCCCGGAGGAGCGGATCGTCAAAGTCCTCGGCCGAAATCAGCTCCCCCGCGCGCTCGACCCACTCCACCCCCCGGACCATCATCAGCAGGAGCTGCCGCTCGGCGCCGGGCTTGGGCAGGGTCGGACGCCGCGTCGGCGACGGCGTGGGCGGCGCCTCATGATGCTCGCGCCCCTGCCGGCGCCGCGAGCGTTCGATTTCCGCCTCGAGCGTCTCGCGGCGAACCCCGGTGCGTTCCGCGACCTTCGCGACGTAGATGTCTCGGAGCGCGGGGTCTGCCGCGGCGCGGATTGTCGGCAGGAGCCGGTCGACGGCCGAGCGGGTGCGCTCGATGGAGGAGAAGTAGTCCTTCGCCTCCAGGATCTGGAGCTTCCTGTCGAGCACATCGATCGCGTCGTCGATGTGGCGACCCATCGCTTCGGGTCCCTGCGAGCGGACCACGGTGTCGGGGTCCTCGCGCGGGGGGAGCGTCACGACCGCCGGGTGCAGACCCTCCTCGAGCAGGACGTCCGCGGCCCTGAAGGTGGCCTTGAGGCCGGCCGCGTCCGAGTCGAAGAGGATCAGCACCCGGGTGCAGTAGCGCGAGAGCAGCTTCGCCTGCTCCCGGGTGAGGGCCGTGCCGAGGGGGGCCACGACGTTCTCGAAGCCGTGCGCCGCGAGCGACACGACGTCCATATAGCCCTCGACGACCAGCGCCCTCTCCTCGCGACGGATGGCGTGACGCGCCCAGGAGAGGCCGTAGAGGTTCTGTCCTTTCTGGAAGACCGGCGTCTCGGGCGTGTTGAGGTATTTGGGCGCCTCCTTGGACTCCCTGCCGAGGATCCGGCCGCCGAAGCCGATCACCCTGCCCGACAGCCCCTCGATGGGGAAGATGACGCGCCCGCGGAATCGGTCGTACGGCTCGTTGCTGCGCTCGCTCGTACCGAGGAGCCCGACCTCGATCATGAGGCCCTCATCGAGCCCGTGCGCCGCGCCCCCCTCGCGGAGCGCGCGCCACTCGTCCGGGGCGTAGCCGAGGCCGAAGCGCTCGGCCACGTCGGCGCCGACGCCCCTGCCCTCCAGGTACGCCCGGGCCTTCGCACCCACTTTCTCGTCCAGGAGCTGCGTGCGAAACCATTCTCGTGCGAAGCCGTTGATCTCGTAGAGCGGACGGTGCGGGTCGTCCTCCTCGCGACCGCGGTTGATCTCCCGCACCTCCACGCCCGCGCGTCCCGCCACGTGCTTCACCGCCTCCACGAAGTCCATCCCCTGCCGCTCCATCACGAACGAAAAGACGTCCCCGGACTTGCCGCAGCCGAAGCATTTGTAGAAGCCCTTGTCGGGCACCACGTAGAAGCTCGGCGTGCGCTCCTCGTGGAAAGGGCAGTTCGCCTTGTACTCCCGGCCCGCCTTCTTCAGGGACACGAACTCGCCGATCACCTCCACGATGTCGGCGCGCGAGCGGACCTCCTCCACCTGATCGTCGGGAATCATCGCCGGAAGTTCACGACCGTCACGCCCGCGCCGCCCTCCCTCGGCCCGCCCATGCGGTATTCGCTCACGCGCGCGTCCGCCTCCAGAATCTCCCCCACGCGCTGCCGCAGCGCCCCCGTGCCCTTGCCGTGGATGATGCGGAGCTCGGGGAGGTCCGCCAGGAGCGCCTCGTCGAGCGCGCGGACGAGCTCGGCCTCCATCTCGTCGACGCGCATCCCCCGAAGGTCGACCTCGACACGGGGTTCGTGCGACGGGGCTCGCCAACCGCCGCGGGAGGTGCGGTCTCCTGCATCTCCGGGCGCCCCTCCCGTGCCGGCCGGCTCCACCTCGTGCACGGGTACTTCGAATCGCAGCGCGCCCGCCTCCACGAGCACGCGGTCCGCCCGCACCTCGACCACTCGGCCGCGCGCGCCGGTGGCGGCGAGGCGGACCGGATCGCCGGGTGCGAGCCTCGGCGACGGGGTCGACGAGGGGCGACCGGCGGCCCTCCCGCGCTGGCGCCCGGCGGCGCGCTCGACCTTTCGGCGCGCCTCACGCGACGCCTCCTCCAGCGCGGCGCCCTCCGCGACGGCGCCCCGCAGCTCGCGGATCGCCTCCTCGACCTCGGCGCGCGCGTCCAGCAGGAGCTGCCTCGCCTCCTCGCGTGCCCGCGTCTCGGAGGTGCGCTCCGACTCGCTCAGGGCCCGCTCGCGGTCCTCCAGGTCGGAGCGCAGGCGCGCCGTCTGGGCGCGCTCGAGGTCGAGCCGATGCCCGAGCTCCCGGGCCTCGTGCTCCTCGCGCTCGAGCCGTGCGAGAAGCTCCTCCAACTCGGCCGCGCCACGCTCCCGGTGGGTCTCCGCGCGGTCGAGCACGTCGCCCGGAAATCCGAGCCGGCGCGCAATCGCGAGCCCGTAGCTCCGCCCCGGCCGCCCCTTCACGAGCCGATACGTCGGCTCCATGCGCTCCGGGTCGAACTGGAGCGACGCGTTCACGATGCCGCTCCCTTTCGTGTCGAGGCGCTTCAGGTCACCGAGGTGGGAGGTGACGATAGTGGTCGCTCCCCGCGCCACCAGATCGTCGAGGACGGCCCGGGCCAACGCCGCCCCTTCGGCCGGGTCCGTTCCGGTGCCCATCTCGTCGATGAGCACGAGCGACGCCTCGTCCGCCTGCGACACGATGTCCGACAGATTCGCGAGGTGGGCGGAGAACGTGGACAGGTTACGCGCGATGGACTGCTCGTCGCCGATGTCCGCGAATACGGCGCCGAAGACCGGTAGCCTCGTCTCGGGACCGACCGGTGGCACGACACCGCTCTGCGCGAGCGTCGAGATCAGGCCGGTGGCCTTCAAAAAGACGCTCTTTCCGCCCGTGTTGGGACCGGAGACCACGAGCGCGCGCTCGTCGGCGTCGAGGTCGAGGTCGAACGGCACGACGGCTCCCTCGTGCGCCTCGATGAGGAGTGGGTGCCTCCCGTCGCGGATGCGGAGCGTCTTCTCGCCCTCTGGGGCGATCTCGGGAACCATGCCCTCCCACGCCTCGGCGGTCCGCGCCCGCGCCTCGAGCGCGTCGAAGTCGATGAGCGAGTCCAGCGTGCCTGCCAGCGCCTCGGCATGGGGGGCGAGCGCGGCCGTGAGCTCGCGCAAGATGCGTCTGATCTCCCGCGCCTCCTCGCCTTCGAGGTCCCGGAGCCCGTTCATGAGCTCGATCGCCATGGGCGGCTCGACGAAGAGCGTGGCCCCCGTCTGTGACTCCCCGTGCACAATGCCGCCGACCTCGCCTTTCCCCTCGCGCCGGATCGGCACCACGTAGCGGCCGTCCCGGATCGTCACCGACCCATCCGCGACCAGGTAGCGCGCCGGAAGCGACCCCAGGTACCCCTCGAGCGCGCGCACCACCTTCGCGTGCGCCCCCCGGAGCCGGTCGCGAATTCGCTTGAGCTCGCGCGACGCCCCGCTGAGCACGGCCCCTTCGCCGTCCACGGTGCGAACGATGTCGTCCTCCGTCGCCCTCAGGTCGACGAGGCGCGCCTCGATGGTCGCCAGCGCTTCGTCCGCAGACCGACGCAGCTCGGACTTGAGCACCCGCGAGGTCGTGAGGAGCCCGCCCAGGTGGTGGAGGGGAGCGGCGTCGAGCACCGCGCCCTCGGTCGCGAGCTGCGCGAGCGGGCCACGCACGTCGGGAAGCGCGCCTAGGCTCCACTCCGGGCGCTCCGCCAGGAAGCGCATCACCGAGGCGACGCGCCCGAGCTCGCGGACGACGTCCTCGCGGCGAGTGCGCGGCCGCAACCCTCGCACGCGCTCCCGCCCCAAGTCGCTCGAAGCCCGTCGCGCGACCCGCCCGAGGACGCGCTCGAACTCCAAGACCTCGAGCGCGTGCCCGCTCATCCTCCGGTGTCGGGCGTCACGTGCCGAGCTCCTCCCGGACGATCCGGTTCGCCTCCCTTCCATCGAAGCGGCCCCGGATCTTGGGCATGAGGCTGGCCATGAGCGGTCCCACCTCCTCCAAGCCGCCCGCGATCGCCTCGCGCACGAGCGCGCGGAATTCGTCCTCGCTCATTCCCTCCGGGAGGTAGGCCGCGAGGATCTCGGCCTGAGCGTCCTCCACTGCGGCGAGCTCGTCCCGTCCGGCAGCGCTCATCTGCTCGGAGGCGTCCTTGCGCTGCTTGATCGCGCGCGAGATCACCTGGACCACGACGTCGTCGGAGGCCTCCTGTCCGTCATCGATCTCCTTGTACCGAAGGTCCGCGAGAATGGTCGAGAGGACGAGCGTGCGCCCCTTGTCGCGCTGCTTGCGGGACTGATTCAAGTCGGCCTGGAGGCGGCTCTTGAGCTGGCTGGCCACGGGATCCGTCGAGCGGAGGCTCGGGTCGGCGGGGTGAGGTGACTGGGGCGGGAAGCTACCCCGCCGCGCGCCGAAGGGTCAACGCGCCCCGGCTACCCGGGGGGCCACCCGAGCGAGCGGCCGCCGAGGAGGTGGAGATGCAGGTGGCCGACGCTCTGACCCCCGTCCCGGCCCGTGTTCACGACTGTGCGGAACCCGGCCTCGGCGATACCCTCGGCAAGCGCGAGGTCGCGAGCGAGCAGGAGGATCTCACCCAGGACGCCACCGTGCCCGTCCCCCGCGTCGCCAAGCGACGCGATGTGCTCCCTGGGAATCACGAGCACGTGCACCGGAGCCTGTGGTTTGATGTCCCGGAACGCGAGCAGCCGCTCACCGTCGTGCACGACGTCTGCAGGAACGTCCCCGGCGGCGATCCGGCAAAAGAGGCAGTCGGATGCGGTCATGCGCCGATGGTAACGCGGCGCCGTCCGCGGCGCGAGACACGCCACCGGACCCAGCACCGTGGAGAAAGTCGTCCCGACGATGCATGGAAGCGCACACGCGGGCGACGCACTTTGCGGCGCGTTGGCCGAGCCCCCACTGCACCGACCCGGGAGGAGCCATGAACCCCATCGCCGTGTGCGCCGAGAGCGCCCTTCGGCAACACCCCCACCCCGCGCTGCGTCTCACCGAGCTGGTCGAGCTCGTTGCCGAGCGCGTGGACCGCACCCTCGACGAGTCCCGCCTGCGCGCAATCCTGGAGAGCCACCCCGATCGCTTCCGCATTCTCGACCCGTGGCGCGGACCCTGGAGGGGCGCCGCCACGAGGGACGGCGGACAAGCTCGGCGTCGTGATATCTGGATCGTCGCGGTCGTCGACCCGAGCCACCCGCCCGACCACGCCGGTCCCGCCGCCCTCAAGCTACGCGAGAGCGTGCGCTGGCTCGCACGCGGCATCGACACCCGCTCGCCGCGCGAGGTGAGCCGGTGGTACGCCATCGCCCTCGCCGAGCGCGCCGTGCGTGACGCGGTCGTGCGCCGCGCGGCCTAACCGCTACGCGTGAATAGGCCCGAGCGCCATTCGCCATCCTCGTCGAGCGCCACGAAGCGGAAGCCCGCCTCCTCGACGTTCGTGCGGAGCGGGTGCCACTCGGTCTCGAGGATCCCCGAGAGAATGAGCCATCCGCCGGGGGCGACGGCGCGTGCGAAGCCCGGCAGGAGCGGTGTCAGCACGCCGGTCTCGACGTTGGCCACGATACCCGCGACCGGACCGAGGCGCGCGAGTCCCTGCTCGTCGAGGCGGGCTTCGACGCAGCGTACACGATCCGCCACGCCGTTCCGCTCGACGTTCTCCCGCAGCGCCTCGCAGGAGAGCTCGTCGGCCTCGACAGCCACGCACGAGGAGGCACCGAGGAGCACCGCAGCGATTGCCAGGATGCCCGAGCCGGCGCCCACGTCCAGCACGTCGTCACCGCGGCCGACCGCGCGATCGAGGAGACGAAGGCACCCCCTCGTCGTGCCGTGCTCGGCGGTCCCGAACGCCATTCCCGGATCGAGCACGATCGTCGCCTCCAGGTCTTCCGACGGAGCGGGAAGCCACGAGGGGTGCACGAGGATTCGGTCGCTGATCCGACGGGACCCGAGCCCGCGCTTCCACGTCTCGGACCACTCCTCGTGCTCACGCCACTCGGTCCGGACCTCGATCGACTCGAGACCGGTCACGGTCCGCAGCGCCCCACGCACCTCCTCCACGAAAGCGTCCACGTCGCCCGGCGCCGGCACGTGGGTGATGATCCAGCCGTCCCGCTCCTCGGCGGCGCGCCCCCCGAGCCCCAGGAGCGCCTCGACGATCAGCGCCGAGACATCCTCGGCGGGCGGACACCGCGCGCTCAACTCGAGCCAGCGACGTCCCGTCCCGCTCATCCGCCGGTGAGAGCCTCCTTCACGCGTGACCAGAAGCCCTTTCGGGCGCCGCGGCGGATCTTCTCGGGCGGCGACGACTCGATCTCGCGCAGGCGCTCGAGCACCTTCTCCTGCTCTGCCGTGAGGTCGTCGGGCGTCCACACCGCGACCCGCAGGAGTTGGTCGCCGCGGATGCTCCCATTGAGCTCCGGGAGCCCCAGCCCCTTGAGTCGCAACAGCTCGCCGCTCTGGATCCCGGCTGGGATGGTGACCCTGGCCATTCCGTCGATCGTCGGGACCTCGACCTCGTCACCCAGCGCGGCCTGGCCGAACGTGATGGGCAACTCGTGGATCAGGTCGGCGCCGTCGCGCGTGAAGCGAGGGTCCTCCTGGACCTCGAGCAGCACGACGAGATCGCCCCGCGGCCCTGAGCGGGGGCCCGCGCTTCCCCGGCCCCGCAGCGTGAGGAAGTTCTCGGAGGTGACGCCCGGGGGCACATCGACCGTGACCTCGCGCTCCGCCCTCACCCGGCCTTCGCCCGTGCACTTCTCGCATGGCTTCTCGACGATGCGCCCCTCGCCCTGGCAGACGCGGCACGGCTGCACGCTCACGAACTGTCCGAACACGGTGCGCTGGACGTGGCGCTCCTCTCCGGAGCCGCCGCAGTTCCCGCAAGGCGACGGTGAGCTGCCCGGCTCGGCGCCGCTCCCTTCGCATCGATCGCACTGGTCCAGCAGCGAGACGCGCACCGTCTTCGCTACGCCTTTCGCCACCTCGGCCAACGTGAGCGGTAGCCGGATGCGGACAGTCTGGCCGCGACGGCTCGCCGTGCGCTGCGTACGCGCGCCACGCACGCCGAACAGGTCCTCGAGGCCGGAGAAGCCGCCGAAGTCCCGCATGAAAACCTCGATCGCGTCCCCGAAGTCGAAGCCCGCAGGGCCTCCGCGGCCCTTGAGCCCCTGATCACCGTAGCGGTCGTAGACGGCGCGCTTCTCCGAGTCGCGGAGGACCTCATACGCCTGCGTGACCTCCTTGAAGCGCTCCTCCGCTTCCTTCGACCCCTGGTTGCGGTCGGGGTGATACTGGAGCGCGAGCTTGCGGTACGCCTTCTTGATCTCCTCGGTGTCGGCGGTGCGCGAGACGCCGAGGAGTTGATAGTAGTCAGCCATTCAGCCTTAAGTAGCGAGCACTCGCGTGACGAGCGAGGAGGTGTAGTCGACGATCGTCACGATCTTCTCGTAGGGCATGCGCGTCGGCCCGATGACGCCGATGACGCCCTTCAAGCCGCCGACGCTGTACTCGGCGGTCACGAGCGTGAAGTCGGACAGGACGCTCGAGTCGTTCTCCGCCCCGATCGTAATCTTCAGGCTTCCACCGTGCTCGCGGTTACCCACGGCCGTGGCGAGAAGGTCCCGCTGCTCGGTGAGATCGATGAGGCGCTTCAGCCGGGCGCCGCTCTCGAACTCGGGCTGGGAAGCGAGCACGCTCGCGGGGCCCAGATGGAGCTTGGAGGCATCGAGCGACTGGAGGTCGAAAAGCTCCACTCCCGACTGCATGAAGATATTGACCAGCTCCTTGCCGGTCTCGTCGCTCGTGCTGTCCCTGAGGCGCTCGGGAAGCGTGCGGCGGATCTCTTGGAGCGAGAG
>Ga0299906_10002431_pt1 | contig 15450 bp, 18 predicted proteins | sample RVTome_14_FD_200259 | JGI IMG/M metagenome (GOLD analysis project Ga0299906, IMG submission 200259) | Soil microbial communities from uranium-contaminated site in the Upper Colorado River Basin, Wyoming, United States - RVT145D125 (version 2) ... | reverse complement strand
CACGTCCACGGCGGCTCAGGCCGCCAGCGTGCATCTGCCGTTGTTGATGACCACGACATTGCGCTCCCTGACGATACAGCGAAACGACACCAAGTTCCGGTCCTGCCACATCTCGGTCGTCAGGACATCGCCGGGGTAGACCGGTGCGGAAAAACGCACGTCAAACCCGTTGACCAACGTAAAGTCATAATCGCAGATGGTCTTGAGTATCGCCCGGCACGCGATACCGGCGGTGCAGCGGCCGTGCATGATCGGTTCGCGAAAGCCGGCATGACTTGCAAGGACCGGGTCCGAATGCAGCGGGTTGAGATCGCCGGACAAGCGAAACAGCAACGCCTGGTCGCGGCGCGTCGCAATGTCGCAACTGAGGTCAGGCTCGCGCTTCGGCAGTCGATGCGGCAACGAACCTGCGCCGGGCGGGCCGCCGAATCCCCCGTCGCCGCGTGCGATAAGTGTACTGCTCAACGTGAACAGGACCGTGTCGTCCTTCGCCATTCGGACCTCGGCTTCTACCAGGATTTTCGCGCCGCGGCTCGCGCCCTTGTCATAGACCGCAACGACGCGGCGATTGGCCAGTAGCTCCGCGGCCGGCGGCAACGGGCGATAGAGCTCGAGACGCTGCTCGCCGTGCAATACCTGCGCGTAATCCCAACCGCAACCGTCGAGGAAGGTGTGTGGCAATAACATGCTGGCCATGGTCGGAACCGTGTGCAGGCCGTTGCCTTCATATACATACGGCAGCTCCTTGCGGTCCAGCGGGTTTGCGCCGAAGCCGATGCCGAGTGCGTACAGCATCGAATCCCGATGCGTATAACCGCAAGGCAGGTCGTACATGCGGGTTGCCATCAGTTTGTCGTAATCGATCGGCATGCTGTTTTGGCGCAGCACGGACGCTGCAAGGGTGCCTGGGCGAATGCTAAAGTGTGCGGAGTGTAGGGTGGTACCGCGGCAGCGGCAAGCTGTAATAGGATTGGCAGCATGACAGCCACTTCAACTCCCGTGTACCGTGCCGCGCATGTTTCGGAGGCGTTGGCGATTGCCTCGGCATCCCGGCTGCATGTGGAATACGGCCTCCGCTGGCGATGGACGCCCGCGAGAGTGCGCCAGGAAATCCGCGATCCCGATACGATGGTCCTGGTGGCAACCGTCGACGGTGACCTGGCCGGGTTTGCGATCATGCACTTCGGCGATGATCGGGCGCACCTGCAGCTGCTCGCCGTGTTGCCGCACTACCGGCGTAACGGCATAGGCGCAGCACTGCTAAGATGGCTCGAGCAGTCCTGCATGACCGCAGGCATTCAGAATATACGGCTGGAAGTTCGCAGTGCGAATCACGCGGCTCGGGAATTCTATGCGCACGCGGGATATCGGTACCTCGGCCAGATCGGCGGCTACTATGACGGCGTCGAAGCTGCTTCGGTCATGACGCGCGAACTGTATCCGGCTTCACAACTGCACAGAGATCCGCCGCGCGGTCACTGACGACCAGCTTTTTTCGCATAGGTCCAGCCGAGTTCGGCCAGCGGCGCAACGGCCCTGGCAGTCTTTTCCGCATGCTCGCTTGCCGCCGTGCCGTCGCGTACACGGCCGGCGATTCCCTGCAGTATCGCCGCGATGCGGAAAAAGTTGTAGGCCGCGTAGAAATCGCGGTTCGGAATTCCACCCGTGCGACCGGTGCGCTCGCAATAGAGTGCGACGTACTCTTCTTCCGTCGGTATTCCCAACGCATTGAGGTCCGCATCCTTGAGCCCGGACGAACCGATACCTAAATCCGGCATCTGCCAGGCCATCAGGTGATAGGTAAAGTCACCGAGCGGATGGCCGATGGTCGACAACTCCCAGTCGAGCACCGCGATAACGCGGGGTTCGGTCGGGTGCAGTATCATGTTGTCGAGCCGATAGTCGCCGTGGACGATGCTCGATGAGTCGTCCTGTGGAATATTTCCCGGCAGCCATTCCATCAGCGCGTCCATCGCTTTGATGCTCGTGGTCTCGGATGCCACGTATTGCTTCGACCACCGCGAAATCTGCCTGGCAAAGTAGTTTCCGGGCTTGCCGAAATCGGCCAGCCCGATTTTCCCGAAATCCAGGTTGTGCAGGTCGGCGAGGATACGGTTGACGTGATCGTAGATGGCGTGCCGCTCGCCGGGCGCAAGTCCCGGCAGGTCGAGGTCCCAGAAAACCCGGCCTTGCACGTAGTCCATCAGGTAGAACATCGTGCCGGCGACGCTCTCGTCCGTGCACAAAACCAGCGGCCTCGGTACCGGGAATTCGACCCCGTGCAGGGCGGAAAGCACGCGGAATTCGCGATCGACGGCATGCGCCGATTTCAATAGCTGGCCCGGCGGTTTTCGACGCATGACGTAGCCGCCGGAAGGGCTTTGCAGCAGGTAAGTCGGGTTCGACTGTCCGCCCTTGAATTGGCGCACCGTCAGCGGGCCGGAAAAATCCTTGACGTGGATTTGCAGGAAAGCCTGCAGGCGGTGCAGATCCAGTTCATGCCCGTGGCGAACGTCGCCGCTTCCGGAAAACTGCTCCTGCCGGCCGCTCATCGATCGCTACCGCGGCCTCGGCTCGACGAAGAAATCCGGAAACAGTGTCGCACCCGGATCCACGGCGTAATGCGACAGGTCGGTAACGCCGGCGCTTTCCAGCACTTCGTCGTCGATACAGAAATTGCCGGTGAACTCCCGCGCTGGACGCGTCAGGATGATGTGCGCCGCGTCTCCCATGATTTCGGGTTTGCGCGAGCAACGAACCATCTGCTCGCCTCCGAGGAGATTCCGCACAGCGGCCGTGGCAATTGTCGACCGCGGCCACAACGCATTCACGGCAATGCCCTGCTTTCGAAATTCGCCGGCCATGCCGAGTACGCACATGCTCATGCCGAATTTTGCCATCGTATAGGCGACGTGCGGCGCAAACCATTTCTCGTCCATGTTCAACGGCGGCGAGAGGTTCAGGATGTGCGGATTGTCGGATTGCAGCAGGTGCGGAATACAGGTCTTCGACACCAGGAACGTGCCGCGAGTGTTGATATGATGCATCAGGTCGTAACGCGACATCGGAGTCTGAAGTGTCGGCGTCAGCGAGATCGCACTCGCATTGTTGACGCAGATGTCGATGCCGCCGAATTTTTCGACGCCCGCCGCGACCGCGGCTTCCACCTGTTTTTCATCGCGAATGTCGCATACGACGGGCAATGCTTTGCCGCCGGCGGCTTCGACCTCCTCGGCCGAGGTGTAGATCGTGCCTGGCAATTTCGGGTGCGGTTCTGCCGTCTTGGCGGCGATGATGACATTCGCGCCGTCCTTCGCCGCACGTTTGGCGATCGCGAGGCCGATGCCGCGACTTCCGCCGGTTATAAAGAGTGTTTTGCCTTTCAGACTCGCCACGACTGGCTCCCGGTTGCAACAACCGCGGCATTTTAACCCGAATCCGCGGGCGGTCGTGGTACCGGCGTACTACATGCGGAAGATGCCGTAGGGCGTTTCTCCATCGCGCGGACGGTTCATCGATGCCGATATCGCCTGCCCGAGAACTTTGCGCGTATCGACCGGGTCGATCACGCCGTCATCCCACAGGCGCGCACTGGCATAGTACGGGTGGCCCTGGGTTTCGTACCGGTCCTGTATTTCCTTCTCGAACTTCGCTTTGTCCTTGTCTGTCCAGGTCTCGCCTTTCGCCGCGAGTCCGTCCTGCCGGACTGACGACAGGACCAGAGCCGCCTGTTCGCCGCCCATCACCGAAATGCGCGCATTCGGCCACATCCACAGCAATCTCGGACCGTAAGCACGGCCGCACATTGCGTAATTCCCGGCGCCAAACGAGCCACCGACGATAACCGTGAATTTCGGCACCGACGCGGTGGCCACCGCATTGACCATTTTCGCGCCGTCTTTCGCAATGCCGCCATGCTCGTACTTCTTGCCGACCATGAAACCGGTGATGTTCTGCAGGAAAACAAGCGGAATACCGCGGCGGTTGCACAACTGGATGAAGTGCGCGCCTTTCTGCGCCGATTCCGAAAACAGGATGCCGTTGTTCGCGAGGATTCCCACCGGGTAACCGTACAAATGGGCGAAACCGCAGACGAGTGTCGGCCCATACAGCGCTTTGAACTCCTGGAATTCCGATGCGTCGACGATTCTGGCGATGACTTCGCGGATATCGTAGGTAAAACGAAAGTCGCGCGACACGATGCCGTACATTTCGTCGGCCGGGTACTGCGGTTCCCTGACCTCGCGCAGCTTGAGCGGAATGTTCTTCCTCCAATTCAGGTTGGAAACGATTTCGCGGACCTTTTCCAGCGCTTCGGTATCGTTCGCGGCAAGGTAATCGGTGACGCCGGAGATGCGCGAGTGCACATCGCCGCCGCCGAGCGTCTCCGCATCGACCACTTCGCCGGTGGCCGCGCGGACCAGTGGCGGGCCACCGAGAAAAATCGTGCCCTGGTTCCGTACGATGACCGCTTCGTCGCACATGGCGGGCACGTAGGCGCCGCCTGCGGTGCAGGAGCCAAGCACCGCCGCAATCTGCGGCAGGCCGAGCGCCGACATGCGGGCCTGGTTGTAGAAAATCCGGCCGAAGTTATCGCGATCGGGAAACACTTCGTCCTGCATAGGCAGGAAAGCGCCACCGGAATCCACCAGGTAAACGCACGGCAGGCCGTTTTGTTCCGCGATCTCCTGCGCTCGCAGGTGTTTGCGTACGGTCAGCGGGTAATACGTCCCGCCTTTCACGGTCGCGTCGTTCGCGACGATTATGCAATCGGTATCGTTGACCTGGCCGATGCCGGCGATGATGCCAGCAGCCGGGACCTCGTTGTCGTACAGGCCGTAAGCCGCGAGCTGTGCTATTTCCAGAAACGGCGCACCGCGATCGACGACGGTCCGAATCCTGTCCCTCGGCAACAGTTTGCCGCGCGCCAGGTGTTTTTCCCGCGCGCGGGCATTGCCACCCTCGGCAACCTGCTGCAGGGTCTTGTGCAACTCCTGAGCGAGTTTCCGGTTCGCTTTCGAGTTTTGCGCAAACTCCTTCGAGTCGCTCTTTATTTTTGTCTTTATCAGCGGCATTGCGATCCACGATATTTCATTGGGTCGTATTGAATAGCTCGCGCCCTATCAGCATGCGGCGAATTTCGCTCGTGCCGGCGCCGATCTCGTACAGCTTGGCGTCGCGAAGCAGCCTGCCGGCCGGGTATTCGTTGATATAACCGTTGGCGCCCAGCGCCTGGATCGTTTCGCCGGCCATCCAGGTCGCTTTCTCGGCGGCCAGCAGGATACACCCGGCCGCATCGAAGCGCGTTGCCTGGTTGCGATCGCAGGCGCGCGCAACCGCGTAAACGTAGGAGCGGCAGGCATTCATGGTGGTGTACATGTCGGCGATCTTGCCCTGCATCAACTGGAATGTGCCAATCGGACGACCGAACTGCTTGCGATCGTGTACGTACGGCATCACCAGATCATAGCAGGCACGCATGATTCCCAGCGGCCCGGCGGCAAGAACGAGCCTTTCATAGTCGAGCCCGCTCATCAGGATCTGTGCACCCTTGCCTTCCGCACCGAGCAGGTTTTCCGCCGGCACGACACAATTCTCGAGTACGATTTCGCTGGTGTCCGAGCCCCGCATCCCGAGCTTGTCGAGTTTCAGCGCGGTCGAATAGCCCGGAGCGGTGCGTTCGACTATGTATGCACTCAGTTTTGGTTCATCGCCGTTGGCGCTGGTCACGGCGTAGATGATGGAGACGTCTGCTTCCGGGCCGTTCGTTATCCACATTTTGCTGCCGCTCAGCACCCAGTTGCCGCCGTCCCTCACAGCAGTTGTGCGCATGCCCATGACGTCGGAGCCAGCGCCCGCCTCGCTCATCGCCAAGGCACCGACGTGCTCGCCGGACATGAGTCGCGGCAGGTACTTTTTCTTTTGCGCAAGCGTTCCCCAGCGGCGCAACTGGTTGACGCAAAGATTGGAGTGCGCGCCATAGGACAACCCGACCGACGCCGAAGCGCGGCTGATCTCTTCCATCGCGATGACGTGCGCGAGGTAACTCAATCCCGACCCGCCGAATTCTTCCTCGACCGTGATGCCGAGCAAACCGAGTTCGCCGAGGGCGGGCCACAGGTCTCGTGGAAACCGGTTGCTGCTGTCAATCTCCGCGGCGCGTGGCGCAATGCGGTCGGCGGCGAACTGGCGCACGCTGTCGCGCAGCAGGTCGATGTCCTCGCCGAGGCCAAAATCGAAATCGAACATAATCGGTCACCCCCGATGTGCAGGTGTCCATCATGCGGAACGGAGTTCCGTCCATGAATACCATTCGTGGGGTAGTCATCGCAATCGCAAGGTCCTGTAGGAGCCTGCATTGCAGGCGACGCGATGTTGAAATACGCGGTACTTAACGGGTGTCGCAGGCGGCCGCGGTAAACACAACGTCCGTCGAACTGTTCAACGCGGTCTCGGCCGAATCCTGCAGTATGCTGATGATGAACCCGACCCCGACCACCTGCATCGCAATGCTGTCCGGGATGCCGAACAGTCCGCAGGCAAGCGGTATGAGCAGCAGCGATCCGCCAGCGACACCGGATGCGCCGCAGGCGGACAGCGCGGCAACGACCGATAGCAGTATTGCCGTTGGGAAATCGACACTGATACCGAGAGTACTGGTCGCCGCGAGTGTCAGCACCGTAATCGTGATGGCTGCGCCTTCCATGTTGACGGTCGCACCGAGTGGAATCGACACCGCATAGGTGTTTTTGTCGAGCCCGAGCTTTTCGCAAAGCGCAAGGTTGACCGGGATATTGGCGGCCGAACTGCGGGTGAAAAATGCGGTAACACCGCTTTCGCGCACTGCCGTGAAAACGATCGGGTACGGATTTCGACGGATTTTCAGCCACACGATCAGCGGATTGACGACGAAAGCCATGAGCAGCATGCAACCCAGGAGCACGGCAAGCACTTTCGCATAGGCACCCAGTTCGGCGAGGCCGGATGCCGCGAGCGAACCGGCGACCAGGCCGAATATACCGATCGGCGCAAGGCGAATGACGACGCGCACGATGGCCGTCACGGCCGACGACACGTCGCTCAGCATGTCCCTGCTCGGTTGCGCGGCATGGCGCATGCCGAGACCAAGCGCCACGCCCCAGACGAGGATTCCGATGTAATTGCCGGTCATGAGTGCGTTGACCGGGTTGTCGACGAGCTTGAATAGGAGATTCTTGAGTACCTCCACGATTCCCTGCGGCGGTACGACGCCGAGTTCGGCGACGTTCAATGTCAACGTGCTCGGAAATGCCAGGCTCATCACTACGGCCAGCACGGCGGCACTGAAGGTGCCGACAAGATACAGCGCGATAATCGGGCGTATTTGCGTGGGATGCTGGTGTTGCTGATTCGCCAGCGCCGATGCGACCAGCACCAGCACCAGAACCGGAGCCACCGCTTTCAGAGCCTGTACGAACAGGTCACCGAGCAGCATGGCCCTGGCCGCACCTTCGGGCCACAGCAACAACAGCACGATGCCAGCGACGATGCCGACGGCAATCTGCGCCACCAGGTTGCCGCTCGCGATTCGTTCAATCAGTGATTTGGTGGACATGTGAGTCCTCTTGATCTGTAATTATTATTGTTGGTCCGGCGCATTGTGCCAGAGTTTCGCCCTGCTTATTGGCGCCGCCGGGGTTGCGGCGATCCGGACTCGAGCGCGGCGATCAGCAGCGAGAACAGTTCGTACTGCGAGCTGATGCCGAGTTTCGAGAACACGTTTCGCTTGTGCACCATGACCGTACCCGGCGCAATGTTCAGTTCCCGTGCAATCGATTTGGACGAGTATCCGCGCAGCAGCAACTGGCTGATCTGCTTCTCGCGTTCGGTCAGCACCGATGCGCCGAACTGGTCGAAGCACTCGGTCAGGCGCCGGTGCACACGATCGTCGGTGGCGGGGTGGCCGGCGCTGGATGCGCGGTCCTTCCAGACGCGTTGCAATGCGGCGCGAACCAGCGGTTCGATGAGTTGCAGGCGCAAGAGTTCAGACTTTCCGAAAAGGCGGGTTCGTTTGCCGATCACCAGCACCAGCGTCGAGTTTCGGGACACCGGCAACAGGTAGTCCATCTCGTCCAGCAGGTGCGTGCGCTCACAATACTGTTTGTAGTATTCGCTGGCGCGAAAACGGTCCGGCAACTGGTCGCGAAACCGGTACAGACCCGGCTTTTTCGCGCGCAACGCAAGTTGATACAAGGGATCGAGCAAGTACGGACCGGCGAGGTAACGTTCGAGATAGTGCTTGCGGCCGGCCGGCTCGAGCGTGTGATGCACGACGTCCGGCCTCGCATCGCTGTGTATGGCAAGCAGGCAGGTACCTTCGTGATGCACGACCAGACCGATCGCTGACACCAGTGCCTGCGCGATGGATTTGTGATCACTGCCGGCGACGATGCCGGCGACCGCTTCGTGCCAATCGCTGGAATTGAACTTGCTGCGCAAGGGAACGATGCCTTCCGGATGTCTTTCAATCAGCCCGGGTCGTGGCTGATTTCTTGCCCGTCGCCCGTTCTTCGGCTTCCAGCGACGCCCAGATTTCCTGCACCCACTGACGAATCTGCAGCGACTCCTGCCAGCGGTCGGACAGTTCGTGGCGCAGGCCGTCGGTGATGGCGTATGGCGGCGGCCCGAGTTCGCACAGGAACACCAGCGTCGCGTCATCGGCATTTCGTTGCCGCCACAGGCGCATGCCCTGTGTCCACCAGTCCTTGAAAATGTCGACCCACACCCGGTGTTGCGGAAAACCAATCTGCACCTGGATTTGCTCGCGGCTGGCGACGCGCCCCTGGAAACAATCCGAGCGCTCCAGCACACGACGTATATACGCCTGGTCGCGTTCCGGGACCGGTGCGCGGAATTCGCGATCGACGACGAAATGGGAAAGATCGGCACATAGCCTAATTTCTGGAACAGAATCAATAACTTGTAGCGTATAATAAAGGTCGTTTAGAAGGCTGTCGCGATGCGTTTCAAAGAGCAGCGGCATACCGATACTTTCCGCATCCTCCATCCAGCGGTATATGACCGGCACGGCGCCGGCGACCGTGACCGGCATGACACCGCCGATCACGTTGACCAGGCAGGCATTGAAATCCCGCGCAAGCTCGAGCAGCGGTTTCAGGTCTTTCACCCTGTGCGGAAACGCATTCACCATGCAGCCGAGCGCGTGCTCCTCGAAGTGCGGCTGCAACAATCGAAACTGTTCGATTTCATCCGCAGCAGGATCGATGCACATGCCATCGAATCCCGCCTCGGCAACCATGCGAAAGTTCTCGTCCGTGGAGTGCTCGGGTTTCTCCGGGTGCCGCAGTTCCATGCCCCAGAGCGACTGATAGACGGCGACTTTCTGCATGCGGCCTGGCGTACTAAAACGACGTCAGGAAAGACGCGGCATTGCCGCCGTACACTTCGGCACGTCGCGCTGCTTGCAGGTATTCGCGGCCGAACGGCTCGTTCCCCGTGTGATTGCCGACGACGCGCCGCACGCGTTGTTTGTGAAATACCCGAAGCTGCGCCGACAGCGGGATCACCAGTTCCGGATTGTCGCCGAACAGTTCGCGATGTTTCGCCGGTAACCGGTACCAGGGCACTTTCATGTCGGCATGGTGCGCATTGTGGTAACCGAAATTCAGTGTCAGCCAGTTGGGTATTTCGAATTGGAAAGACTGCGGGTTGCTGAACGTGTGTTCCTGTTCCCAGGTGTAGTCGCCCTTGCGCGGCGGCTTGCCGAACTCGAACAACGTCAGGTTGTAGCTGTAGTCGTGCTGCACGCTGTCCATGAATCGCAGCACGGTCATCATCATCAGGTAGGCAACCACGTACAGCAGCGCCACTTTGGGAAAGAACCAGCACAGTGCGAGAAACAGGCCGCCGCGAATGACGATGACCGTGACATTGCGCCATCGCTGGTTGCGACGTTGCGGAATGATGAACGAAGTAAAGACCATGATGAAGTGCATGATGAGGTCGTGCGCCGGGATGTAGAACCACTCGAGGATGCGCGTGACGCGGAGCACCCCCGGGTGTTGGCGAAAAAACCGCTCGTAGTCGAACCAGACGACGTCATCGACATCGACATGATGCCGGAAATGCTTGTAACGGATGTCCTCGTAAGTGCCATAGGACGCACCGCAGATCCAGGTAAGCGCCCGGCCGAGCGTGGCGTTGTGCCGCACGCTTCGAAAGACGAGGTTATGCCCGCATTCGTGCACCAGGTAGGCGGCAACGGTCATGGCGTGTCCGAGGACCAGCACGGCCAGCATGTTCACCGCCCACGAATCGGCGAAGAGGCCGGCAAATCCGAGCAAGTAGCCAAGTAGTGCATACGACACCGCAAAGCCGTGATAGCGCAGTCCGGCGGGCTCGTTCAGGATCGCATGAACTTTCTCTAAAATAGCCATAAATCAATATCTTACGATTACAACCGATCACCGGCGCCGGCACCGTGTCGGAATCGTCCGGCGGCCACAAGCTTACACCAAAGCGGCCGCCGATCGTCGCCCGGAGCGTCGGGGAACGGCCATGCCTGCGATTGTATAAACTAGCGCAATACAGGCCGCCACAGGAATCCCGCATGAAGCTCGTAACCGCCATCATCAAGCCCTTTCGCCTGGACGACGTCCGCAATGCACTGAACGAAGTCGGCGTGCAGGGCATGACGGTCACTGAAGTCAAGGGCTTTGGCCGGCAACGCGGCCACACCGAGTTGTACCGCGGTGCGGAATACGTGGTGGATTTTCTGCCGAAAGCCAAGATCGAGGTCGCCATCACCGATGATCGCCTCGACGAGGTCGTCGAGGCGATCATCAACAGTGCCAAGACCGGCAAAGTCGGTGACGGCAAGATTTTCGTCACCGAGCTCGAGCAGGTGTGGCGCATCCGCACCGGCGAAACCGGCGAGAGCGCGCTGTAGCGATTTCAGCTCATGCAGAAAGCGTTCAGCTTGTTGCCATCCAGATCTCTGAAATACGCTGCGTAGAAGTTGCCGCCGCGCAAACCGGGCTTGCCTTCGTCCTTGCTGCCGAGTGCCATTGCCGTCTTGTAGAACGCGTCGACCTTGTCGGTGGAATTCATGGCTATCGCGACCATCACGCCGTTGCCGACCGTGGCGGGTTTGCCATCGTACGGTTTGATGATGGACACCGCCGGCGCTGCCTCGCTGGTCGACCAGGCGATGAAGTTGTCGCCCTCTATGACGCGCTTGGCGCCGATGGTGCCGAGCAACTGGTCGTAGAATTTGGCGGCTTTCTCGTAGTTGTTGGTGCCGAGTGTTACATAGCCGATCATTGCAGTTTCCCCCAGTGTGGAAGTATTGAAGAATGCAGTCTCTTGGAAATCCGGCGTCGCGGCAAGTTCAGTTGCCGCTGGATTTTATTTGCGATGACTATTTGCGGCTGGCCAGCGCCAGCAGGTGCCCGTCCGGATCGCGGAAGAATGCCATCCATTCCTCCTCGCCGGGCTTGCCGAACTGGCCGTCCCTGTCCGTGTAAACCAGTTCGGCGTCGCGTTCGAAAGCGACACCGCGGTCTTTCAGGGCCAGGCTCGCGGCCGTAATGTCCGACACACGGAAGTAAATGACGGCGTCGGTGCTGTGCGGCGCATCCACTTTTTGTATGGAAAGCCTGACGCCGCCCGCGTCGAAAAAAATGAGTCCGGGCGGGTCGAATCGCGCAATCAGGCGCAAGCCCAGGTGGTCCTGGTAAAAAGTCTGCGCCTCGTCGATGTCGGTCGAGGTCAGTGCAACCTGATGCAAGCTGTCGATGGCGAGCGCCGGTTTCATGTCGAAACCTTTTCGGCGACCTGCCCATTGGCGAGGCTCGCGTAGATGTACGCAGGCAGCGCACAGGAAAGGCCGATGAACAGGTTCAGCAGGACATATAAAGTGGGCCTGGGTCCCCTCCCCTGCGAGCGCCGGTAGAACATCGCGATCCAGAAGACCAGCGACGAGAGGAGCAGATCCGAAGTAAATCCTCCGGCTGCCGGGTTCGCAAACAGTGCCGCGACGAAATTCACCGGGCCGAAACCAACCGAGGCAAAATGCTGGCCGAAGAAAATGATCGGCACGATGCCGCCGACGATTGCGAGTACCAGGAACAGCGTTCGAATAGTCATGGCTTTACCCGCTGCGCAATCGATCAGTTCGCGTGTTGCTGCAGGACGCCGGCGAAAACGGTAATCCAGATCGCGACGAGTATGGCGTGGCTGGCGGCAAACAACCGAAAGCGCAGCAGCACGTTGTTCGACGTCAGGTGCACATAACTGTGCAGGTACCGAAGCAATACGTAGGCCCAGGCCATTGCAACAATGGCGAAGCCGCCGACCTGCGAGATGTAGGCAATGATCGACACCGTATAGAAGAGTACCGGCGCTTCGTAGAGATTGACAACGTGCCGGGATGCGACTCTCAGTTTTTCCGGTTCCTCATAACCCTGGTAATCGCGGTAGAACTTCGGATTCACGTCGCCGTTCTTCACGGCACTGAGTCTGAGGTAAGCAAGGCGCAGGGTGGAGAATGCCGTCAGGACAAACAGTGCGAAGACAGGATACAAAACCGGCATGATCGCGGTGCTCCCAGGCTGACTCTGCCGCTATCGGCAGCGGCGTATTGTAGACACGCAATAAGCTCCAAATAAAGGAGGAGCCTGCCCGGGTCCCGCGGGCGTGGCTTGCAGCTCCTTTCCGCGCCATACTCGATTATCAGGCGATTCATCGGGATCCCGACAGTTTCTGGCCCTGCCGGTATCCTCGAACGCCAGTTACTGCCCGGAGGCATTCGTGAGAAATCTGTTACCGGCAATACTTTTAGGCGCGTTCGGCTTTGGCTCGAGTGCCCATTGTCAATCGCCCTATGCGGATGAAAAGTCCCGCGAGATCAAGTCGCTGTCGCGGCAGGACGTCGAAAGCTATTTGCAAGGCCATGGCATGGGCTATGCGAAAGCCGCCGAGCTGAACCACTATCCCGGGCCGAGGCACGTGCTGGACCTCGCCAGAGAACTCGGCCTGACAGCGGAGCAAACAAATCAGTCTCAGGCGATCTTCGACCGTATGCAGGCACAGGCTATGGGATTCGGATCGCAGCTGGTGCAGAGGGAAACCGAGCTCGAGCGGTTATTTGCCGATGGCTCAATTGATTCCGGGTCACTGGATAAGCTGGTCACCGACATTGCGAGGCTTGAGGGAAGAATTCGCTTTGTGCATTTGTCGGCGCACCTCGAACAGCGGGCATTGCTGAGCGCCCAGCAGGCGATGTTGTATGACCGGCTGCGTGGTTACAACAGGGTTGACGGGAACGAGCACAATCATGAGCATTGAATGACACAGGAGCGAGATTGGCCTGGTACACAACAAACAACTGACAATCGCGCTATTTCCTCGGCCGCTTCGGCCAGAAGAGCTCCTGGCAATGCATCCCGGCTTGGGTCCTGTCCGACAAGGCCCACTTCGGCAGCGGTCCTGATAGCCTTCCGCCAAAGTGACCGATATCATTCCACCTATCCTGAGGTGATACAGGCACTTAGCATGCCCAAATCAGCTTATACCCCACTTTTGACGCCTCCAAACACCCCACTTTTGGGGCAGAATTAATAGTTAGACGGCACGAGAGGCCAAGTGAGCGACGATCGCCCCGCCATCCGACAGTCCATCGAGCATTTCATTCGCATCGTGGAAGCACCAGATATGACTGCGGAAGCTCGGCTCGAGGCTTTGCCAGTGTCATTGGACGGTCTGGCCTATTTTGTGCACCGTGCTCGTTTCAAATTCGATGATCGCGAGTTTCCGGATGCGCCGCGCGTGGACTTTAAAGTGACGCGCGCACTCGTAGAGGCTCACTTTCCGAAACTGGGGTACTACAACCTCGCGGATCCAACAACTCGAGAGATCGCCGCGGCTTCTATCCTGGTCGGTGATGGGATCGATGACATTGTAGATATTTACGCAGATGTTAAGGAAGCGCTGTGGTGCTGGGACAATACCAGCGTGGATGACGCCCTTTGGCACTTCACGAATAGCTTCGGGTCACACTGGGGTTTGCATTTGAGGTCTGTCCAGTACTACCTGCGCGTATTGGCGTCAGGCGTCGACGAAGTGCCGTCTAACAAATCGCTGGAGCGCACGCGTGAGGGATAAAGTGCCAAGTTCATGTAGCAGCGCGCGCGGCGCTCAGCTCAACCGTTAGACGCACGTGAAAGAAATGTTCGAGATCTTCGACGAGGCGGGAGTCCGCTGTGGCACGGCGCCACGGGAAGACGCGCATCGACTGGGCCTATGGCATCGCGCGTCGAACGTGTTTTTGTTCTGCCCTGATGGACTGCTATTGATTCAGCGGCGCCAAATGACGAAGGATGTCTTGCCGGGTGCGTGGGACCTTAGTGTCGCTGAGCACTTGCAGCCGGGCGAAAGCTTCGAGGCGGGCGCAGCGCGCGGGCTCCGAGAGGAGCTCGGGGTATTGGTGACAGATTTGGAGCCCCTCGGTAGCATCGTCAAGTTTCGTCTTGAGATTGAGCGCCTTGGAATCAAGGACTACGAGTTTCAGCAGACTTTTCGGGCTAGTTTCGATGGGGCTGTGTCACCTGCCGTCGATGAAGTGATGGAAACGCGCTGTATCGCCGTGTCCGAATTGGCGGCCAAGTTCGGCGAAAGACCGGAGAAGTTTACTCCTTGGTTGCACCAGCGAGCTGAGGAACTGGGTATTCTCGACACTAAAGCGTACGTGTCATGAGCGCGCGGCACGATGCGTCTAACAAATCGCTTCACGAACCGCCGGACGTATCGGTCACGCGGCTTGCAGTGGCAACCCGCACGCCAGATACTGGCGTTCGTGAGCTCAAGCGTTAGGCAGATCGTAAGGTTGGTCACGTGATTGAAGTTATCCTCAAACGATTTGACACACCAGACGAAGTCACACAATTCGAGTTAGGTTCTTTTGAGACAGTGACGCTTGGGGGAATGACTATCGGGCGAGCCACGTATCAGCCGGGTTGGAAATGGTCCAAACATGTAGGGCCGGGAATAGGCGAACGATACTGTCGGGTAGAACATGTGGGAATGGTGGTTTCCGGTTGTGCTACGGCAGCATTCGCGGATGGGCGAGTAACTGAAATGAAGCCTGGTGATGTGTTCCACGTACCAAGCGAACCGCACGATAGCTGGGTGGTTGGCGATGAGCCCTATGTCTCCTTACATTTTTTGGGTGCCGGAAAGTATGCAAAAGGATCTGCCTAACAAATCGCTGCACCCGCCGCCGGACGCATCTGTCACGGCGCTTGCATTCGCAACCGCCGCGCCAAATGCTGGCGCGGGTGAGCTCAAGCGTTGGACGTCAATCGAACATGGCCAATGAACTAGAAATTCGCGCTCAGATTGACACGGAGAATGTCAAATCTCTCCTTCTAATTAACGGCGGAGCGTCCGTAG
>Ga0299906_10002428_pt1 | contig 15456 bp, 15 predicted proteins | sample RVTome_14_FD_200259 | JGI IMG/M metagenome (GOLD analysis project Ga0299906, IMG submission 200259) | Soil microbial communities from uranium-contaminated site in the Upper Colorado River Basin, Wyoming, United States - RVT145D125 (version 2) ... | reverse complement strand
AGACGGATCAGCGCGCCGGGATCCACGTCGCCGCTGCGCGTCGCCATGATCAAACCTTCGAGCGGGGTAAAACCCATGCTGGTGTCGATCGACGCGCCGTCGCGAATCGCCGCCACCGAGCAGCCGTGACCCAGTTGCAGCGTGATCAGGCGCGGGTTCGCCGGCGAACCGCCGCTCAATAACCGAAAGCGCTCGAGCATCGAGCGATGCGCGAGTCCGTGAAAACCGTAGCGGCGAATGCCGTGCGCGCGCACCCAGTCCTGAGGCAAGGCATACCGGCGCGCCGCCTCCGGCATCGCCGCGTGAAACGCGGTGTCGAACACCGCCGCCATCGCGACGCGGTGGTCATAGAACTCGTCACACGCGCGGATGACGTCGAACGCCGGGGGATTGTGCAGCGGAGCGAGGGGGCGCAGCGCGTCGATGCCGGCGACGACGTCGGCGGTGAGTCGCGTCGGCTGGGTGTACACGTCGCCGCCGTGCACCACGCGGTGGCCGATCGCCGAAACGGTGTGCGCATGCGCGCGCAGTCGCTGCAGTACCCATCGCGTTGCCGCGCGGTGATCGCGCGCATCGGTCTGACCCTGGAATTCGCCGCCGTCTTCATGCCAGATCCAGTCGGCCCGTGGGCCGAAGTCGGTGATGGCACCGCCGACGACGCCACGCAAGCCACCGCCGACGTCGATGGCAAACAGACGAAACTTGAGCGATGAGCCGCCGCTATTGAAGACGAGGATCGTCATAGAGATTCGAGGCGCGGATCCGACGCGGACCATCATAACAAATCGCTCCGTTGGCCCGGGGGGCGCGCCGAGCGGTTGCATATTCGTTGCAAGTGCTCGGCCATAGTTATCGAACCGCGTCGTCGAGCGCGCCGGGCGACGACGCGGCGTCGACGTCGATTCCGAACGAGTCGACGTTCAACCGCTGTTTCCGCCGTTAACGCGCCCGGTATAATCGCCGGCCATGGCGAAGCAATCGTTGTCGCTCGCGCGGCTCCGTTTCGAGTGCACCGGCTGCGGTGCGTGCTGCCGCGGCCGCGGCGATTACTGGGTCGAGGCATCGCGCGCGGAGCAGCGCCGGATTCAGCGATATCTGAAAATTTCCTGGAACTGGTTTCGTCGCCGCTACGTGATCGAATACGAGGACGGCAGCGAGGGCTTGCGTTGGCAAAACGATCGCTGCGCGTTCCTCGATCGCCACGATCGTTGTCGCATCTACGCGGTGCGCCCGACGCAATGCCGCACATACCCGTTCTGGTCCGAGGCGGTCGCTTCACGGGCGAGTTGGGACGCCGCCGCGAGAGAATGCGAAGGCATCGGTCGCGGCGCGGTGATACCGCTCGCGCACGTGCGCGAACGTCTCAAACGCTATCGACGAAAAGCCACGCCGCAAGCGTAGTTTCAGTTCTCCGCGCGCAGCGCTTCCACCGCTTGTTTCATCACTTTGTCGCCGAGCGCCATCACACGGCCCCGCCAGTCGGCGCTCGGCGGGCAGAAGGCATCGAGCAACGCGGCCCGTTCGCGCGCGAGCGCGGGGCTGTCCGGCGCCGTGTGGAACGTGGCGCGGTTCTCGCGATACAGCCGATACAGCATGAGCGGAAGCGCAACGGTGCCGATCTCAAGCACCGCGACCCGCGCCCGTTGGCGGGTGTAGCGCCGTTCGATCAGATCGACGATGCCACCGCTTACCTCGTACACCGCCGACCCCGGCCGCTGGCTGGTCGCAACGGCCTGTGTGCCGAACCAGCGCGCGAGATCGCGGTAAGCCGGGTGGTCGGTCGCGATATCGACGAGCAACCGATACGTCGCCGACGGTCCGAGGCCGGTGTGAAGATCGATGGCAATGATGCGCTCGACCTCGCGAAATGCTTCGGCGGCAACGATGCGATCGAGATGAACGATCGACTCTTCGCGCTGCGCGCCGCCGTAGAACAAGCCGCGCGAAAACTCGTACTGTCCGCCGCCGATCGCTTGCCGCAGCGCTCCGAATCCATGCATGAACGCGCGCCAAACACCCTGCACGAGGAAGCAATCGAGTCGACCGGGCGGCGCGGGCGGATTGAGCCAGGCGTCGAGTTTTCGGTAGGCGGCGTTGGTTGGGCCGGGAAACGAATCCAACGCATTGCGATTGAGATCGACGTTGTGCTCGTTCGCGCGCCGCCGCCAGGCGAAGCCGTAGGGGTTCACCGCGTGAATCAGCAAACAGCCGCCATCGACCGGCAACGTCGACGGATCCAGGCGATCGAGCCATTGTTGTTGAATCGCGCTGCCGGCAAAGCCTTCGGCACCGTGTGTGCCGGACAGAACCAGCAGCAATCGGCGCGGCGCTCGTGGGCCGAGGTAGGCGGTGTCGATGGAAAGTCTCTCGTCCCCGGGTCCAAGCGCGCGAATCGGATAGGCGGCGATGTCGGCGCCGCGATCGCGCGCGAACCGCAGGAACGATGCGCGGGCGGCGAAGTAGTCGGGCGCGAAATAACCAAGCGCAGCGTGTGCCGAGGCATCCATCGAGGTCGATCGCGCGGCGGCGGTCGCCGCCGCGGTTCTTTTTGAAAGCTACGCCGCCACCGGAATGCTGCGCCGGCTGTCGAGCCACTTGAGCAGCGGATCCCATTGTTCGATGTCGTAGGCCGCGCGGCCGCCGAGTTCGAAAATGCCGATGCCTTGTTCGTCGGCGAGCTGGTAGTTCGCCGTATCGCGCAGGGTTGCCACGAATGGAATTCTCAAGCGCGACAGAAATCGCTCCAGACTGCGGTAGATCTGCGTGTTGATCGTCGCGTAATTCGAATTGAACATCCCGATCGTTTGCTCCAGGCGGCCTTCCAGGAACGAATTTTCGCGCACGCGATTGGCGACGACCGCCACCTTGCTTTGTTTGCGCTCGATTTTTCCGAGCAGCAGCAAGGCGTGAATAAAGTGCGCCGCCGCGCGAATGTCGGTGGGCGACGGCAGCACCGGCACGACGATGGTCTGCGCGCGCCGGACCAGCGCCGTCAGCGGCGGACCGCGTGTGCCGGCCGGCACGTCGAGGATCATGATGTCGGTGCTGCGCGGCACGCGCACGGTTTCTTTCCAGGCGGCAACGCCCTTGATCGGGGGCCGCTCCTCCGGGCGCGCGGCGAGCCATTCGAGCGCCGAGCCCTGCGGGTCGAAGTCGGCGAGTACCACGGATTTATCCTGGGTCGCGTAATAAGCCGCGAGATTGGTCGCCAGCGTGCTCTTTCCGCATCCCCCTTTTGCGTTCAAAAGCATGATTGTGCGCATGGTCACTCCCTCTTGGTGGTTAGGGTGGTGAAAGACGTTGGTTCACGCACTGCCGCCTGAGCGGCCATCAGTGTAGGCGAGAGGCGTAAAAAGCTCCAGCAAATGATCGGGTTAAGCCGCTGGTCGTGCGATCGATCCGATGCTATTCGGGCGCCTCGGGGGGCTTGTCGTCTCGGTCCATCAAGATCCGATGACCCGGGCCTTCGAGGTCGTCGAACTGTCCGCTTCTCACCGACCAGAAGAACGCCCAGACGATCACGCCGGCCAGGATCACGGCGAGGACGACGAGCAGGTAGACGATTTCCATGGATTTAAGACAACTGAATCCGCAGATGCACGCAGATGAAATTTTGGATGCACGCAGAAAGGGGCGAATTGGTCAAAGAAGCGGATTTTCTCATTTTGTTTCTATCTGAGTTCATTTGCGGATTGATTTGCGTTTTTGACCTTGGTTAGCCGCAGCGCGTTCGCGACCACCAAGGCCGAGCTGGCGGACATGCCGAGTGCCGCCATCCACGGTGTCACGAGGCCCGCCGCGGCGGCTGGGACGGCCAGCAGGTTATAGGCGATGGCCCAGGCAAGGTTCTGGCGAATGACGGTCGTGGTGCGGCGGGCGATGGCGAGCGCCGTGGCGATCGGCCGCAGGTCCTGCGCCAGCAACAACATATCCGCCGACGCGGCCGACACGGTTGCCGCCGAGCCCATCGCGATCGACACCGGCGCCGCGGCCAATACCGGCGCGTCGTTGACGCCATCGCCGATCATCGCGACTACGTCGCCGTCGGCCTGCAGCCGTTCGAGGTACGCGAGCTTTTCGCCCGGTCCGAGTTCGGCGCGTACGTGTTCGATGCCGAGCGCGCGCGCGACATGGTGCGCGGGCGCCGTGCGATCGCCGCTGACGAGGGTGATCTTGTTGCCGCGCTGTCGCAAATCCGCGATCAGTTCCGCGGCGCCGGGTCGCAGACTGTCTTTGAGCACGAACGCGGCAAGCACGCGCGCTTCGGTCGCCAGCAGAACGACGGTGCCGCCGGCGCCGGCCAATTTTTCGATGTGCGCGGCGTTCGGCACGGGCGCGCCGCCGCCCTCGATGAACGCGAGGGTTCCGATGCGCAGCGCGATGCCACCGACGTTTCCGCGGATGCCGCCGCCGGGCGTATTGGTAATGTCCGCCGCCGGTGCAACGGCGGCCGGCGCGGCGGCGACAATGGCCCGCGCGATCGGATGTTCCGAATGGCGTTCGAGCGCGGCCGCCGCCGCGAGGCATCGCTCGGCGTCGAGATCGGCCAGTGCGTGAACTCCGTTCAGCCGCAGCTCGCCGCGCGTCAGCGTGCCGGTCTTGTCGAATACGAAGTGATCGGCGCGCGCAAGTGTTTCCATGGCGTGTCCGCGCGTCGTGAGCACACCGCTGCGCGCCGCGGCACCGGTCGCCGCCGCCAGCGCCGCGGGAGTCGCAAGACCGAGGGCGCACGGGCAGGTAACGACCAACACCGCGATCACGATCGGCGGCACGCGCGCCGGATCGTGCTGCCACCAATAGATGCCGACGAGCGCCGTGAACGCGAGCATGCCGACCACGAACCACGCCGCCACCCGGTCGGCGACTTGCGTTAGTCGCGGTTTTTCCGCTTGCGCGCGATCGAGCAAACGCAGTATTTGCGAAAGTACGGTATCGGCGCCGACGCGCTCGACGCGCACGGTCAGCGGACTTTCGGCGTTGATCGCGCCGCCAATGACGGCGGCGCCCAACGTCTTCGGTACCGGCAAGCTCTCGCCGGTGACGAGCGATTCGTTCACGCTCGATTGCCCCGCCACCACCGTGCCGTCCGCGGGTATCGTTTCGCCCGGTCGAACGAGGATCATGTCGCCGGCCTGCAAATCGGCGACCGGAACCGCCTGCACGGCGCCGGCGGAATCGACTCGATGGGCGACCGCGGGACTGGGCGGCGCGATCGCTTCGATCTGCGCCGCCGCGCGCGCGCGGGCGCTTAGTTCGAAGGTGCGGGCCGCCAACAGAAAAAAAGCGAACATTGCGATCGAGTCGAAGTAGATCACGCCGGCGCCGGTGACCGTGGTCCATGCGCTCGCGCCGAAAGCGGCGATCATTCCCGCCGCGATCGGTACATCCATGCCGGCGTGTCCGCGGCGCAAATCGAGCCACGCGCCACGCAGGAAGGGCTGCGCGCTGTAGCCGAGTATCGGCAGCGCCAGCAGCCCGCTTACCCAGTAAAAGAACGTGCGCAGTCCGAGATCGCTGCCGGACCAATCCCCGACGTAGAGCGCAACGGCGAATGTCATGATCTGCGCACCGAATATGCCGGCCACCCCCAGTCGCCGCAGTAGCGCGCGGCGCTCGCGCGCGAGCAGCGCCTGGCTGCGCGCCGGATCGTAGGGGTGGGCCGAATAGCCGATCGCGCGTATCGCCGCAAGAATGTCGCTGAGACGCAGGCGCGCGTCGTCCCAGGTCACCTGGGCGCGGCGTGTCGCATAGTTCACGCGTACGTCGCTTACGCCCGGCAAACGCCGCAAGTTCCGCTCGTTCAGCCAGACGCACGCCGCGCAGGTGATGCCTTCGAGGATCAAGGTGGCCTCGCGCTTGTCGCCGACGGAGCGCACGAAGGCGCGCTGTACGGCCGGCAAATCGTAAGCGGCAAGATCGCGCAGCGCCGGCGGTAGGGAATCGGCGGCTTGATGGGCGGGCGCCGCGCGCAGTCGGTAATAATCGTCGAGCCCGGCCGCGATAATCGCCTGGACGACGGCGAAGCAGCCGCGGCAACACAGTGCGCGCGGCTCGCCGTTCCAGTCGACGCTGAACGTCGCGCCCGCGGGAACATCGAGTCCGCAATGAAAGCACGCGGTCATGTCGCCGCACACCGCGCCGATCGCGCCGCGCGCTTGATGCAGATCAATTGTTGACCATCGAACGCGAGGTCGGGTGTATGGACTTCTGATGATTTCGACCTATAGTACGCTCCGACGCGCGCCCGTCGCCGAACGTGTCGAGCGTTGCCCAATGCCAGGAGGAAATCAGTATGGTCCTGAATCACGTTTGGGGTTTACTGAGCAATCCGACGGTTGAATGGAAGGCGGTACGCAGGGAGCGCCCCGGTATCTTCCGCAGTTACTGGTCGCATATTCTGATACTGGCCGCCGTTCCGGTCGTGGCCGGCTACTACGGTACCACACGCGTCGGCTGGCAAGTGATCGCGCGCGAAGCGCACCGGCTGTCTCCGGAAAGCGCTTTGCCGATCGCGATCGTTTCCTACGTAACGCTCCTGATCGCCGTATTCGTGGTCGGGATGCTGATTCATTGGATGGAGAAAACCTACGGCGGCAAAGCCGATCTTGATGCCGCCGTCGCGCTTGCCGGCCATGCGGCCACGCCGCTCTTTTTGATCGGCGTGTCGCTGCTTTATCCGCTGCTGTGGCTCAACCTGCTGCTCGGGCTTCCGGCGCTGGCGTACGCGGTGTATCTGCTGTACACCGGCGTGCCGGCGATGATCGGCATACCGAAGGAGCGCGGATTCTTGTTTGCCAGCGCGGTGCTCGCGGTGGGTTTGGTGATGTTTATCGGCATCCTCGCGGCAACGGTAATTCTGTGGAGCGCCGGCATCGGCCCGACGATCGTGGAAGGTTGAATACGACGCTTTGATCTCGATCAATCGATTCGGGGGCCGCGTCGCTATCATTCGCACGTTTGCCGACCCGGCGCCGCGCGCCGAGTCTGCGGTGTAACCCGGGAAATCCTGTATGGCCGCTACCTACAACGACAAAGTGGTTCGCCAGTTCGCCGTGATGACCGTGATCTGGGGCATCGTCGGCATGCTGGTCGGTGTGTTGATCGCCGCGCAAATGGCCTGGCCGCAGTTGAACTTCGACATTCCCTGGCTCACGTTCTCGCGGCTGCGGCCGCTGCACACCAACGCCGTCATCTTTGCTTTCGGCGGCAGTGCGTTGTTCGCGACGTCGTATTACGTTGTGCAGCGCACCTGCCACGTACGCTTATATTCGGACGGCCTCGCGGCGTTCACGTTCTGGGGCTGGCAGGCGGTGATCGCCGCCGCCGCCGTCACGCTGCCGCTCGGCATCACCTCGAGCAAGGAATACGCCGAGCTCGAATGGCCGATCGATCTGTTGATCACCTTCGTTTGGGTCGCTTACGCCGTCGTGTTTTTCGGCACGCTGATCAAGCGCAAGGTCGAACACATCTACGTCGCCAATTGGTTCTTCGGTGCGTTCATTTTGACGATCGCGGTCCTGCATGTGTTCAATAATCTGGCAGTGCCGGTGTCGTGGACCAAGTCCTATTCGATCTACGCCGGCGTCCAGGACGCGATGATGCAGTGGTGGTACGGCCACAACGCCGTCGGGTTTTTCCTGACGGCCGGATTTCTCGGCATCATGTACTACTTCATTCCGAAGCAGGCCGAGCGGCCGGTGTATTCGTACCGCCTTTCGGTCGTGCACTTCTGGGCGTTGGTATTCACCTACATCTGGGCCGGACCGCATCATCTGCACTACACGGCGCTGCCCGATTGGGCGCAGTCGCTCGGCATGGTGTTCTCGGTGATTCTGCTGGCACCGTCGTGGGGCGGGATGATCAACGGCATCATGACGCTCTCGGGTGCGTGGGCCAAGCTGCGCACCGATCCGATTCTGAAATTCCTGGTGGTATCGGTGTCGTTCTACGGCATGTCGACGTTCGAAGGCCCGATGATGTCGATCAAGACGGTGAACGCGCTGTCGCATTACACCGACTGGACCATCGGCCACGTGCACTCGGGCGCCCTCGGTTGGGTGGCGATGGTGTCGATCGGTGCGATGTACTATTTGATTCCGCGTTTGTTCAACCGCAAGCTTCATAGCGTGCGGCTGGTGGAAACGCATTTTTGGATTTCCACCATCGGCATCGTGCTCTACATCACGTCGATGTGGATCGCGGGCGTGATGCAGGGTCTCATGTGGCGCGCGGTGAACGCCGACGGGACGCTCACCTATTCGTTCGTCGAGAGCGTGCAGGCGATGCATCCGTTCTACATCGTGCGCGCGCTCGGCGGCGCGGTGTTCTTCGCCGGCATGGCGTTGATGGCGTACAACCTGTGGCGCACGATCGTCGGCGCCAGGCCGGCCGCGGTCGCGATCCCGGCGCCGGCGCACTGAGGGGGCGATCCATGGCAAACGGACACGACAAGATCGAGACCAACGTCGGGTGGCTCGTTATCCTGATCGTCATCGTCGTCAGCATCGGCGGACTGGTCGAAATCGTTCCGCTGTTCTTCCAAAAATCCACCACCGAACCGGTCGAGGGCTTGAAGCCGTACGCCGCGCTGGCGCTCGAAGGGCGCGATATTTACGTGCGCGAAGGCTGTTACGTCTGCCACTCGCAAATGATCCGCCCGTTTCGCGCCGAGACTGAACGCTACGGCCACTATTCGGTCGCGGGCGAATTCGTCTATGACCGACCGTTCCAGTGGGGCAGCAAGCGCACCGGCCCCGATCTCGCGCGCGTCGGTGGGCGCTACTCCGACGATTGGCAGCGCGCGCACCTGATCAATCCGCGCGACGTCGTGCCCGAATCGATCATGCCGGGGTATCCGTGGCTCGCGCGAAATTCTCTTGATCGTTCGCTCATCAAGCGCAAGCTGCGCGCGCTGCGGCATCTCGGCGCACCGTACACGGACGACGATATTGACAACGCGCCGAAAGAATTGGAAGGCAAGACCGAGATGGACGCCATGGTCGCGTACCTGCAAGGGCTCGGCACGGCGATTAAGACGCGGAGATAGTTTGTGAGCTTGGCGCTGACACATACGATCTGGACGGTGCTGCTGATGATCATCTTCGTCGGGATCGTCGTTTGGGCCTGGAGCGGTCGCCGGCGCGAGCGTTTCGAGGAAGCGGCTCGATTGCCCTTGGAAGACGACGTCCCTCACCCTCATTCCCTCTCCCGCAAAGCGGGAGAAGTTGCCCGCGTTGAACCTTCGCAGCCCTCACCCTCATTCCCTCTCCCAGAGGGAGAGGGAGGCGAGCCGAGCGCGCGAAGCGCGAATTCGTATTATCGAGATCGCCACGATGGCTGACTTTACCAGCAGCTTTTGGAATTGGTTTATCGCGGTTCCGACCGTGATCGGGATCCTCGTCCTCTTCTGGCTGAACCGAAAGATGACGACACCGCGGCGTGGCCGCCAGGAAACCACCAAGACGACGGGTCATGTCTGGGATGAAGATCTTCGCGAACTGAACAATCCGCTCCCACGCTGGTGGTTGAACATGTTCTACATCACGCTGGTTTTCGGGCTGGCGTATCTCGTGCTCTATCCCGGCCTTGGCACGTTCGCCGGCATGTTGCGCTGGTCGCAGCAGGATCAATACGAACGCGAACTCGCCGCAGCCAACCAGCGCTACGGCGAGCTGTACGAGAAGTATCTGCGCGAGCAGTTGACCGTGCTTGCGGCGAATCCCGACGCGGTGAAAACCGGTGAGCGCTTGTTCGTGAACTATTGCGCCAGCTGTCACGGTTCGGACGCGCGCGGCGCGCCGGGTTACCCGAACCTGCGCGACGGCGATTGGCTGTGGGGCGGCGATCCGCAGGCGATCGAGTTCACGATTCTCAACGGTCGCCAGGCGGCGATGCCGGCGTGGGGGCAGGTGTTGGGTCAAGACGGCGTTGCGAACGTGGCCGAGTACGTTCTGTCGTTATCCGGCAAGCGCACGGTAAATGAGAGCGCGGTTGCCGAGGGCAAGGCCAAATTTCAGCAGCTGTGCGTCGCTTGTCACGGACCCGAGGGCAAAGGCAACTCGGCGCTCGGCGCGCCGAATTTGACCGACGACGTGTGGCTTTACGGCGGCTCCCAGCGCGTGGTGATGGAAACGATCGAACGCGGACGCAGCGGACGCATGCCGGCGCACGAAGATTTCCTCGGCGAGGCCAAAGTGCATTTGCTTGCGGCCTACGTTTACAGCTTGTCGCATGGGAAGACCGTTGAAAAGTGAACACGTGAGAGCGGGAGATCGGGAAAGCGTGAGATCGAACACGCTTTTTTCATCTCACGCCCTCACGATCTAACGACTTCCCGTCTCTACGCTTAAAGATGTCCGCTAAATCGCAGCGCGTGATCCCCGTCGTCGCGGCCGGCGCGATCGAGCCGGAACTTTACGCGAAGCGCGAGCAAGTGTATCCCCGCGAAGTGCATGGCGTATTCGCGCGCTGGCGCCTACTCATGGTCGCGCTCACGCTCGGTATTTACTACGGGCTCCCCTGGATCAACTGGGGCGAGGGGCGGCAGGCGTTCCTCATCGATCTCCCGGGGCGCAAGTTCAATTTGTTCTTCTGGACATTCTGGCCGCAGGACCTGTTTTATCTCACGGCGATCCTGATCATCTCGGCGTTGTCGCTGTTTCTCTTTACCGCCGTGGCCGGACGGTTGTGGTGCGGCTACACCTGCCCGCAGACGGTGTGGACCGAAGTATTTTTGTGGATCGAGCGACGCATCGAAGGCGACCGACCGCGGCAAATTCGCCTGGCGGCGAGCCCGTGGAACGCGGAAAGGATTTTCAAGAAAGGCGCCAAACACTTCGTGTGGATGGCGTTCGCCGGTTGGACCGGTTTCACGTTCGTTGGGTACTTTACGCCGATACACGAACTGGCGGCCGCGGTTCCCACGGTCGCGGCTGGCCCGTGGGAAACGTTTTGGATCTTGTTTTACAGCCTCGCGACCTACGGCAACGCCGGTTTCCTGCGCGAGCAGGTGTGCATCTACATGTGCCCGTACGCGCGCTTTCAGAGCGTCATGTTCGATCGCGACACGCTCGTCATATCCTACGACGGCGCGCGCGGCGAGCCGCGCGCCGCGCGCCGACGAACGGAAGACCCAAAAGCCAGGGGTCTCGGCGACTGCATCGATTGCACCTTGTGCGTGCAGGTGTGTCCGACCGGCATCGACATCCGCGACGGTTTGCAATACCAATGCATCGCCTGCGGCGCGTGTATCGATGTGTGCGACACCGTGATGGAAAAAATGAATTACCCGAAGGGGCTGATCCGCTACACCACGCAGAACGAGTTGGACGGCGCCAAGCCGCGGCGCATTGTTCGTCCGCGCGTGCTGGTCTATAGCGCCATTCTCGGCATGCTGACGGTGGCTTTGATCGTTGCCGTGCTCTTGCGCGTACCGCTCCAGTTGGACGTCATCCGCGATCGCAATTCGCTCTATCGTGAGACGCCGGAAGGTCTCATCGAGAACGTCTACACGCTCAAGATTCTGAACATGGATGCGCGCGCCCACCGCTTTACGCTGCGTGCCGAGGGTATCGAGGATCTGAGGTTGGTGCGTGATGGCGCCAGCATCGCCGCCGGCGCGGGTGAGGTGATCGAAGTGCCGGTTCGGCTGCAGGCCGAAGAAGACGAGCTCGAACATCGCAGCAGCCGCGTGCAATTCATTTTGCAGTCGGAGGACGATTCGCGGCTGCGCGTACGCGAACAGGCGCGTTTCCTAGGACCGGAGCGGGAACGATGAGCGCGCCGCGCGCATCGGTCCCCTGGCATCGCGTGCCGTTCGTTTGGCTGCTGATCGCGCTGCCGTTCGCGGCGGTGGCCGGCGGGTTCACGACCTTGTGGCTCGCGTTGCGCTCGGACGACGGCCTGGTGGTGGACGACTACTACCGCCGCGGCGTCGAGATCAATCGCACGCTCGATCGCGACCGCGCCGCGGCGGCGCGAGGCATCATGGCGGAGATCCGAATCGACAACGAGGGGCGCGAAGCGCGCATTGCGCTGACGCTTGCGCCGGCGAAGCCCCCGGCGCGGCTGCAAGTGCAGCTACTGCACGCGACCCGCAAAGGCCACGACCGGCGGGTGACCGCCGCACCCGATACCGAGGGCGACTATCGCGTGCCGCTCGCCGGGCTCGTGCCGGGACACTATCACGTCGAACTCGCCTCCGGCGATTGGCGTTTGGTCGGATCGCTGCGAATCCCGGATGACGCGGAGCTGCGTCTTGTTCCGGTGGCGGGTCTTCCGGAGCGATAATCACAGCAACGTTGCGCCTGCATCGGCCGCAACGGGAGTACCAGTGTGGCTCCAATCGAACTCGCATGGGTATCCGCATTTCTCGTCGGCTTCCTCGGCTCGACCCATTGCATCGGTATGTGCGGCGGCATCGTCGGCGCGCTGACGCTCGGGGCGAAGCGCGACCCCGTCGCCGGCGCGTGGTCGCAGCTGTCCTATCTGGTCGCTTATAACGTCGGCCGAATCGCCACTTATGCCGCCATCGGCGCCGCTCTCGGATTCATCGGCGCTCAGGTCTTTCAGGCAACGCCATCGGCCGGGGCGCAGCTGATCGCGCGGTGGATATCGGGCGGTTTCATGGTGGCGCTGGGCTTGTATTTGAGCGGATGGTGGACGGGCATCGCCGCGCTTGAACGGCTTGGCGGGGGGATTTGGCGAAGGATCGAACCGTTCGGTCGGCGCCTGCTACCGGTGAATCACCCGGGGAAAGCGTTTCTGATCGGACTGATCTGGGGCTGGTTGCCCTGCGGGATGGTCTACGCGGCGGCGGCGTGGTCGCTGTCGGCCGGTAGCGGCGCGAACGGCGCGGTGCTGATGGCGGCGTTCGGACTCGGCACGATGCCGATGCTGTTCGTGCTCGGCGCAACCGCGCGCTGGCTCGGCGCCGCCGTGCGTCGCCCCGCCGTGCGTCGCACGGCGGGTGTTCTCGTTCTGCTGCTGGGCGCCTACACCCTGTGGGCCGCGGGCGCGCCGGTTGGACACTTGCACCACGCCGTGCCCGGCGGTGGATGATCGCGGCGGGAATCCCACCGCATCGCCGGCTCGACGAGCAACGCTAGCGCTTCGTGGACGTCTTCTCCGCGACGGCTTTTCCCCTCAACTCTCGAAAGCGCGCCACGTCTTTTTCCGCCTGCGCCTTGATCGCCGCTTGTTCTTGGCGGCGCTGCACAATCGCGGCTTCGTGTTTTGCGATCTGGGAACCGGTTTGTTCCAGGGCTTTCGTCGTGGGTTCGGACACGCCGCCCGCTTTCTTCTCGGCGTCGGCCTGTGCTTCGAGTCGCTTGAGCGTCGCGCGCAGGGGATTGAGCGTATCGTTGCTGGCTTTAATCGACGATTCCAGCTGCGCGACTTTGCGATCTCTTATGTAGGTGATGTCGGCTTCGTGTGAGTAAGTCGTGCGCAAGATTTCATCGTGCTTGGCTCGTCCTTTCGCACGTTCCTCCTGGGCCTCGATCTCGGCCTTTTTCGATTCACGTTCTTTCAGCTCGGCATCGGTCAGCGGTGCGTCGATGACCGCTTTCTTGATGCCCTGCTGGTTGATGACGGTCACTTTCGATTCGGCGCAAGCCGCGGCGGCGGAATCGCCGTAGTGCCAGCGACCGTCCGCATCCTTGCATTTCTTGATGGTCGCTTGCTTGGAGGCGGACAGCGCCGGCGGCGACGAGATAGCCAGGGTACAGACGGAGACGAGAATAACGAGGGTGGCTTTTTTCATGAGGTCAAATCGTTTCGCGGAAGCTGTTTTCAAGATAGGTGCGGCCTCCCGGGACTGTCAAACCAAGCCCGACGGGTGAAGCAGCGGCCCGATGCTCGGCACCGGGAGCGGCAGGGGCGGCAATACGCACGCGCAACAGCAACTTAGGCGATTCTTATCTTGCTCGCCGTCCGCTATTCGGCGTAATGTGCGCGCAAACGAAAAGATCGGCAAAGATGAGATTCAACATCTTTCGACGCAAGAATCGGCGTGCTCTCGATCGCACCGAGTTTCCGACGGTGATCGGTGAGTATATGACCTACCGCGGCGATCTGGCGGGGTCGGGCAACTACTTGGTGCACGGGCGGGTCGAGGGCCGATGCGACATCGACGGACATCTGCTGCTGGGACCGACCGCATACTGGCTCGGAGACATCGTTGCGACGCGCGTTGTCGTCGCCGGGGAAGTGGTCGGCGACGTCTATGCCGACGCCAAGCTCGAACTGCAGGCGAGCGCGCGCATACGCGGGAACATCACGAGCCCGGTGATTGCCATGGCCGAAGGGGCGCTCTACGACGGCGAAATTCGCATGCGCCCGCGGCCGCAGCTGGTGCGCTTCAACGAGAAACGTTCCGGATAATCGTTAACGCGCATGGATCGCGCGCCGGATTCCTCGCCGCTCGATTCAACTCACTCCATATTTTTTCCGGTAGTCCTCGACGGCGCGCAGGTGGCCCGCGAGTCCGCTCGACGCTCTCAGGTAGGCGAGCAGCGCATCGAGGTTCGCGATACTGACCACGCGCAGGCCGAACGCGCGCTCGACTTCCTGTACCGCGGACCACTCGCCCTGACCGCGTTCTTGCCGGTCCAGCGCGATGGCGACACCCGCCGGTACGGCCGCGGTGCGGCTGATGATGTCGATGGATTCGCGCACCGACGTGCCGGCCGAGATGACGTCGTCGACGATCAATATTCGCCCGCGCAGCGGCGCACCGATCGTGGTGCCGCCCTCGCCATGGTCCTTCGCCTCCTTGCGGTTGAACGCGTAGGGAACGTCGCGCTGATGGATTTGCGCCAAGGCAATGGCGACCGCCGACGCCAGCGGAATGCCCTTGTAGGCCGGACCGAAAAGCATGTCGAATTCGATCTTGGAATCGACGATCGCCGCCGCGTAAAAACGACCGAGGCGCGCCAGGCGCTCGCCGGTGTCGAACATGCCGCTGTTGAAAAAATACGGACTCACGCGCCCCGACTTGAGGGTGAATGTCCCGAAACGCAGCGCCTCGCAGGCCAGGGCGGTATCCAGGAAGTCGCGTTGGAAGGATTTCACGATTGCGCATTCTACCGGCCGGGACGGCGCGCGGAAACGACGATGTTATGATGCGGCCCAAAATTCCAGCGGCGTTTGGATATGCGCGTCACCACACTGAATGTAAACGGCATCCGCTCGGCGACCGCGAAAGGCGTGTTCGATTGGCTCAAGCGGCAGAATGCGGACGTCATTTGTCTGCAGGAAGTGAAGGCGCACGAAAGCGATATTACGGACGCCATGCGTCCCAAGGGCTATCACGCGTATTTCAATTGCGCACAGAAGAAAGGCTACGCCGGTGTGGCGTTGTACACGCGTCGCGAACCCGACAAGGTTCATATCGGCTTCGGCTCGAAGGAGCACGACGACGAGGGACGCTATCTGCAAGCGGATTTCGGAAATCTG
>Ga0299906_10002427_pt1 | contig 15458 bp, 14 predicted proteins | sample RVTome_14_FD_200259 | JGI IMG/M metagenome (GOLD analysis project Ga0299906, IMG submission 200259) | Soil microbial communities from uranium-contaminated site in the Upper Colorado River Basin, Wyoming, United States - RVT145D125 (version 2) ... | reverse complement strand
AAGACGCTCGAAGAGCAGCTGGGACAGCCGCTGTTCAGCCGCGTCAATCGTGGGCTGCGCCTAACCGACGCCGGACAGGCGCTCCATCGCGCCGTCGGCGAGGCGCTCAAGGTGATCGACGAGGCGACCGACCGTCTCGCCGTGTCGGGAGGCGGGCAGACGCTCACGGTCACGACGAGCGTGCCGCTCACCTCCCTGTGGCTGGTCCCGAGGCTGCCGCGGTTCATCCGCCTGCATCCGGAGATCGACGTGCGCAGCATCGCGGCCGACCAGCGGCTCGATCTCGAGCGCGAGCGCCTCGACCTGGCGATCCGCTGGGCCCCTCCCGGAATGAGCGTGCGCGGCGGCGAGCCGTTGTTCGATGTCGAAAACTTCCCGGTCTGCTCGCCGGCGCTCGCGCGCGATAAGGTGCGGCCGCTCAGGAGTCCCGCCGATCTCGCACACCACGTACTGCTGGATCTGGAGACCGTCGCCACGCGCGGACCGTGGTCCGACTGGGGACCCTGGCTCGATGCGATGAAGCTCGGCGACCTGAAGCCGGCCGGTACGCTGCGCTTCTCGCATTACGACCAGGTGGTCCAGGCGGCGATCGACGGCAGCGGCGTCGCGATCGGACGCAACCCGCACAATGCCCGCCATCTCCGCGACGGTGTGCTGGTCGCCCCGCTTGGCCGCGAAGCGGTGATCAGCTGGGGGACTTACTTCATCCTCGTCGCGCCGCGCTCCGCCGAACGCCCCATCGTCAAGGCGTTCGTTGCGTGGCTGCACGACGAGGTGCGACGCGACGCCGAGCAGGACGCCCGACGTGCCTCCGGGCGACGCGCCCCCGCCGGGGCTAGTCGCGGTAGTTGATCCCCCTGCGGTCGAGCAGACGCAGGAGCGCCGGCCAGTCCTTGGTCTGCGCGGGGCGGTTCGGGCGCTGGAGCTGCGCGGCGGCGCTCTGCGCCGCACGCTCCGACATGAGCAGGGCGTTCTCCATGCCGCCGACGAGCGCGTCGACCTGGATCTGGCAGGCGCAGTCGAGGTACCACATCAGCTCGACGGCCTCGCGCACCGTCTCGCCCAGCGTCAGCAGGCCGTGGTTGCGCAGGATCATCACCTTGGAGGTTGGGCCGAGATCCCGCTTGAGGCGCTCGCGCTCGTCCATCTCCAGCGCCACCCCTTCATAGTCGTGATAGGTGAGCTCCGCCTGCACGCGCATGGCGTGCTGGCTGAGGGGCAGCAGGCCGCACTTCTGCGCCGAGACCGCGACGCCGGCGCGGGTGTGGGTGTGGAGAACGCAGTTGATCTCGGGCCGGGCCTGGTGCACGCAGCCGTGGATCACGAAGCCGGCGTGGTTGATCCCCATGCCGGTCTGATCGTCGAGCACGTTCCCGTCCATGTCGATCTTCACCAGGCTCGACGCGGTGATCTCGTCGAACATCAGCCCGTACGGATTGATGAGGATCGCGTCGGTGCCCGCGACGCGCGCCGAGAAGTGGGTGTAGATCAGGTCGGTCCACCGGAAGATCGCCGCGAGCTGGTAGGCGGCGGCGAGGTCGACGCGGGCGTCCCACTCCTCCTTGCTCACGCGGCCGCGGGCGCTGGACGTCGCAACGGATTTCAGGCTCGCCGACACGGGCTTCCCCTCGAGCTCACGCCACCGCGTCGGCCGCGGAGATCTTCTGCCGGGCCTTGGCGCCCGTCTCCGGGGCGAGCCGCACGTCGAAGTCGAGCCGCAGGAACGGCGACGGCATCCCGAGCTTCTTCGCCTCCTCCGGCGAATCGACCTTCGTCCACTCGGCGATGAGGGAGTCTTTCACCGCGAACACCGCGTCCGAGTCGAGGTAGGGATCGCCCTTGACGAACGCGTGCGTGATCACCTGCTGATACCCCGGCGCCGACGCGATCAGGTGCATGTGCGCCGGACGCATCGGATGGCGTCCCATGCTGCGCAGGAGGTCGCCGACCGGACCGTCGACCGGCACGCCGTAGAACTTCGGCTTGTACGTCCGGAACGCATAGCGGCCCTGGGCGTCGCTTCGGACCCGCCCGCGCAGCTCGAACTCGCTCTCGGGCTCCTGGATGTCGTAGACCCCGTTCGCCCGCGCCTGCCAGACGTCGATCGTCGCGCCGGCGATCGGCTTGCCGTCGACCGAGAGCACCCTCCCGGTGACCCAGGTCGGCTCGCCGTCGATCTTCGCGTTCTTGGTGAGGTCCGCACCGTGCTCGAACTCCGGCGCGCCGTGCACGAAGAACGGCCCCAGCACCGTGGCTTCGGTCGCGCCGGCCGGCGTGCGGTGGTTCATCGCCACCACCATCATCGACAGGCCGAGCACGTCGGAGAGCAGGATGAACTCCTGACGCTTGTCGTCGCACTTCTGGCCGGTGGCGGTGAGGAACTTGATGCCCTCGAACCACTCCTCCTCGGTCAGCTGCACGTCGCGCGCGAACGCGTGCAGGTGCTTGACGAGGCTGGTCATGATCTGCTTGAAGCGCGCGTCCTGGACGTCCTTGAGGCGCGCGATCACGGCGTCGGTGAGCGTGTCTTCGGTGAATTGGCGCATGGGGTCTCCTCCAGTGGGTCACCGCCTCGGAAGCCCGAGTTGCCCGGCCATCCAGTCCGCGCTGCGGCTCCGGTAGCGGTAGGGGCGGTTGTTGGCATTATGCCCGCCGTCTTCGACCACCAGCAACTCCACCGGACCGCGCGCCTCGGCCGCGAGCCGCTCGGCGTGCTGGTAGGGGATCAGCCGGTCGAGCCGCGCGCCCACCACGAACAGCGGGCAGGTGATCCGCCGCGCGGCGTCCTTGAGCGTGAGGCTCTTGCCGTGCTCGAGCGCCTCCTCCGGCGTCCGCTTGTGGCTCCGGAACCGGAACGCCTCGCGCGTGAGGAGTGGGAGCTGTCCCCAGATCTCGGCCCAGTCGTAGGGGCCGGAGAGCGAGATGCAGGCCTTGATGCGCGGCTCGTACGCCGCCGCACGCGGCGCGTAATATCCCCCGAGGCTGACGCCCCAGGCGCCGATCCGCTCGCGGTCGATGTCCGGGCGCGTCTGCAGCCAGTCGACGACCGCTGTCACCGGGGCCTCGAAATCGCCCCGGATCGGCAGCTCGTACTCCGCCTCGCCCTGGCCCGGGCCGTCGAACGCCAGCGTCGCCATCCCGCGCGCGTGGAACGGCGCCTCGTAGGCGTCCATCTCCTCCTTCGTGGAGTCGAGGCCGGAGATCATGATCACGACCGGTGGGCGCGTGTCTCCCGAGGGCTTGCGCAGCACGCCGGCGAGCTCCCGGCCCGCGAACGGGATCGCGACGCGCTCGCCCGGGGGCCGCAGGAACGGCAGCGCAAGCCGCTTGCACTCCACCGCCTTCGCGTGCGCGGCGCGGAGCTGATCGGGGTCGACGACGAACACGAACTTCGCGAAGTGGTAGTACACCGCCGCGCGCGCGAGGTGCTCGCCGGCCGTGAGATTCCAGCCCTGTTCGAGCGACTCGCGGCCGAGGCGCTCGTGGCGGGCCGCGCGGTCGCACCAGGCGCGGCACCAGTCCTCCCAGCGCGTGATGCCTCCCGTGACCTCCTGGAAGTCGGCGAGCAACACGCCGTTCGCGACGAAGCGCGGCGCCCAATGCGCGATCGCGGAGGCGACCCGCGGATCGGTCGCGGTCGTCGTCTCGCTCACCGGACTACCCTCGCGCGAAGCGCGCTCGGGTGTTCGCCCTTGGAGCGGTCCAGCGGGCTCACGCCGGCCTCCGTCCGGACCAGGCGTCGTCGAGGAGCTTCCGGATCGCCGCCCGCTCGACCGGCCGCGGATTCCAGTACGGCGCGGCGCAGGCGAGCTCGGCCGCACGGTCGAGCTCGCCCGCAGGCATGCCGATGTCCTTCAGCGCCAGCGGCGCGCCGAGCGACTGCTCGAGGTCGTACAGGCCGTGCGCGGCGTTCGGCGATTCGATCGCGCGAGCGATGCGCGTCATCGCCTCGGGCGCAGCGGCCGCGTTGTACGCGATCGCATGCGGCAGGACGATGGTGTGCGTCTCGGCGTGCGGAAGATTCCAGGTCCCGCCGAGGACGTGGCAGAGCTTGTGGTGGAGCGCCATCCCCACCGCGCCGAGCACCGCGCCGCAGAGCCAAGCCCCATACAGGCAGTCGGACCGCGCGTCGAGATCCTGCGGCGCCTTCACGACTCGCGGCAGCCCGCGAGCGAGCGCGCGGATGCCCTCCTCGGCCATCATCGACATGATCGGATTCGCGTCCTGCGCGTACAGCCCTTCGGCGGCGTGCGCGACCGCGTTCATGCCGCTGGTCACCGAGAGCGCGACCGGAAGTCCGACGGTGAGGGCGGGATCGTAGATCACCGTCTTCGGCAGCACGCGCGGGTCGCGGCCGGTCTTCTTCATCCCGCCCTCGGTGATGCCGAAGATCGGCGTCATCTCCGAGCCCGCGTACGTGGTCGGGATGGCGAGGATCGGGAGCTCCGACTCGAGCGCGATCGCCTTGCCCAGTCCGGTGGTCGACCCGCCGCCGATCGTCACGGCGCAGTCGGCGCCGATGCGCTTCGCCTCTTCCCGCGCCGCGCGCGCCGTCTCGATCGGGACGTGCATTACCGCGCGCGCAAAGATGCCGGCGGCGCGGCTCCCCAACCGCCGTGCGATGTCCTCCGCTTGGGCGCGCTGCTCCGCCGTGGACAGCACGAGCGCGCGCTTCGCGCCGAGCCGCTCGATCTCGCGCGGCAGCTCCTCGAGCGCGCCGACGCGGAAAACCACGCGCGACGGCAATCCGACGTAGACGAACGACTTCATCCCGATCGCTTCAGGGAATCGCGGAGCGGCCCGCGCGTATTCTGGCACGTCCGGTCCGCCCCGCGCCCGAATCGACGGGGGGGCGAAACCCGGGCGTTACGTGCGCCTCGCCCACGGCAGGTAGCGCCGCATCAGCCAGCTCAGCGTGACCTCGAAGCCGACGCCGGCGGCGACCAGCACGAGCACGGCGACGAACGCCACGTCGTGCTTGAAGGTGCGCGAATTGAACAGGATGTAGTAGCCGAGCCCAGGGATCGACGCGAAGAACTCCGCGACGACCGCGCCGATGAGCGCGCGGCCGCCGGCGAGCCGCAGACCGGCGAGCAGATAGGGCAGCGAGGACGGCAGCACGATCTCGAGGATCGTGCGCCAGCCGCTCGCGCGGAACGAGCGTCCCACCTCGAGGTACTCGGGCGGCACCGACCGCGCGCCGTCGCTCACATTCACGGTGATCGAGAAGAAGGCGGCGAACACCACCACCGCGAGCCGCGCGTCCCCGCTGTAGCCGAACCACAGCGTGGCGAGCGGCAGGATCGTCACCATCGGCGTCGCGAACAGGCTGTTCACGTAGTAGCGCAGCCCGGCGTCGGCGAGGCGCGCGCGGCCCATCAGCAATCCGACCGCCGTGCCGCCCGCGATCGAGATCGCCAGCCCGAGCGCCACCGCCCACAGCGTCGCGCCGGCGGCGGCGAGGAACTGCGGATCGGCGAGCACCGGCCCGATCGCGCGCACGATTCCCGTGGGCTTCGCGACGTACGCCGGCGCGAACGCTCGCACCACGAGCTCCCACACCGCGAGCAGCACGACGCCCGCGACCAGCCGCAGGAACCACGGCGCGTCGCGCAGCCGCCGGCGCGGCTCGGGCGCGGCGATCGCAGCGAGGGTCGCACCGTTCATCGCGGCACGCCCCGCCAGCGCGCGAACCGCTCCTCGAGCCCGCGCCCGATTTCGATCAGCACGACGCCGAGCACGACGATGACCAGGATGCTCGCCAGCATCAGCGCGGTATCGAAGTTCTGCGACCCGAGCATGATCTCCTGCCCGAGACCGCTCGGGCTGAGGAAGAACTCCGCCGCCACCATGCCGACCAGGCCGCGGCCGATCGCGAGCCGCACGCCGGTCATCGTATAGGGCAGCGTGTACGGAATCATGACGTCGCGCCACAGCTGCCACTCATTCGACCGGAACGACTGCGCGACCTCGACCAGCTCCGGGCGCACGCTGCGCGCGCCCTCGATCGTGTTGTACAGCACCGGGAACACCGCGAACAGGAACACGATCAGCGCCTTCGGCGCGAAGCCAAAGCCCAGCATCGACAGGATGAATGGGATCAGCGCGACCATCGGCGTCGCGTAGAGCACCATCACGTAGCTCTCGACGGCGATGCGCAGCCGCGCCGCGCGCGCGAGCGCAAGGCCGAGCGGCGCCCCGACCGCGACCGCCAGCGCGAACCCCGTGACGAACAGCGTGAGCGAGCTCGCCGCGCGCGCCGCGAGCACGCCGCTCGCGGCGAGGTCCCAGAGGCGCGCGAGCGTGACCGAGAGCGGCGCCCAGAACGCCCCGGACGTCAGGTGGCCGGCGATCTCCCAGACGATCGCGCCGAGCGCGAGGCTCGCCGCGGCCGTGGCATGAAAGGCCCAGTCCTGTCGCCGTTGCATGCGGTCGCGATCGGTCCCGGCCGGCGGCGCCGGCCGGGATCCGCGGGCGGTCACTTCTTGGTCATCGCCATGGCCTCGGGCCACAGGCTCGCGTCAACGATGCGCTCGTACGCGGCGGGCTCCTTGTCGGGCTTGATGTTGCCCACCTTCTTCATCACCGTGCCGAGCACCTCGATGTTCTTCCGGCTCAACCCGTCCTTGTCCTTGGGCCAGAAGTCCATCGCGATGTACACCTTGAGGGCCTTCTCGGCGAAGTCGGGAGTCCGTCCGGTGGGCGCCGCGTGCTGCGCGACCTTCGCGTGGTTCGCCGGATCGCGCATGAACCGCTCGGCGTCGATCATCGCGGCGATGATCCGCACGTACGCGCCGCGGTTCGCCGCCAGCTTGTCCTTGTGGGCGATGAGCAGCAGGTAGTGGTCGACCGGTCGCGAGTCCTTCTGGGTGACGACCGTCTTCATCGGCTTCTTGGTCTCGGCCTCGATGACCGGGATGTCGTCGATGTGCAGCACGCCGTACTTGAGCTGCCCGGCCACCATGGCCGCACCGACGTTCGAGCTGAGCGCCACCTGCTGCACGTCCTCGATCTTCATCTTGCACCCGCCGATCAGCATGGTCCGCAGCGCGATCGAGCGCGCGCCGCCGATGGAGTCGACCCCGACCGCCTGCCCCTTCATGCCCGCGCAGGTGGCGTTCGGGTCGGTCGAGCCGATCAGCCAGTCGGGGTGCTCCATGCCCCAGATGCCGACCAGCTTCACGTCGGTGTTCGAGATCTGGCTGATGACCAGCGGCGTGGGCGAGAGCGCCACCGTGATCTCGCCCGAGGCGACCGCGCGCGAGGCGGCGGCGCCGGTCTCGAACGCGCGCACGGTCACGTCGACGCCGTGCTTCTTGAACATGCCCTCCTTTTCGGCGACCAGCGCGATCGTCCCGCCGAACACGGGCGGAATGCCCGGGATGCCGAACGTGAGCGGCTGTCCCGCGGCGAGCCCGGGGAACCAGGCGAGGGCGAGAGCTGCGCAGAGCGCGCCGAAGCTGCGGTGCTGCCCGAGGTTGCTGCGTGTCATGACTCCCTCCTCCTTCTCCACTTCAAGGACCCGGCTTCACCCGGTCACTTCGCGTTGCTCGGTCGGGATCTCGCCCGCGAAGAGCGGGAACCGCCCGTCGACCGCCCCGCCGGCGACCACGATGCGCGGTTGCACGCCGGCACGCGGCCGCCGCGCGCGTGCGGGATGACGACCTCCGGCACCCTGCGCCTCAGGTGGTCCGGTCGCGCGGCCCGGCGGGGCGCTTCGCCCAGTAGTCCGGCGCGCCCTTGGACCGCCGCAGCGCCTCCGCGCTCTCGAACCCGGGCGCCATCGCCGCCGAGGTGTCCGCGAGGACCGCGTGATGCTCGATGTTCAGCAGGCGCAGCCAGCTCTGCTGCCCCATCGTGAGCGCGATGAAGCAGCCGAGCTCCACCAGCTCCGGCTCCGAGAAATGCCCGCGCAGGCGATTCCAGAACGCGTCGTCGGTCGCGAGCCGCCAGGTGATCGCCTCGGCGTACGCGAGCGCCGCCCGCTGGCGGTCGTCGTAGCGCGACGACTTCTCGAAGTCGAGCAGGTCGCGCACGTCGTCCTCGGCCACGCCCTTGGCGCGCGCCTGGATCGAGCGCTGGTTGCCGCAGTAGTCGCACTGGACCGAGCGTGACACATACAGCCGGCAGAGCTCCTTGAGCGCGTGGTCGCAGACGCCGTTCTTGAAGATGTCGCGCCACGAGTTGGCGAACGCCCAGAAAGCCGCCGGCACGTGCGCGCGCACGGCCGAGCTCTCCGGCCGCGGGGTGCCCTCGCGCCGGCACCGGTCCATCTCCTTCTGCATCTCCGGGTCCATGCGTCCCGGGTCGACGTAGCTGATGCGCTGCTTCGCCATGGCGCTCCTCCTATCGCGGCGTTCCCGTCACTGCGGCTTGATGCCGGCCGCTTTGAGAACGCGCGCCGTGTCCTCGACCTCGGCGCGGACGAACTGCGTGAACTCCGCCGACGACATGTTCATCGGCAAGGTGCCGAGCTTGACCAGCCGGCCGGCGAGGTCGGGGCTGGCGAGCGCGCGATTCACGTCCTTGTTGATCTTGTCGACGACGTCGGCCGGCATGCCGGGCGGACCCCAGAGGCCGATCCAGAGCGTGTAGTCGAACTTCGGGACCCCGGACTCCGCGATCGTGGGCACGGTCGGCAGCAGCTCCGAGCGCTTCGCGCTCGACACGGCGAGCGCCACGGCCTTGCCGCCCTTGACGTGCGGCAGCGCGGCGTTGATCGGCGCGAAGTAGCAGCAGACCCGCCCGGCGATGGTGTCGGCGATCGCCTCCGGCGTGCCCTTGTAGGGCACGTGCTGCACGTCGATGCCGGCCATCAGCTTCAGCTTCTCCAGGTTGAAGTGCGTGCCGCTGCCGATGCCCGCGGAGGAGAAGTTCAGCTGTCCCGGCTTGGCCTTGGCCGCGGCAACGAAGTCCCCGAACGTCTTCCAGCCGGACTGCTGCCCCACGATGAGCACGTTGGGTCCTCCGGCGAGCGGCGCGAGGTTGGTGAAGTCCTTGAGCGTGTCGTACGGCAGGTTGGCGTAGATCCCCGGGTTCGCCACGTGCGCCGACGAGTTGGCGAGCAGCGTGTAGCCATCGGGCGCCGACTTCACCACCACCGCCGAGCCGATGCTCCCGCCCGCGCCGACGCGGTTTTCCGCGATCACCGGCTGGCCCCAGAACTCCTGGAGCTTCGCCGCCACCGCGCGGCCCACGATGTCGGTCGAGCTGCCCGGCGTGAACGCGATGATCAGCCGCACCGGCTTGGTCGGGTACGCGCCTTGCGCGAGCGCCGCACCGGCGAGAAGAAACGCCGCGCATCCCGCGGCGAACGGCCTAAGACAAGCCATCTCCCACCTCCACTCGCTCTGGTTGAAGTTCGATTCCCGACGCTCGCGCCTGCTCCACGAGCAGCGCGGCGAAGTCCTGTTCGGTCAGTCCGTGGCCGATCATCTGTTGGATCAGGTCGCGCGTCAACGACGCGAGCGGCATCGGCACCTCGAAGCGCCGGCCGGCGTCGAGCCCGAGGTCCATGTCCTTGCGCAGGAGGTGCGGGGTGAACGTCACCTTGAAGTCGAGGTTCACGAACGCCGGGGCCTTGTAGCGCGTGAAGCCCGAGCCCATCACGCTCTTGTTGAAGAAGTCGAGGAACGCGTGCCGGGTCATGCCGGCCTTCTGCGCGAGGATCGTGACCTCGGCGAGCGACTGGGTGAGGACGCCGAGCAGCACGTTGTGGCAGATCTTGGCGATCCGCGCGAGCTCGCCCTCGCCGACGTAGCTCGAGCCCTGCCCCATCAGGTCGAGCAGCGGGCGGGCCGCCTCGTACGCCGCCTTCGGCCCCGAGACGACGAACGTGAGCTTGCCCGCCTTGATCACCTTCGCATTGCCGCTCACCGGCGCGGCGAGATACTCGATCCCGCGCGCGGCGAGGATCGCGCGGAGCTCCGCCGACCCTTCGAGCGAGATCGACGAGCACTCGATCACCGTGCGCGGCTTCACCGCCGCGGAGAGCAGCCCCGTGGGACCGGCGATCACCTGCTTGACGTCGTCCCAGGTGGACACCATGCAGAACACGATGTCGCGGGCGGCGAGCTCGGGGAGCGCGGTCGCGATCTTCGCGCCGTATTTTTCGAGCGGCTCGGCCTTGGCACGGGTGCGGTTCCAGACCAGCACGTCGGCCCCGCCCTTCGCGAGTCGCGCGGCCATCTCGTAGCCCATGCGGCCGGTGCCGATCCAGCCGATGCTCGGGCGGTTGTCGGTTGCCATTGGTCCCCGTTCAGTAAGGATTCCCGACCGGCAGCTCGTTCGCCGGATAGAGCGTGATGATCTTCGCGCCGGTCGGGGTGAGCACCACCTCCTCCTCGATCCGCGCCGCCGAGACGCCGTCGGTCGCAGGACAGAACGTCTCGACCGCGAACACCATCCCGGCCTTCAGCTCGTAGGGATCCTTGAACGAGTTGAGCCGCGAGACGAGCGGCCGCTCGTGCAGCCCCACCCCGATCCCGTGACAGAAGTTCAGCCCGAAGGCGGCCATTTCGGTCTCGAAGCCGATCTCCGTGCACTTCGGGAACATCGCCGCCACCTTGTCCGTGCTCACCCCGGGCTTGAGCATCTCGATGGCGTCGTCCATCCACTGCCGCGCGCGCTTGTAGGCGTCGATCTGCGGCTTGGTCGCCCTCCCCACCGCGAACGTTCGGTAATAGCAGGTCCGGTAGCCCATGAAGGAGTGCATCACGTCGAAGTACGCCTGGTCGCCGGGACGGATGATGCGGTCGGTGAAGTTGTGCGGATGCGGGCTGCAGCGCTCGCCGGCGATCGCGTTCACCGCCTCAACGCAATCAGACCCGAGCTCGTAGAGCCGCTTCGCCGCGAGCGCGACGATCTGGCTCTCCTTGACCCCGGGCTTCAGCGCCTCGGCGATGTCCTGGTAGACGCCGTCGACCATCGCCGCGGCGATGTTGAGCAGCGTGATCTCGTCGTGGCTCTTCACCTCGCGCGCGTCCATCATCATCTGCTGGCCGTCGCGGACGTCGATCCCCTCCTTCTGCAGGGCGAAGAGCATCGGCGGCTCGCACACGTCCAGGCCGAGCGGCATCTTCGCCACGCCCTCCTGGACCAGGATGTCCTTGATCTCCTTCGCGGCGGCCTCGAACAGCCCGACCTTGGGCGAGATCGCGCCGCGCATCCCCGGGTTGCCCGCGCGGCAATGGTCCTCCAGGAGCCACGGGCAGTGGAGCTTGTGGTGGCGGGCGGCGGACCCGAAGTCCCACACGTAGGGCTCGCCGTTTCCCGTGAGGAGCGTGTAGCGGATGAGCTTGTCGCGAGCCCACTCGCCGATCACCGTGCTCGAGATGTAGCGGATGTTGTGCTGGTCGAAGCAGAGGACCGCGCCCAGCCCGGCCTTCGCGAGCGCGGCACGGGTGCGGGCGAGGCGGTAGTCGTGGAGCCGGCGGAAGTTGACCCGCTCCTCGAAGTCGACCTGGGTCTGGCCCGGGGCCTGGAGCGGCCGGTCCCAGCGGTGGTGCGGATCGATGTCGTCCGGCCGGACGACCGTGGGTTCCTGCAGCGATTTCGTCATGGCTTTCCTTGGGTCGCCGTCAGTCCGACGGCGCCGCGCCCCGAGCGCCTCCTCCGGCGCTCGCGAGACAACCAACGGTAGCACAACCGGCCGCGTCTTTGACACGCCCGCACCGCCCGGCCATCATGCCGGCTCTTCGACACGGAGGGGAAACCGCAAATGCGAATCGTGTCCTTCGAAGCCGACGGTTCGCCGCGGCTCGGCGTCGCGAGCGGCGACGCGGTGGTGGATCTCGCGCAGGCCGCGCCCGAGCTGCCCCGCGACCTCCTGGCCCTCATCAAGCGCGACGGCGGGCTCGCCGCGGCCGCGGCGGCGGCGAAGCGCGCGCCCAAGGCCGCGGTGCGGCCGTTCGAAGGGCTGACGTTCCTGCCCCCGATCGCCAACCCCGGCAAGATCCCCTGCCTCGGCCTGAACTACGCCGACCACGCGGCCGAGGGTGGGCACCAGAAGCCGACCTATCCGAGCCTCTTCATGCGTTGCAACACGAGCCTCGTGGCGCACGGCGCGCCGATCGTGCGGCCGCAGTGCTCGGTCCAGCTCGATTACGAGGCCGAGCTCGCGGTCATCATCGGGCGCCGCGGCCGGCACGTGCGCGAGGCGGACGCGCTTGGCTACGTCGCCGGCTACGCGTGCTTCAACGACGCGTCGGTCCGCGACTACCAGCGCAAGACCACGCAGTGGACGATGGGCAAGAACTTCGACGCGACCGGCGCGTTCGGGCCGTGGTTCGTGTCCGCCGACGAGCTGCCCCCCGGGGCCGCGGGGCTCGCGATCCGCTCGCGGCTGAACGGCGAGGTGATGCAGAGCGCGAACACGAGCGACATGCTGTTCCCGGTCGCCGAGACGATCGCGATCCTGACCGAGGGGATGACGCTCGAGCCCGGCGACGTGATCGCGACCGGCACGCCCGCCGGCGTCGGCCACGCGCGCAAGCCCCCCGTCTGGATGAAGCACGGCGACGTCATCGAGGTCGAGATCGAGGCCGTCGGCGTCCTGCGGAACCCGATCCGGGACGAGGCCTAGTAGAACGCGTCCTGCCCGGGCGTGTACGCCGGCTGCGTCTGCGCCGGGTTGCGGTTCACCAGCGGCCGCGCGTAGAGCGGGTGGGTCAGGCTCCGCACCTCGTGCTCGAGGGTGAAGAGCGGCTGGCCCGAATCGGGATCGACCAGCTCCTTGAACCGGTACTGCCACTGGTCGCTCTCCTCGAACACCAGCCCGCGGCGCGCGAGCGCGGCGTGCGTGCCGCCGAAGTCGGCGATGTAGATCGCGATGTGGTGGCCGTCGTAGTCCGGTAGCGCGCCGTCGCCCTCGCGGTAGACGAGCTCCTGCATCGGCCCGACGCGGACGTGCGCGGCGTCGCCGTCGCCTGAGCGCTCGACCCGCGCCGGCGCGACCATGATCTTCTCGTAGAAGCGCACGATCCCCGCCGCCGTGCCCCGCGGCACGTTGAGCTCGACGTACGGAATCCCGAGCTTCATCCGCCCGAAGCGCGCCTGCGGGGCGTGGATCCGGAAGCGATTGCCCCACGGGCAGACGGCCTCGACGTGGTCGTCCCGGCGCGCGAACGCAAACTGCGTGCCCTCCAGCTTCGGCTTCATGGTCTCCAGCCGCCTGAGGAGCGCGTCGAGGTCGGGCTGCACCATCCCCACGGCGCCGCGCAGCCGCTGCGGCTTGGCGGTCGGCATGTGGAACTGCTGGCGCCCGCAGTTGAACCACATGTTCACGTCGATGACGTGCAGGTACGGGTCGCGGGTGAGTCCCAGGCCGCCGACGTAGAACAGCGCCGCGATGCGCTGGTCGTCCTGCCGGAGGTTCACGTGCTCGAGCAGCACGATGTTGCCCAGGCTCTCGGCGGCGCGCTCGAAGACCTGCTGGTCCGGCGCGTTCATCTTCTCGGGTGCGTTCATGCGCGTGTCCTCACTCCATCTTGATTCGGTGCCGGCGCTCCCCGGTCAGGCCTCGAGCGCCGCGATCCCGAGCTCGCCCGCGACCTTGTCGAGCGTCGCCTTGAGCGGCGGCGGGATCGGCACGCCCGCCGCGTACCGCGCCGAATGCTTCTCGATGCTCCGCTCGCCCGGGACGGTGACGCGCTCGACGCCCGGCAGGCGCTCCGAGCCGCGGAGGTCGTGCACGACGCGGTCCACGCGCCGCCGGAACTCGGTCGGGTCGCCGAACGCCGCCGGGTCGATCGCCACGATCGCATGGCCGGTGTTGGTGACCGACGAGTCGTCGGCGTTGAAGTCGATCACGTCGCGGCCCATTGCGGCGTCGTTCAGGCAACCCGCGAGCAGCCCGAGGACGAGCGCGAGGCCGTAGCCCTTGTAGCCGGCCTCCATCCCGCCGAGCGGCAGCAGCAGGCCGTCGTTCGCGCGCTTCGCGTCGGTGAGCGGGCGGCCCTCGCGGTCGATCATCCAGCCCGCGGGCATCGGCTTGCCGGCTTGCGCGTAGGTCTTGATCTTGCCGAACGCGGCGACCGTGGTGGCCATGTCGAGCACGACCATCGGCTCGTCGAGCGTGGGGATCGCGACCGCGATCGGGTTGGTCGAGAGCAGCAGCTCGAGGCCGCCCCAGGGCGCGAGGTGGTTCGCGTTGCCGACGCAGAAGTAAAGCCCGCACATCCCGGCGGCCGCGGCCATGCGCACGTAGAGCAGCGCCGGGCCCGCGTGATTGCTCATCCGGACGCCGACCCAGGCGACGCCGCTCGCGCGCGCCTTCTCGACCGCGAGCCGCGTCGCGAAGCGCATGACGAGGTGTCCCATGCCGTTGTCGCCGTCGACCAGCGCCATCCCGGGCCGCTCGCGCGCGACGCGGAGGTTCGGCTTGAGGTTCACGCCGCCGGCGCGGATGCGGCGCACGTAGTGCGGCACGCGGAACACGCCGTGGCCGTCGGCGCCGTAGAGATCGGCTTCGGCCATCAGCTCCGCCACGAGGCGCGCGTCGGTGTCCGGCATGCCCACCGCCCGGAAGGCGTCGGCGATGAACTGCCGCAGCCGTTCGGCGGGAACCGTCAGGGTCATCGCGCCTCCTCGGGGGGTTCGCGTCCGTCGGTCGCGGACGGGCGAGCGCGCATTATCGAGAGTCCGCGGCCGGCCGGCAATCTCGTTCTAGAATGACCGCCGCTCCCGCCGCCCCCTCCCGCCGATGCCCCGCAAGCGCCCCGAGGACCTCCGCAGCCATCGCTGGTACGGCGCGACGGACCTGCGCTCGTTCGGCCACCGGTCGCGCACCGCGCAGATGGGCTTCGAGCGCTCCGACTACGCCGGCAAGCCGGTGATCGCGATCGTCAACACCTGGAGCGACATCAACCCCTGCCATACGCACTTCAAGCAGCGGGTCGAGGAGGTGAAGCGCGGCGTGTGGCAGGCCGGCGGCTTTCCGGTCGAGATGCCCGCGCTCTCGCTCGCCGAGCCGTTCCAGAAGCCGACCACGATGATGTACCGCAACCTCCTGGCGATGGAGACCGAGGAGCTGCTGCGCTCGTACCCGGCCGACGGCGCCGTGCTCATGGGCGGCTGCGACAAGACCACGCCGGCGCTCATCATGGGCGCGACGTCGATGAACCTGCCGGCGATCTTCATGCCCGCCGGGCCGATGCTCCGCGGCAACTGGGGCGGTGCGACGCTCGGCTCCGGCTCCGACTCCTGGAAGTACTGGGCGGAGCTCCGCGCCGGCAACATCACCGCGCACGACTGGGAGGCGATCGAGCAGGGCATCGCGCGCTCGCCCGGACACTGCATGACGATGGGCACCGCCTCCACCATGACCAGCGCCGCGGAGGCGCTGGGCCTGACGCTGCCCGGCGCGGCGTCGATTCCCGCCCCGGACTCGCGGCACGCGGCGATGGCGACGCTCACCGGAAAGCGGATCGTCGCGATGGTGTGGGAGGATCTGAAGCCCA
>Ga0299906_10002426_pt1 | contig 15465 bp, 13 predicted proteins | sample RVTome_14_FD_200259 | JGI IMG/M metagenome (GOLD analysis project Ga0299906, IMG submission 200259) | Soil microbial communities from uranium-contaminated site in the Upper Colorado River Basin, Wyoming, United States - RVT145D125 (version 2) ... | reverse complement strand
CGATCTACAGCAGCTCGGAGGTGGTGCTAGGGCAACTCATTGCCGGGCTGGGAATCCGCGACCAGCTCTTTCTCGCGACCAAGGTCTACGCGAGCGGTCACGAAGCCGGCATCGAGGACATGGACGCCTCATTCAAGCGGCTGCGTACCGACCGGATCGATCTTATCCAGGTGCACAGCCTCTCCGACACCGAGACGCAGCTCGCCACGATGCGCGAAAGAAAGGCCAAGGGGCGCTACCGTTATGTCGGCGTCACGACCTCTCGTGATTCGCAGTACACGGAGATGGAGGCGGTGCTGAAGAAGGAGAAGCTCGACTTTGTCCAGGTCGACTATTCGATCGAGAACCGCACGGCCGCCGAACGCATTCTGCCCCTCGCGGAGGAGCGTGGCGTAGCAACCCTCATCAACCTCCCCTTCGGGCGTGCGAGCCTCTTCTCCGCAGTGCGCGGAAAGCCGCTTCCGCCCTGGGCGGCGGAATTCGACTGCCAGAGCTGGGCGCAGTTCTTCCTCAAGTTCGTCATCGGCCATCCGGCCGTGACCTGCGCGATCCCCGGCACGCGCAGGCCGGCGCACATCATCGACAACCTCGGTGCTGCGCGCGGCCGGCTGCCCGACCAGGCGATGCGGAAGAAAATGGAGCAGTTCTTCGACGCGCTGTGATGTAAAAAATGGCCCTCGCATGAGGGCCATTTTTTGGTGGTGCTACGAGTCTACTGCAAAATCTCCTCTTGGCGCATTTCTCTAAGAACAGCAAAAAATACAGGGAAAATCGACGCCTCCCCGCCCCCAGCGTCCCTTGTTAATCTAGATTCTTCCCCTGCATCAGGACGGATCTTCGTCCCGATCGGTTTTGCATTCGTAATCTAGATCAGGGAAATAACAGGGAATTTGTACTAATTGCTCTTTGTCTTCTCTTGAGCAATACGTTGGAAAAGACCAACGCAAGGCCATACTGCACGAGCAGCCCGGTCAGTGTCCCCATGATCCCAACCCTCGTGACGTCAGCGCGGCGCGGAGGCGTCTACCCACGCGGTGATGTCGTCGAGTATCTCGCCGACCGCCATGTTAAATCCCCGCACGGCTCCAGGCGCATCATGGCTCACGGCCGGCGCCACACGGGAAAAGGTGCGCCGCGCCACCAAAACCCGCCGCGCGGGATCGATCAGTGCTGCCGTGAGTACAACGCGCACAGTGCCCGGGTCTGTACTCGCATCGTAATAGAACTCTGACAGATGGCTGTTGAGGATAAGGCTGCCCTGCACCCCGCTTGCGGCCCTTGTTATGACCGTGAACGAGCCGCTGTGCTCCAAATGCACCATGAGTAGCTCACTGATGGTTCGGCTGGGGCGTTCTGTCCAGGCATGGAATTGGTAATAGGCGCGCATGCCCGCGGCGCGGCTGTACACAATCTCCTGGGTTTCGTAAAAGCTGGATGCAGTCGTGGGGGTGACGAGAAGCGTGGATGCGCGGCGAGACTGTGCACGGATGGTCGGCATGCCTGCATCCCCAAGCACGTGGTAGCGCTGGAAACCACGCTCGTCGGACGATACGCAACCCGCGATGACGCCCGCAAGCACGCTGGCCAGCGCCATCCGCGCCAATGCCGTCATCTCGGCCCCTCACCCGGGCCCAGACTGTCCGCAGGCGGACCGAACAGAAGCTTGGCCGGGTCGCGCAGTCGGCGAGCAGTCGCGCCCAACGAATCGGCCGTCGCGCGCAACTCCCGCGCGGTGATCTGCAATTCAAGGTTACCATCGGCAAACAACGCGTCGGCGCTGCGCGCGAGCCGTGCGACATCGTCGCTGACCCTGCCGATGGATGCGGAAATGTTCCGCACGGCAGCCGTGGACTCCTCTCCCAGGTTGTCATAGCGTACCGCGAGTCTGCGCGCGTCGCCGGCGATGCCAGCGCTTAACGCGCGCATCTCGTCAGCGGCGAGCCCAACCGATGCCAGCGTCTTGTCCAGGCCAGCGAGGCTGCGCTCGAAGTTCGAAGAGATGCGACGTAGGTTGGCGAGTATCTCGGTCGCCGCGGCCTGGTTATCATCCGACAGCACCCGGTTAATGCGTTGCATGGTTTCATCAGCACGTGACGCCACCTGCGCCATGCTTTCGGAAATCTGGTGTTCAGACTCGCCTTCTGCAATCAGGGGATAGCGCTCGCCCGGCTGAACGGCGGCTAGCGGTGGGCTGCTGTCATCCGTATTGACAAGCCGGATGCTCGCGATCCCTGTCAGCAAGTGCCGCTCCACCGTCGCACGAGTGCTCTGAAGCATCGGTGTGGAGTCGTCGACCTTCACCACGACCTCCACGGAGCCGGGGTGCCGCGATGAAATGCGGAATCCGGTCACGGCCCCAACCTTGATGCCTTTCATCTTGACGTCGCTTCTGATTTGCAACCCCTCGAGCGACTGGCGGGCGAAATAGATCTTGTAGGGCACATCGTCGCGCTGCTCCGCGGTGCCCCTGAGCCAGACAATCGCGGCAACAAGCATCACCACGAGGATCAGCACGGCTGCTCCAACGACTGTGTATTTTGCCTCCGGTTCCAAGTACACCCCCTAAGCAATCGACGCGCGCGCTGAAAAGTATTCCTCGATCCACGGATCTTCCATCTTCATCACCGCGTCGACGGGCCCGTCAGCGATGACTTTTCCTCTCGCCAGTACGATCACGCGGCCGATGATCGAATGCAGAGTATCAAGGTCGTGCGTCACGATGAACACGGTCAGCCCGAGGCTGTCGCTCAGGATGCGCACTAGCTCGTCGAAGGCGCGAGCGCTGATCGGGTCGAGGCCGGACGTAGGCTCGTCCAGGAACAGGATCTCGGGCTCCAGTGCGAGGGCCCGCGCGAGCGCGACGCGCTTGCGCATGCCCCCGGACAGCTGGGCGGGCATTTTCGCTCCGGCGTCCGGCTCCAGCCCGACCAGCGAGAGTTTGAACCCGACCAGTGGCGGAATCATCTCGAGCGGCAGAGCGGTATTTTCGCGGAACGGAACCGCGATGTTCTCGGCGACGGTCAGCGAGGAAAACAGCGCCCCATCCTGGAACAGCATCCCAAAGCGCCGCCGCAAGGCCTGCATCTCCTCCTGACTGCAGCGCCATACATCGGAGCCCAGCAGCCGTACAGTACCCCCGGTGGGCCGCAACAACCCGACAATCTCCCGCACCAGGACCGACTTGCCGGTGCCGCTGGCGCCAATCAGCGCCACCACCTCGCCTCGCCCGACGGCGAAGCTCACCCGATCGTGAATGAGGTCCGAGCCAAACCGGGTAACGACCGAGTCCACGTCAAGCACCGGGGCCGATTGATGACCGCCCACACTCGAAATCGTATCCACTCAGATCCCCAGGCGCTCGAACACCACGGCAAATAGGGCGTCGAGCAGGATCACCCAAACAATGCTTTGCACGACGGTGGACGTCGTATTTACCCCAACGCTTCGTGCGTCGCGGGCGACCAGCATGCCCATGCGGCAGGCGATCATCGCAATGAACACGGCGAAGACCGGGGCCTTCGCCAGCCCCACCACCGCCGCGCTCATCGGCAGCACGCTCTGGAGGCGATCGAGAAAGGTAGCGGCAGAGATATCCAGTTGCCATGCGGCAATGACCATGCCGCCCGCAATTCCGGCGAGATCGCCCACGAATACCAGCAGGGGCAGTGCAATCACCATGGCCGCCAGGCGTGGAATCACCAGCACCTGGATCGGCGAGAGCCCCAGCGTGCTAATCGCGTCGATCTCATCCTGTACTTTCATCGTTCCGATCTGGGCCGTAAAGGCCGCGCCAGAACGCCCGGCAACGATGACGGCCACCAGCAGCGGAGCCAACTCGCGGCAGACAGCCAGACCCACGCCGTCCACAACGAAAATATTGGCGCCGTAGCGCTGGGCCTGCAGCCCGAGCAGGTAGGCAAACACCACGCCAATCAAGAAAGTCACCAGGCCTATGATAGGGATGGCGTCGACGCAGATGACCTCGAACTGAGACAGTGTTTCCTTGCGACGGAAAAGCTTTGGATTCCGCAACAGGCTGAGCATCTCCAGCGCCACCCCTCCAATGAACGCAACATGAATCTGGAGCAGGCGCCACACGTGGAGTGCGGCCGCGCCGATGCGCTGCACCGGCCCCGCGTGCACCGATCTAGCGGCTGCTGGCGGGCATCGCATGCGCTCGCGCACCAAGGCGAGGAGCCGTTCGTGCCGCGAATCAAATGCCCGCAAGCTGACCATGGCTTCGCTGCAACCGATGCCCCCGAGATGCCGGTAGAGCGTAAAGCCCGTGGAGGTGTCGAGTTCCTGGAGCCGACTACCGTCAAGCACGAAACGTTCGCTGGCCTGTAGTACCCGAGACTTCAGTGCGTCCGAGATGGCCGACAGATTCGATAAACGCCAGACGCCCATCAGATAAAGGACGTTGACCCGTTCTTCGACCTCTTCACGAATCCAACTGATCGCCCCGTGCATCGCTTTATCAATTCCGGCAAGCTAGGAGGCTGGGCGAACCCCAGCATTCAGAACTGCGATAGCACAAATGGTTTTGACAATATTGATGATGCTCTTACGTTCATCCGAAAACGATGGCACCGGCAACAACACCACCGTTCAAGATCATCCAACCGATGCACGGCAGATAGATATTCTTGTCCCTTTGTTTTAGTCCGAACCAGAACCAAAGTACCGCCGAGAAAAAGTACGCACCCCAGGAGAGAACCGAAACGCCCGCGGCCTGTTGATTGACCCATATGGTCCACACTTGGGGAATAGTCATGAGCAAGGTGAAGATCGACATACCACCTAGGATACGGCGCGGGACAGTGTCAGTTTGAGCAGCCGGTGTGAAAGCGTTTGGTGCGCTCGAATTCATGATGGCCTCCCCGGAATTGTCATGAAACCAGAGGTCTGAAATAAAAGGAATTAAACAATGGTATCGGTCGATACCATCGTACTAGTCTGGCGATCGATTCAAGAAACGAGGAGTAAGCGACGCTAGCACCATGCCGCGAACCAGGTCCTTCAGGAGGATCCGAACCTGGTCCCACGAGGCTATCCGCATCGCTGTGCCCTTTCATGAAGAGCTCTTCGGGCACCACAAGCGTGTTATGGATGGCTGATGAGCACGACTGGCGATGCGTAATCACACGCCTGGGTAGCGGTGCACCGAAACGGGCACAGCACGCTTGCTCTGCCTGATCCCGTCCGTACGCGGAACCTATCCCAAGGTATCGACCGACACCATCGTCTCATAGTCCCCGCACAGCAATGTCGGTTTACTGGCGTCGCATGTCCATTGTCCTGTCGGAACAGATTCAGGGCGAAGTGCATTGGGTCATTGCGAGGGCATGTATCGCCAACGTTAGCGGCGGGACTAGAAACCAACTCGATTGGAAAGGAGCAGTCATGGCATGAGTACGAAGACTCGTATATCAGAAACACCCGTCCTCAGTCGGCGTCGCTTTTGCGGTGCTACGGCGGCAACCGTTGCTACTAGCTCGGTAGGTCTTCCCAGTCTTCTTCTCTCACAAAGGGGTGCAGCCATGGATGTCGTTACACAACAGAAGGGAAGTACTGCCATTCGTCCGTTTCACGTAAATGTTCCGGAGGCGGAGCTCGCCGACATGCGAAGGCGCATCGATGCGACGCGGTTCCCCGAGAAAGAACCCGTTCAGGATCACTCGCAAGGTGTGCCGCTCTCGACGGTTCAGAAGCTCGCGCGCTACTGGGCGACGGAGTACGACTGGCGCAAGGTCGAGTCGAAAATGAACTCCTACCCGCAGTTCATCACCGAGATCGACGGGCTGGACATTCATTTCATTCACGCTCGCTCGAAGCATGAAAATGCGTTGCCGCTCATCGTCTCGCACGGATGGCCCGGCTCGATGGTCGAACAGCTGAAAATCATCGATCCACTCACCAATCCCATGGCACACGGCGGGAAAGCATCGGATGCTTTCCACGTGGTAATTCCGAATATGCCTGGCTACGGTTACTCGGGCAAGCCGACCACAACCGGATGGGGGCCCGAACGCATCGCACGGGCCTGGGCCACGCTCATGAAGCGCCTTGGCTACAACCGATATGTGGCTCAGGGCGGCGATTGGGGTGCGATCGTCGTCGATCTCATGGCCACGCAGGGACACCCGGAACTGATCGGCATTCACTCGAACATGCCCGGTGTCGTTCCACCAGAGATCGACAAGGCGCTCTGGGCCGGCAGCCCGCTGCCCTCCAGTCTCTCAGCCGAAGAAAGGGTCGCGTGCGAGATGCTGGCGGTCACCTACAAGCACGTTCAATACGCCTTCTATATGGCGTCGCGCCCGCAAACGCTTTACGGCATTGTGGATTCGCCGGTCGGTCTAGCGGCGTGGCTTCTCGACCACGACCCACGCAGTCTGGAGCTCATCGCGCGGACTTTTGATGGACATCCCACGGGCCTCACACGAGATGATGTCCTCGATAATGCCACGCTGTTTTGGCTGACGAGCACCGGCGTCTCTGCGTCTCGTCTCTACCGGGAAAACACGTTCAACTATTTCTCCCCCAAGAACGTGAAGATCCCGGTTGCCGTGAGCGTCTTTCCGGATGAGCTCTATCAGGCACCGCGGAGCTGGACGGAGAAGGCGTATCCCAAGCTCGTGCACTACAACCGACTCGACACGGGCGGACACTTTGCGGCCTGGGAGCAGCCGAAACTATTTTCGGAGGAGGTTCGCGCCGGGTTCAGGTCGTTGCGCGAGTAAGGTCGTGGGGGGGACGGCACGCCTGCCGGGGCGCGTCGTCCCAGCAACTGTGGCCGCGGGCCTCGCCAGGTCTTCCCAGATTCGATAAACGCCAGACACCCGTCAGATAAAGAATGTTGACCCCGTCTTCGACCTCATCACGAATCCAACTGATCGACGCGTGCATCGCTTTATCAATCCCGGCAAGCTGCGAGGCTGGGCGAACTCCAGCGTTCAGAACTGCGATAGCACGGATGGTTTTGCTAATATTGACGATGCTCTTGTGCGGGGTAACCAGAGATCCGCGATGATCGGAAGCCATACCGGCATGAGCAAGAAGGCTCGCGGATCGCTTCGGCCGCCAACCAGCGCGTCACGCTCGTCAGTGAAACACCCGCGCAAAGGACTGCCCGCGGAGGAGCTCGCGCGCCTCCGGATACTCATCGAGCAGCTCATGCAGCGCCAGTGTGATCTGCTCGTACACGCGGAGGGAAGCATCGAGCCCGGAAAGGTAATAGACAGAAACATCGGCGATGCACAGGTCCTCATCGAGCGGCACCCAGTGGCGGTCGCGACCGAGCGCGCCTCGTTCCTGCACTGAGAATCCGCATAGCGTGGAACAGCACGCAAACAGGGCTTCAATTCCGACCGCAACATCGACCGCTACGCCCTCATGCTTCCAGTGCTGCAGATTGTCTGGAACGGAGCTCATGAATACTCCTCCTAAGAAGTGGCTTTCGCCGTAGCTGCGCGATGGTGCAAGTATTCCCCGCCGCCCTCCACCGCCGGTGCCGGCCACGCGCATTCCACGCCCAGGGGAACGCCGAGGTACAGGTTCGCGATGTGCGTCCGTCGGTCCTTGTCGCCAGCGTCGGCGGCACGAGCCGGGGCGACCGCGAGTCCGGGTTCAGTCTTCATGGCGCCTTGCCGCAGCGTTTCCGGCAGCCCGGCGCCCGCGCGGCTCGACGAGCGCGGCAGCCTTGTTCCGTGTGTAGAAGCAGCCGTGCCGTACGAAACCCGAGACCACCGAGGCCTTGACCACCGCCACCCGGCCGACGCCGGACCGTTGCAGTATCAAGTCGTCGGGAAGCCTGTCCAGCGTGTGAAACGGCGCGATCCGGCCGTCCGCGAACCGGGACAAGTAGACGACGCGCGTCGCAGCATCCATGAACGCCGGGAGGAAACCTAAACACCGTGCCTGTCCGCTGACGCCATTCGTGCCGATATGGCATCGGTTCTCGCTTCTCAGCTTCGATTGGGTCATGGCGCTCATGGCCAGAGTGTCTTGCACGGGTGTCTCGGCGGCATGTCGACGATCGCGTTCTATGTGTCGACCGAAATGCTGTGATTTCCGTTGCATAGGACGGCACGATCGGCGGGCGCCAGACCGGGGTAGTTCATACCGGGGGCCCGGCCTCCACGAGGTCCCATCCTCCGCCCAGCGCCTTGTAGACGGCGATGAGCGCGGTGTAGAGCTGTGTCTCGTTCGATGCCACGCGGTCGCGCACGTTGTTCAGCGTGCGCTCCGCGTCGAGCACGGTGAGGAAATCGACGATGCCGTTGTCGAACCGCAGCCGCGCGAGCGCTGCGGCGCGGGCGCTCTCGCGCTCGGACTCCTGCAGGGTGACGAGCTGCGCCCGCTGCCTCGCGTAGGTCACGAGCGCGCTCTCGGTCTCCTCCAGCGCCCGCAGCACCGTTTGCTCATAGTAGGCAAGCGCCGCCTCGGCGCGCGCCTCCGTCTGGCGCAGCCGCTCGCGCACCCGGCCGAGATCGAACGCCGGCCACGAGAGCACGGCACCCAGCGAGTAGGTCTCGCTGCCGGAGGCGGCGAAGGCGCTGCCGCTCCCCGCGGCGAGGCCGAGCGTACCGAGCAGCGTGACGCGGGGGAAGAGATCCGCCGTCGCCACGCCGATGCGGGCGCTCGCGGCCGCCAGCGCCCGCTCCACCGCGCGGATGTCGGGACGCCGCCGTAGGAGCGCCGCCGGATCGCCGATGGGAATCCGATGCGTCACGGCCGGCAGCCGCTCCCGCGTCGACACGAGGTCCAAGCGGTCCGGGCGACGGCCCGTGAGGACCGCCAAGCGGTAGAGCGAACGCGCGATCGCCGCCTCGAGCGCGGGGATCGCGGACGCCGTCGAGTGGAGCTGCGCGCGAGCGCGAGTGGTATCGAGCTCGGTGCCGCGCCCTAACTCGAGGCGCACCTGCACGAACGCGACGATCTCACGCTCGTTCTCGACGTTGCGGTGAGCGACCGCGAGCTGGCTCTCCAGGCCCCGCAGCTCGAAATAGGTGCGCGCCACCTCCGCAATGACGGTCACGCGCGCATCGCGCACGCCCGCTTCCGCGCGCTCGGCCTCGGCGGCCGAGGCCTCGATCGAGCGCCGCACGCGGCCAAAAAAGTCGATTTCCCAGAACGCGTCGAAGCCGGCACTGTAGAGTGGATTGTCCCGGCGGTCACGCGGCTGGCCCGGCGCCTGCACCTCCGCGAGCAGCCCCGCCGTGGCGCCGGCCTCTGCCGTCACCCGAGGGAACCGATCGTAGTCGATCTCGCGGTAGAAGGCCCGCGCTTCGCGCAGGCGGGCGACCGCGATCTGCACGTCGTGGTTCGCCGCCAGCGCGCGCGCCACCAGCTCGTCGAGCGTCGGGTCGCCGAACTGCCGCCACCACGCCTTCTCGACGGCGTCCGCAGTGAGCGTCGGTTCCGTCGAAGCGAGAAAAGCGTCCGGTACCTCCATGGCCGGCGGCGCGTACTCCGGACCCACCGTTGTGCAGCCTGCCAGCGCCGCGGCGGTCAAGACCCGCACCGCCAATGAACGGATGCGATCCATCATGCGCTCATGCTGGCGCCCGGCTTCCCGCCGCCGGCAGCCCAGCCGTCGCGGCGGGCGCAGCGCGGCGCTCGACGATGCCGCGTATGACGACATAGAACACGGGCGTCAGCAGCAGGCCGAAGAAGGTCACGCCGAACATGCCGCTGAACACCGCCACGCCCATCGCCTTGCGCATCTCCGCCCCCGCGCCGGTTGAAGCCACCAGCGGCCATACGCCCATGATGAACGCGATCGACGTCATGAGGATCGGCCGCAGGCGCAGCCGGCACGCGTTGAGCACCGCCTTCACGCGGCTCAGGCCCGCCTCCTGCCGCTCCTTGGCGAACTCGACGATCAGGATTGCGTTCTTGCAAGCGAGCCCGACCAGCACGATCAGCCCGATCTGCGTGAAGATGTTGTTGTCCCCGTTCACCGCCCAGACGCCGGCGATGGCACACAGCAGGCACATCGGCACGATAAGGATGATGACGAGCGGCAGCGACCAGGACTCGTAGAGCGCCGAGAGCACCAGGAAGACGAGCAGCACGCACAGCGGGAACACGAGCAGCCCGACGTTGCCCGCAAGAATCTTCTGGTAGGCGAGCTCGGTCCACTCGAACTTCATCTGCGGCGGGAGCTTCCGCTCGAGAACGCGCGCGATCGCCGCTTCGGCCTCGCCCGAGCTCCACCCAGCCGTCGGTCCGCCGTTGATGTCCGCCGCCGCATAGCCGTTGTAGCGCAGGACGCGGTCCGGCCCCGACGTCTCCTCCACCTTCATCAGCGCCCCGAGCGGCACCATCTCACCGTCCGCGTTGCGGGTCTTCAGGCGCCCGATGTCCTCCTTCGACAAGCGGAAGCGCTCGTCGGCCTGTGCGTTCACCTGGAACGTGCGCCCGAAGCGGTTGAAGTCGTTAACGTAGAGCGAGCCGAGATAGATCTGCAGTGTCTCGAAGATGTCCGACAGCGCGACGCCCTGCGACTTCGCCTTTACGCGGTCGATGTCGGCGTATAGCTGTGGAACATTCACCTGGAAGCTCGAGAAGAGCCCCGTGAGCTCCCGCTGCTGCCGCGCCTCCTGCAGCGCCTCCTGGGTAACGTTGTAGAGCTCGTCGAGGCCCAAGTCGCCGCGGTCCTCGACGTACAGCTTGAAGCCGCCGATCGTGCCGAGCCCCTGCACCGGCGGCGGCGGGAACACCGCGATGAACGCCTCCTGGATGCCTGCGAACTGTCGGTTGAGCGCGCCGGCGATCGCGGCGCCGTAGAGCTCCGGGCTGCGGCGTTCCTCGTAGGGCTTGAGCCCCACGAAAACGATCCCCGAGTTCGGGCTGTTGGTGAAGCCGTTGATCGAGAGGCCGGGAAAGCCCACGGCGTTCCTCACGCCGGGTGTCTTGAGGGCGATCTCGGACATGCGTCCGATGACTTCCTCCGTGCGGTCGAGCGAGGCACCGTCCGGAAGCTGCGCGAACGAGACGAGGTACTGCTTGTCCTGAGTCGGCACGAATCCGGCGGGAACCGAGCTGAAACCGAGCCAGGTGAGCACGATGAGCCCGGCGTACACAGTAAGCGCGATGGCAGTGCGCTTGAGGATCCGGCCGACCACGCGCACGTAGCCGCGTGAGGCCGCCTTGAAGCCGCGGTTGAACGGCCGGAAGAACCAGCCGAGCGCGCCGTCGATCAGCCGCGTGAGCCGGTCCTTCGGCTCGTCGTGTCCCCGCAGAAGTGCGGCCGCGAGCGCAGGCGAGAGTGTAAGCGAGTTGAAGGCGGAGATTACCGTCGAGATCGCGATCGTCAGGGCGAACTGCTTATAGAACTGGCCCGACAGGCCGGGGATGAACGCGGTGGGCACGAACACCGCGCACAGCACGAGCCCGATGGCGATGATTGGTACCGTAATCTCGTCCATTGCCTTGCGCGTCGCGTCGCGGGGATGGAGCCCCAGTGCGATGTTACGCTCCACGTTCTCCACGACGACGATCGCGTCGTCAACCACGATTCCGATCGCCAGCACCAGGCCAAAGAGCGAGAGTGCGTTGATCGAGAACCCGAAGAGCTGCATGGCGGCGAAGGTGCCTACCAGCGACACGGGCACGGCGAGGAGCGGAATGACTGACGCGCGCCAGGTCTGCAAGAACACGATCACGACCAGCACCACCAGCAGCATCGCCTCGAACAGCGTCTTGACGACGGCGGTGATCGACGCACGCACGAACTGCGTCGGGTCGTAGGCGATGCTGTAGTCGAGCCCTTCGGGGAAGTTCTGCTTGAGTTCCGCCATCGTGCTGCGCACCGCGTCAGAAAGCGCGAGCGAGTTGGAGCCCGGCGTCTGGAACACGAGCAGCCCCACGGCTGGCCGGTTGTCGAGCCGGCTGCGCAGCGCGTACTGCGAGGCGCCGAGCTCGATGCGCGCGACGTCCCGCAGCAGCGTCTTCGATCCGTCGGGCCCTGTCTTGATGACGATGCCACCGAACTGCTCCTCGTTGACGAGCCGCCCCAAGGTGTTGACGGACAGCTGGAAATCGGCATGCGGCGGAGCGGGCTGCTGGCCCACGGCGCCGGCGGCGACCTGTACGTTCTGCTCCCGTATCGCGCGCACCACGTCGCTCGCCGTGAGGTTGCGCGACGCTGTCTTCTCCGGGTCCAGCCACACCCGCATCGAGTAATCGCCGGAGCCTAAGATGCGCACGTCGCCCATGCCGGGCAGGCGCGCGAGGATGTCCTTGACCTGCAGCACCGCGTAGTTGCGAATGTAGACCTCGTCGTAGCGCCGGTCCGGCGAGTAGAGATGCACCACCATCGTCAGGTCCGGCGAGGCCTTGCGCGTCGTGACGCCGAGGCGCCGCACGTCTTCCGGCAGGCGCGGCAGCGCCTGCGCCACACGGTTCTGCACCTCCACCTGGGCGATGTCGAGGTCGGTGCCCAAGCGGAAAGTGACGGTAAGCGTCATCGCCCCGTCAGCGGTCGCCTGCGAGTACATGTAGAGCATGCCCTCGACACCGTTCACCTCCTGCTCGATCGGTGCCGCGACCGTCTCCGCGGTGACCTTCGGGTTGGCGCCCGGATACAGCGCCCGCACGACCACCGTCGGCGGCACGACCTCGGGGTACTCCGAGACCGGAAGCTGGAACATCGAGATCGCACCGGCGAGAAAGATGACCATCGACAGCACCGCTGCGAAGACCGGGCGGTCGATGAAGAAGTGCGCGAACTTCATGATGCCGCCCGGGATGCGGGCGCCGCCGGCGCCCGCCCCACCGACTTGGGCGGGGCCTTTGCCGGCACATTCGCTCCGCCGCCTTCGGGCTTGAGCGTTTCCATCGACACCGGCTCGGGCGCCACCGGGATGCCCGACCGCACGCGCTGTATGCCGTTGACGACGATGCGCTCGCCCTGCCTCAACCCCTCGCGTACGACCCGCATGCCGTCGATGACCGGGCCGAGCTTCACCACGCGGTACTCCACGACGTTATTGGCGTTCACGAGGAAAACGAACTTCTGCCCCTGATCGGTCCCAACCGCGCGGTCGTTGATCAATACCGCCGCGCGCTTTACGCTGCCGAGCAGCCGGATGCGCGCGAAGAGCCCCGGTGTGAGCGCGCCGTCACGGTTCTCGAAGACGGCGCGCCCGCGGATCGTGCCGGTCTTCGGATCGACGCGGTTGTCCACGAAGTCGATGTAACCCTCGTGCGGATGTCCGGGCTCGTTGGCGAGGCCCATGCGCACTGGGTTGCGCACCTCGCGCGAGCTCGCTCGGGTGCCTTCCCGCGCGAGCCGCTCGTACTTCAGGTAGCTGTGCTCGTCGGCCTCGAAGTACGCATAGACCGGGCTGATTGAGACGATCGTCGTGAGTACGGTGGCCCCCACCGAGCCCCCGGACACGAGGTTGCCCTCGGTAACCAACGCCCGGCTCACCCGGCCGTCGATCGGCGCCGTCACGCTCGTCCACTCGAGGTTGAGCCTGGCGATCGCGACCTCCGCAGCCGCGGCACGCTGCGACGACTCGCCCTCCGCGCGCGCCGTCGTGCGCTGATCGTACTCTTCCTCCGAGATGGCCCGCGCGTCGAGCAGCTTCCGCGCGCGCACTGCTTCAGCTTTCGCGAGGTTCGTGCGGTCGACGGCCCGCTGGAGTTCAGCTTCGGCGCGGTCGAACTCGGCTTGGAACGGTCGCGGATCGATGATGAAGAGGACGTCTCCCTTGCGAACGATCGCGCCTTCCCTGAAATTGACCTTCTCGACGTAGCCGCCGACCCGCGGGCGAAGCTCGACGGTGCGCACCGCCTCGAGACGCCCGGTGTAGTCATCCCACTCGGTAATCTCGCGTTCGATGACCTGTCCGACGCTGACCACCGGCGGCGGCGGCGCGGGACCCGCCCTGCCCGACGGGCCACAAGCCGCGAGGACGAAGCTCGCGGCCAACATCAGGAGCGGCATCGAGGACGTGCGGACCCGGCGCTGGACGCCGGTGAGACCCCCCGAAGCCTTGAGATTCCGTGTGCCGTCACTGACGGGCATTGCGTATTCCTCCTCTGATCCGGCGGTTCCTCGCCCGGTGCGCCGGGCCGCCGCCACCCATGCCGCTTTCCCTTTCGCTCACGCAGTGCCCATTACCATCCGCAGTGTAGGAATGAATGCCCAATATCGCGGGCCATGACGGCCCAGCCAAAGGTGAACACGTACGCCTCGACCGCCGGATCGACGAACTCGATCTCGAACAAACGGTCCACGATGGGGTTCGGCTGGCGAATGAGCTGATACATTCGCTGCTGGGTCACTGTGCCATTCCCTTGCGAATCGATGTCGCCGCCGTTCGCCGCGCCGGGGGGCTTTCCATCGATGAGCACGCGAAAGCGAACCATGCTTCCGGCTGCGGCCGGGCTCATGACGAGGTGGAGATCGCGGGCGTGAAAGCGGAAGGCAATGCGTCCGTTGGGCTTATTCAGCGCAATGGCTTGTCTCTTCACCGTCCAGTCGCCCGAAGCCGTCCATTGATTCAGTCGCAGGTGCGCGGCCGCGCCGTGGACGCGGTTTGCGGCGCGCTCGAAGCCGAGATAGGTTTCCGGCGAACGCAGGCTCGCCCAGTCGGCGGCGGCCTCGACGCCGACCCCTTTGACCGGGACCAGGTCGCGGGGCACGACCGTTTCGCTCGCCTCGGCGAGCAACTGCTGGATCATCCGTTCCGAGCGCTCGTAGTCATCTTCGCCGTGGCGTTGATGCCGGATGCGGCCCTGCGCATCGACGAAATAAAGCGCGGGCCACGCGTAGTTCGAGAAGGCGCGCCAGATCGCATAGTCGCTGTCGAGCGCGATCGGGTCTCTGATGCGCATATCGTGCGCCGCCCACCGCACGTTCTCGGCGTTGCGTTCGAACTCGAACTCGGGCGTGTGCACGCCGATCACGACCAGGCCGTGCGGTCCGTACTTTTCCGCCCACGCAAGGTCCCGATCGTCTTTGTCATTGGTTGACCCATTGCGATGTCTCCATGTCACCGATATTGCGGACCAGGTACTAGCGGGCCGTTACAACAGTCACGCCACGTAATGCTCGCCAGACAAACGCGCGTGTGTTCCGGGTCTTCCGCGCATGGCACCACCTCGGTATCTCCATTAAACCAATCAAGATGTATGTTGCGTCCTATGAGCCTTTGAAGCTGTCTTTGCCAGCGAGTACATTTCGCTAACCAGATCGGGCTTATGTCATCGCTGTCACATACAGGCTTGAGGGCGACGACGACATAAATATCGGGTGCATCGTCAGGATCAGTTTCACCCGCTTCATACACCCAGAGCCGTGTGACATCGGAATTCAGCGCATACCACTCAGACACGATTCTCGCCATTCGCAAGCTGTCGTTGTCGACTCCCACGGCACTGTCTGAGTTCATGATGTGGGCGCCAACGCTCCGTTTTGCTTTACCTGTATCCTCACCTAGTGTGGGG
>Ga0299906_10002425_pt1 | contig 15474 bp, 14 predicted proteins | sample RVTome_14_FD_200259 | JGI IMG/M metagenome (GOLD analysis project Ga0299906, IMG submission 200259) | Soil microbial communities from uranium-contaminated site in the Upper Colorado River Basin, Wyoming, United States - RVT145D125 (version 2) ... | reverse complement strand
CGACCGCGCCGCAGCGGTCGCGGCGCACAGCCGCGCGCTGGCCGAGCTCAGCCGCGAGATCGCGGCCGCGGTGCGGAGGGCGGTGGGGCCGTAGGCCCACCCGCGCATTCAGGCGCGCCGTGGCGGGACCCATCCTTCAGGGTGAGAACCGAGCTCTGGTGCGGCGATTGACTGCATGCATGCACCTGTGTACGCATATAGCATGGCCACGAAGACGATCTCCGTCGACCTGGAGGCGTACGAGCGCCTCCGCCGCGCCCGCCGCACGCCGTCGGAGTCCTTCTCGCAGGTGATCAAGCGGGCCGCATGGCCGGCGCCGGCGCGCACCGCCGCTGAGTTGCTCCGCTCACTCGCCGAGGCTCCGCTGACGGAGGAGTCCGTCCTCGACTACCTGGAGCGGGCGCAGCGGGAAGACGCCCCACCCGAGGATCCATGGCACGAGCCCTGAGCGTCGACTCGTCCTTCCTGATCGATCTCGAGCGGGAGCGACGGCGGTCGGAGACAGGGCCCGCGCATCGTTTCCTGCGGCGCGAGGCGGACGCGGAGCTCTGCATCGCGGCGATCGCCTTGGGCGAGCTCATGGAGGGCTATGCCGACCCGGACCATCCGGTCCTTTGGTCCATGAGGAGGGGCCACCGAGTCCTGTCCGCTGACGAGGAGGTCGCGGTGACGTACGGACACATCGCACGCGAGCTGCGCGCGCGCGGGTCACTCATCGGCGTGAACGACCTCTGGATCGCGGCTACCTCGCTGCACCACGCACTTCCACTCGTGACGTCGAACGTCGATCACTTCACGCGGGTGTCGGGACTGGAAATCATCGAGTACCGGTGACCGGCCGACCACCACGTCCAAAACGAGCGGGGCGGCCCCGCGCTGAGCAGGGCCGCCCCGTCATCGAATCCAGAACCTCGAGCGTAGGGTACCTGCTGCTATCTCCCCCCGGCGACCGAGTACTTCGTGAACGGCCCGCCAGCGAACCGCATCGAGTTCGGGCCCTCGGCCACGAAGACGTTGCCGTCGGCGTCGACGGCGACGCCCTCGCCCGCCGCGCCCTGGTAGGGTCGCGTGTCCGCCGGGAACGGCGGAATGAAGCCGACGATCCTGTCCTCGTCCACCGGCGCGATGCGCACGCCGTTCATCCAGTTCGGATGGCTGGTCGCGCTCGACTCGGAGTCGATCGCGTAGACCATTTCGTCGTCGGTGATGAAGATGCCGCTGATGCGACCGAACTGGTAACGCGAGTCGAGGTAGTTGCCGTTCTGGTCGAAGATCTCGATGCGGTGGTTGCCGCGGTCGGCGACCCAGAGGCGGCCCTGGGAGTCGAACTCGAGCGCGTGCGGCGTCCGGAAGTCACCGTGCAAGGTGCCGATCTCGCCCCATTCCATCACGAACTCACCCTCGGGTGTGAACTTCATGACTCGAGCGGTCTGTCCGGCGGCGCGTCCCTCTTCCATCGCCTGGTTCGTCGTCATGCCCTGACCGCTGTGGCCGTCGGAGACGAAGATGCTCCCGTCGGGCGCTACGATCACGTCGTTCGGCTGGTTGAAGTGGCTCGCGTCGTTCCCGGCCTGACCGGGTGTGCCGAGGCTCAGCAGCAGCTCACCGTCGGGGCTGAACTTGTGCACCTGGTGGCCCTTGGTTCGGGCCTCGTTCTGGTTGAAGTCGGTCACCCAGACGTTGCCGTCGTCGTCGACGTGGATCCCGTGCGGCGTGACCATGACGCCGGCGCCGATGTTGGCGAGCACGGCGCCCGTGTTCCTGTCGAACTTGAAGACCGGATCGACGGGGTTGCTGTCGCAGTTGACGCCGGGCCCGCCCGCCGAGCCCGAGGCGCACCGCTCGTACATCCAGACGTGCCCGTCGGTGGGATCGATGTCCGCCCCGGCGGTCGTGCCCATCTCTCGCCCGGCGGGCAGCTGACCCCAGTTGGCGGTCGTGGTCGGGTTGGGGTTCGGGATCCCCTCCCCGGTGATGGCGTTGCCCATCGCCATGTCCCCCAGTAGCCGCCCCGTGTTGGCCGCGGCCGTCGCGCACGCGGCGAGCACGGTGGTGGCGGCGAGCGTGAACAGCGCAGCGCGTCTCGATGACATCGTAGTCCCCCCCAAAATGTCCAAGGTCGTCGATATCGCCGCGGCTGCCGCGGCGGGGTCTCGGACCCGGCAACGTGGGGGCTGGGGGGCCGGCGCGCCAGTTGGGGGCGCCCGGTGCGCGTCGCTGGGCCTCGGCCTCGATCGTCCGCGTCGGGGAGCGTCCATCGGCGGCCTCGATCGAAGGTCGCGTCGCCGCCGTCCCCGCTGCGGACTACCTTGTCGCCGTACTGCATCGTGCGCCGCAGCCATAGCGAGGGAGGACGACCGTGACGAGACCGCGCCGAAGCTCGGCTCTGGTGGCGACAGCCGTCCTTTTCGTGGGGTGCGCCCCCGATCCCGCCGACCGGACCGACATGACCGGCGACCGACCCGCCCCCCTGCTCGTCGCCCACCGCGGCGCCTCCGGATACGCGCCGGAGCACACGATCGCCGCCTACGAGCTCGCCATCGAGCAGGGTGCGGACATCATCGAGCCCGACCTCCAGGTCACCAGCGACGGTCGGCTGATCGCGCTCCACGACCTCACTCTGGAGCGGACCACGAACGTGCGCGAGGTCTTTCCCGACCGCTTCCGCGAGGAGATGGACCGGGGTCAGGTCGTCCGTCGCTGGTACGCCAACGACTTCACGCTCGAGGAGATCCGCCGGCTCGACGCGGGCTCCTGGTTCGATGACCGGTTCACCGGTGCGCGTGTGCCCACGCTCGCGGAGGTGATCGAGGCGGCGCGCGGCCGCGCGGGGATCTTCCCGGAGACGAAGGCGCCCGAGGTGTACGGCGAGCGCGGCCACGACATGGAGCGGCTGCTCCTCGACGAGCTCCGAGCGCACGGGCTCGACCGCCCGGGCGCGGACCCCGCGACGCCGGTGTACCTCCAGTCGTTCAGCCCGGAGAGCCTGCGTGTGCTCCGCCACGATCTCGGAGTCGGCCTGCACCTGACGTTCCTGATTTCGGGCGGGCAGGACGCGCTCGAGTGGCTCACTCCGGAGGGACTCGCGCGGGTGCGCGACTTCGCTGACGGAATCGGGCCCAGCAAGAGCATCCTGCTCGAGCGCCCCGACGTGGTCTCGCGTGCGCACGAGGCGGGCCTCACCGTGATCCCCTACACGTTCCGCGCGGACGACCCGGGCGACTTCCCCTCGCCCGCCGCCGAGATGGTGTACTTCCTCTACGACCTCGGCGTCGACGGGCTCTTCACGAACGAACCGAACCTCTTCCCGAGGACGCCACCCGGGGCGGGCTCCTGAGCCCATGAGGGCGCAGGGACGCCTTCCGCTCGTGCTCGCCGGGGCGCTGGCCCTCGGCTGCGCGGGTCCGCTCGTGGAGGATTGCCTCAGGGGCGACCTCGACGTGCGCTACTGCGACCGGGACGGCGACTTGGTCGCGGACCCGGCCCCCGAGGGGCCCGTGCGGCTCGATCCCGAACGTCTGATCTTCGCTTACACGCCGGTCGAGGACCCCGCGCAGTACCGCGACGTTTGGGCGGGCTTCCTCGACCACATGGCGCGGGAGGTCGGCCGCGACGTGCTCTTCTTCCCCGTGCAGTCGAACGCGGCGCAGATCGAGGCGATGCGGGCCGGCCGGTTGCACGTTGCGGGCTTCAACACGGGGAGTGTGCCGCTCGCGGTGAACTGCGCGGGTTTCATCCCGCGCGTGATGATGGCCGAGGACGATGGCTCGTACGGCTACGAAATGGAGCTGCTCACGCACCGCGAGAGCGGAATCGAGTCCGTGGAGGGCATCCGCGGCCGGACGGTTGCGTTCACGTCGCCCACATCGAACAGCGGGTTCAAGGCGCCTTCGGTGCTTCTCGAAGCGGAGTTCGGGCTCGTCCCCGAGCGAGATTTCGCCACGGCCTTCTCGGGCCGGCACGACAACTCGGTGCTCGGCGTGCTGCAGCGCGACTACGACGCGGCGGCGGTCGCCAACGTCGTGATCGCCCAGGTGCTCGCGCGCGGCGTCGGGAGCTACGACGACCTGCGTGTGCTCTACCGCTCCGAGACATTCCCGACCACGGCCTTCGGTGTCTCGAGCCGTCTCGACGCCGGCCTGGCGGAGAAGGTCGCGCAGGCGTTCTTCACCTTCGACTGGGAGGGGAGCGCGCTCGACGCCGAGTTCTCGGAGGATCAGTTCGTGCCGGTCACGTACCTGGAGCACTGGGAGGTGATCCGCCAGATCGACGTCGCGTCGGGGACGAGCTGGAGCTGCCGGTGACACGCGGCGACGGGGCGACCGCGCCGGCACTCCGCATCGAGAACCTCGTCGTCCGCTACGGTCGCGGTGACCCGGTCATCACCGGCGTCTCGCTCGAGATCGGCGAGCGTGAGGTCGTGGGGCTCATCGGCGCGTCGGGGGCGGGGAAGAGCACGCTTCTCCGCGCGGTGCAGCGCCTCGTCGAGCCCGCGGCGGGTCAGGTGTGGCTCGACGGGCTCGAGCTCACGGCGCTCCCTCGTGCCGAGCTCCGCGGCGCGCGCCGGCGGCTCGGGATGATCTTCCAGGACCACGCGCTCGTCGGACGCCTCACGGTCATGGAGAACGTGCTCGCGGGCACGCTCGGGCGCACGGGCTTCTGGCGCAGCGTGCGCCGGCGCTTCGACCCGGCCGACGTCGCGGAGGCGTTCGCCCTCCTCGACCGTGTGGGCCTCACGGGCTTCGAGGATGCGCGCGCCGACGAGCTGTCGGGTGGCCAGAAGCAGCGGGTGGGGATCGCGCGAGCGCTCATCCAGCACCCGGACGTGCTCCTGGTCGACGAGCCGACCGCGAGCCTGGATCCTGCGACCTCCGTGCGCATCATGACGCTCATCACGGAGATCTGCCGCGAGCGGGGCCTCGCGGCGCTGATCAATCTGCACGACGTGCCGCTGGCTCGCCGGTTCTGTCCGCGCATCGTCGGGCTCGTGAACGGCGAGGTCGCCTTCGATGCCGCGGCCTCCGCGCTCGACGACGAGGTGCTCCGACGCGTCTATGGCGCGGAGGCGGTGGAGGGACATGATGACTGAGGCCGCGCTCCGCTGGCGGCCGCCGCCGCGCATCCGGAGCGCGCCCAAGCGCCGCGCGCTCTGGGCCGCCGCGCTGCTCTATACGGTGGTGATAGCGCTCACCGTCGAAGTCGACGCCGCGCGCATCGCGGAGGGGCTCACGCGGGCGGGTGCGTTCTTCGGCGGCTGGCTCCGGCCCGATTTCGTCACGCGCTGGACGGACATCCGCGCGGGGCTCCTCGAGAGTCTCGCCATGACGGTGGTGGCGACGGCCGCGGGCGTGCTGCTCGCGGTTCCGCTCGGCCTCGGCGCCGCGCGTAACCTCGTCCCTGCGCCCGTCTACGCGCTCGCGCGCGCGGCGCTCGCGGTCGCGCGCGCGTTCCACGAGATCATCGTCGCGATCGTCTTCGTGGCGATGTTCGGATTCGGCCCCTTCGCGGGCGTCGTCACGCTCGTCGTGGGCAGCGTGGGCTTCCTCGGCAAGCTGCTCGCCGAGGCCGTCGAGGAGATCGATCCGGCTCCGCTCGAGGCGCTCACGGCCGCGGGCGCGCCCTGGGGCTCACGCGTCGCGTTCGGCGTGATCCCCCAGGTGATGCCGCGCATGCTCGGGCTCGCGCTGTACCGCCTCGACATCAACTTCCGCGAGTCCGCGGTGATCGGCCTCGTGGGCGCCGGAGGGATCGGCGCCACGCTCACGACGGCGTTCGCGCGCTACGAGTTCGAGTCGGTCTCGTCGATCCTCATTCTGATCATCGGGATGGTCTTCGCGGCGGAGGTGATCTCCGGCCGTCTCCGGAGGGCCCTGCTCTGATGCCGGTGCTCGTGCACGAGGGGACCCGGGAGTGGCGCCGCAGGACGACCGCGCAGGAGTGGCTCCGCTGGATGGGGCTGCTCGGGGCGATCGCCGTGCTGGTGGCTGCCGCACGCGCCGTTTCGGCCCAGACGACGTGGGTCTTCGTGCTCGACGCCGGGATCCAGCTCCGCGATCTCGCGATGCGCATGTTCCCGCCCGACGGCGCATACGCGCCTGCGCTCGGCCGGCCGCTCCTCGACACGCTGCACATCGCTACGCTCGGCACTGTGCTCGGCGGGCTCGTCGCGGTGCCGCTGGCGTTCCTGGCCGCTCGCCCTACGACCCCATCCCTGCTCTGGGCGCGGCCGGTCGCGTTGCTCGCGCTCGTGACGTCGCGCTCGGTCAACTCGATCATCTGGGCGCTCATGCTGGTCGTGCTGCTCGGGCCCGGTCTCCTGGCGGGCGTGCTCGCGATCGCGCTCCGCTCGGTGGGGTTCGTGGGCAAGCTCGTCTACGAGGCGATCGAGGAGGCGGCGCCCCTCCCCGTGACCGCGATGGAGGCGACGGGCGCCACGCGGGCGCAGGCCGTCGCGTTCGGCCTCGTGCCCCAGATCCTGCCGACGATGGCCGGCGTGGGGATCTACCGCTGGGAGATCAACATCCGGGAGGCGACGATCCTGGGGCTCGTGGGCGCCGGCGGGATCGGCATGGCGCTCCAGGCCTCCATCGACGCGCTTGCCTGGTCGCGGGTGAGCGTCGTCCTGCTCGTGATCCTCGCGACGGTGCTCGTCGCCGAGGTGGTGTCGGCACGGGTGAGGCGGGGGCTGGCGTAGTACGCCGTGGGGTAGCCATCCGGCTCGGTCAGGCTCGAACCCGGACCTCCTGCGGCGCGACCTCGGCGAGGAGCTGGTTGAATCGCGAGTCCCTGCGTAGCTCGGGGGGCCATGGGAGCAGCTTCAGGCGGACGAGGTCGCTGGTCCGATGCTCGAATGCTTCTTCGAGTGCGCCCACGGCCTCCGTGACTTCCCCGAGACCCGCGTGCACCAGCGCCCGGTCCAGGGGTGATGTATAGGCCGAGTTCTGGTCGCCCGTGAGCGCGGCGAGCAGCGCTCGGGCTTCGTCGACTCGTCCCGCCGATGCCAGCGCCATACCGAGGTAGCCGCGTCCGACGAGCCCTCCCGACAGCTCCACGGCGGTCTGCAACGCCGTGACGGCTTCGACCAAACGACCGTCGTGGAGGTCCAGGTTGCCCAGGCGCCAGTACGCCAGCGGATAGCGGCGATCCAACTCGAGCGTCTTCTCGATCTGCGCGCGTGCCTCGGTGTAGCGCCCGTCGAGGAAGAGCGCGTAGCCGAAGTGGTCGTTGATGACCAGGGACAGCGGATCGAGCTCGAGCGCTCGGCGCAACGACTCGACCGTCTCGTCGAAGCTGCCCTGCACGAGCAGGTACCACCCGTACCACTGGTGGGCGGTCGCGTACGTCGGCTTGAGCTCGATCGCGCGGCGCAGCTCCCCGGCCGCTTCCTCGTAGGCGCGGTCATAGAAGAGCAGGGCGTAGCCCAGAGACGCGTGGGCCTCGGCGATGAGGGGGTCGAGCTCGAGCGCGCGCGCCGCAGCGGCCTTGGCTTGGGGATAAACGTCGCGGGGCGGTCGAATGTTGTAGTAGCCGACGACGTTGTACGTGTCCGCGAGACCCGAATACGCGAGCGCGTAACTCGGGTCGATGTCGATGGCGTCCTGAAAGTGCGTGATCGCGTGCTGGAAGCCGTCGGCGGTGCGCTTGTTCCAGTGGTACCGACCTCGCATGTACGCGTGGTACGCTGACGCGTCCTCGGTCTCCCGACGTCTGAGTCGCTCGCGCTGTTGTCCGGTGAGGTGCAGACGGAGCGAGCGCGCGATCTCCTCGGCCATCTCCTCCTGAACCGTGAAGATGTCGGCCAGCGGGCGGTTGTAGTGCTCGCCCCAGAGCTGGGACTCGGTCGATAGATCGATGAGCTCCGCCTGGGCCACCAGGACCTCCCCGCGCTGATGCACACGGCCGGTCACCATGGCACGCACGCGGAGCTCCCGGGCGACGTCGGCGGGCCGGAAGTCACGGTCCTTGAAGCGGAACGCCGATGCCCGGGGCACCACCCGGACACCGGAGATCGTAGCCATCTTGTTGATGATCGCTTCCGTGATCCCGTCCGACAGGTACTCACCGTCCGCGCTGCCGCTCGCATTGGAGAAGGGCAGGATGGCCACCGAGTCGATGACGTCGGTCCCCGCAGTCGCGGCGGTGATCGCGCTTCTGGAGGGGGCGGACGGACGATCGGAGCCTCGGGCCTCGCGTGCCGCCGCGTGGTCCTGGGCCTCGTCTCCATCGCCTTCCAGCGCGGTCGTGCGCTTCATGCCTCCGGGCGTGATGTCGTAGACCCATGCCAGCACGAGGACGATGGGGAAAAGGAAGAGCACCACGATCACGAGGAGCCGGAACGTCCACTCGGGCATCAGGAGAGCGGGTAGGACGAGGTCGGCCCCTTGCAACAAAGCGAACGCCACGACGATGTAGGCGACACCCACGCGGATCACGTGGCGGCGCTTCAATTCGGCGAACAATCGGCTCAGTGCGTGGGCTCTTCTCATCTCAGTCCGCTGGGGCGGGCGCTCCCAGGGCGCCCTGGATTCTCGCCTGAGAGAGGGCGCAACGTACAAGCGAAAAGGGCGCGATGCATCACCGACGTCCGGAACCTCCCCGTTGGCCTCATCGGCGAGCCGGTCAAGGCTGAAGTCCCATTCGAGCGAGGATGGCTACGAAGCGCGGCTCGTCCGCGAGATCGTCGAAGGCCGGGTCGGCGCTCACGAGGAACATCAGAAAGTCTCTCACCACCAGGCCCTCCTCCAGCGCGGCGAGCGCCTCTTGCTCCGCTCCGAGGAGCGCCGCGTACTGCGCCCGGTTGTACGGGCCGAGCGCTCCGGCGCGGCCTAACTCCTCGAGGGCGCGGAGCGCGTCGGCGCGCTGCGTGGGGGAATCCATTCCCGCGAGCACGCGAGCCCACGCCTCGCGAGGCGCGTCCGTGACCTCTGCCAGGCGCCTCAGGGTTCGGAGACCATCCTCTCTTCGTCCCGCGAGGAGATACGCCTCTGCCAGGAACTGAAGGGCCAATGGAAAGTCGGGTTGAAGCTCGAGCGTGCGCCGGAGCTGCGCGATCGCCGCGTCGTAGTCGCCGGCGAAGAGGAGATGGTTGCCGAACACCTCGTTGAGGATCGCTAACATGGGATCGAGACTCAGCGCGCGCTCGAGCTCCGCGCGCGCCTCCTCTCGTCTGCCGAGGGCGTCGAGGAGAACGCCGTACCATTCGTGCGCGGTGGCGTATCGGGGGTTCAGGGACAGGGACCGGCGGAAGCCTGCCTCCGCCGCTGCCCAGTCCCACTCGAAGGTCGCGCGGACGAGCGCCACGGCGGCGTGTGCCTCGGCCAGCGTGGAATCGAGCGCGAGCGCGGTCTCGGCTGCCGCGAGCGCCCGAGGCATCGCCTCGTCGGCAGGGACGCGGGCATAGAGGGGGAGCAGAACATGCGTGTTGGCCACGCCGGCGTAAGCCAGCGCGTAGGTGGGGTCCCGTCCCGCGGCCTGCTCGAAGAAGTCGGCGGCGCGAAGCAAGTCTTCGCCCGTCCGTCGATTCCAATAGAAGAGGCCGAGGAGGTACAGATCGTGCGCCGCCATCGAGGCCGGCACCGCTCCGGACAGCCGCCCGCCCCCCGGGGCGAGCTCGAGCTGCAGCGCGCGTGCTACCGCCTCCGCCACCTCGGCCTCGACGGCGAAGAGCGTCTCCACGTCGAGCTGCCGGTCGAACGTCTCCGTCCAGAGCTGCCGGTCCGTGTGGGTGTCCACGAGGCTCACGCGGATGCGCACACGATCGCTGGCCCGCTCCACCGTACCCTCGAGAATCGAGGCGACGGCGAGCGCGCCCCCGATCTCCTGAACCGTCTCCCCGCGGCTCGCGTGATGAAACGACGAGGTCCTCGACGCGACCTCGAGTCCCGGAACACGGGAGAGGCTCGCTCGGATCTCATCGGAGATTCCCTGGCTGAAGAAGTCCTGCTCGGGGTCGCCCGTGACGTTCTCGAAGGGGAGCACTGCGACGGAGGTCGCCGAGACGGCGGACGCGACGGGGACGTCGCTACGGCGGGTGCGATAGGCCCAGAGCCCGACGCCGAGCAGGGCGAGCGTCGCTAGCAGCACGGTCTCGAGTCTCGGCGGGCGGAGCCGGGCCACGCGTCGTCCGCTCTGCTGGCCGGTGCGTTGCGGGTGTCCGGAGGTCGGCGGCGCGGGTGTGTGGCGCGACGTCCTCGCGAACATCCACGCGAGCCCCAAGGCCACCGGTAGGCCGACGAAAGATAGTCCCACCGCGAAGCGGACGGACCACTCGGGAAGGGCCAGCGCCCCTGCGGAGGCGGCCAGCAGCTGGACGAGGAACCAGGCGACCACAGCGTAGACGCCGGCGGCGTGGAAAGCAGCGCGCCGCCGGGTCACTAGCGGAGATGGATCGATCCGCGCTGGAGACCGGGGAGGCATGCGGGCAAACGTGGGCTTGGCCTGGGGCCGGCACAAGCTGTGGACAGCGCTCCAGTTGCGGCGCTTGCTTGCAAACGATACATGGATGCGCGGTCGGACACGGCCGTATGGTCCACGATCCCTCACGCCCGCCGTCGAAGGAGACCGACCCATGCCCTCGCCCAGGTCGAGCCCGCTTCCGCCCATTCCCAGCCAACTCCGGCTGCCGACCTTCACGACCACGGTCAAGCAGTCCGGCACGATCAAGGTCCCCGCCGCTCTGCCGTTCTACTACGCCGCCATCCAGTCAATCTGGGTGTGGTGGCTCGTCGATCTCGACCTGCTGCGCGCCTATGTCGAGCCGTTCGCCATCACCCCTTACGATTTCGGGGGCGGCAAGGGCGCGGTGAACATCAACTTCTTCAACTGCGCGGCGCTGTACGGGGTCGGGCAGCCCGGAAACACGGGTGTCTCGGGATTCAGCGAGACCGAGCTCAACGTGGTCGGCTTCGCGAGCAAGGTCGCGGCCAAGGTCCCGTCCGGCGTCTCGTTTCCGGACTTTCTCGCGCGCGGCGAGCAGACGAAGCGGGTGGGCAACATGCGGCTCTGGGTCGCGTGTGACGACGCCGTCGCCGTAGCTGCGGGCCAGCAGCTCTTCTTCGAGAACAAGTTCCTGACCCCATACTCGTACGATGTGCCCTCGCTCAACAACCCGGGGCGGGCCGAGTACAGCTGGACCTGTCACGATCCGGACGACAGCGCCCTGGCGATCTACGACGCGGCGGTCGATCTGGGCGGCGTGTCGAGCACGCCGGGGAACATGTCCGAGTGGATTGACCTCAGCTTCGAGCCGAAGACGCGGCGCCCGGTGGGATCGCGCAGGAACTACTTCGGCATGTACGACACGTACATGCTGCCGACGTCCAGCAAGGCGGTGCAGATCGACATCGGCAAGAGCAAGCACCCGATGCGGATCGACGTGCGGAAGCTCATCGGCTCGCGAAAGGCCAAGGCGGTGCAGACGTTCGCGAGCCCGACGTGCATCGCGGAGGCCAGCGCGTATTACGCGGACATCTAGCACCAGCCAAGTGAGGTGAGCCATGCGCCCGCCAGCGAGGAAGGGCAGCGCGCGGGGAAGGGTGAGCTCGAGCAAGAAGAGAGGCGCGAAGAAGGAAAGGAGCGATCGCTCCGGAGGCGTGGGCCGGACCGATCCGGCGAGTGCCTCCCAGCTCGAGCAGTTCGTCGGCCTCTCCGTGATCCTCACGGGCTTCGGAGTCGCGGAGCTCTGGGGAACGGGGATGGTGCCGACATACCGCGCCCTCATCCCCTCGATCGTCGGCGAGGCGCACTTCGGCGAGCTGCTGACGCGGTGGCGTGACATCGCCATTCGCGGCTCGGGGGACCTCGACTACCTGGAGGAGCTCGTGACCACCGAGCTCCTCCAGGACGACAAGCTCGGCCCGATCGCCCGCAACGTCGCCACCCTCTGGTATCTCGGCATGTGGTACCAGCTCCCCGCCGCCTGGAGGAACGTTCACGGAGCGAACGCGAGGGACACGACCTTCGTCGTCTCATCGCAGTCGTACTCCTCTGGGCTGGTATGGACGGCCATGCACACGCACCCACCGGCCGCGAAGCAGCCCGGGTACGCATCCTGGGCGCTCCCACCGGGCTCGCGGGGGGCGACATGACCGCCGCACGGCGACCCACCGAGCGATTCGACGCCATCGTCGTGGGCGCGGGTCCGATCGGCGCGCACGTCGCCAAGGGGCTCTCGGCGCAACGCAAGCGGGTCCTTCTCATCGAGGCGGGTCGCGCTTCAGGACTGACTTGGGAGGGCTACCGATCGTATGTCGAGAACTACCACACGGCTGTGGTCAAGGAGCCGAACTCGCCCTACCCGCAGAACGAGAGCGCGCCGTCCCCGATGGCGGCGGACATCCTGCGCATCCAGAAGGGGACGCCCGACCTCGTCGGCTACCAGGTCGAGCGCGGGCCGCAGGGCTTCGGTTCGACTTATCTGCGATCGCTCGGCGGCACGTCGCTCCACTGGCTCGGGACGACGCCGCGCCACCTGCCGAACGACTTCCGGATCAACACCCTGTACGGGGTGGGCGTCGACTGGCCCGTCACCTACGACGAGTTGCAGGAGTACTACTGCGAGGCCGAGTGGTCGATCGGCGTCTCGGCGAACCGCGACGATCAGGAGAAGCTCGGGGTGTGGTTTCCCGAAGGGTACGACTACCCCATGGAGCGCATTCCGCCGAGTTACAGCGACCAGGTCATCGCGGAGGCGACCGCCGGCCTGAAGGTGGAGCTCGCCGGGCGCGCGTACGCGGTGGTGGTTTCCAGCCTCGCGCAGGCGCGCAACTCGATTCCGCGGAAGGGCTACGAGCCGGTGGGCGCCGTGGGAAATCCCGAGATGGGGAAGCGCTGCGAGGGCAATGCGAGCTGCATTCCCATCTGTCCGGTCCAGGCCAAGTACTCGAGCCTCAAGACGATCGCGGCTTTGGATCCCGACTACGTGACGATCATGACCCAGACGGTGGTTACCAAGCTGACCATCGGCCCGAACGGCCGGATCGACGGCGTCGAGTACCTCCAGTACGACGAAGAGGGCGGGCCCACGAGCCCGGGCTCGGCGACGGCGACGATCTTCGTCGTGGCCGGTCACGCCGTGGAGAACGCGAAGCTGCTCCTGGCGTCGGGCGCGGCGAACAGCAGCGATCAGGTTGGTCGCAACCTCATGGACCACCCGTTCTTCTACACCTGGGCGCTGGCTCGCGAGTCCATGGGGAGCTTCCGCGGACCGGGTCAAACCTCGGGCATCGAATCGCTGCGGGACGGTGAGTTCCGCTCGGAGTTCGCGGCGTTCCGCATCGATCTCGGCAACTGGGGCTGGGACATCGTGAACTTCCCGCCCAACGGCGACGTGACCGGCGTCAATCCGTCGGTGCCCGGAGCGGGGCTCGCCAACAACATGTTCGGCCGTCGCCTCCGCTCCTACCTCGGCGACACACTTCCACGTCAGGTCCGCATCGGCTTCGACATCGAGCAGCTTCCGGAAGCGCGCAACCGAGTCACGATCTCCCGCGAGTACAAGGACGCGATCGGCTGCTTCCGACCCGTCATCGACTACAGCGTGTCCGACTACACCTGGCAGGCGATGGTTGAGGCGATCGGGATCTCACGCGCCGTCTACCAGGCCATGGGGATTCCCGACGACCAGACGTTCTTGAAGCCACCCGCGAACCTCCCCGACGAGCGGAACTTCAGGGCCCGCGACGGCAAGGACCACCTGCTTCACTTCGTGGGCGCGGGACACCACATCGGCACGCACCGAATGGGCCTGAGTCGGACGAGCAGCGTGGTCGACCGCAACTCGCGAAGTTGGGATCACGAGAACCTCTATATCGTCGGCTGCGGGAGCCTGCCGACGACCGCGACGGCGAACCCGACGCTGACGGCCATCGCGACGACGCTGATGTCGGTGAAAGACATGCTCACCCAACTCCGGTAGACGGGCGGGAAAGCCGAAGCGATGGACATCGAGACTCCCGCAGATCTGCGCCGCCACCTCCAGTGGGCGCTGGAGCTGGAGCACGCCACCATCCCGCCGTACCTGTGCGCCCTGTATTCGATTCCAGACGGGGCCAACGCCACGGCCGCGGCGCTCATACGCAGCGTAGTGATGGAGGAGATGCTGCACATGACGCTCGTCGCGAACCTGCTCAACGCGATCGGTGCCAGTCCGAAGATCGACGACCCCAGGTTCGTGCCTTCGTACCCAACGTTCCTGCCCCACAGCGACGATGCCTTCAAGGTGCATCTTCTGCCCTTCGGCGAGAGGGCGATCGACACCTTCCTCGACATCGAGCGGCCGGCCAAGCCGAAGGCCAAGCCACAGCCGCAGGACTACCACACCATTGGGCAGTTCTACGAGGCGTTGCACGATGCCTTCGTGCGCCTCACGGACAAGGGAAAGAAGGAGAAGGCCCTCTTCAAGGGCGACCCGAAGCAACAGGTGAGCGGCACCGACTTGTACTACGGCGGCGGGGGCGAGCCGATCCACGTCGAGGATCTGAGGTCCGCGACACGGGCACTCGAGGAGATCTCCGAGCAGGGCGAGGGGCTCGATCACACCATTTTCGACGGAGACGAGCGCTTCGGGCAGACGGATGAGCTGGCCCACTACTTCCGCTTCAACGAGATCCGTCTCGGGCGGCGGTACCTCCCGTCCGACACGCCCGCCGGTGGCCCCACCGGGCCCGAGCTACCGGTCGACTGGGCCGCACGCTACCCGATGGGTGCCGATCCCAAGGCGAAGGACTACGAGGACCAGCCCGAGATCCACCGGATGATGGTCGAGTTCAACGGGGGCTACACCAGGCTCCTCAGGACGCTGCACCGGGCGTTCAACGGAGCTCCGACCGTCCTGATCGAGGCCGTCCCGCTCATGTACGACCTCAAGTATCGGGCGCAGGCGCTCATGACGATCCCGTCCGGGCGGGACGACGGAACGACGGTCGGGCCCAGCTTCGAGTTCGTGCCGTAGCAGGTCCGACTCAGGCTGCCCCCGGAATCGCGCCAGAGCGCGCGAACCCGGCGATCCGCTCGAGGCTCTCGGGGGCTGTAACCTACCCTATGCGTCGACGGCGCCAGGCGAGCCGATCGAGGGCTACCGGACGCCGTCAGCCTCGTCTGTCGTCAGCCTCGTTTCTTGACGCCGCCTCCCGCGGCCCCAACTCTGTCCCTCCCGTACTCATAGAGCCAGGAGATGACTGGATGCCCACGGTGACCCTGCGCGTGAACGGCAAGGAGCGAACGGCGGAGGTCGATGTCCGGACGCTCCTCGTGGACCTGCTGAGGGAACGGCTCCAGCTCACGGGCACCCACGTCGGCTGCGACACGAGCCAGTGCGGGGCATGCACGGTGCTCGTCGAGGGGCGCTCCGTGAAGAGCTGCACGGCGCTCGCGCTCGACGTCGAGGGGGCCGATGTCACGACCATCGAGGGGCTCTCGACGAACGGCCGGCTTCACCCCATGCAGGCGGCGTTCAAGGAGCACCATGGACTCCAG
>Ga0299906_10002424_pt1 | contig 15476 bp, 15 predicted proteins | sample RVTome_14_FD_200259 | JGI IMG/M metagenome (GOLD analysis project Ga0299906, IMG submission 200259) | Soil microbial communities from uranium-contaminated site in the Upper Colorado River Basin, Wyoming, United States - RVT145D125 (version 2) ... | reverse complement strand
TGCTATCCGCGCGAGCTGCTCGGCATGCCGCCCACCTGGTACAAGAGCGACAACTACCGCGCCCGCGTGGTGCGCGATCCGCGCTCCGTGCTGAAGGAGTTCGGCACCGTGCTCCCGGACGATGTCATCGTGCGCGTGCACGACTCCAACGCGGACATGCGCTACGTGGTGGTCCCGATGCGCCCGGCTGGAACGGAAGGCTGGAGCGAGCACAAGCTCGCGGAGATCCTGACGCGTGACACTCTCGTCGGCGTAACCGTATCGCGCGTGCCGGCGAAGGGGTAGTTCCCGCGCAAATCGCGACGAGAGCGCCACTTCGTCCCTCATCCCTCGGCTCGGGCCCCCCTTCCCGCGCCAGGAAAAAAGCACTACTCTTCCTACGGGCGTCCCCCTGATGAAACGCCGTGACGCCCGCCAGACCCCGGCCTGCCAGCAATAAAGGGGCACGTTAACAACGAGGAGGAAACATGATTCGCGTCGCCTGTGCTTCGCTGTTCGCAACGCTTGTCGCCCTGCCCGCGCTACCGGCCGTCGCCGCCGATAAGTATCCAGAAAAACCGATCCGGATCCTGATTCCGTTCGCTCCAGGAGGCGGCACCGACGTCCTGGCCCGCGCCGTGTCGGATAAACTCACGGAGGCCCTCGGCGCCAGCATCATAATCGACAACCGACCCGGCGCGGGCGGCACGCTGGGTACGGCGCTGGTTGCGCGCGCGGCCCCGGACGGGTACATGTTCCTGTTCACGTCGGCGAGCTACACCTTCGCCCCGAATTTCTACCGGGATCTGCCCTACGATCCGGTCAAGGACTTCAAACCGGTCACGATGTTCGGATCGTCACCGAACGTCCTTGCCGTGCATCCATCCCTGCCCGTGAAGAGCGTCAAGGAGTTTCTCGCGCTGGCCCGCAAGCGTCCCGGCGATATCTACTACGGCTCCGCCGGACGCGGCAGCAACATCCACCTCACCACCGCGCTGTTCCTGTACATGGCCAAGATCAACCTTACGCAGGTGCCGTACAAAGGGGGCGGTCCCGCCCAAATCGCCCTCATGAGCGGCGAGGTGCAAATGTTGCTGCCCTCAATCAGCTCGGCACTACCCTTCGTGAAATCGGGCAGGATGCGCGCGCTCGGTGTGACCTCCAAGAAGCGTGCGCCGCTGCTGCCGAATGTTCCAACGATCGACGAATCCGGGGTGCCTGGGTACGTTAAGTCGGGCTGGTATGCGCTGTTCGCGCCCGCCGCGGTGCCGGAACCCATCATTAACCGCGTATACGAGGCGGTTTCAAAGGTTCTGAAAGACCCCGAGATCGTGAAACGGATCTCGGCCGACGGTACAACCGCCGAAGGCCAGCCCCCCCGTGAATTCGAGGCTTTTGTGCATTCCGAGCTCGCCCAGTGGGCCAAGCTCATCCGCGATATGAAGCTTTAACTCAGCAAGCTGTGAGGCCGCCGTCGAGCACCAGCGTCTGCCCGGTGATGTACCGCGCCGCGGGGCTCACCAGGTAGCTCACCGCCGCCGCGACCTCATCGACGGTGCCAAACCGGCGCAGCGGTATGCGGGCAAGCGCCGATTCGCGATAGCCGGGCTCGCCGGCCGACCACGCGCGCGTCGGCGTGTCCACCCGGCCCGGCGCGACTGCGTTGACGCGGATGCCGTGCTCCGCCCACTCGATCGCGAGCATCCGCGTCATCTGCATGACCGCAGCTTTGGCGATGCCGTAGGCCGAGCGGCTCGCCAGCGCCACCAGCCCGTGGGTGGAGGCGACGCTCACGATGCAGCCCGGCTTGCCGACCTTCACCAGGTGCCGGCCCATCTGCTGGCTCATGAAGAATGTCCCCTTGAGATTGACGTCGATGACTTCCCGCCAATCTTTGGACGTCACATCCAGCGCCGGTTTTTTCAACGGGACACCGGCATTGTTGACCAGCACGTCTAAGTGACCGCAGGCGCTCACGACCTGCGCCATTGCTTTGTCGATGAGCTCCGGCGACCTCACGTCGAGGGCCACCCGCACCGCGCGGGCGCCCGCCGCCTCAATCCCCGATACGACCGCCGCCAGTTTCTCCGGGCGCGTCGAGGAAACCGCCACGTCGAACCCGTCGCGCGCGAGGGCGAGCGCGATCGCAGCGCCAATTCCTTGCGACGCACCCGTCACGAATGCCGTTCGCCTGTTCTCAGCCATGCGCGAGTCGTGATGCCACTAGCGTCGCAGCGCGCCGCGCTCGGCGTAGGCGAGCCACGCCACCGCCGCCGCCTGCAGCAGCCAGCACAGCCCGAACGCCGCGCGATATCCCTCGACAGCGTAATGTCCGTCGGTCACTGGCCACAGCCCGATAATCGCGCCGATGCCGTATTGAACGCCGAACGCGAGCATGAAGGTGAACAGGTTGAGCGCGGTCATGACGCGTCCCGTCATCTCTCTCGGAAATCGCGCGGTGAGCAGGGGATAGGCCAGCGTGCCGGACGGCGACAGCGCCATGTACAGCATCCAGAGCACGAGGCTCGCCGCCCCGTAGCCGAGCGCAATTGGGACCAGCGCGACGGTGCACGCCACGCAGCCCGCGAGATAGGTCACGAGCGGCGCCAATCCGTGTCGCGCGAGGCCGTCGGACAGGGTCCCGCACAGCACGGCCCCCACGCCGAACGCGCCGGCCGCGAACAGCAGGTCATGCGCCAGGTCCGCGCGGTCGAGCCCGGCGACGTCGCGCATCCACGGTCCCGCCCACAGTCCGAGCAACGCAAGAGCGGTGGCCTGGGCGAACACTGCCGCGAGCCCGATGGACCAGAAGCCGCGGTTGCGCAAGATCCCCGCCACGACCGCGAACTGCTGGCGCAACGTGCCGGTTTTCGCGACCGCGGGCTTGTCCGGCACGGCGAGGAAGATCGCGAGGCTCGCGCATACGGCAAACGCGGACAGCACCAGAAACAGCGTGCGCCAGTCGATCACGCGCAGGGCCATCTCGACCGGCTTGGTAGCGGACAGCGCACCGATCGCTCCGACCAGCAGCATCCAGCCCATCAGGGTCGCCATGCGCTCCAGCGGGAACCACAGCGCGAACGCCGCCAGGGACGACATGAAACAGACCGCGACCCCCAGGCCGATCAGCGCGCGGCCCGCGAGCAGCGCCGGCAGGCCCGCCGCGAGAGCAAACACCACGCCGCCCAGCGCGGCAACCAGCAGCATTGCGGCGTTCACGCGGCGCGGCCCGTAGCGGTCGATCAGCATGCCCAGCGGCAGCTGCGCACCGGCGAAGGTCAGGAAATAGACGCTGGTGAGGAGCCCGAGCGTGCCGGGCGACAGTTCGAACGCCTGGGTCAGCTCGGGAAACACCACCGAATTGACGTTGCGGAACAGGAACGAGATGTAATAGCCTGCCGCGAAGGGCAGGAATACGGCCGCGAGCAGGCGCAGACCCGTGGGCGCGGCGGAGATCACGTGAGCGGCGTGAGTGTCGGCGCGTAGATCGGCACCAGCACCAGGATTTCGGGTTTCATCCCCTCAACCCGAAATCCGTGACGAACACTGGTTCCCTCCCCCTCGACGGGGGAGGGCCAGGGTGGGGGTGAGCATCTTCGTGACGGAAAACATTTTCACCCCCATCCCAACCTTCCCCCATCAAGGGGGAAGGAGAATTCTCGTTGTGCTGTAACAGGATCAGTAATGGGACTTGAAGCTGATCGCCTCGCGGTAAGCGAGCTCTTTCAGGTCGATGTAGGAGCGCTTGGTCTTCTTGTCCACCGTATATTGGATCTTGCGGTTGGTTTCGTTGGTGGCGCGGATGTCGAGCAGTTCCAGCGATTCCTTGACCTCCCACTCATGGGCGCCCGCGATCCCGGCCGGCGCGTAGATGATCGAGCCGGCCCTGACCGGAAACTCCTTGCCGTTGATGTCGCGCACGGTGGCATGCCCCGATATAACGTAATAGCAGGCCTCGATCGGGTGCCAGTGCAGCTGCTCGTAAGTTCCGGGCTTGTAGGTGGCGCGGCCGAGCCGCACGCGGTCGGTCCCCTGCACTTCCGGCCATCCGACGAGCCGCTGGTAGGTCTGGCCGTCGGTGACGCCGCGCCGCCCCTTGCAATCGGCCTGATTGATGACTCTCAAGGTTGATTTGACTTTCATTCCCCGATCCTCCTGTGCCTCCGGAAAAGCGCCCCGCTCGACGGCGACGATGATACCCGCTCCGTGGGGTTGACAGTTCGTCATCCCTAATTTATCACTGGCCACCCGCTGGATTGATGGATCGAGCGACCCGAAGATATGATCTGTCACCCGAGGGTGCGTGGGACCGCAAAGCATGACATCATGTGCGGGGCGGCTGCAGCAGTCATCCCCGTTCGTTTTCAGCCGTCGCTCGCCGGTTGACCCGAGAAAGCACATTGCATGGCTGACAAGAAGATCATCGCGGTGGTGGGCGCCACCGGTAACCAGGGCGGCGGGCTGGTCCGCGCCATACTGGGCGACGGCGGCGGCAGCTTCGCCGTGCGCGCGCTCACCCGCGACCCCGATTCCGAGAAGGCGCAGGAGCTGGCGAAGCTCGGCGCCGAGGTCGTCCAGGCGGACCTCGACAGCGCGTCGACCGTGAAGGCGGCGTTCGACGGCGCCTACGGGGCTTTCTGCGTCACCTTTTTCTGGAATCACTTCGTGCCGGAAAAGGAACTGGTGCAGGCCGCCACCATGGCGCAGGCGGCGAAGCTGGCCGATCTGAAGCACGTCGTCTGGTCCACCTTCGAGGACACGCGCAAGCTTGTGCCTCTCACCGACGACCGCATGCCCACGCTCATGGAAAAGTACAAGGTGCCGCACTTCGACGCCAAGGCCGAGGCCAACCGGGCGTTCGCGCAGTTCGGGGTTCCGGTGACCTATATGCTGACCTCGTTCTACTGGGAGAACCTGCTCTACCTTGGCATGGGGCCGAGAATGAGCAAGAACGGCAAGCTCGAGTTCACGCTGCCGATGGGCGAGAAGCGCCTCGCGGGCATCGCCGCCGAGGACATCGGCAGGTGCGCGTTCTGCATTTTCAAGGCCGGCTTCGACCTGCTTGGCAAGACAGTGGCTTTTGCCGGCGATCACCTGACCGGAGCGCAGATGGCCGCCGCGCTCGCCAAGGAGCTGGGCCTGCCGGTGGACTACAATCCGATGACGCCCGAAGAATACCGCCGGCTCGGAACCCCGGGAGCCGAAGAGCTTGCCAACATGTTCCAGTACATGCAGGAGTTCGAGTCGGAGTTTTGCGCGGTGCGCAACCTCGATTCCGCGCGCGCGCTCAATCCCTCGCTGCAGACCTTCGGCGGCTGGCTGTCGCGAAACAAGGATCGCATCCCGCGCTCGTAACGCGGGGCATCGGAACAAGAATGTTCATATAAACTCATTGCGACTCACCGGAGGGGCGGGCACATGAGGACCAGGAGCTGTCTGTACGTGGGCGTTGCGGCGGCGGTCATCGCCGCGCTGCTCGCCGCGTGCGCGGTGCCGATGGACAAGCCGCAGGCGGCCGACGAGGAAATCCATGTCGGCGCGAGCGACCTGGGCGGCGTAGTCAACAGCGCGAAGGGCCCGGAAGCCGGCGTCTGGGTGATCGCGGAGACCACCGATCTCCCGACCAAATTTGCGCGAATCGTCGTCACCGACGAGCGCGGGCGCTACCTCGTGCCCGATCTGCCGCAAGCGAACTACACCGTGTGGGTGCGCGGCTACGGCCTGGTGGATTCGCCCAAAGTGCGCACTGCGCCCGGCAGGCTCCTCAACCTGACCGCGGTTAAGGCACCGGATGCGGCTGCGGCGGCGCACTATTACCCGGCCATCTACTGGTATTCCATGCTCAAGATTCCGCCGGCGAGCGATTTCGGCGGCAAGAGCGATATCCCTGCAAGTGTCACGCAAACCGAGTGGATACAGCGGATGAAGAACGTCGATTGCGTCGGCTGCCATCAGCTGGGCCAGGAATCGACGCGGACGATCCCCGCGGCGCTCGGGCAGTTCAAATCAGGAGAACAGGCGTGGATACGCCGTATCCAGTCGGGGCAGTACGGCGAGCAGATGACAAGCCGTATCGCCAAGCAGCTCGGCGGCGTCCCCTACCGCCATTTCGGCGATTGGACCGACCGCATCGCCAACGGTGAGCTGCCGTTCGCCCATCCCAGGCGGCCGGAGGGTCTCGAGCGCAACATCGTCATCAGCTGGTGGGAGTGGTCCAGCCCGGACAAGTACCTGCACGACCTCATCTCCTCGGATCGGCGCTATCCGACGGTCAATGCGCATGGCCCGCTCTACGGCTCGCCGGAATATTCGACCGACTTGATGCCGATCCTCGATCCCAGGACGCACCAGGTGACGTTCTTCAAGATGCCGGTGCGCGATCCGAAGATGCCGCTCTCGCTCGGGCCCGGTCATGCGGCGAGCGTCGATGTGGCCGCGCCTTCGCCCTATTGGGGAGATCGGCGGCTCTGGGACACCCGCGCCAACAACCACAACGCGATGTTCGACCAGAAGGGCCGGCTCTGGCTCGCGGCGAGCGTCCGCGGGCGGCCCAATCCGGACTTCTGCAAAAAGGGCTCGAGCCATCCGTCGGCCAAGGTATTGCCGCTCGAGTTCAGCAGCCGGCAGCTCGCCGTCCTCGATCCGAAGACGATGCGCTACACCTTCGTCGATACCTGCTTCGGCACCCATCACCTGCAGTTCGGTTACGACGCCAACAACACGCTGTGGGTCAGCGGCAGCGGGCCGGTCGCGGGTTGGCTCGACGTGAAGATGTTCGACGAGACCGGCGACGCGGCCAGGTCGCAGGGCTGGTCGCCGTTCATCCTGGACACCAACGGCAACGGCCAGCGCGACGACTACACCGAGCCGGGCAAGCCAGCCGAGCCCGGCAAGGACATGCGCATTACCGCGGGATCAGGTCCCTATGCCGTCATGCCGAACCCGGTGGACGGCTCGATCTGGTATACCGTCGGCGTCTTCGCCGGCCGCGGCGGCGTGCTGCGGTTCGATCCGAAGACCGGCATCTCGGAAATCTTCCATGTCCCGATGCCGGGCTTCAGCCCGCGCGGCGGCGATATCGACAGCTGGGGCATCGTTTGGGTGTCGCTCGGCAGCGGCCATCTCGGCAGTTTTGACCGCCGCAGGTGCAAAGGCCCGTTGAACGGCCCGAAGGCGACCGGAGATCATTGTCCCGAGGGCTGGGCGTTTTATCAGTATCCGGGACCCGGTTTCCAGGGCATCGGCAAGAACAGTGCCGAGGCAAGCTACTACACTTGGGTAGACCAGCACGACGTTCTGGGGCTCGGCAAGGATGTCCCGATTTCGACTGCAAACCTACAGGACGGCCTGGTCGCGTTCCGGAGCGGCCGCATGATCCTGATGCGCGTGCCGTATCCGATGGGCTTCTACGCCAAGGGCCTTGACGGGCGCATCGACGACCCGAAAGCGGGATGGAAGGGCAGAGGCGTGTGGACGGCGAGCGGCGACAGAACGCCGTGGCTCAGGGAAGGTGGCAAGGGAAGCAAGCCCCTCGCCGTGCATTTCCAGTTTCGTCCCGATCCGCTCGCGCGCTAGCCGGCGCGGCCTGATGATGCGTGACTGATCGCGCAGGAACGGCTGTCCTGATCGTGGGCGCCGGCCCGGTCGGGCTCGCGCTGGCGATCGACCTGGGACTGCGCTCGGTTCCCTGCATCGTCGTGGAGCAGCACGATCGCGTCGGACTTAAACCCCGCGCGAAGCTGACGAACGTCCGCTCCCTGGAGTTGCTGCGCCGCTGGGGCATCGCTGACGAGCTGCGCCACGCCTCGCCGCTGCCGCCGGACTACCCCACGAACATCGTGTTCGCCACGCGGCTGAACGGCTACACCCTCGCGCGCTTCGAGGATGCCTTCTATTGCGCGCGCACCCGCAGCGATCTCTATTCGGAGCCCGGCCAATGGGTCCCGCAATACACGCTGGAGGAAGTGCTGTGGCAACGCGCAGCCGGCCTGCCCGGCGTCCAGCTCCGCTTCGATTGCCACCTGGAGAGTATCGCGCAGGATAGTGACGGCGTATCCGCGGAGCTGGAGGATCTAAGGTCCGGCGCGCACAGCACTGTACGCGCGAAGTACCTCGTTGGCGCGGACGGCGCGCGCAGCACGGTCCGCACCCTTCTCGGCATCGACATGCAGGGCGACGGCGCGCTCGCGCCAAACCTCAACATGGTGTTCCGCGCTCCGGCGCTCGCGGGCATGCACGACAAGGGCCCCGCCGTCATGTACTGGATGGTCAACCGCGAGCTTTCGGCCTACTTCGGGCCGCTCGACCGCGACGGTCTCTGGTTCCTCATCGCCCCGCGGCTGCCCGATGGCGTGGATCCCGGCGGCCGCGACGCGAGGGAAGTGGTGTACCGGTCGAGCGGCCTGCGCTTCGACCTCGACATCATTCACGTGGATCCGTGGACCGCGCATTGCCTGATCGCGGAACGCTACGGCACTGGGCGCATCTTCCTGGCGGGCGATGCCTGCCATCTGCACCCGCCCTCCGGCGGCCACGGCATGAACATGGGCATCGCCGATGCGGCCGATCTCGGCTGGAAGCTCGCTGCGAGTCTTCAGGACTGGGGCGGCCCGCACCTGCTCGGGACCTACGAGATCGAGCGCAAGACGATGCACCAACGGGTCATCCGCGAAGCGGTCGAGAACTACGAGCAGGTGGGCGACCGGCTCGTGCGCGACGGCATCGAGCAGCCGGGCGCCGAGGGCGACCGCGTGCGCGAGGAGGTGGGTGCGAGCATCCTGAAGGGCAAGCTGAGCGAGTTCCGCAGCCTCGGCGTGGTGCTCGGCGGCCGCTACCGGGATTCGCCGGCCATCATTCCTGACGGCACGCCGCCGCCGCGCGAGCAGGTCACGGAGTACGAGCCTTCCGCGTATCCGGGCTGCCTTGCGCCGCACTTCTGGATGCCGGATGGCACGTCGCTCTACGATCACTTCGGCCCGGGATTCACGCTGCTGGCCGGCCGGGACGCTCCCTCTGCGGAGATCTCCCGCCTGCAGAACGCGGCGGCGGAACGGAGCGTGCCGCTCAAGGCCGTCGCGCTGGCTGATCCGAGATTTCCCGCGCTCTACCAGGCGCGGTTTGCGCTCGTGCGGCCCGACCAGCACGTCGCCTGGCGCGGCGACCGGTTGCCGCGCGATTGCCTCGATCTCATCGACCGCGTGCGAGGAGGACCATGAAAATTGATATCTTCAATCACGTCATGCCGGTGCGCTACCTGGAGATGATGAAGGCGCACTCCAAGGACCCGGGCATCGTCAAGCGCATGTCGAGCCTGCGCATGCTGTGGGACATCGAGGCGCGCGCCGGCATGCTCGATCAGTGGCCCGACGTGCGCCAGGTGCTGACGCTGTCCCTGCCCTCGCCCGAGCTTCTCGGCGGACCGGAGCTCTCCCCCGAGCTCGCGCGCATCGCCAACGACGACATGGCGGCGATGTGCGCGCGCTGGCCGCGGAAATTTCCGGCGTTCATCGCTTCGCTTCCCATGAACAACGTGCCGGCCGCGCTGGAGGAGATGGACCGCGCCATCGGGAAGCTCGGCGCGCGCGGCGTGCAGATACTCACCAGCGTCAACGGCCGCCCGCTCGACGAGCCCGAGTTCTACCCGGTATTCGAGCGCGTCACCAAGCACCATGACCTGCCGATCTTCATGCATCCGGCACGGCCGGCGACGCGCGCCGATTATGTCAACGAGCAGAAATCCAAGTACGAGATCTGGCAGGTGCTCGGCTGGCCGTTCGAGAGCAGCGTGGCGATGGCGCGCATCGTGTTCTCGGGCCTCCTCGACCGCCTGCCCGGCATGCGCGTGATCACCCATCACTGCGGCGGCATGATCCCCTACTTCGCGGGGCGCGCGGAGACCTTGTGGGCGCAGCTCGGCAGCCGCACCGCCGATGAAAATTACGAGGAGCTGCTGAAACGGATGGCGAAGAAGCCGATCGAGTACTTCAGGATGTTCTACGGAGACACGGTGCTCGGGGGATCGGCCTCCGCGCTGCGCTGCGGCCTCGACTTCTTTGGCGCCGACCGGATCGTGTTCGCAAGCGACTGCCCGTTCGACCCGGAGGGCGGGCCGATGTACATCCGCGAGGGCATCCGCTCGATCGAGAAGCTGAAGCTCTCCGCGGCGGTGAAGCGCAAGATCTACTCCGGCAACGCGCTCACGCTCCTGCGCCTGCCGGCGGAGAAGGAGAAAACGCGCCGGCCGGGGCGACGCATGAAGTGAAGGTCAGAACTTGTAAACGATGCCCAGGGACAAAAGATCGGCATTGCCCAGATCGAAATCGGCTCCCGTCAAGCCGAACCGCTCCCATTCGACGCGCGCGCTGATGTTTTTCGTGAAGCGCACGCTCAACCCCGCGCCGAGGGAAAAGTCCGCGCCGCTCGAATAACCCGAAAATTGCGCGCCGCCCGTAGTGTCCTTCGCCTTCGCTTCCCACGCGAACAGGCCGACTTTGCCGAAGACGGCGAAGGTCGAATTGAGCGGCAGGATGCCGACCCCGGACATGTTGAGGCCCCAGATTTCCACCTTGCCGCCGGTAACGGGGGCCCCGAAGTAGGATCCGCTGTAGTCGGCTTTGCCCAGATCGACGTAGGCAAGCTCGACGCCGAAGTGCTCTCCGAACTGGTATCCCCCGAAGAGCTTGAAGCCCGAGCTCCCGGTGTCAACCGTTCCCGAGGTGATGAGTCCCGTCGCGATGTCGTCGTCGAAATTGCTCGTGCCTGCGCTGGCGCCGATATAGATGCCCTGCGCCGAAGCCTGGGAGGCCGCGACCAGCCCGCCCAGTGCCAGCAGAGTTGCGGCAAGCAGTTTCGATGTCCTCGTCACCCCGCCATCGTCGCGCGCCGGAAGCGCTCTCGCTATCCCATATTCATGGGAGGATTGCGGCGCCAACAAAAAACCCCGCCGGGGCGGGGTCTCTCGTGTCAGGCTTCACCGGTCAGCGGTCACTCTTTGTACGAAGCATCCATCTTGTCGAGCATCCGCAGCAGCGCCTTCCACTCCGGCCGCTTGGGCTTGTAGGGAAGCGCCTTGAACTGGGCGGCGGTCTTTTCCGCCACCCCCGCCGCCGGGATCCGGAGCTTTGCGCCCCCCGCCATCGCTGTAACCTGCGTCTGGCACGCGCGCTCGAGGTAATACATCAAGTCGAAGGTTTCGGGTATCGAGGCGCCGCATACCAACAACCCGTGGTTGCGCAGGATCATCGCTTTTCGATCACCGAGGTCGCGCACGAGCCGGGCCTGCTCGTCAAGGTCGAGCGCGAGACCCTCGTAGTCGTGATAGGCGATGCCGTTCCAGAAGCGCATTGCGTGCTGGGAGATCGGCAGCAGCCCCTCCTCCTGCGCCGAAACCGCGATCCCGGCCTGCGTGTGGGTGTGCATCACGCAGCCAACATCGAGCCGCGTGCGGTGCACCGCGCTGTGGATCACGTAGCCCGCGCGATTGAATCCGTAGCCCGTCGGGTCCTCGACGATCTCGCCCTCGAGCGTGACCTTCACCAGGGTGGAGGCGGCGATCTCGTCCCACAACTGGCCGAAGGCGTTGATCAGGAAATGGTGCGCCGGGCCGGGCACGCGCGCCGAGATGTGCGTGTAAATGAGGTCGGTCATGCGGAAATGGGCGGCCAGACGGTAGCACGCCGCGAGATTGACGCGCGCATCCCACTCCTCCGCGCTCACCCGCTCCCGGAGCGGCGCCTTGACCAGATTGCGGACTTTGGAGGTCATGGTGAAACCCGTTTGCCGCTGGACATCGTTGCGTGGCGACCTGTATATCATAGTATTCCCTCGCCCGCCTTTCACGGAATGCGCAACCTGGACCGGCCACCATGGAAGCAACACGCTACGACAAGGCGCTGATCGTCGGTGCCGGCATGGGCTTGAGCGCCGCGCTCGCCCGGCTCTTCTCGCGCGAGGGCATGAAGGTCGCGCTCGCGTCGCGCAACCCCGGTAAGCTCGCCGCGCTGTGCGCGGAGACCGGGGCGCGCGCTTTCGCGTGCGACGCCGTCCGTCAGGATCAGGTCCGGCGCCTCTTTTCAGAAATGGAGGGCGCGGTGGGCGAGCCGGACGTCGTGGTCTACAACGCGTCCGCGCGCGTACGCGGTCCGCTCGTCGAACTCGATGCGGGGGAAGTCGAACGGGCGCTGGCCGTCACCGCCATCGGCGGCTTCCTGGTCGCGCAGGAGGCGGCCCGGCGCATGCTGTCGAGGAAGCGCGGGGCGATCCTGTTCACAGGCGCCTCCGCGAGCATCAAGGGCTATCCCCAGTCGGCGCCGTTTGCGATGGGCAAGTTCGCGCTGCGCGGGCTCGCCCAGAGCATGGCGCGCGAGCTCGCGCCCCAGGGAATACACGTCGCCCATTTCGTCATCGACGGCGGCATCGCCCGGCCGGGCCGGCCCGCGCCCTCGGACGCGCCCGATGCGCTGCTCGATCCCGACGCGATCGCGGCAAACTACCTTCACGTGCTGCGCCAGCCCCGCAGCGCCTGGACGTGGGAGATCGAGCTGCGGCCGTGGGTGGAAAAGTTCTGATCCGGCGCGCTGCCTAGATCCTGTCACCCCCCATCCTACCTTCCCCCCTTGAGGGGGAAGGGGATACCCGCCTTCGCGGGAATGACGTTGGGTCAGCGCGCGGAGGCGGCGAGCTGGACGTTCACGATATTGTCGTAGCCGGACTCCGGCTTGAGCAGGCCCCAGTCGGTCATCCATTCGTGCAGGTGCTCGTACTCCTCGCGCGTGTAGGGGCGCGGAGCGACGTAGCGGAAGCGGGGAAGATAGAAATCGTCCTCGGTCAGCCGCATGATGTCCGCCGGCACTTCGCGGATCATGTACTTGAGATAAGGCCGGATATTCTGGTTGATCTTTTTCACTGCCTTCAGGATCGCACGATTGATCGCCGCGTACATTTCCGGATCGACGTCGGGCGTCGCCACCTCGGCGCCTTCGTAGAACGCTTCGCAGATGATCTTCAACCCCTTCTTTGACGCGACCGTGATCCACGGCTCCATCACCGCGGCCGCCTCTACTTTGCCTTCCTCGAGAAAGCGCAGCCGCTGTTTCGGTCCGCCGACGTGCACGGCTCGCACCTCGTTCTTGCCGAGCATGGCGCCGCCCAGCATGGACAACGTGATGTAGTGCGACCCGGCATGGAAGTTCACTGCGACCGTCTTGCCGCGCAGGTCCTGCGGGACGTTATAAGGGGAATCGGCGCGGACGACGATGGCCTGTGTGGCGACAGCGGCGCGCTTGCTGATCACTCTCACGTTGCGCGCGCTGTCCTGGGTGCGTCGGATCTGCCCCCACTCGCAGGCGCGGTACATGCAGAACTCGCCTTTCTCGATGCCCTCGTGCCAGCCGTAGGACTTCACCAGCCGGTGATCCTCGATCGGCTTGTCGGGGACTTCCTTGTCCCGGTCGCGCCCCGAGCCTGCAGGTACCAGTTCGACGTCGTACCCTTCCTCGGCAAAATACCCCTCCTCCTTCGCCACGTGGTAGGGGAGCGAAAAAACCGCATTGTTGACTTCAATCCGGGTCTTCTTGAGCGCCATGTCGTGCTCCTAGCAATATCACCTTCCCCCTTGATGGGGGAAGGCCGGGATGGGGGTGAGATTCTAGTTGAAAGAAAAACCCCGCTCGCGCGGGGATCATGGTGCGTACCGGCCGAATCAGACTGGAACCGGCTCTTCCTGGGTCCCCGTCTGTGGCGCTGCCTGCCGTCCTTCAGCCTTCTTACGGGCCGCTTCCGCCTTGGCCAGCTCGGCTTCCTTCAGCTTCTTTTCCATCTCCTCCATGCGGCGGATCCAGGCGAGGCGTTCGTGGTAGTCATAGCACATGGCGCTCCTCCTTCCGGATGAAACAGTAACGGCATGGATAGCTTACGCCTCATTTGGCTTCCCTGCTCGCCCCCTGCTAGTACACTGGCCATATCGGTACGATCTGTCATGCTGCTGCGGTCAATATGCCTATTCCTTGCGGGCATCGCCCTCGGCGCCTGCGCCTCACCGGCGCCGAACCCGGTCGAGACCCAGGACGCCGGCCCCCGCATCGCGGTCTATCTGGTGGCCCACGACAAGCATTCGGGGATCGCGGTCCGGCGCGCCGATATCCCCGCTGGGCTGTGGCCCGAGATCCGTGACTTCCCGAAGGCTGATTACCTCGAGGTCGGCTGGGGAGATCGTGACTACTACTACGGGCGCAATCAGAGCCTGTGGGACGCGCTGAGGGCGGCGTTCGGGTCCAATAATCCGAGCGTGCTCCACGTTGTCGGCGTGCGCGGCACGCTCACGGAGAATTTTCCCGTGAGCGAAATCATCGAGGTCCGGGTTTCGCGCGACGGCTTCGACCGCCTGGTCCGCTACATTCACGACGCGTACGACCGTGCGGGCGCACCGGTCGCCGCGGCGCTCGGTCCGGGCCTCTACGGCGACAGCCGGTTCTACCCGGGGCGGGAAACGTTCAGCCTGCAGCGCACCTGCAACGTGTGGACGGCGCGCGGCCTGCGCGACGCGGGGCTGCCGATCGAGGACTCGATCACGATGGAAGGGGTGATGTCCCAGGCGCGCGCAATCGGGATCGTCGTCCAGAAACCGCGCGAATGAGCGGCGGCCCGAAAGGGCCGGACACACTATCATACGTCCCATGTGCGGCCGTTACTCGCTCCACACCCATCCCGAGGTCATCGCGCTCTACTTCAAGCTCGGGCTGCTGCCCGATCTCACCCCGCGCTACAACATCACGCCTGGCACCAACGTCCTTATTGTCCGCCAGGACCCGGAAAAGGGGCGCATTGCCGACCTCTACCGCTGGGGGCTCATCCCCGGCTGGGCGAAGGACCCGGCGATCGGCAACAAGCTCGCGAACGCGCGCGCCGAGACGGTCGCCGAGAAGCCGTCGTTTCGCAGCGCATTCAAGCGCTGGCGGTGCCTGATCCCGGCAAGTGGCTTCTACGAGTGGAAAGCCGTCGCGGGCCGGAAGCAGCCGTACTACGTCCGCCCCGCGGGCGCGGATCTCCTCGCCTTCGCGGGCCTGACCGAGCGCTGGATGGGCCCCGACGGGCCGGTGCATACCTGCACGATCATCACGACCGAGGCGAACGAGCTGATGCGCGGGATGCACAATCGCATGCCGGTGATCCTCGCCCCCGAAGACCACGCGGCGTGGCTCGATCCCGCTAACCAGGCGACCGCGAAATTGAAGGCGCTGCTGAAGCCCTGCCCCGCCGGAATGATGGCGGCGCACCCCGTCAGCCCCCGGGTCAACACCCCCAAAAACGACGAGCCGGCGCTGCTGGAACCACTTACGGAGTAGCGCTCCCCTCCTGCCAGAGTCTGTCGTCATTCCCAACTCACTCCACTAACCAGAAACTGCGCCACACTGATAAGATTCGATCCGTCCACATTCAACAAGCCAATTGGAGGGGTTTCGTCGAGATGATTCTGTACACCTTCGGATATGAAGGGCTGG
>Ga0299906_10002423_pt1 | contig 15481 bp, 9 predicted proteins | sample RVTome_14_FD_200259 | JGI IMG/M metagenome (GOLD analysis project Ga0299906, IMG submission 200259) | Soil microbial communities from uranium-contaminated site in the Upper Colorado River Basin, Wyoming, United States - RVT145D125 (version 2) ... | reverse complement strand
TCAGGTCCTGGCTCGTCACTCACGCGTCTTCAGCACGGCCACGAGATCCAGGCTGTTCAGGCGGCGGCGCACGAGGAGGGCGCTCACGGCGGCCGCGCCGATGGCGGCCATCGCGGCGAACACGTACGTGCGCGTGCTGACCACCATCGGAATGCGATACGTCTCCGAGGCGAAGGACGCCACCAACGCGGACGCGAGCCCGTACCCGATGACGCTGCCGACCGGTATCGCCAGGAACGTGATGACGGCCTGCTCGCCGAACAGCAAAGTCGCAATCTCCCTGCGGGTGAAGCCGAGGACCCTGAGGCTGGCAAGCTCGCGGCCGCGCTCCGAGAGCGCGATGCGTGTCCCGTTGTAGATGACGGCCACGGAGATGATGCTCGCGAAGCCGAGCATGAAGCCGATGGATATGTACAGGCTGTCCTGGAGCTGGGACTGGAACGTATCGAACATCGTTTGCGGGGACACGACGCTGGCCACGGCCGGGGCGCGCTTGAGCTGCTCGTTCACGACGTCCTCGCGGCCCTCGTCGGTGAGCAGGTACGCGCCCGACACGAGCCGGCTCTGGCGGGTGAGCCGGTAGAGGACCTCGAGGCTCATGTGCGCCGACACGCCCAGGAGGTCCTCGACCACACCGGCAACCACGACGTCCTCCGTGCGGCGAAGGCCGGTGAGCACCTCGACGGTGACGCGGTCGCCGGGCCGGAGCCGCAGCGCGTCGGCGAGCGTGGAGCTCAGCAGCAGCCCCTCGAGCGGCAGGGAGTGGATGCGCCCGTGCTCGTCAACGATGCGGCGCAGGCGGGCATCGGTGTCCGTGCCCGTGATGGCGACCTCGCGCTCGCGGTGGCCCGAGCGTAGACGCACCGGCACGGAGTGATAGGCCTCGACGCGCGTCACCCCGGCCACGCGCCCGAGATCGTGCACCACGCCCTCGCCGAGCGCCTGGTTGAACGAGACGGAGAGATCCTCACGCTGGGCGACGCGGAACTGGAGGTCCATCATGAGCGTGATGCCGTCGAACAGGAACATGCCGACCACGAGGATGGCCACGGAGAACGCGACGCCGAGCGAGGACAGGAGGCTCCTGACCGGGCGCCGCTCCATGTTGCGCAGGATCATCCTGCCGCCGGTGCTGAGCAGCCTGCCGAGCCCCGCACGCTCGAAGAGGCCCTGCCGGAAGCGCGCCGGGGCCTCGGGACGCATGGCCTCCGCGGGCGTCAGCGCGGCCGCGCTCCGGACCGCGCTCCACCCGCCCAGCACCGCGGCCACCAAGCTGACTCCGCTGCCCAACGCCACCAGCGTCCACGAGAGCCTGTAGGTGAGCTCGGGGAACTTGAAGTACTGCGTGTAGAGCTGGACCATGCCGCCGCCGGCCCACACCCCGCCCGCAGCGCCGAGCAGAGTGCCCAGCGCGACCGCCGCGAGCGCGTAGCTGAGGTAGTGCCACGCCACCTCCCGGTCCGTGTAGCCGAACGCCCGGAGCGTTCCGATCTCCGTGCGCTGCGTCGCGACCAGCCTGCTCAGGACCAGGTTGAGCAGGAACGCCGCCACACCCAGGAAGATCGCTGGAACGACCGTGCCCATCGTGCGGTTCTGCGTGAGCTCGTCGTTCAGGATCTTGTAGGAGAGCTGATCCTGACGGCCGTAGGCGCCGAGCCCTCCGTAGGGCTCGAGCACGCGATCGATCTCGCGGGTCACCGCCCTCTCGTTCGCTCCCGTGGACAGCGAGACCGACACCTCCGTGAACGCGTTCCGTGCGTCGAGCGTGGGGCCCAGCACCGAGCGGCTCATCCAGAAGACGCCGTACCGCTCGTCCTCCGGGTAGAGCGCGCCGGGCGGCACGGAGTACGAGTGCTCGGGCGAGATGGCCACGCCCACGATGGTGAGGTCCCGGCGCAGCCCGTTCAGCACCGCCCGGATCGTGTCGCCGAGCTCGAGGTCGTTGGCCGCGAAGAAGTTCTCGCTCGCCACGACCTCGGCGGCGCGGCCCGGCGCCACGTAGCGCCCTCGCGTGATGTGGATGTCGTTGAGCTCGGGCCGTCTCCGCTCCGGCACCGAGACGAAGAGCCCCATGCCCGGCGCGTCCAACCACGGCAGGTCCAGCGTCGCGTAGCCGGAGACGCGCGTCGCAACCGCCGAGACCCCCGGTATGCGCGCGATCCGCTCGCGCACCGACTCCGGCGCGCGCTCCAGGGACGACCAGACGTCGGCGAGCCGGTAGCTGCGATAGTAGTCGTCACGGGCCTGGTAGAGGGCCTCGTACGTGCCGCGCAGCGTCACGATGGTGACGACGGCGGTCGCAACGACCAGACCGATCGAGAACAGCTGCCCCCGCAGTCGCCAGAGCTCGCGGAGCATCTTGCGGTGGATCGCCGGAATCGCGAATCGCTCGAACACGGCTCCGCGGCGGCTCACCACGCCACCTCCTCGAGGCTCGCCCTCACGTCGTTGTGCGTGACCTCGCTGATCTCACCGCTACTCATGTGGATGACCCGATCGCCGAGGCCGGCGATCGCCACGTTGTGCGTGATGATGGCCGTGGTCGTGTGCGTCTCGCGGTTCACGCGGTCGAGCACCTCGAGCACCAGCTTGCCCGTCTCGACGTCGAGCGCGCCCGTGGGCTCGTCACAGAGCATGAGCTCCGGCTGCTTCGCCACGGCGCGCGCTATGGCCACGCGCTGCTGCTCGCCGCCCGAGAGCTGCGCCGGAAAGTGGTCGAGCCGTTCGGCCAGGCCCACCAACTCGAGCGCGACCTCCGGCTCGAGCGGCCGCAGCGCGATCTCGCTCACGAGCGACACGTTCTCCCGCGCCGTGAGGCTCGGAATGAGGTTGTAGAGCTGGAAGACGAACCCGACGTAGCGCCGCCGGTACATGGTGAGCTCCTCGTCCTCGGCTTCGCTGAGGTCCAGGTCCCGGTAACGGAGCGAGCCCGAGGTCGCCCGGTCGAGGCCGCCGAGGATGTTCAGGAGTGTGGACTTGCCGCTTCCGGAGGCCCCGAGCAGGACCACCATCTCACCACCGTAGAGCGTCAGGTCCACCGAGCGTAGCGCCTGCACCTGGACCTCCCCCATGTCGTAGACCTTCGAGAGCGCCCGCGCTTCGAGAATCGCTGGTGAGGTCATCGAGAGGGGGTCCGGGAGGCCGGCGAGTCCTATCGGGAAGGTAGACGAGGGCCGCGCGCGGCGTCCACGGGGGGCGACGGCCTGTCGCTCTCGATCTCCCCTTCCACCAGGCGCACCGTATCCCGCGCGATGAGCAACTCCTCGTCCGTGGGAATGACCCACGCGGCCAGGCGGGACTCCGGCGTCGTGACGAGGCCCGTCCGCCCGCCCTTCGTGCGCGCGTTCGCCTCGTCGTCGAGGTCCAGGCCGAACCAGCCCAGCCCGTCCAGGACGCGCTTTCGGATCGCCGGGGCGTTCTCGCCGATGCCGCCCGTGAAGACCACTGCGTCCGCGCCGCCGAGCGCCGCGAGGTAGCTGCCGACGTACTTCCGCGCGCGGTAGCAGAACACGTCGATGGCCAGCCGCGCCCGCCGGTCGTCGTGCTCCTCCACCTCGGCGATCAGGTCGCGCATGTCGTGCGTGAGCCCGGAGATGCCCAGGAGGCCGGATTGGCGGTTGAGCAGAGCCTCGACGTCGCGGAGGCTCATGCCCTCCTTGGCGGCGACGAAGTCGAGGATGGCCGGATCCACGTCACCCGAGCGTGTGCCCATGACCAACCCCTCGAGCGGCGTGAAGCCCATGGAGGTGTCGATCGAGCGCCCGCCATCGATGGCGCAGGCGGAGCAGCCGTTGCCCAGGTGCAGCGTCACGATGCGGACCGACGCCTTCGGAATGTCCATCAGCTTTCGGTATCGCCACGCCACGTAGCGATGCGACGTCCCGTGGAACCCGTAGCGCCTCAGCCCGTAGCGCCGATACAAGGAGTAGGGGATCGCGTACAGGTACGCATGCTCCGGAAGCGACGCGTGGAACGCTGTGTCGAACACAGCCACCTGCGGGACGCCGGGACCCAGGACCTCCCGCACGGCGCGTATGCCACGGACGTTGAACGGATTGTGCAGCGGCGCGAGGTGGATGGTGTCCTCGAGCGCGCGCATGACCTCGTCGTCGATCCGCGCGGAGGCGCGAAACGCCTCGCCTCCGTGCACGACCCTGTGGCCGACCGCGTCGATGTGGGACACGCTCTCGATGTCGACCCCGGAGTCGCCCGAGGCCATCCAGCGGAGGATCCAGTCGACCGCCGAGCGGATATCGGGCAGCGTGGCGGTCTCTATGCGCGCGGGACCGCCCCCGACCGCGAGCTCGACGACGGCCTCGCCCCCGATCCGCTCCGCGGTCCCGCGGGCCAGCTTGAGGTCCCCGTCCGCGCGCATCAGCGTCGCGTCGGTGCGGATCAGCTCGAACTTGAGCGTGGACGATCCGGCGTTCAGCACGAGCACGTTCATGGGCGACGCCTCAGCTCCGAGCAGTAGGCGCACCACGTCCACGAGCACCCGCGGGAGGGTCGCCGCGTGGCGAAGCACCGCATGGCCGCTCGGGCCGAAGATGCGCGAGAGGTAGACCGGGCCTGCCGGTCGACGGTCAGGCAGAACGCGTGCCGGCCCTGCAGGCGAGCCTCGGTGACGGCCTGGCGCGCCGGGCAGCCTGGGCGGTCAACGTATACCGCCAGGTCCACGTCCGGGCTGTCCGCCAACGCTCGCGTCGTCGAGGCCTGCGATCGGTGGCGAGTACGCACGAATTCGCGCTCAGCCTACACATGCCTGCGCGGAGCGCGCAAGGTGAGGACGAACGTTCGAGGGGTGGCGCCCTGCGATGGCCCGCATTGCTGCGGAAACGCTGGCGCGCCAACCTCAGTGGGTTGCTGGCGCGCCCGCCTCCCGCGTCAGTCACATTGGGCGTTAGCCTCCTCTTGCAGGGCGTAGCGCACCACGTAGCTCACGTCGAGCTGGTCCTTCTCGACGCCCCACGCCCATCCGCAACGGATGGACGTGATCGTCGTGGCGCCCGGGACGTGGACCGAGCCCAAGAGCTCTCCACCACCGTCGAACACCCACCAGCGCGTCGCGGGATCGAGTGCGGACCATGCACGCACCCAGAGGCGCCCATGGTCGTCTACCACGATGCGGTCGTAGGCGGGCAGGGTCTCGGGTCGAGCGGACAGCGCATTCCACCTCGCGGCCGTACGCCTGTCAGCGGCCGTCTCCGCTTCGGCAACAGTGCGATCTCGGATCTCCTGCGCGAGATCGTCGGTGACCGGTCGCTCCAGCCCAAAGGCGCGTATTATGCGTATGAGGCGCCCGCCCTCCGGCTCGCGGAGGCGAAGCTCGAACCGATCGTTGGTGGAAGACCAAACCCCATCAGGGTGAGACGCGAATAGGTTCGTCCGCCCGAAGGCGGGCGGCCGCTTCATGACCGAGATGGAGCGCTCGCTCACCTCGACGGTCTGGATGACCTCCCTGCCGGGCAGCACGTCGACAGTGTCATCAACCACGCCGTCCGTGCCGAAGAGCGTCAGGACCGCCGTATCGCGGACGAACGTCGGCTCCTGTCCGGGAAGCGGTCCTCCGTTGGCAGCGAGCCAGCGCGACTGACCGACGAGCCGTCCATCAGGTAGAAAAGACACCACGACGACGCGGGCGCGATCGGCTTGTAGAGTGGTGATCCGCCCGAGCGCCCCGTCCAGGCTGAAATGCGTGATTCGCATCGTCGCCGCGTCGTATACTGCCAGCGTGTCGCCTGGCAGGAGCGTCAGCGCGCTGGGGCTCTGCAGTTCTCCGGGGCCCTGTCCCTTCGAGCCGAGGGACGTTCGGTATCCACCTTCCGAGTCGAACAGCCGGATCTCGGCAGCCTGGCCGTCCAGGACCGCCACGCCTCCGTCTGCGAGCGCCAGAGCGTCGACGACGGATCCGAACTGTTCCTCCGGCCGTCCATCGAGAGAACCGAGCCGCAGTGTGGACACGCTGTCCAGTGTCGTAAACACTGGCACAGCGCCGCTGGCGCCCCGGTTGACGACCAGCTCCACTCCGGCGCTGTCCGTCCGCAGGACCTCCAAGGCCGGCCCCCTATCACCGCCTCCGATGCACGCGGCCATCACCGGAACAAGCACCACGCCAACGAGGGCGACGGGGCAGTGATGTCGTGGCCGCATTGGACCAGCACACTCACGCGCCCGCGCGCATCACAATTGGCGGCCGTTTCTCAGCGGGGCTCGCCGCGCCGCTCGGCTTCCCGCTTCAGGAAGATCTGGATGACCCCGTCGGAGCCGTCCGGCCCGAACAACGCTTCGGCTGCTCCGCCCTTGATGACTTCGATGCGCTCGATGGCGTCCGGGTTCAGGTCGTGGAGCGCGCTCTCGTCCATGAGCCTGACGCCGTCCACGTACACGAGCGGTGACGCGTCGGCGCCGTTCAGCCGGACGGCCTGACGTGTCGCCTCCGCAGCACCCGTGGACTCGAGTGTAGCCTCCAGGCCCGCGTCCGCGGACGCAGGCTCCGTCGGCGGCGCCACATCGCATGCGATCGCCACGGCGAGGACCGCGGCTCCGGAGAGCGCGCCGGTGGCGAGCCTACCCTGTTTGCTCGTACGGCGACCGATCATGATCAACCTCCTTTCCAAGAGAGATGGGGGAGCGGAGAGCGCCGGCACGGGCAGGGGAGCGCGATCCGCGCTCGTTCCCACTTTCAGAAGCAGCGATCCATAGAGCGCCCGGTGGGCGCCGCGCCGGAGCACCCGAGCGTCGCAGTCGAGCTCGACGGCCGCCCGTAGGCGACGAAGCTGCCACCACAGCACCGGGTTCCAAGGCGTCAGGAGGATCGCCACCACGCCGGCGAACAGGAGCTGCGGGTCGCGGGCCGACCGGTGCTCGTCCTCGTGCCACACCGCCATGCGCAGGCGATCGGCGTCGAGTCCGAGCATCCAGCGCGGCACGACGACCTGCGAGCGCAGCACGCCAAGCACGGCTGGCCCGAATTCGGCCGAGACGAGGACGTCGGTTCCGTCGAGGTGGGCCGCCGGCCACCCGCGGGCCCGCGCCCGGAGCTGGAGCAGCCCGCCGCCGAGGGCCAGCGTCAGCAGCGCGCTTACGCCGAGCCACGCTGGGAGCAGATACGGATCGGCGGCCGCAAGCAGCGACCGCAGGCGATCAGCACCGGTGCGCGCGCGGGAGAGCCAGCCGTCCGCTACGTCCCACGCGCCCGCACCGTCGCCCGCTTCCGCCGTAACGTTCGCAGGCGGAGCGGGTCGGCGCGCCAGGGACGCCACAGGCACCGCGAGCGCCGCCGCGGTGGCGAGCGCCCATACCCAGCGGCACGGACGACCCCGCGCCCGGAGGAGCGCATCCACGGAGAGCGCCGCCAGACCCAGGAGCGCGCTCACCACGACCGCGTACACCATCCACGCGCCCATCACTCCTCCTCCTCCCCGCCCTCGTCATCGGCCGGTCCACCGTCCTCCTCGTCGCGGCGCGCGGCGTCGTCGAGGAGCGACTTCATGCGGGCGACTTCCTCCGGACGCAGCCGATGCTGCGAGACGAGGCGCGCGACCGCCATCTCGGCCGAGCCCTGGAAGATCTTGTCCACGATCCGGCGGAGGGCGGCGCCACCGGCGTCGGCCGGCTCGACCACGGGGAAGTAGCGATACGCGCGCCCCTCCGACTCGTGGCGCACCATCTCCTTCTCCTCGAGGATCTGCAGCATCTTGAGGACCCCCGTATAGCCGAGGTCGGCCGACAGGGCCTCCCTGACCTCGGAGACCGTCCCCGAGCCCAGGCGCCACAACACGCTCATGATGTCCAGCTCGCGATCCGTGAACGGCGTGCCTCCGACCATCGGCGCCCCTCCTCGTCAAGGCCGTCCCGTGAACATACGAAGATCTTCGTATTTCGTGCAAGAGGTGGTCGATGCGGCGGCGGCGGATTGGACGCGGTGACGGCCAACACGGTCGCCAACGCGAAGGTCTTGAGCCCGGCCAGCGGCGAGGCGTCGCGCTCCTTCTGGAGACCGACGAGCAGGCCGAGCCCGATCGCGATCAGGAAGTCCATGATGGTCGTGGTCAGCATCGGCGCTCCATGGACAGGAGTGGGTTGGAAAAGGAGGGGCTCCGGACCTCCCCAAGGCAACATCCTCGTGGGTTGACCGCACGTCGCCCGGTCGTATAACTTCCGTGCCTATTGCGGGGTGGAGCAGTCTGGTAGCTCGTCGGGCTCATAACCCGAAGGTCGCGGGTTCGAATCCCGCCCCCGCTATTTTGCTCGTGAAGCGCCGCCACGTGGGCGGCGCTTCCCACGTATGGGATGAGGAGAGTCGTTGCTGAAGTCGATCCTGTGGAAGGTCGCCGATACGTGGAGCCCGCGCGCGCGGGCGGGGGCGGGGAGCCGGTAGGACCGGCCGTCTCCGAAGCCCTCCCCGTCCGCGCCCTCGGCTCGGGCGGGTTTTTTGTCTGGGCCAGGTAGCTCAGTTGGTAGAGCACATGACTGAAAATCATGGTGTCGGCAGTTCGATTCTGCCCCTGGCCATGATTCCCGCCGAGCGACGGGGCGGGAAAGAAAGGTGGACCTTAGGTCCGTAGCTCAATTGGTAGAGCACCGGTCTCCAAAACCGGCGGTTGGGGGTTCGAGTCCCTCCGGGCCTGTTGCAGCCGGCGGGCCCCGGTCGTCTAACGGCTAGGACACCACTCTTTCAAGGTGGCGGTCGGGGTTCGATTCCCCGTCGGGGCGTTGGAGAACGTTGGATAGGGGGCTGTAGCTCAGTCGGTTAGAGTGCCGGTCTGTCACACCGGAGGTCGCGAGTTCGAGTCTCGTCAGCCCCGCTCGACGTTGATTGAAAGCAGGGAGTCCCCCGCGGCCGCGACCGCGGCGATTTCCCCGGGGTGATGCGTGCGGGGCCGTAGCTCAGTTGGGAGAGCGCTTGAATGGCATTCAAGAGGTCAGGGGTTCGATTCCCCTCGGCTCCATGATCGTCGGGTCCACGGATCCGGAAGGCCGGCCCAAGGCTCGGGTGGCGGAATTGGTAGACGCGCAGGGTTCAGGACCCTGTGGGGGTTAACCCCGTGAGGGTTCGAGTCCCTCCTCGAGCATCCCGTCCGTCCAAGGTGGGCGGCCGCTTCGGCCCAGCGCGCGGGCCGTGCACCCAACCGGGCGCACGCCCGCACCCAAAGGACGCGCCCACGTGCTGGAATTGGTAGACAGGCTGGTTTGAGGGACCAGTGCCGGAAACGGCGTACAGGTTCGAGTCCTGTCGTGGGCATGGCAGATTGCCGCACTCGAGAAGGCATTCGCGTTACACGCGCCCGTAGCTCAATTGGATAGAGCGTCTGGCTACGGACCAGGAGGTTGGGGGTTCGAGTCCCTCCGGGCGCATGGTTTGGAACCCGTCGGGTTCGAGAGGTCGGGGCGCGTAGCTCAGTTGGTTAGAGCGCTACGTTGACATCGTAGAGGTCAGAGGTTCGAGTCCTCTCGCGCCCATGACGAGGGCATACGGGGCCGTAGCTCAGTTGGGAGAGCGCTTGAATCGCACTCAAGAGGTCAGGGGTTCGACTCCCCTCGGCTCCACTCCGCGACCGCCACCATAGCTCAGCCGGTAGAGCACGTCATTCGTAATGACGGGGTCGTCGGTTCGAATCCGACTGGTGGCTCTCTTGCCCCGTGGTGTAACTGGCAACACGCCGGATTCTGGCTCCGGAGAGTCTAGGTTCGAGCCCTAGCGGGGCAACTCGGAGGCGTTTCTCTTCCACGATGGTGCCTCCGCTTGGAGGGATGGCCGAGTGGCTTAAGGCGGCGCCCTGCTAAGGCGTTGGACTTCATTGTCCGCGTGGGTTCGAATCCCACTCCCTCCGTTAAGAGAGTTTGTTGCCGGTATGCGTGGGGTTCGAACCCACGCGATCTTCGAAGAAGATCGCGAAGCGGGTTCGAGCCGAGCGACGGAGGTGGTGTAGGCGAAGCGCCCGAGAGGTCGACTCGCGAGACGAGCGGAGGCGCGCAGCGCCGGAGCTCAATCCCACTCCCTCCGTTGAAGAACGGCGAGCTCACCGCGGAAACTGCCGAGGTGGCATTGGAACGGGGACGGGTGGCCGAGTGGCTTAAGGCGCACGATTGGAAATCGTGTGGGCTCACGCCCGCGTGGGTTCGAATCCCACCCCGTCCGTCAGAACTAGGAGCAGCAAGGTGTACGTGGGTTCGAACCCCCCGACGGGTCAGTTTCCGCGGAAACGGCCGCCCGCGATCGTCGAATCCCACCCAATCGAGAGAGGGTACCCGGTCAGTTTTTCCGGGGCGTGGCTCAGTCCGGTAGAGCGCTGCGTTCGGGTCGCAGAGGTCCCCGGTTCGAATCCGGGCGCCCCGATTGGATGATGCGAAGCGGCCATCCGCTTTCGCGCCCGGGTTCGAACAGACGGTTCGAGCCGAGGCGCCGAGTCGGTGACTTCCGCGAAGCGGAACGAGAGGGTGTTCGCCGAGACGACCGAGCGACGCGAGGTCAATCCGGGCGCCCCGATTGGATGATGCGAAGCGGCCATCCGTGGAGCGGTGGCAGAATGGCTAATGCACTCGCCTCGAAAGCGAGCGTCCGAAAGGACTTGGGGGTTCGAGTCCCTCCCGCTCCGCTCCCGGCCCCCCTCGATCCGGTCGAGGGGGGCTTTTTCATCGTCACTTCCCGGGTCGCGGGAACACTACCCGGTCAGTGGATGACGACATCCAGGTAATTGCGGAACCCCGGGTACTGCGTGTTGCCTTGGGCGCCGTTGCCGATGCTCAGCGTCACGAAGAAGCCGAGGTGGTCACCGCTCGACCGGATGAAGTCCTCGCCCGGCGAGCCCTGCAGCGGGTGGCTCAACTCGTAGATCGTGTGCGTTCCGTCGTTGCCGAGCGCGCCGGCTCCGTCCTGGCTGACTTGGTCGAGGCTTCCGCACCCCGATTGGCTCTTCTTGACACAGCTCTGCGTCAGATAGGCGTCGAAGAAGCCCCCCTCTCGGGTGTCGAAGCCGATCGCATCGTCGTCGGAGCTGGGGCCGTCCAGCGTGTTGTCGAAGTCGATGCGCACGCTGTTGACGTTGTCCAGCGCGCTGCGCTGGACCTTCACCAGGAAGTAGACAAGGGCTCCGTCGGTTTGCCAGCGGACCTCGGCGGGCTTGCCACCACCCGAAACGTTGGCCGTGAACGTGCGAGAGTCTCCGGCGGCCGTGGCGCAGTCCCACTCACCCTCACCGATCCGGCCGTTCACCACGACCTGGCAAACCCCGTTGGCGTTCCACGTGCCTGCGAGAAAACCGAACGTTTCGCTGCCGACGGCGGCGGCCGCCACGTTCGCTCCCGGAATGGTGGCGAGCGTCCAGTACCCGGTCGCCATCCCGTCGGTGTCGGTCGTGGCGTCGCCGGCGATGGCCCCGTCGCAGTCAGCGGGGTTCGCGGCAGCGCACGTCGTCGACCAGGTCACCGGCCATCCGCTCACCGGTTGGCCGTTCTCGTCCAGCACGGTGATCGTGAGGGGCGTGCTCAGCGTCTCGCCCGGGGTACCCGTGAGGGGCGGCTGCGCCGCCGGCGTCTGGGTCGCGCTGCTCGGCGCGCCCACCACCGTGGCGGTGAACGTGGCCGTGGCTTCGACGAACTCGATCAGCTCGTCGTGGTCGGGCACCGGGCCGGCAAGCAATCCGAGCGCCTTCGCGTCGAGGGCATACGCGCCGGGCGCGCCGGGTAGCGTCCAGGTCGCCTCGGCGATGCCGTCGGCGCCCGTCGTCGCCTCCGCAGCATCGATCGTACCATCGCCCGCGAAATGAATCGTTGCCCCCTCGATGGCAGAGGGCGACGGGCCGGAGACACCCGAGTCCAGCACCCGCAGGCGAACGGTGACGTCGTAGCTCTCCGAACCGTCCTCGAGCTGCTGGATGACCGCGTCGTCGCCGGCCTCCTTCACCATTTCGCCTGGCAGACCCCACATGAAGTGGCTGAACTCCGACGTGGAGCCACCCAGCCGGATCGCGCCGTGCGCCACCAGCGGCTCGGGAGCCAGCCACCGGGCCACGGTGTTCGCGGCTACGGCAACGGTGCGGAAGAACCCGTCCTCCCTCGGCACTGGAAAGAAGCCGAGCTGGCCCGGACCGGGCTGCGGAGACGCGCCGCACGTGGATGCGTCGACGTTCGGCAGAGCCTGCGTCAGCCCGTCGTCAAATCGGATGATTTGGAGGCGCGCGTCCTGCTCCTCCTCGAACTTCAGGCCAGCCAGCTGAAAAGGATCGATGCACATCTCGATGATCGCCGCGGTCTCCAGCTCGACCGGCAGCTCGGGATCGGTCGTTACCCGGAGGCAGTGATCGAAGAGCGGCGCGTCGAACTCGGCGTCCGCGACGAGCGGATAGCCGAGGCCCGGAATGCATCGCTCGCCCGTTTGCTCGAAGTAGAGCTGCGGGTGGATGCGCTCCATGGTCAGCACCACGGACGGGAATCCCGCCGGCAGGGCTCCCGCGGGCACCACGGTCGAGAGCCTCGCCCACGCTTCCTGTAGGGGGTCGAGCGTAACCACCGCTCCAGAGCCGTCGACGACGCCCGAGGCGGTGCATTGCAGGACGTAGCTCTCGGCGTCGGCGCACCGGACCTGATGGGACAGGAAGAACTTGATCGGGAGCGTCTCCCCGAGGCGAAACGCGTAGAGGTCGGGATAGTCCTCGCCCGGCGTCTGGCCGCTCGGGTTCTGGGGGTTCACGTCCAGATAACCCGCAACGGACCCGTTCACGAGGATGCTGATCCGATAGAACCGCTCAGGTTCCATGGGGGGAAGATTTCCTGCCGGGTCGGTGTCCCACGAGAGCTGGTAGTGGCTGTCGGGAACCACCTCCGCGGAGCCGGCCGGGAAATCGGCGACGATCGTGCTGGTACACACCACCGACGCCCAATCCGGGTTGAACGCAGCCGACGGATTGCCGTCGAGCTCGCAGACCTGCATGCCGGGCTCGAGACCTTCGTCGAGCTCGCCTTCCGTGGCGACCTGCTTCGCGAGCGGAGGCAGGAACCAAACGCCCGGCACTGGTCCGCCGTTCGCGGCGTCCGAGATCGCGAGCGAGGGGGACGTAATGAGTCGGTCGTCGGCCGGGCGCACCACATCGGTGTCGCCACAGGCCGCCGACAGAACCGCCGCCGAAGCGACGGCCATGAAGGGGGTGCGCATGTGGGGAGGCTTTTCTTGGGGGGGCTTCCGGGGGGGCCCGGAGGACGTTCAGGGGGGGCGAACGCCAACGCGCTCCTAGATACCGTAAAGGAGCTCGGCGGGCAAGGCCCGCCCCTCGATTCAGCGGACCGACTGCAGGCGCTCGAAGGCCGCGTCGCCCTCCAGGTTCTGCCACCACCAGTGCTCGCCCGGAAAGTGACCGGGGTTTTGGATCATGTAGCGCTGGAGCCGCTCCACCGCGCCGTCCACATCGCCGAAGACGGATCGCATGGCGGCCTCCATCGAGACCTGTTCGCCGTCCGGGTCGACGTCGCGGTCGACCCGTGCCCCGACGAGGACGGCGTTGGCGCTGTCGGCGAGGCCCGCTCGGCCGATGACACCGCCGACGAACGTCCGGGTGAGGGCGGACAGTAGCCGAGCCTGGCTCGCGGGCACCAGCTTCACGAACTCGTCGTAGAGCGCCCACGCCTCGTCCACGTCGGGCAGTGCCCTCTCCATCGTCAACACGTAGATCCGGCACTGCACGAAGCGGTAGTTGTCCGGAAAGCGCCTTCCGCCTTCCAGGCACCAGTCGCGCGCCTCCTCGTACTGCCCGAGGTCGTACGACGCCTGGTATAGCCTTCGTAGCACGCCGTCCGCGGCGCTCAGGAAGGCGTCCTGCTGATAGGCCTTTCTCGCGGACAGCACGGCCTCTTGCCAGTCGTCGACCTGATAATAGAGATGGCTCAGCACGCTGTTCACGTTCGCCGCTACGCGACGGTCCAGGGACTCGGCCCGCTCGAGGTCCGCGCGCGCCGCCTCGAGCATCGCGTCGAGGGTCGCCTCGTCGTCCTGCTGGAGGAGCCACAGCCTGTAGCGAGCGGTTCCCCGGAGCTCGAGCGCCGCGGCGTTGTTCGGCTCCAGCGCGAGCGACTCGTCGGCAAAGGCGATCGCGCTCTCGAGCGAGCCGACGAGCTCCTCCATGGTCGTCGCGAGTGCATGGCCCTCGTACGCGGCGCGCCCGCGAAGGTTGATGGGATCTACCCACCTCGCGCTGGCCATGCGGGCGCGAGCCGACTCCTCGTCGGCGAGTGCGAGATACGCCGCGGCGGCTTCCGCGTCGCCCCGCCCCAGCGCCGTCACTCCGTCCTTCAGCGCCTTGTCGGCGCGCGCGAGCTGGAGCCAGGCGGCCGTGCTGGGGGCGCCCGCGCGCGCCTCGCGGATGTGGATCTCCTGGCCGAGAACGACCCTCAGGCTCCGCGACACCTGCTGCGCCAGGTCCTGAGCCGCCGTGGCGAGCTGGTCCATCGGCCACACGTACTGGTCCCGCGTGATCGGCGTGCCGCTCTGCCCGTCGACGACCCGAACCACGACGTGAAGGTCCTGACCGACCTGCTCCACGCTTCCGTCGATCAGCGTGCCGGCGTCGAAGATCGCGGCCACCGAGTCGGGCGCCAGGCCCAGGCCACGGACGCTCTCCGAGCCGTTCCTCGACACCACGTCGAGCTCCGCCACCTGGGTCAGCGCGCCGATGAGCTCCTCCGTGAGCCCATCCGCGACCGCCGCCAGCGAGCCGTCGCGGGAGGCGTCGTCCAAGTACATCACGGCCAACCTGCGGAGGTCCATCCTGGAGGTCTCGAGCGCGCTGGCCACGGAAACCTCACGAACGTAGTTCCGGACGATCTGGCCGCTCGCGCCCGCGGCGAGGAGTCCCACCATGCAAAGGAGGACGGTCTCGACGAACGTCGCCCTCTGCTGACCCTTCTCGCCGTGGTACCAGCCGAGGATCACCGCCCCCGCGATGCCGAAGACGTATAGCGTGAGGCTCACGCGGTATACGACGCCCGGCAGCACCTCCCGGTCGACGACCTGGTCCACGACCGCGAGCACCATCCACCCACTGGCGAGATATGCCAGCAGGAACTGGGTGACGCGGCGTTGTTTGATTTGGCCCCAGAGGCCCAAGTCGGTCTCCATCCTGGGGGGAGGGTGCGCGAAGTGTGCGAGGGACGCGAGGGGTCTGTCAATCTTCGGCAGGCCGTCCAGTGGCTCCTCAGCCAATCTCCGTGTCGTCGGGCCGAGCGCTGCGCGCGCACCAGGCCCGCGCGACCGGCCCGCGCGACCGGCCCGCGCGCCCACGCTCGAGGCGCGGGATTGCGCTCGCCGGGGGCCGAGGTGGATCTTCCCGCGCATGACTCTTTCCCTCGGCCGGATCCATCAGATCGCCGTCCAGGCGAGCGATCTCGACCAATCGGTCGCCTTCTATCGCGACACGCTGGGTGCGGAGTTCATCGCCAGGTTCGATCCGCCCGGCCTCGCGTTCTTCCGGTTCGGAGACACCCGCATCCT
>Ga0299906_10002421_pt1 | contig 15487 bp, 11 predicted proteins | sample RVTome_14_FD_200259 | JGI IMG/M metagenome (GOLD analysis project Ga0299906, IMG submission 200259) | Soil microbial communities from uranium-contaminated site in the Upper Colorado River Basin, Wyoming, United States - RVT145D125 (version 2) ... | reverse complement strand
GTCGACCAGGATCGGCAGCCCGCCGGTCACCGGCAGCACCGGCATCCTGAGGAGGGCCATGCGGCCGCTGGCGATGCGCTCCTCCCAGGTCCGGGTGGAGCGCCGCGAGACGGCCGCCGAGCGCCCCTTGCGCACGGCGATCTCGGCGTTCGCCGGCGTCGCGCCGTCCATCCGCTGGAATCCGAGCAGATGCCCGCCATCGTCCAGGACGGCGATGGCGACGTTCCACTTGTTGCGGAGCCCTTCGGCCTCGGCCGCGGCGAGGAGCCGCTTCACGTCGGCGAGCGTGAGTGCCGGTCGGTTGCGCATCGTGAGCCCTATGCCTTGCCGCCGACCGCCGCCCGGATCTGCTCCAGCGCCGTCGGGTCCTCGATCGTCGTCAGGTCGCCGGGATCGCGGCCCTCCGCGAGCGCCTGGATCGACCGCCGCAGGAGCTTGCCGGAGCGGGTCTTCGGCAGCAGGTTCACGAAGTGCACCCGCGCCGGCCGCGCGATGGCGCCGAGGAGCCGGTCCACCGTCGCCATGATCTCCTTCTCGTGCGCGGCGCTCTGCGCCGGGGTCGCGACCCTGGCGACGTCCTTGACCACCGCGAACGCGATCGGCATCTGGCCCTTGAGCTGGTCGGCGATCCCCACCACCGCCACCTCCGCGACGTTCGGGTGCGCGGAGATCGCCTCTTCGATCTCCCGGGTCCCGAGCCGATGGCCGGCCACGTTGATCACGTCGTCGGTCCGCCCGAGGATGAAGAAGTAGCCGTCCTTGTCCCGGATGCCCCAGTCGAAGGTCGTGTAGACCTGCTTCGTCTTGAAGCTGGTGAAGTAGGTCTGCACGAAGCGCTCGTCGTCGCCCCACACCGTCGACATCACCCCGGGCGGCAGCGGGGGGACGATCGCGACCACGCCTTTTTCGTCCGGGCCGCACTCCGCTGCGTCGACCTCGCGCAGCAGCTGCAGGTCGTAGCCGTACGCCGGGAACGACGGGCTGCCGAGCTTGATCGGCGTCCGCTCGACCCCCGGCACCGAGGTGAGGATCGGCCAGCCGGTCTCGGTCTGCCAGTAGTGGTCGACGACCTGGATCCCGAGCGCGTCGGTGATCCAGCGGTGGGTCGGCTCGTCGAGCGGCTCGCCGGCGAGGAACAGGTGCCGCAGGCTGGAGACGTCGTACTTCTTCAGATACGCCGGATCCTGCTTCTTGAGCACCCGGATCGCCGTGGGCGCGCTGAACATCACTGTGGCCTTGTGGTCCCGGACGATCTTCCACCAGATGCCCGCATCCGGACGGATCGGCGTGCCTTCGTACATCACCGTCGTCATGCCGGCGATGAGCGGCGCGTAGATGATGTATGAGTGGCCGACGACCCAGCCGATGTCGCTCGTCGTGAACATCGTTTCGCCGGCATTGCCGCAGTAGATCCACTTCATCGACGCAGCGAGCGAAACCGCGTGGCCGCCGGTGTCGCGCTGCACGCCTTTCGGCCTTCCGGTCGTGCCCGAGGTGTAGAGGATGTAGGACGGCTCGCTCGATTCGAGCCACGTCACCGGTACCTGAGCGTTCATGTGCTTCGCGCGCAGCTCCGCCCAGTCGAGGTCGCGTCCGGCGACGCGATTCATTGCCGGGTCGAGCCCGCGGTTCACGAGGACCACCTGTTCCGGCTTCGACGCCGCGATCCGGATCGCCTCGTCGAGCAGCGGCTTGTACGGCACGACCTTGCCCGCGCGCATGCCGCCGTCCGCCGAGACGACGAGCTTCGGGCGGGCGTCGTCGATGCGGGAGGCCAGGCTATGCGACGCGAAGCCGCCGAACACCACCGAATGGATCGCGCCGAGCCGCGCGCACGCGAGCATCGCGAATGCCGCTTCGGGAATCATCGGCATGTACAGGAGCACCCGGTCGCCCCGCTTCACGCCCAGCCCCTGCATCATCGCCGCGCAGCGGTTCACCTCGGCGTGGAGCTCGCGGTAGGTGTAGACCGCCTGCTTCTCGACCTCGGTCGAGATCCAGACGAGCGCCTGCTGGTCGCCGCGCGCCGCCAGATGGCGGTCGAGCGCGTTGTGGCAGAGGTTGGTCTCGCCGCCGACGAACCACTTCGCGAACGGCGGCCGCGAGTAGTCGAGCACCTTCCCGAAGGGCTTCGCCCAGTCGACCAGCCGCGCCTGCTCCGACCAGAACCCGTCGCGGTCCCTGATCGAGCGCGCGTGGAACGCGCGGTATGCGTCGCCAGCCATCGTGACTCCTCCTTGCGTACCGCGTTGCCCCGGCGCGCCGAACCGCGCGCCGCCCGCTCCCGGTGGGGTCGTCCGGTCTAGGACGCCAGATCGACGACGATTCTGCCGCGAATCCGCGCCTTGAGGAAGTCGTCGAACACCGTCGGCAGATCGTCGAACGGGATGGTCCGCGTCATGCCCGCGAGGTGCTTCGGCTTCAGGTCGGACGCGAGCCGCTCCCACACGCGCCGCCGCTGCGGCATCGGGCAATTCACCGAGTCGACCCCGAGCAGGCTGACCCCGCGCAGGATGAGCGGCGCGACGGTCGTCTTGAGCTCCATGCTCGCCGCGAGCCCGACCGCCGCCAGCGGCGCACCGATCTGCATGGTGGCGAGGAGCCATGCGAGCACGTCGCCGCCGAGATTGTCGACCGCGCCCGCCCAGGTGGTCTTGTCGAGCGGCTTGATCTTGGCGAGATCGAGGCTCGCGCGGAGCATCACTTCCCTGGCGCCGAGGTCCCGGAGGTACGCCGACTCGTGCTCCTTGCCGGTGAGGGCGACGACGTGATGGCCGAGCCCGGCGAGGATGTCGATCGCGATCGAGCCGACGCCGCCGGTCGCCCCGGTGACGATCACCGGGCCCGTGCCGGGCCGCAGGCCCTCGTGCTCCATGCGCACCACGGCGAGGCCGGCGGTGAACCCGGCCGTCCCGAGCGCCATCGCCTCGAACAGGCTCATGCCCTTCGGGATCGGCACCACCCAGTCGGCCTTCACGCGCGCGTACTCGGCGTAGCCGCCGTCGTGCCCCACGCCGATGTCGTAGCTCGTGGCGAGCACCGCGTCGCCCTTCCTGAAGCGCGCGTCGCTCGATTCGGTCACCGTCCCCGCGAGATCGATGCCGCCGATGCACGGGAAGCGGCGGATGATCCGGCCGGCGCCGGTCGCGGCGAGCGCATCCTTGTAGTTGACGCCGGAGTACGCGACCCGGACGACGACCTCGCCCGGGTCGAGGTCGTCGATCGACGCCTGCTCGAACGCGGCGACGACCTTGCGCTCCTGCTCGCGCAGGCGATAGACCTTGAACTTGTCCACGTGTGGCCTCCTTGTGCCGGATGTGCCGGATGCGCCGGCGGCGTCGCTTACGACACTGCGCGGACCGCGGTCGCCGCCGGCTCGACGAGCGGCGCGGGCCCGGTCCCCGGGCGCCGCCGCGCCTCCATCAGGTAGTCGCGGGACTGCATCTCGATCAGCCGGCTCGAGGTGCGGTGAAACTCGTTCGCGAGCACGCCCTCGGTGTACAGGGCCTCGGGCGGGGCCTCGGCCGAGACGATCAGCTTGACCCGGGATTCGTAGAACACGTCGACGAGCAGCGTGAAGCGCCGCGCCTCGTTCGCCTGCTTCGCCGCAAGCCGCGGGACGTTCGACAGGATCACGGTGTGGAAGCGCTTCGCCAGGTCGAGGTAATCGAGGTGCGACCTGGGGCCTCCGCACAGCACGTCGAAGTCGAACCAGACGACCCCGCCGGCCCGGTGGCGGTAGGGGATGACGCGACCCTCCACGTCGAGCTCGTGGAACTCCTCCTCGACGTCGGCGACCTGCCTGAAGGCGGTGACGAGGGCCTCCTCCGACTGGGGACCGAGCGGCGTGTGGTAGACCTGAACGCGCTCGAGCGCGCGGCGGCGATAGTCGGTGTCGCCGTCGAGGTGCACGACGTCGAGCCGTTCCTCGAGGAGCGCGATGGTCGGCAGGAACCGCTCGCGCTGCAGGCCGTTCGGGTACAGCCCGCCGGGCGCGTAGTTCGATGTCATGCAGTACACGACCCCGCGATCCATGGTCCGCGCGAGCAGCCGGCCGAGGATCATCGCGTCGGCGATGTCGTTGACGTGGAGCTCGTCGAAGCAGACCAGGCGGTAGCGCCTGGCGATCCGCCACGCCACCGCGTCGAGCGGGTCCTCGCGGCCCTTGAGCGTCTCCAGCTCGCGGTGGACGTCGCGCATGAAGTGGTGGAAGTGGACGCGCCGCTTCCGCACCAGCGGCACGGTGAGGTAGAAGCTGTCCATCAGGAAGCTCTTCCCGCGTCCGACCGGGCCCCACAGGTAAGCCCCGCGCGGCAGCGACGGCCGCACCACCAGCCGCTTGAACGCGGTGTTCCGCCGGCCCTTGTAGGCGACCCACTGCTCGTAGGTGCGCTGCAGCCGCTGGACCGCGGCGTACTGGGCGTCGTCGGCGACGAAGCCGCGCCGGGCGAGCGCCTGCTGGTAATACTCGACGACCGTCAGCGGCAGGCGCTTGGCCGGCTCGGTGTACTCGGTGGCGTCGAACACGCTGCCGCCGCCGAGCGGCGGCAGCGGATCCTCGCCGTCGGGCTGGTAGGCGCTGTCACGCATGCCGGCGAAGCGTAACGGGGAACGGGCGCAGCCGGAAGCCGCGCGGGGCGCGGGGCGTTATCCAGTGCCCATTCGCCATCACATGTCCAGCGCCCGCTTGTCCACCGCCAGCGCCGCCTCGTGGGTGACCTCGGCGAGCGACGGGTGGGCGTGCACGATGCGGGCGATGTCCTCGGACGCGGCGCGGAACTCCATCGCCACGACCGCCTCGGCAACGAGCTCGGAGGCGTGGGTGTTGATGACGTGGACGCCGAGGATCTCGTCGGTGCGGCTGTGGGCGAGCATCTTCACGAACCCGTGCGTGTCGCCGTGTCCGAGCGCCCGGCCGTTGATGCTGAACGGGGCCCGCCCGACCCGGTAGGGCACGCCCTCGGCCTTCAGCTGCTGCTCGGTCCGGCCGACCCAGGCGATCTCCGGCGAGGTGTAGATCACCCAGGGGATGGTCTCCAGGTTCACGTGCGCCTTCTGGCCCGCGATGAGCTCGGCGACCATGACGCCCTCCTCCTTGCCCTTGTGGGCGAGCATCGGGCCGCGCACGACGTCGCCGATCGCGAACACGTTCGGCAGGCTGGTGCGGCAATGGTCGTCGACCTCGATGAAGCCGCGTGCGTCGACCTTGAGGCCGACCGCGTCCGCGCCGAGGCCGTCGGTGTTGGGCACCCGGCCGATCGACACGATGAGCCGGTCGAACTCGAGCCGCTCCGCCTTGCCGTCCTGCTCGTAGTCGACGACGACGCCCTTCTTTCCGGCGTTCACCTTGCCGATCTTCACGCCGAGCCGGATGTCGAGGCCCTGCTCCTTGGTGAAGATCTTCCACGCCTCGCGCGCCACCGCTTCGTCGGCCGCCGCAAGGAAGCCCGGCAGCGCCTCGAGGATCACCACCTTCGACCCGAGCCGGCGCCACACGCTGCCGAGCTCCAGCCCGATGACGCCGGCCCCGACCACGCCGAGCCGCGGCGGCACTTCGGTGAACGCGAGCGCGCCGATGTTGTCGCAGACCACCGTCTGATCGACCGGAACGCCCGGGAGGTGGCGCGCCTTCGAGCCGGTCGCCACGATCACCGCCTTGGCCTCGACCGTCTCCGCGGCCCCGCCACCGCTCACCTCGAGCCGCCAGCCGTCGGCGCCCTTGCCCACGAACCGGCCGTGGCCCTTGAGCCAGCCGATCTTGTTCTTGCGGAACAGCGTCTCGATGCCGCTCGTCATCTTGGCGACGATCGCGTCCTTGCGGGCGATCATCTTCGCGACGTCGACCTTCACGCCGCCGACGGTGATCCCGTGCCCCTCCAGGCCGTGCAGCGCGTGCTCGTACTGCTCGGAGGACTCGAGCAGCGCCTTCGAGGGGATGCAGCCGACGTTGAGGCACGTCCCGCCGAGGGCGGGCTCGCCGCCCGGGCTGCGCCATTCCTCGATGCACGCCGTCTTCAGGCCGAGCTGGGCGGCGCGGATCGCGGCGATGTAGCCGGCCGGGCCGGCGCCGATGACGACGACGTCGAACGCTTGTGCCATCAAGAAAAATCCTTAAACGCAAAGGCGCAAAGTACACAAAGAACGCAAGGAAACTGTGCCTTCCTTTGCGCCTTCGCGTCTTTGCGTTGAAATCGAACTCAGAGGTCCAGCAGCAGCCGGGCGGGATCCTCCAGCGCTTCCTTGATCGCGACCAGCCCGAGCACCGCCTCGCGGCCGTCGATGATCCGGTGGTCGTACGAGAGCGCCAGGTAGTTGATCGGGCGGATCACGACCTGTCCGTTCTCGGCCACCGGGCGGTCGCGGGTGGCGTGGATGCCGAGGATCGCGCTCTGCGGCGGGTTGATGATCGGCGTCGACAGCATCGAGCCGAACACCCCGCCGTTCGAGATCGAGAAGGTGCCGCCGGTCAGCTCCTCGAGCGTGAGCTTGCCCTCCTGCGCGCGCTTGCCGAACTCGGCGATGGTCTTCTCGATGTCGGCGAACGAGCGCTGGTCGGCGTCGCGCAGGATCGGCACCACCAGGCCGCGGGGGCTTCCGACGGCGATGCCGACGTCGAAGTAGCCGTGGTACACGATGTCGTTGCCGTCGACCGAAGCGTTCAGGATCGGGTACTTCTTCAGGGCATACACCGCCGCCTTGACGAAGAACGACATGAACCCGAGCCGGACGGCGTGCTCCTTCTCGAAGCGCTCCTGGTAGCGCTTGCGCAGATCCATGACCGGCTGCATGTTCACTTCGTTGAACGTCGTGAGGATCGCGGCGGTCGACTGCGACTGGACGAGCCGTTCGGCGATCCGGGCGCGCAGCCGCGACATCGGGACCCGCTGCTCCGGCCGCCCGGAGAGCACCTTCTCGACGCTGACCGGCGGCGGCGCCGGCGCCAGCGCGGGCTTCGGGGCGGGCGCGCTCGGCGCCGCCGGCGCCGGGCTGCGCACCAGCTGCTCGATCACGTCGGCCTTCGTGATCCGGCCCTCGCGGCCGCTCCCGGTGATCTTCGTCGGGTCGACGGCGTGCTCCTCGACGAGCTTGCGCGCCGCGGGCATGAGCCGCGCGTCCTGCCGGGCCGCCGCCGGTTCGGGCGCCGGCGTGGGCGCGACCGCGACCGGCTGGGCGCGCACTGCCGTGGCCGCGGCGGCGGTCGCCCCCGCCACGGCCTTCGCTTCGGTGTCGATGGTCGCGATGACCTCGCCCGAGACGACGGTGCTGCCGTCGCCCTTCACGATCTTCGCGAGCACGCCGTCGACCGGCGCGGGAAGCTCGAGGACGACCTTGTCGGTCTCGACGTCGACGAGGTTCTCGTCCCGCTTGACGGCCTCGCCTTCCTTCTTGTGCCACGTCAGCAGCGTCGCCTCGGCAACCGATTCCGACAGCTGCGGCACCTTCACTTCGACCAGCATGTTTGCCTCGCTCCGTCCGGTTTTTCGCCGGGCTCGGCTGAGCTCCGCCGCGGCGTACTGCAAAAACCCGAGTGCGTAACGCACCGGAGGTCGTCGCCGCGGCTACCGCCCGGCGACCGTACTGCCAAAGCTATTTCAGCTTGCCCAGCGCCTGCTCGACCAGCGCCTTCTGCCGCTGATTGTGCCGGCTCAGGTATCCGCCCGCCGGCGCGGCCGTGGAGGGCCGTCCGGCGTAGTAGAGCTTCTGGTCGGACCGCATGTTCTCCTCGAAGTAGTGCTGCGTCTGGTACCAGGCGCCCTGGTTCTGCGGCTCCTCCTGGCACCACACCACCTCCACCGCGTTCGGGTAGCGCTTCATCTCCGCTGCGAACTGCTTGTGCGGGAACGGGTAGAGCTGCTCGACCCGGATGATCGCGGTCGTGTCGAGCCGCCGCTCGCGGCGCGCGATCAGCAGATCGTAGTACACCTTGCCCGAGCAGGCGACGATCCGCGTAGCCTCCTTCGGCTCCAGGGCGTCGATCTCGCCGATGACCGTCTGGAAGCCGCCCTTCGCGAGCTCCTTCAGGCCCGACACCGCCTCGCGCTTGCGCAGCAGCGACTTCGGCGTCATCACGATCAGGGGCTTGCGGAACGGGCGCACCATCTGCCGCCGCAGCAGGTGAAAGATCTGCGCCGGCGTGGTCGGCGCGCACACCTGGATGTTGTGCTCGGCGGAGAGCTGCAGGAAGCGCTCGAGCCGCGCCGAGGAGTGCTCCGGCCCCTGCCCCTCGTAGCCGTGCGGCAGGAACAGCGTCAGGCCCACCATCCGCCCCCACTTCGCCTCGCCCGAGCTGATGAACTGGTCGATCACCACCTGCGCGCCGTTCGCGAAGTCGCCGAACTGCGCCTCCCAGATCGTGAGCTCGTTCGGCTCGGCGCAGGCGTAGCCGTACTCGAAGCCGAGCACCGCCTCCTCGGAGAGCAGCGAGTCGATCACCACGAAGTCGGCCTGGTTCTCCTGCAGGTTCTGCAGCGGCACCCAGGTGCCGGCGTCCCAGCGCTCCCGGGCCTGGTCGTGCAGCACCGCGTGCCGGTGGGCGAACGTGCCGCGGCCCGAGTCCTGGCCCGAGAGCCGCACCCCGTAGCCCGAGACGAGCAGCGTCGCGTAGGCGAGGTTCTCCGCCATGCCCCAGTCGAGCATCTGCTTCCCCTGCCCCATCTCCCGCCGCGCGTTCATCACCCGCGCGACCGACGGGTGCAGCTTGAACCCTTCCGGCGGCGTGGTGAGGCGCACCGCGAGGCGCTCGAGCTCCTTCAGCGGCACCGCGGTGTCGGCGGCGTCGGTCCACTTCGCGCCGAGGAACGGCGCCCAGTCGACGGCGTACTTGCGCTGGAAGTTCGACAGCACCGGGCTGGAGGTCTGGCGGCCTTCGTCGAGCGCCTGCCGGTAGTCCTTGATCAGCCGCTCCGGCTCGTCCGCGGGCACCGCGGCCTGCGCCACCAGCTTGTCGGCGTACAGCTTCCGCGTGCCCGCGTGCTGCGCGATCTTCTTGTACATGAGCGGCTGGGTGACGAACGGCTCGTCCTGCTCGTTGTGCCCCAGGCGGCGGAAGCACACCAGGTCGATCACCACGTCGCGCTTGAACTCGCGGCGGAAATCCATCGCGAGCTGGGTCACGAACACCGCCGCCTCCGGGTCGTCGGCGTTCACGTGGAAGATCGGCGCCTCGATCATCTTCGCGACGTCGGTGCAGTAGATCGACGAGCGCACGTCGCGCGTGTCGGAGGTGGTGAAGCCGATCTGGTTGTTGACGACGATGTGGACCGTGCCGGCGGTCGTGTAGCCGCGGGTCTGCGACAGGTTCAGCGTTTCCATGACCACGCCCTGCCCCGCGAACGCGGCGTCGCCGTGCAGGAGGATCGAGATCACCTTCTCGCCCTTGGTGTCCTTGCGGCGGTGCTGCCGGGCGCGCACCGAGCCCTCGACTACCGGGTTCACGATCTCCAGGTGGGACGGGTTGAACGCGAGCGACAGGTGCACCGGCCCGCCGGCGGTGGAGATGTCGGACGAGAAGCCGTTGTGGTACTTCACGTCGCCGAGCGACGTCGCGTCGCCGGCCGCCGTGCCCTCGAACTCGGCGAACAGCTCCTTCGGCGACTTGCCGAGGGTGTTGACGAGGACGTTGAGGCGCCCGCGATGCGCCATGCCGATGACCAGCTCCTCGACCCCGTGCGCCCCGGCCCGCTGCACGATCTCGTCCATGCACGGGATGAGGGTCTCGCCGCCCTCCAGCGAGAAGCGCTTCTGCCCGACGTAGCGGGTATGCAGGTACTTCTCCAGCGTCTCGGCCGCGGTGAGGCGCTCGAGGATCCGCCGCTTCACCTCCGGGGCGAACTGCGGCCGGCCGCGCATCGCCTCCAGCCGCTGCTGGATCCAGCGCTTCTGCCCCGGGTCGGAGATGTACATGTACTCCGCGCCGATCGTGCCGCAGTAGGTCTCGCGGAGCATCTGCAGGATTTCGCGCAGCGTCGCGCGCTCCGGCCCGACCAGCGTGCCGGTGTTGAAGACGGTCTCGAGATCGGCTTCGGTCAGGTCGTAGTACGCCGGCTCGAGCTCCGGGATCGGCGGACGCGGCATGCGCTTCAGCGGGTCGAGATCCGCCCAGCGGTTCCCCAGGAACCGGTAGGCGTTGATCAGCATCTGGACGTAGACCTGCTTGCGCTCCGCCCCGACCTCGGGCGGCGCGGCGGACGCGCGGAGCGCGCCCTGCTTCGCACGCTGCGCGAACGCCTCGACGATCGGCGCGTGCGCGACGTCGCGCCCGCCCTCCGCGGCGCCCGTCGGCAGCACCTGCAGCTTGTCGAAGTACTCCCGCCACGCCTCGGGGACCGACTGCGGGTTGTTCAGGTAGGCCTCGTAGAGCTCCTCGACGAACGGCGCGTTGCCGCCGAAGAGATACGAGTTGGCGAGCAGGTCCTTCAGCATCGCGTCCGCCTCCTCACCGCTTCGCGATCGGAACCACGTCCCGCCGGGCGTGGCCGGTGTAGAGCTGCCGCGGCCGGCCGATCTTCTGGTCCGGGTCGGCGATCATCTCGGCCCACTGCGCGATCCAGCCGACGGTGCGCGCGAGGGAGAAGATGCAGGTGAACATGCTGGTCGGGATGCCGAGCGCGCGCTGGACGATGCCGGAGTAGAAGTCGACGTTCGGATAGAGCTTGCGCTCGACGAAGTACTCGTCCTCGAGCGCGATCTTCTCGAGCTGCAGCGCGAGCTTGAAGAGGCGATCGTCGTGCAGCCCCAGCTCCTCGAGCACCTCGTGGCAGGTCTCGCGCATCAGCTTCGCCCGCGGGTCGTAGTTCTTGTACACGCGGTGGCCGAAGCCCATCAGCCGCACGCCCGAGTTCTTGTCCTTCGCCTTCTTGATGAACTCGTTGACCCGCGAGACGTCGTGGATCTCCTCGAGCATGTTGAGGCACGCCTCGTTCGCCCCGCCGTGCGCCGGCCCCCACAGGCAGGCGATCCCCGAGGCGATGCACGCGAACGGGTTCGAGCCCGACGATCCGGCGAGCCGCACCGTCGAGGTCGACGCGTTCTGCTCGTGATCGGCGTGCAGGATGAAGATGCGGTCGAGCGCCTGCACCAGCACCGGATTGGTGACGTACTCCTCCGCCGGCACGCCGAACATCATGCGCATGAAGTTCGCCGTGTACGACAGGTCGTTCTTCGGGTACATGAACGGCTGTCCCGTCGAGTACTTGTACGCCATCGCCACGATCGTCGGCATCTTCGCGATCAGACGGAACGCGGCGATCTCGCGCTGCTTGGGATCGTTGATGTCCAGGGAGTCGTGATAGAAGGCGGAGAGCGCGCCGACGACGCCGACCAGCACCGCCATCGGATGCGAGTCGCGCCGGAAGCCGGAGTAGAGGCGGATCAGCTGCTCGTGCACCATCGTGTGCCGCGTCACCGTCCAGACGAACTTGTCGCGCCGGGGCCGGGTGGGCAGCTCGCCGTACAGCAGCAGATAGCACACCTCGAGGAAGTCGCAGTGCACCGCGAGCTGCTCGATCGGGTAGCCGCGGTAGAGCAGGATGCCCTGGTCGCCGTCGATATACGTGATGCTCGACTGGCAGCTCGCAGTGGACAGGAACCCGGGGTCGTAGGTGAACATCCCGGTCTTCGCATAGAGCGTGCGGATGTCGACGACGTCCGGGCCGAGCGTCCCCGACAGCGTCGGGAACTCGGCGATCTTGCCGTCGCCGTAGTTGAGGATCACCTTGCCGTTGTTCTGCATCGGTCGCTCCTAGTGACCTATCAGCCGGTTACGCCTCGCGCAGCATCGCGACGACCGCGGCGAGCCGCCCATCGTCGCATTCCTGCCGGCCGCTGACCAGCGCCCACAGCTCGGGGTCAGGCAGTGCGAGCAGCTCGTTCAGCGCCGCGAGGCGGCCCGCGTCGAGGCTCGTGCCGTACCGGTCGACGAACCGGGCGAGCACGAGGTCGTTCTCCAGCAACCCGCGCCGGCAACGCCAGCGCAGGCGCCGCAGCTCGACCTCCTCCATCGCCGACCGACCTCCGGGCGTCGCGCTCAAACGGCACGCCGGACCATCAGCTCCTTGATCTTGCCGATCGCCTTCGTCGGGTTGAGCCCCTTCGGGCAGGCGTCGACGCAGTTCATGATCGAGTGGCAGCGGAACAGGCGATACGGATCCTCGAGGTCGTCGAGGCGCTCGGCGGTCGCGTGGTCGCGGCTGTCGGCGATGAACCGGTACGCCTGCAGCAGCCCCGCCGGGCCCACGAACTTGTCCGGGTTCCACCAGAACGACGGGCACGAGGTCGAGCAGCACGCGCACAGGATGCACTCGTAGAGCCCGTCGAGCGCCTCGCGCTCCTCCGGCGACTGCAGCCGCTCGCGCTCGGGCGGCGGCTCGTTGTTGATCAGGTACGGCTTGATCGAGTAGTACTGCGCGAAGAACTGGGTCATGTCCACGATCAGGTCGCGGATCACCGGCAGCCCCGGCAGCGGCTTCAGCACGACCGGCTCGCGGAGCTCGACGAGCTTCGTGATGCACGCGAGCCCGTTCTTGCCGTTGATGGTCATCGCGTCCGAGCCGCACACGCCTTCCCGGCACGAACGGCGGAAGGCGAACGCGTCGTCCTCCGCCTTCACCTTGACGAGCGCGTCGAGCAGCATCCGGTCGGACGGCTCGAGCCGGACGTCGTAGTCCTTCATGTAGGGCTTCGCGTCCCGGTCGGGGTCGTAACGGAAGATCCTAAGGTGCATCCCTCATCCCTCAATAAGCTCGCGCCTTCGGCGCGATCGACTCGATCGTGAGCGGCTTCAGGTTGACCGGCTTGTACTCGAGCCGGTCGCCCCGCTTGTACCAGAGCGTGTGCTTGAGCCAGTTCTGGTCGTCGCGGCCGTTGGGGTAGCCCGGCCGATCGTGGTAGTCCGCCCGGTCGTGCGCACCGCGCGACTCCTTGCGCGCCTCGGCTGACACCATCGTCGCGCGCGCCGCCTCGATCAGGTTGTCGAGCTCGAGCGCCTCGACGCGGGCGGTGTTGAAGGTCCGGCTCTTGTCCGTGATCCCCGTGCGCGCCACGCGCTCGGAGAGCTCCTTGATCTTTCTCACGCCCTCGACGAGCATGTCCGGAAACCGGAAGACGCCGCAGTGCGCCTGCATCACGCGCCGGATCTCGTTCCCCACCTGGTAGATGTTCTCCCCGTTCTGCTGGCCGTCCAGCCGCGCCAGCCGGGCGAGCGTCCGCTCGGCAGCGTCGCCCGGGAGGTCCTTGTGCCCCGGGGTCGCTTTCAGGAACCGGATGACCGAATCGCCCGCCGCCTTGCCGAACACGAGCAGATCGGTGAGCGAGTTGGTGCCGAGACGATTCGCGCCGTGCACCGACGCGCACCCGCACTCGCCCGCCGCGTAGAAGCCGGGCACGACGGTGTTCGGGCCGTCCGCACCCGGCACCACGACCTCGGCGAGATAGTTGGTCGGGATGCCGCCCATCTGGTAGTGCGCGGTCGGCACGACCGGGATCGGCTCCTTGATCGGATCGACGTTCGCGAACTTCTTCGCGATCTCGCGGATCCCGGGCAGGCGCTTGTCGATCACCTCCGGACCGAGGTGATCGAGCTTGAGCAGGAGATAGTCGCCTTCCGGCCCGGCGCCGCGGCCTTCCTTGATCTCGGTCGCCATCGCGCGCGAGACGACGTCGCGGCTGGCGAGGTCTTTCGCGGTCGGGGCGTAGCGCTCCATGAAGCGCTCGCCGGTCTTGTTGAGGAGGTAGCCGCCCTCGCCGCGCACGCCCTCGGTGATCAGGATGCCCGCGCCACCCACGCCGGTCGGGTGGAACTGGAAGAACTCCATGTCCTCGAGCGGGATGCCGGCGCGCGCCGCCATCCCGAGCCCGTCGCCGGTGTTGATGAAGGCGTTGGTGCTCGCGGCGTAGATCCGCCCGGCGCCGCCGGTGGCGAACAGCGTCGCACGCGCCTGGAGGATGGAGACCTCGCCGGTCTCCATCTCGAGCGCGGTCACGCCGAGCACCTGGCCGGAGGCGTCGCGGATGAGATCGAGCGCCATCCACTCCACCAGGAACTGGGTGTTCGCCCGCACGTTGCGCTGGTAGAGCGTGTGCAGCATGGCGTGACCGGTGCGGTCGGCGGCGCAGCAGGAGCGCTGGACCGCGGGGCCCGCGCCGAAGTTCTGCATGTGGCCGCCGAACGGTCGCTGGTAGATGGTGCCGTTGTCGTTGCGGTCGAACGGCATGCCGAAGTGCTCGAGCTCGTACACGAGCTTCGGGGCCTCGCGGCACATGAACTCGATCGCGTCCTGGTCGCCGAGCCAGTCGGAGCCCTTGATCGTGTCGTACATGTGCCATTCCCAGGAATCGGGGCCCATGTTGCCGAGCGCAGCGCCGACGCCGCCTTGCGCCGCGACCGTGTGCGATCGCGTGGGAAAGACCTTCGAGAGCACCGCGACCCGCAGGCCGGCTTCGGCGAGCTGGAGCGCGCCACGCAACCCGGCGCCGCCGGCGCCAACGACGACCGCGTCGAACCGCCTGGTCAGAAGCGCCACGATCTACGTTCTCCAGAGGATCTGGACCGCCCAGCCGGCGCAGCCGACGAGGAGGCAGATCACCGCGACGTGCAGCCCGAGCCGCAGGCCGGTGGGCTTGATGTAGTCCATCAGGATGTCCCGCATCCCCACCCAGGCGTGCAGGAGGACGCTGACGATGAACAGCAGCGTCGCGACCCGCATCAGGCCGTGCCCGAAGAGCGCCTTCCACGTCGCGTAGTCCGCGGGCCTGGTCGCAGCGAGCGCCACGACGAGGACAACGGTGTAGACCGCCATCACGACCGCGGAGATGCGCTGCACCAGCCAGCCCCGCAGCCCGTAGTGCGCGCCCACGACGGTCCGCGTCACCACAGGAGGCCCCAGCCCAGGATCGCCGTCAGCGCGAGGCTCACCGCCAGCACCAACGCGCTGGTGGCGCGCGCGGTCGCCAGGTCGACGCCCTTGTCGATGTCGAGGAAGAGGTAACGGATGCCGGCGCAGAAGTGATGCAGGTAGGCCCAGAGGAGCACGAGCAGTGCGAGCTTCACCAGCGGCTGCGACACGTACCGGCCGAACCGCGCGTAGCCCTGCTCGGAGGCGAGGCTCATGTCGAGCAGGAACAGGAACCAGATGAGGCCGAAGAACAGCCCGGCGCCGCTGATGCGATGCAGGATCGACACCAGCCCCGGCAACGGGAGGTTGAGGAGGTTGAGGTTGTACCAGAGCGGACGTTTGTTTTTCAGCGAAGCCTCAGGCATATGGGTGACCGTGATTCCCCGCTCCGCTCCCCCGCGAATCGCGAACCGACGGTCGATTATATCAGGCGGCCCGCGCCGATTGTGGGGTGCACAATGAACGGCGAGGGGGCGGTGGACGGCGCGCGCGCACGCCCGTGCCGAGGCGGGCGCGCGGTTCGCCGCGAACCGTTGACACCCCTGATTGCCCCCGCCTAAACTCTCGTCGTTGCAGCGCAGCATCGCAATCTGATT
>Ga0299906_10002420_pt1 | contig 15493 bp, 18 predicted proteins | sample RVTome_14_FD_200259 | JGI IMG/M metagenome (GOLD analysis project Ga0299906, IMG submission 200259) | Soil microbial communities from uranium-contaminated site in the Upper Colorado River Basin, Wyoming, United States - RVT145D125 (version 2) ... | reverse complement strand
CGGAGCAGGTCGCGATCGAGCAGACCGATTCGACCCTGGTGCTGATCGCCGGCGAGTGTCCGCCGCTGGTGCTCTACCTCGACGGACGGACCACCACCGAGCCCCTGCCCGAAGGTGGGGTCATCAGCGCGTCGCATGCCCTGAAAGGCGCCAAGCTGGAGGGGCAACGGAAGTACGGCAACGAGACGTCTCTGAACGAGAGCTATGTTCTTGACGAGAAGAAGGGCCGTCTGGTGGCGGAGTTCCGGCTCAACACCCCGCAGCTGCCGCGGACGCTCCGGATCAAGCTGGTGTACGACGCGGTGCCGCCGGCAGGGGGTTGATCCGCGGATCCGCCGCCCCCGTTCAGGCCTGGAGCTCCTCCAGCCGCTGACGGGCGATCCGTAACGCGATCAAGGTGGTGGCGCCGCAGAGGGCCACTACGCCCGCGATGGCCGCCACCAGGCCCGGGGTCCAGCGCAGGATCTCGCCCGCCTGTTGCGCGCGGAGCAGGCTCGACACCGGGCCGGCTTCGAGCATGATGATCAGGCCCAACAGGCTCACGCTCCCCATCATGAAGACCAGCCCGCCGAAGCTGGTGGGGATCTGCGCGGCGTTCTCCGTGTCGAACTGCGGGTAGATCGCTCCGATCGCCAGCGCCAGGGCCGCAATCGCGACCGTGAAGCCGATCGTGGTGCCGACACTCACCGCCATCATGAACGGCGACGCCTGGAGGATTCGGTTGGTCACCCAGGTAATGCCGACGGCGAGGACCAGCAACGGCATGGTGCCGATCCAGTACTTGCTCCAGAGCAGGGAGCGCAGATCGAGCGGGGCGGAGCGCAGCAGCCAGAGCTGACGCCCCTCCAGGGAAATCGAGGGGAAGATGAACCGCGCCGCGATGGCCGCCAGCACGAATCCGGCCAGGCCCTGGTTGAGAAACACCACGACCGTGACCAGGCTGAAGGGCACCTGCTCGCCGGAGAAGAGCGGCAGGGCGCGGATGTTGAAGACATAGACCAGCAACAACACCGCGAGCAGGATCAACTGGCTCCACTGCGTGGTGTCGCGGAAGAAGATCCGCAAATCCTTCCGGATCAGCTCGCGCCGGGTGACCGGGATCCAGGCCAGCAGCCGGCGGACCACCGCCTCCCACGCGTGGCCGCGCAGGTAGCTGTTGGCGCCCTCCTGCGCCTTGGAGAACCCGTCGGCGTAGAGCCGCTGATGCAGCATCGCCCCCAGCACCACGAACGCCAGGCCGGTCGTCCAGAGCAGGGTGAGCGGGAGCGGGTCCGCCACCATGGTGAGCCAGTTCATGATCGCCTGCGACGCCCACTCGCTTGGCAGCCAGGGGCTCGACGGCGTCTGAAGCACGGCGATGAACTCCAGCAGGTTCTGGAACCCTTCGGGCCGCGCAAATTGCTCGGGCTGCATCAGCCGGAGCAGAAGCACGGCGCCCGCCACCGCGCCCGCAGCCATCAGGCTCAGCACATCCCGCGTCCGTCGGGCCGGAAAGATGTTGACCAGAAGCAGCGTCGTGGCCGCGCCGATCACGGTCGGGATGAGCAGCAGGGGCGCCAGGGCGGCGATCACCACGAAGGGAAAGAGCCATCCCCCGTGGAACACCACGCCGTAGGCCGAGAGCACCGGGATCGCCAGGATCGCCACCATCCACGAGCTGTGGACCAGGGTTTCGGAGAGCTTGGCCAGGTAAAAGCGCAGCCAGTCCACCGGCGCCGTGGCCATGAGATCGAGGTCCCGCGCCAGAAAGAACGTGGACAGCGCTGCGACCAGATTGGACAGCAGCAGAATCCCGCTGAAGGCCAGCAGCGAGAGCGAGAGCATCTTGCCGGCCAGCAGGGGGCCGATCTCCTCCACGCCCCGGAGATAGCTCAGCACCCGGTAGGCGACGCCGAAGATCCCCGACCAGAAGGCAAGGCCCACCACCGCGAGCAGGATGCCCCGGGTGCGCCGCCCGGCCTGGTCGCGCTTGAGCCGGGCCAGCACTCCGCGCCACTGCGGCGTGAGAATAGTCCACAAGTGCGGCTGGCGGACCGGCTCCACCGCCTTCGGCATGGGCAGCTCAAGCCGCGAAGAGGTCACTCAGCTCCCGTTCGGTGAGGCCGCCGGTCAGCTTGAGGAACAGCTCCTCGAGACTGGCGTTGCCCGAGGCGGTTTGCTCGCGAAGCTCCGCCATGGTGCCGCATGCGATCAGCTTGCCGGCCAGGACAATGGCGATCCGGTCGCACATGCCCTCGGCGATTTCCAGCGTATGCGTGCTCATCAGCACGGTGCCGCCCTTGGCCACAAACCGGCGGAAGAGATCCTTGAGCAGGCGGCCGCTCCTGGGGTCGAGCCCAATCATCGGCTCGTCCACGACAATCACCTCTGGCTTGTGGACCAGGGCGCTGGAGATGATCAGCTTCTGCCGCATGCCGTGGCTGTAGCTTTCGGTCAATTCGTCCTTCCAGGGGGTCAGCTCGAACAGCTCGAGCAACTCGTCCACTCGGCGCTCCACCTCGGGTCCATCCATCCCGTACAGCGCCGCCGTGAAACGCAGGAACTCCGCGCCGGTGAGCTTGTCGTAGACGAACGGCCGGTCGGGAATGAAGCCCAGGCGCGCCTTGGCGGCGATCGGGTCCCGCGCCACATCCACCCCGGCGATTTCCACATACCCCGAAGTGGGTTTCAGGATGCCGGCGATCATCCGCAACGTGGTCGTTTTCCCGGCCCCATTGGGTCCCAGGAATCCGAAGAGCGTCCCGGTGGGAATCTCCAGCGAGAGTCCGTCCACCGCGGTGAACTTCCCGTAGCGCTTGTGCAGATCGGCCAGTCGAATCATCGGCGTCCCGCGCCCCTGGGGGGCGTCACGAGAGTAGTCTCCAGCGCCCCGACCAGGGGAACCAGAACCAAAGGCCGAGCCGCTCCTTCAGTGACCCGGAGTAGCGCCGTGGACGCCGGAATCCGGCCGGAGAGGGGATCGACCGCCTGCCAGGCCCCCTTGTGCAGCGTTTCGACCCAGGTGTAGCCCGGCAACGTCGGGTCCCAAACCACCACCCCGGATACCACGCGCGCTGGAATAGCCACAGTCCGGAGCAACAGCGCCAATAGCCGCGCCTTGCCCTCGGCAGACGCGTTGGTGGCCCGCAGGACGTCTCCGGGGGCGACCGGAGCCGCCGGCAGGGTATCGAGTCGCACGTCGCGTGCCACCCACCGAGTCAGGGCCGCAACCGTATCCCCAAGTGGGGCATAGGTTTTGAGCGCCATGACTGCGGCCTGGCTGAGCAGATTGTGGTCTTCGTTGCGGCGGACGGCGTAGCGGTCGCGCAGCAGTTCGACATCGGGCTGATCGACGGGGAGTCCACCGATGATCACGGTGTCCCCGGACACCCGCTGGCGCCCACCGGCAAACATCGTCGCGGCCCCGGTCCACGCCTGCCCGTCACGGCGGGAGACGACCACCACCGTGCTCTCGGATCGGGCCCGGTGCGGAAGCGCTGCGGTCAGGATGATTGCGCCCGCGGGACCTCGGCCCGGCACCAAACCCGCCGGCATTTCGCGGCCGAGCATCCCGCGGCTCACCATCTCGAACACCCCGCGCCGGATCCGTGGTCCGAAGGCATGCTCGGAAAGGACGGGGCGGCCCTCCGGATCGACCCACAGAACCCGCTGCGCACCCTGAACCAGGTCTTCGACCCTCCGTGCCCGCACGGTGTCCCACGCCACCACGTGCCAGGTCCCGTCAGCGTCCCGTTCAGCGCTGTCGGCGACGACGAAAGTGGACTCGGCGGTGACCCGGACGGTGTGGGAGGCGACGATACCCGGCAGCACGGCGAGGGCATCGAAGGTCGCCGAGTATCCGTCGGCCAGCCCGCCGGCGGTCGCGAGTCGGAGGGGCAGGGCGGCCTCGAGGAGAAGATTGTCGACTGCGGCGCTCGCGAGCGGCCGTCTGGGTCTGCCCGGTTGGCTGCCGCTCAGAAAGAGGAGGCTGTCCTCGAGGACGCGTGCGGTCAACTGGACCTGGGAGTAGGTCTCGCTCAGGCTGAAGGTCGCGCTGCTGACCCGAAAGGACCGGGTCAGACGGGATTCGCCCCGCAGCACGTGTCGGGCGGTTCCGCCGACCGCAGGCAAGTCCAGGCGCAGCGCCTCGAGCAGACTGTACCCCGTGGTGGAGGTATCCACCGTCAGCCCCGCGAGCCCGATCTGGCGCCCGTCGAGCTCGACCGCAAAGAACACGGCCCCCGGCGCGATCCGGCGTGGCCCCAGCCCCGCCGCGGCGTCCGCGGCCAGCCTGGATTGACGCGCTCCCTGCCATCCCAGGGCGCCCACCCAGGCCGCGAGGATGGCAGTGGCCGCCATGCGGCGGCCCTGACGCCTCCGCCTCATCGGGCGGCCGCGTCTCGCGCTCTTCGATGCATTATCATGGCCTCCTCCGTCCGGCCGAGCCGGTCCAGAAGGCGTCCAAGCAAACTGTAGGCCCGGGCCTCGGGACGCAGGGTCGCGGCGCGTTCCAGGGCGGCAAGGGCGCGATCCAGGGCGCCTTTCTGGTACCAGGCCTCCCCAAGGTGAAACGCCGCGTCGGCGTCGTCCGGCGCCAGCATCGCCGCGCGCTGAAGGTGATCCAGGGCGTCCGTCAGCCTGCTCAGCCGGAACAGGACGAGCCCGAGCTGGAGATGCGCTCCCGGATCGTTGGGCGCGACCCCCAGCGCGTGCCGAAGATCCCGCTCCGCCTCGGCGTGCATTCCCAGCCGGGCGGCAAGCGCGCCGCGGTCGCTGCGCAGCCCAACGTGGTCGCCCTGGAGGCCGAGGGCGGTGGTCAGCACCTCAAGCGCCGTGTCGGGCTCGCCGGCCGATTCGAGGTGGCGGGCCAGGTCCCGGCTCGCCCGTTCCTCCCCGGGCCGCTCGGCGAGCAGGGACCGCAGGACGTGCACCGCGTCGCTCCGGCGCCCCAGGCGTGACAACTCCCCGGCCCGCTGGAGCGCGATCTCAGCTTCCGCGCCGGCCGGAGTGGCCGCCTCCGGCTCAGGGACGGCCAGCGTGGCGGCGTAGGGGCGGAGGGCCGGGCCTTCGTCGGCCGATGCGTGCAGCAGGTCTCCTTCGAGCGGAAGGCCATCGCGACCCTCGAGGGCTTCGGTCTCGCCGATGCCGGCGCGGGAGGTGAAGAGGCGGCGCATGATGACCCGAGCGGAATCTACGTCCCTTGAAGCCGATCGCTGGAGCCGGGTACCTTCCCGGGCTATGCCGGAGGAAACCCTGGTCGTTCGCGGCGCCCGCGAGCACAATCTCCAGAACATCACGGTTCGCATCCCGCGAAACCGGCTCACGGTCATCACCGGTCTGTCGGGATCGGGGAAGTCCTCGCTCGCCTTCGACACGATCTACGCCGAAGGGCAGCGTCGCTACGTCGAATCCCTCTCGGCCTACGCGCGGCAGTTTCTGGGGTTGATGGAGAAGCCCGACGTCGACGCGATCGAGGGACTCTCTCCCGCCATTTCCATCGAGCAGAAGGCCACAGGCCACAACCCGCGGTCCACGGTCGGGACCGTGACCGAGATCTACGACTACATGCGGCTGTTGTGGGCCCGGGTCGGGGTGCCCCGCTGTCCCAATGACGGCAGCGAGGTGGCCCGGCAAACACCCTCGCAGATCGTGGACTCGCTGCTGACCTGGCCCGAGGGGACGCGGATCGAGATTCTGGGGCCCATCGTCCGGGGCAGAAAGGGCGAGTTCCGCGATCTTTTCGAGGACCTGCGAAAGCGAGGTTTCGTCCGGGCCCGGGTGGATGGGGAAACCTGCGAGCTGGAGCGGGTGCCCAAGCTCAACCGCCGTCGCAACCATGACGTCGCGGTCGTGGTGGACCGCGCGGTGGTCCGGGCCGCCGATCGAGGGCGGCTGGTGGACTCGGTCGAGACCGCGCTGAAAGTGGCCGACGGGGTCGTGGAGGTGGCACGGCACCGCAACAAGGCCGCGGCGTCCGCGTCCTCCTCGACGTCCTCGTCGGTGGTCTTCTCCGAACGCTTTGCCTGTCCGACCTGCGGCCTGTCGTTCCAGGAGCTGGAACCGCGCCAATTCTCTTTCAACTCGCCGTTCGGTGTCTGTCCGGCATGTCACGGCCTGGGCAACCGGCGCGAGGCCAACGCCGATCTGGTGTTGGGCGACCCGGGGATTTCCATTCTCGAGGGCGTGGTGCTTCCCTGGGGCGAGCCCACCGGGTACCTGCGAAAGGTCGTCCTGCCGACCCTGGCCAAGGCCTACAAGTTCGATCCCAACACCCCGTGGCGCGACCTGTCGCCCGCCGTGCAACAGGTGATTCTGCACGGCGCCCCGGGACGGGTGTTCAGCTTCGGCGGCGAGGGCGGACGCAAGGCCGACTGGGAGGGAGAATGGGAAGGCGTGCTGCGCAACGTCGAGCGCCGCTATCGGGACTCGACCAGCGACGGGGTGCGGCACTCGCTCGACGAGTTCATGGTCGAAATGCCCTGCGCCGCCTGCCGGGGCCGGCGCCTGAAACCGGAGAGTCTTGCGGTCGAGGTGGGGGGGAAGAGCATCGGGGACATTGTCGATCTGCCGGTGGATCAGGCCCTGACCTTCTTCGAGAGCGTTCCCCTCGACCGGAGGAGCCCCGGCGGAGTGGATCCCGACATCGCGGGTCCCGTGCTCAAGGAGATCGCGGGGCGGCTCCGGTTCCTCAAGGACGTGGGGCTCGAGTATCTCACCCTGGGCCGGGGGTCGGGAACGCTCTCCGGAGGCGAAGCCCAACGGATCCGCCTGGCGACCCAGATCGGTTCCCGACTGGTCGGGGTGCTCTACATCCTGGACGAGCCCTCCATCGGACTCCATCAGCGCGACAACGCCCGCCTGCTGCAGACGCTCCGGGGACTGCGCGACCTCGGCAACACCGTCCTGGTGGTGGAGCATGACGAGGACACCATCCGGTCCGCGGATCATGTGATCGATCTGGGCCCCGGCGCGGGGCGCCACGGGGGTATGGTGGTGGCGGAAGGAGCGGTCAGCGTGGTGCTGGACCATCCCGGGTCCCTCACCGCGCGCTACCTCCGGGGCGAGCTGCGGATCCAGGTCCCCCCGGCGCGGCGAGCGCCGAAGAAGGGCCGCAGGCTCCGCATCGTCGGCGCCCGGGCCAACAACCTCAACGACCTGACGGTGGACATCCCGCTGGGGCTGTTCGTGACGGTGACCGGCGTCTCGGGGTCGGGCAAGTCGACCCTGGTGGACGAGACGCTCTACCGCACCCTGGCGCGGCAGCTCTATCGGGCCAAGGTGGTGCCCGGCGCTCACACCCGGATCGAGGGCATGGAGCTGGTCGACAAGGTGATCGAGATCGACCAGAGCCCGATCGGCCGGACCCCACGCTCCAATCCGGCCACCTATACGGGACTGTTCACCCCCATCCGCGACCTCTTCGCGCAATTGCCCGAGTCGAAGCTGCGCGGCTACGGTCCCGGCCGCTTTTCCTTCAACGTCAAGGGCGGCCGCTGCGAGGCCTGCGAGGGTGACGGACTGGTCAAGATCGAGATGCATTTTCTGCCCGACGTCTACGTGCCCTGCGAGGTCTGCAAGGCCCGACGCTACAACCGGGAAACGCTCGAGGTGCGTTATCGGGGCAGGAACATCGCCGACGTGCTCGACCTGACGGTGGCCGACGGGCTGGAGTTCTTCAGCGCGCAGAAGCGGATCACCGACCGGCTGGAGCTGCTCAACGACGTGGGACTGGGCTATCTGCACCTCGGCCAGTCCGCCACCACCCTGTCCGGCGGCGAGGCCCAGCGGGTCAAGCTGGCCACCGAGCTGGCCAAGCGCGACACCGGCCGCACGCTCTACATCCTGGACGAGCCGACGACCGGGCTGCATTTCGAGGACGTGCGGCTGCTGCTCCAGGTGCTGCACCGGCTGGTCGACAAGGGCAACACGGTGCTGGTCATCGAGCACAACCTGGACGTCATCAAGACCGCCGACTGGGTGATCGATCTCGGGCCCGAGGGGGGGGCGAGCGGGGGGCGCATCGTGGCCAAGGGCACCCCGGAGCAAGTGAGCCGGACGAAGGGGAGTCAGACGGGGAGCTTTCTCCGGCGATTGCTGGGGTGATTCGGGTGGGGCAACCCCTCACCACTCACCTCACCCTGCGGCGACTTGACAGCGCCCCCCCCTCCTTCGGTACCGTTTCCAAGACCAGGCTCGGGGTGCGGGCCACGAGTGGTCGTGGAGGTCCGTCATGCTCGCGTGCGTTCGACGCGTTGTGCTGGGTGTCTGCCTGAGTGGAGTCATCCACGGTCCGGGGGCGGCCCAGAACGGATACGCGCTCCGCTTCCTACGGAGCATCGGATCCGAGCAGGGTCCGCTCTCGTTCGGGCGGATTGGCGTGGCGGCGATCAACGATGCCGGCCTCCTCGCTGTCACCGATTTCACGACGTGCCAGATCTTCTTGATCCCCTTGAACACGGACGCCGGGTCGGTATCGAGGATCGGCCGGTGCGGCGACGGCCCAGGGGAGTTCCGGGCCATTCTCGCGCTCACATTCCACGGGGATACCCTGATCGCCTTCGACGGTCAAAGGAGAGAGTTTGTCCTTGTCACGACGGAAGGCAGAGAAGTCGCGCGGCATTCGCTCGCCGCACCGTCCGAGTTCTTTGCGGTCACCTTTCTCACCGCCCTTGACGACGCCCGACTCCTGATCGGGCGATCCGTTCCTCCCCTGACCTTCGGACGCACAAGCGAAGAGGCCGGGAGCGCTTTCATGGTCACGCTGGACCGGCGAACGGGGCAGCCGGCCGCTCGCCACGTCCCGGTTCCCGAGGTTGGGCAACGGAACGAGGTCGGGGCCCTCAACCATGTGGCCAATTGCCGCCAGTCCCCGCGCACCCACGGCTACCTGGTCGCATTCCAGGAGTGGCGTTTCGAAGGGACGGTGCTCGACCCCGTCAGCGGGCGCGAGGTCGCAAGGTTCCGCAGCCCAGTCCGGTGGGACCGTCACCGGCAACATCCTCGAGGCGGCGGAGGCGTGCTGCCTGGGGCAATCGCAACTGCGGCGGCGTGCGGGCGTGACGCCTTCGTCGTGTGGCAGCTGGCAGCCGGGGAGCCCCCGAATCTCATGGAGGGCCGAGCGGGTCGTCTCGAAGTGCGATCCTGGGGGGGCGCGCTGCTCCACCGATTGGACTTCGGGGCGGCCGACAGCCTTTTGCATGGGCGCCCCCTGGCCGGGTTCGGCAACCTCTTTGTCTTTCGGGCGAATGAGCTTGGGGAGTATCCGAGACTCCTGGTGTTCGAGCTCACAGGCCCCGGAGGGCGAGGACGCGACGAGTAGGTTCCGACCGGGGCGCGTCTCAGAGGTGACTGGGCAATGAAGCTGGCCCTTATCCCCGTTTCCCCCAGACCGCCGCGTCCCCTGGCGCCATACCCCGCTCAGAAGAACCTCGGGCGTTCACTGGTCATCTCTAATCCCGGCTGCAAGGGGAGGTCCCTACTCGCCGGAGCCCTCCTTCTGCTCTATACTCCAGCCCTGAGGCCCCACCCGCGCGGTGCCGCCGCGCGGACCGCCCCCGGACAGCCGGCATGGAGGTCCGCATGACGTACGACGAAATCGTGCAGATCCTCGACTGGGCGGGCAACCAGGAGCAACCCGTCCGCATCACCACCACGGCCCAGACCGAGGTGATCGGCATCCCGACCAGCGTGGACCGGGACGTTGAAGCCCACGAGGTCTACCTGCGGCCCGTGGGGCAGGAGGACACCGAGATCGCGATCTCGCTAGGCGCCATCAGCCTGGTGGAGTTGATGCCCGGGCCTGTTTCCAGCTGAAACATTCGCGAACCGGGTGCCGTAGGAAGGTCCGACGCGCCTGGCCCCCTTGGCACCCGGAGACCCCCTTGGACCCGGAAGCCGTGAGACTGTTCTGGATCCCTGCCGCCCTCGCGGCGGCCTCGGCCCAACACCCGGCAGAGCGTCCCTAATGGAGGATGTCCTCGCCATCTTGCTGATTTTCGGAGGAGGGACGCTGATCATGTTGTCCTTCAGTCCCGTCGGGAAGGCCATCGCCGAGCGGATCCGGGGAAGGGGGGCGGGTCCGGATCCCGAGGTGCTCAACGAGCTCGAGCAGGTGCGCGGGGAACTGGTGGACGTCCAGGAGCGGCTCGATTTCGCCGAGCGGATGCTCAGCCAGCGCGCCGACGCCGCGCAGTTGGGTCCGCGCCACGAAGGAGACCAGGCATGAAGGCGATCATCGCCCTGATTGTGATCATCGGCTCGATGCTAGGGGTGCTCGGAATCGTGGTCAGTGTTCCCAGCTCGCACCAGGAGCTCGCCGGTGTCATGGCCCTGGTGTTTGCCGCCTCGGTCACCTTTATCCTCCGGGGGCCCTTGGGCCGGTCCCTCGCGGGATCGCTCAGCGACGACCCGCAGCTCAAGGAGACCCTCGCCCAGCTGAGCCTGCAGGTCGAGGACGCGCTGGATGACGCGCGCCTGGCGAGGCAGGAGACCGCGGAGCTCCAGGAGCGGGTGGAGTTCGCCGAGCGTCTGCTGGCCGCGGGGCGCGACGGGTCGACCCACCCGCCGGGCGGGGTGCGCCAGTGATCCTGCTCGCCCGGAGCGGCGTCACGTCGGGGGTGCTCCAGGGACCCGAGGTCTTCGTTGGCGGACCACCATATTGGGTCGCCTTCGTCGCGATCGCCTCGATCGTGGTCGGAGGGATTGTGCTCTATCCCCTCGCACGGGCCCTCGCCCGCCGGCTGGAGGGGAAAGCCGGCGACGAATCGCTCAGGTCCGAGCTGGAGCAGCTGCATGAGCGGGTGGCAGGGTTGGAGCGGGGGGAGGAACGGCTGCTCGAGCTGGAGAACCGAATCGAGTTCTCCGAGCGGCTGTTGTCGCGCCAGGGCGGCGACGCGCGTCCGGGGCCCGGGTGACGACCGAATCGGGGCGGGGAGGCTTCTGGTGGCTGGGTGGGGGGGTAGCGGCGCTCTTTGCCTACGTCTTCCTCTCCCGCAGCATGGGGGAAGGGTTCGCAATTCCGGTCGGGATCCTCCTCGTGCTCGGGGCCACGGCCGCGGCCGCCCTGCGCGGCCCGATCGGGCGGGCCATCTCGCGCCGGCTGGAAGGCGAGACGCCGCTGGCCTCGGACGACGTGATCGCGGAGCTGGAGGATCTCCGCGCCCGGATGCTCGAGCTGGAGGAACGGGTGGATTTTTCGGAGAGGCTGCTGGCGGGGCAGCGCCACGACACCGCATTCCCGGAAGCGGATCGATGACCGGGGAGGTCGCCTACTGGGCCGCGGTCGCCACGGCGGCCGTCGCGGGCTGCCTGATGCTCAGCGCCCTGGTGCTCGGCCCGATCGGGCGGGCGCTCGGCGACCGGATCCGCGGTCGGTCCCAAGGCGCGGAACTCGAGCCGGTTGTGGCCGACCTGGACCGCCGCCTGGCCGAGGTGGAAGCCACCCAGGCGAGGCTGGAGGAGCTGGAGGAGAGACTGGACTTCACCGAGCGGATGCTGGCCCTGCCCCGCAGGCCGACGACCCCGGTCCCCGGGGACTGAGCCCGCACCGGACGGGGCCGAGCAACCGCGATGGGGTGCGGAACCTGAGCGATGCGAAACTGGCGCTGGTACGACTGGATTATCCTCACGGCGGTCTGGGGCGTGCTCTCGACGGTGACGGGCGTGATCATCGCCGAAGGTGCGGGTGCCGAGGAGGTCGGCGTGTTGGTGGGGTTCGGGCTTGGTTTCGGTGGGCCGGGATACCTCTATGCCCGGCGCCTCATCCGTCTGGCCCGGGCCGGGGCGCCCCCAGGGGTGACGACCGGCCAGATGGCGGCCGAGCGTATCGCTGAGCTGGAACAGCGGGTCGCCGAGCTGGAAGACGTCCAGACGCGGCTGCTGGACGTCGAGGAGCGGCTGGACTTCACAGAGCGCGTGCTGGCGGCGCGGAAAGATCCCCGGCTGCCGGCCGGGTGATAGATTAGCCACCCGTTGAGGAGAAGCCGACATGGTGAGTCGGGAGGAAATCCAGGGGTTCATCGACCGGCTGAACGGCAACGTGCAGAGCGCCGAAGAGATCGAGCGCGGGCTCTGGGTGCTGCGCACGACCGACGGGGCCGAGCTGGTGATCCATTACAACCCCCCCGTGGTGGTGCTCCGGGTGCGGGTGATGGAGCCGCCGGTCCACGAACCTCGCCGGGCCGACCTGTATCGCCAGCTCCTGGAATTCAACGCCCGGGACCTGGTGCACGGCAGCTACGGCCTCGAAGGCGATCATGTCGTGTTGACCGATACGCTCGAACTGGCCAGTCTGGACTTCAGCGAATTCCAGGCGAGCTTTGATTCGATCCTGCTGGCGCTCGCGTCCCATCTGGGGACCCTGGCGCCGTTCCGCGAAAGGTGAGCGCGATGGGCATCTTCGATCGACTCTCGACCCTGTTCAAGTCGAACATCAACGACCTCATCTCCCGGGCCGAGAACCCGGAAAAGATGCTGAATCAGTTGATCGTCGACATGAAAACCAACCTGGCCAAGGCCAAGCAGGAAGCCGCCGCGGCGATTGCGGACGAAAAGCGGCTCCAGAGCGAAGCCGAAGCGCTCAAGAAGGCCGCCGAGGACTGGGAGCGCCGCGCCATGCTGGCCGTGCAGGAGGGGCGCGACGAGCTGGCGACCCAGGCCCTGATGCGGTACAACGAATCGCTCCAGGGCGCGCAGTCCCTGCACGAGACCTGGCTGCGCCATAAGGCGGAGACCGAGCAGCTCAAGAACTCCCTCCGCCAGCTGCACGACAAGATCGAGGAAGCCAAGCGCAAGAAGAACATCCTGGTGGCGCGGGCCAAGCGGGCCGAGGCCCAGCAGCGCATCCAGGAGACCATGGCCGGGATGAGTGACAAGAGCGCCTTCGAAGCCTTCGACCGGATGACGGAGAAGATCGAAGACATTGAGCGCAAGGCCCTGGCCGCCGCCGAGCTCCAGCAGGAGTTCGCCGCGGACGACTTGGTGTCACAGTTCAAGGCGCTGGAGTACAAGGGCTCCGCCGAGCAGCAACTGCTGGAGCTCAAGGTCAAGATGGGGGTGCTGGGGCCGGGCAAGGACGCCGAGGCCAAGCAGCTGGGACGCGGCGCCGAGGAGCATGTGCAGGATGTGGAGTTGGTCGACGAGGAGGAGGGCAAGAACTGACGAAGTGCGCAGTACTAAGTGCGCAGTACTAAGTGCGAAGTGCGGACTCCGCGCCTCGGCCTCGTACTCCTACTCCATGCCCCCATCCCGTTTCCTGATCCTTGCCGACGGCGACTTTTCGCCGATGACGTCCAAAACGGCCAATTCGGTCATCCGCTACCTGCCGGAGCGGGTGGTGGCGGTGGTGGATCATCGTACCGCGGGTCGCACCGTTCAGGACGTGCTGGGCTTTGGCGGGAACATCCCGGTGGTTGCCGGCATGGCCGAAGGACTGGCGCGCGCGCCGGATGCGGTGCTGATCGGGATCGCCCCGATGGGGGGCCGGCTCCCCGCCGCCTGGCGCCAGGGCCTGCTGGACGCCCTTGATGCCGGCTGCGATCTCTGGAGCGGGCTCCACACCTTCCTGAGCGACGACAGTGTGCTGGCGGAACGCGCGCGGGAACGCGGCCGGCTGATTCACGATGTCCGGCGCGCGCCGGCCGATCTGCCCATTGCGAGCGCACTGGCCGGGCCGCTCGAGCCGCTGGTGGTGCTCACGGTCGGCACCGACTGCAACGTCGGCAAGATGACCTGCCAGCTCCAGTTGGTGCGTGAACTCAACGCCCGCGGGCTTCGTGCCCGCTTCGTCCCGACCGGGCAGACCGGGATCTTCATCGAGGGCTGGGGCATCGCGGTGGACGCCGTGGTGGCGGACTTCATCGCGGGCGCCGCCGAGCGGATCACGCTCGAAGGGGCGAAGGACGCGGATGTGGTGCTGGTGGAGGGGCAGGGCAGCATCAACCACCCCGGGTATTCCGGGGTCACGCTCGGCCTGCTGCACGGCTCTTGCCCCGACGCGATGATTCTCTGCCACCAGGCCTCGCGGCGGTACATCAGCGAATACCGAGGCCAGGGAGCCCTCGAGCTCCCGTCGCTCGCCGAGTACGTCCGGCTCTACGAGGAGGCGGCGGGGCTGGTGCACCCCTCCCGAGTCGTCGGCCTCTGCCTTAACACCCACGACCTGGCCGAGCAGCCCGCGCGCGCGGCGTGTGCGGCCGCGACCCGAGACACCGGGCTCCCCTGCACGGACCCGGTGCGCTGGCCCGAGGACGACGTTTTGGTCGAGGCCGTGGTCGCGGCCCACGAAAGACATGGAGGGGCGAAGTACTGAGTGCGAAGTGCGAAGTGCTATACCCCTGGCCCCCGTGTCGCGCTTCTGAGCCGCGTCACGACCCTCGTCACTTCGACCGCGAGGGCGACCAGCCTGCGGTGCTCTTCCTCGCTCAGCAATCCGGCGTCGCGGGCGAAGTGGGCATGGCTCCGCACCTCAGCGGCGGACCCCATGGCGATGCTCAGGTACCGGCGGAACTCCGCTCTCCCGACCCGTCCAAACCCCTCGGCGATGTTCGCCATGACCGACGCGGCAGCCGCCCGGAGCTGGCTTCGCAGACGAAGGTCCTCCCGCCACAGCGGCGAGGCAGTGAGGTGGGCGACCGCCTGCCCGAGCTGCCGGGCCTTCTGCCAGGCAATGAGGTCCTCGAAACGGGTCGCTGCGGGCACCTCGGACGATGTCGGGTTCGGGCCCGAAGGTCCGCACCATCTCACACCGCGATGCGGTGCGTTGCGATGCGGCCCCGCTGCGCCGGCGTTTCGCACTCGCACTTAGTGTACCCCTCGGGGATGGTTGAAACCCCTCGCCTTTAGGCGAAGCAAAGTTTCGTGTAACTTGGTCGCGTGACCCGCCACTACCGGTTGGGAGCGCACACGAAAACCGACCTGAAGGTTCACCTGATCTGGGTTCCGAAATACCGGAAGCCGGTTCTGGTGGGGGAGGTAGCTGTTCGTGTGCGCGACCTGATCCGGCGCATCGCCGCAGAACATGAGCTGGAGATCATCTCAGGAAAGGTGTCACGCGACCATGTACACGTCTTGGTGGCGTATCGACCGACCCAGCGTGTCAGCCAGATCATGCAGTGGTTCAAGGGGATCAGCTCGAGGATCATGCTGAAGGAGTACCCCCGTCTCCGCCGGCAGTTCTGGGGTCGGCATTTCTGGGCGCGCGGCTACTTTGCCGCAAGCAGTGGCACGGTGACGGACGAGATGATCCGCGAGTACATCGATAGTCAGGAGGGGGAAGAGATCGCCGATGACAGTCGATTTCCAATCGACAATACCTGAAGCCCTCGCCTTATAGGCGAGGGTAGTTCACTGAATGAATGAATACGAGTGATGTCGGAGTCATTCGTGAATGAATGAATACGAGTGATGTCGGAGTCATTCGCAAGCATGGAGTAATAACCACCCATGCTGCGCGTAGAACCAAAAGCTATGCGGCGGTGGTCGTCGTACCAGTTTGGATGGTAATTGCCGTATCCAC
>Ga0299906_10002419_pt1 | contig 15494 bp, 14 predicted proteins | sample RVTome_14_FD_200259 | JGI IMG/M metagenome (GOLD analysis project Ga0299906, IMG submission 200259) | Soil microbial communities from uranium-contaminated site in the Upper Colorado River Basin, Wyoming, United States - RVT145D125 (version 2) ... | reverse complement strand
CACCGGCGTACGCCAGAACCAGATGCGCTCGAACTCGTTCATCCCGTTTCTCGCGCAGCCCTCGTCGGTCAGCAGCTTGTTGCCCTTGCACGCCGCCGGCACTGCCGGCACCGAGCCGAACCAGGCTGCCAGGTCGCCCTGCAGCCTCGGGTTGACCGAATGCTCCATCCACATGTAAGCGCAGTTAGGGTGCGGCGCATTCACGTGGATCATGGTGGTGTCCGCCCACCCGGTGGCGCCTTCCACCGGCACGGTGCTGGCGATCGGCTGCTTCTCGCCCTGCAGCAAGTTCACCTGGAAGCCCCAGGACGAGGACGCCACGACCCCCTCGTTCTTGAAGTCGTCGATCTGGATGAAGGCGTCGTGCCAGTAACGCGATACCAGCTTGCGCTGCTCGCGCAGCAGCCCGAGCGCGGCCTTGTACTGGTCTTCGTTCAGCTCGTAGGGGTTCTTGATGCCCAGCTCCGGCTTGGCCTTCATCAGGTACAGCGCGGCGTCGGCGATGTAGATCGGTCCATCGAAGGCCTGCACGCGGCCCTTGTTGGACTTGCCGTCGGGCAGCGTCGTCTCCTTGAACACGATTTCCCAGCTCTTGGGCGGCTGCGAGAAGACCTTGGTGTTGTAGGCGAGCACGTTATAGCCCCACTGGTAGGGCACACCGTAGTGCTTGCCGTTCACATAGTGCCAGGGTGCCTCCTGCAGGCGCTTGTCGACGTTCTTGAAGCTCGGCACCAGCTTGGTGTTGACCTCCTGCACGCGGCCGCCGGCCACCAGGCGCAAGCTGGCGTCACCCGATGCGGTGACCAGGTCGAAGCCGCCCTCGTTCATCAAGGCGACCATCTCGTCCGAGGTATTGGCGGTCTTCACCCGCACCTTGCAGCCGGTCTTTTTCTCATACTCGGTCACCCAGTCGAAGTTCTTGTCGGTCTCGCCGCGCTCGATGTAGCCCGGCCAGGCCACGATATCCACAGCGCCTTCCCCTTTGCCGATCTTGGTCATCTGCGCGTGGGCGGCGTTGGCGAGGGCGGCGCCCACCAGCGCCGCGGCGAGCGCGGTGAGACAGGTCCGGAACGCGGAAGTCATTTTCAGTCTCCTTGTTGACTTGTTGGTAGCCGTGCGAAGCTCCCGACCGGGCGCAGCCATGCGTGCTGCATTGCGCGCCTGGAGCCGAGGCATTGTAGCACCGGCCTTCGCCGCGCAAGGGCGCGGGCCGCTGCGGCGGCCCTGGGCGGCGGAGCCTGCCGAAACCGTCGCGGCTAGGGCAACTGGAACTGGACCGAGATCCAGAAGGTACGCTCCGGCAGCGGGTAGGCGTTGTAGCGATCGGGTACGAACTGGCTGCGCACCGCGTAGTTGTAATACTGCTCGTCGAGCAGGTTGTTGACCGCCGCCGTCAGCGTCAACGGCCCTCGCAGGAAGTCGAGGCGCAAATCCACCACCGAGTAGGCCGGGATCTTGACGCCGAGCGTGTTGCCTTCGTCGTTCTCCATGAACTGGCTGGAGACATGCCGTGCTGCGCCGGTCAGCCGCCAGGCGGGCGCCATCTGCCAGACGGCCCGAGCGCTCGCTTGATGCTCGGGCACGAGCGGAACGGTCTTGCCGGCGATATCGACATTCTGCTGAGTGAAGGCGCTGCCGGGCAGCGCTCCTTCGCGAAACCGGGCATCGGTGTAGCCATACGCGGCCTGCACGGAAAACGATTGCCGCGGCTGCCAGCGCGCCTCCAGTTCCAGCCCGCGCCGCCGCGAAGGCGGCAAATTGGTATTACCCACACCGGCGCTGTAGGGATCGAGGTGAATCTCATCGTCGACGTCCAGTTGGAACACGGTGGCGCGGGCGAACAGCGCCCGGCTGCCGTACTCCGCGCCGAGATCGTAGCCCACCGACGTTTGCGGGCGCAGGAACTGGAACTCGCGCGTGAACAGGGCCGAGGTCTCGTAGATCTCGTCCACGGTGGCGAAGCGGAAGCCTCGGCCAGCGCGCGCGGTCAGCGCGAAGGCCGGCGACAACGCATGGCGCAGCGCCAGCTCCCAGGCCGGCTCGCTGACGGCCTGGGTTCCGGGCAGGGCGCCGGTGCCGAACGCCGCGCCGGGCGCCGTGGAATCGAACACGTCCTGCGCCTCGATGCTTTGTCGCTCGTAGCGCCAGCCGGCGGTCGCGCTCGTCTCCGCCGTGACCTGCGCGGTCAGCCGCAAGTAGGCGGCGCGGTTTTCCTGGTCGGCGCTCACCTGGTTGATCGGCTGGCCGATGTTGGCTTGGGCGTTGCTGGTGCGCAGCGCGTAGTCCCAGGTGTACCAGTCGAAGCCGGCGACCAGCGCAGCACGTGCGCCGCCCACGCCGAACGGCACCCGCATCCGCGGCGTGAAGGACCAGACCTCCAGGTCCACCTCCCGATAGTCGGGAAAGCCGGCGAAGTCGAAGTAGGACGTCTGCTCCTTGCCGCGATAGCCGAGCCCCACGTTCAGATCGAAGCGCTGCGCCTGGTGCTCGAGCTCCACCGCGGCGCGCCGGCCGTCGCGCGTGGCGAAGTCGAGCGGCGTCGAGGTGCCGCGCCGGTCGGTGGCCAGCTCGTCGATGCCCGCGCTCGGCTGCACCATGCGCGCGCCGGGCAGGCGCAGATCCTCCGCATCGGCGCCCGCCTTGAAGGACAGGGTCGAGCGCTCTCGCATCCAGCGTGCGTCCAGATAAGCGTTGCCGGTTTCGTTGCGGTTGTTGTCCCGGTAGCCGTCGGATTCGTAGTACGAGGCCCCCAGGGCGACGCCGGCGCTTTCCCCCGCCACGTTGCCGCCGGCCTGGAACTCCCGGGTGTCGAGGCTGCCGGCGCGCGCCCGCACGCTGAGGCCGTACTGCGCCGCCGCCGGGCTGCGCGTGATGATGTTGATCACCCCGGTGGTCGCGCCGTCGCCGTACTGAACCGCGCCGCTGCCGCGGACGATCTCGACGCGCTCGATGGCCGAGAGCGGCACCGAGGACCATTGCACGCCGGACAGGTCGATGTCGTTGAGGCGCCGCCCGTCCACCAGGATCAGGGTGTTCTGGCCGGCGGCCGCGCCGAACCCGCGCAGGTCCACGGCTGCGCTGGCCGCGTTGTTGCCATACAGGTCGCGCGTATGGATTCCTGCCTCCAGGGCCAGGAGATCGGGAACGTTGGTTGCCCGGCTGCGGGCGATCTGCTCGGCGTCGATCACCGTAACGTTGACGGCGCCCTCGGCCGCGGACTCCGGAAAGCGCGCGGCGGTCACGACCGTGGCGGGCGTGGTCACTTCGGCGGAGTTGGATTGCGCAAAAACATGCCCGCAGCACGCGGCGAGCAGGGCCGGCCCGAGCCTCGAGACGTTCATGTTGCAGCCTCCCCAACGGCACGCCCCTCGCGCGCCGGCGTCGACAGGAAAAGGGAGACTCCAGCCACGGCCATCGAATTGCGCACCGCCCGCCGCGGAGCTCCCGCTCGCGTTGCGAGGCCGGTCTCCGGGCTTGCGAGAACTTGGCGCGTCGCCTTCCCATGCGGCCGGCGCTCGATGGCGCTTCGCACAGTGGCCCGATGACGCGCCCACGCTCGCATACCGTTGCGGGGGCAGCGCAGGCTTTGCCGCCGACCTCACCCGCGCCCGGCGCCACCTGCCCCTCAAGCTGGGGCGGCGCGCGTCGTTATGGCATCGGATGAGCAGGCGTGCGTACCTGCTTCCCGTTTGACCCGCGGCGAAGGACTCGGCCGCGGGCACCTCGGAACGGGTCCATTCTAGTGCAAATGGGTCAGCGCGCGCTCACTGTGCCGTTGGCCCGCTCGAGGGTGATATGCCGCGCACATGTGTCAAAGCACATGCAGAGGACGCCGTTAGAGGTTGACTTGGTGGAATTTCGGTCACTATAGTGTGACGATGGAAGCGGAGCTCAATACCCTCGACGAAAAGATCTCCCAACTCGTACACCTATGCCACCGCCTACGCAGAGACAACAGCGAGTTACGCCAGCAGCTGGCCGCGGCGCAGAATCAAAACAAGCAGCTGATGGAGAAGATCGAGGCAGCGCGCCAGCGCCTGGAGAGCCTGCTCAGCAGAATCCCCGAAGACGCGGCGTGACACCCGAGAGTCGCGCGATCGAGGTCAGCATCCTCGACCGCAGCTTCCGCATCGCCTGCACCGAGGAAGAGGAGGCGGGGCTGCGCCAAGCGGTGGAGTACCTCGACAGCAGGATGCGCGAGATCCGCGACGCCGGCAAGGTGACCGGCCACGAGCGCATCGCCATCATGGCCGCGCTCAACATCGCACACGAATTGCTGTCCGTGCGCGTCGGCGGCGGTTTTGACATGGGGCAGTTTAAGCGTAGAATGCAGGCGATGGCTGCGGCCATCGACGAGGCGGTGTCGGCGCAGAACGAGCTGTTCTAGTGTGCGTCCGACCGCCCGGGTCGACCGATCAAAGTTGCCCCCTGCGGTGTTCGTGCAGGCCGTAAATTCTGTGAACCAATGTCGTAGATTTGGTTGCGGCCTAAAGTAGCGCTGTTGTGCGCGTCCCTACGCGGAAGCGCCTGATGCGCTCGGAAAGCGACCACCCTTGAACCCTCGGTTCAAGATGCCGGCCTGGCGGGTGCTTGCAGGGGGCGCCCTATCCCGACGAGCGGCAAAAGCCGCTCGTTTCGTTTCCAGGACGCGGTAGGTGCGCTACTGGTTGATGAAATCCGAGCCGGATGTGTTCGGCGTTGACGCCCTCGCGGCCGCACCGAAGCAGACCGCCGCGTGGTGGGGCGTGCGCAATTACCAGGCGCGCAATTTCATGCGCGACGACATGCACCTCGGCGATCTCGCTTTCTTCTACCACTCGAGCTGCCCCGAGCCTGGCATCGCCGGAATCATGCGCGTGTCGCGGCTGGCCTATCCCGACGGAACCCAGTTCGAGCGCAACAGCGAGTACTTCGATCCGGCGGCTACCCGCGACAACCCGCGCTGGGTGAACGTGGACGTCACGCTGGTGCGCAAGACCCGGCTGCTGCCGCTCCAAGAACTGCGCGCACACCGCGAGCTCGCCGGCATGCGCGTGCTCCAGCGCGGCAACCGGCTGTCCATCACTCCCGTGGCGCCGCAGGAGTGGGATTTCATCGGCCGGTTGCTGTAAAAGCGGGCCACGGGTCGTGGAAGCGTGGTGGCTCGCCTACCTGGTGCTGGGGCTGTTCGTCGGCTTCTTCGCCGGGCTGCTGGGCATCGGCGGCGGGATCATCGTCGTCACCGCGCTGGTGTTCATGTTCGGCGCCCAGGGCTTCCCGGCGGACCGCATCGTGCATCTGGCGCTCGGCACCTCGCTCGCCAGCATCGTCTTCACCTCGCTGTCCAGCGTGCGCGCGCATAACACGCATGGCGCGGTGCGCTGGGACATCCTGCGCCGGGCTACGCCCGGGGTCGTGGTCGGTACCGCGCTGGGAAGTTTGTTCGCCGACGCCCTGCCATCGCGTTACCTGGCCATCTTTTTCACTTCATTCGTCTACTACTCGGCGGTGCAGATGTGGCTTGGCCTCAAGCCTAAGCCGCACCGCACCCTCCCCAGGGCGCCGGGCATGTTTGGCGCCGCCGTCGGAATCGGCGCCCTATCCAGCCTGGTGGGCGCTGGCGGCGGCGTGATCAGCATTCCTCTCATGATCCTGTGCAATGTGCCGATGCGCCACGCGATCGGCACTTCGGCCGCGCTTGGTCTGCCGATCGCCATCGCCGGCACCGCCGGCTACATTCTCACCGGCCTGGGCAAGGACCATCTGCCGGCCCTGAGCCTGGGCTACGTCTATGTCCCGGCGCTGATAGGAATCGTGATCGGTACTTTCGTCACCGTGCCCTACGGCGCGCGCGCGGCGCACCGTCTGCCGGTGCCGATTCTCAAGAAGATCTTCGGCGTGATCTTCTTCATCCTTGCGACGAAGATGCTGCTGACGCTGTTTCAGGGGCTCTAGACCCGCGCAGCACCAGCGAAGTCAGGCCGCGCCATAACGCTCGCGCAGCAGGCTCTTCTGCACCTTGCCCATGGCGTTGCGCGGCAGATCCGGCACCAGGATCACGCGCTTGGGTATTTTGTAGTTGGCCAGCTCGCGCTTCAGCGTCTGGATGATCTCCTGTGGGGACAGCGTCGCGCCGGAGCGGGGCACGACCACGGCCGTCACCGCTTCGCCGAAATCAGGGTGAGGCAGCCCCACCACCGCCGATTCGAGCACCCCCGGCAGGGCGTCGATGGCCAGCTCGATCTCCTTCGGATACACGTTGTAGCCGCCGGTGATGATGAGATCCTTCGCGCGCCCGACGATGGATAGATAGCCGTCCGCGTCGAACACGCCCACATCCCCGGTGCGGAACCAGCCGTCGGCGCTGAATTCCTCGCGCGTCTTGTCCGGCATGCGCCAGTAGCCCTGAAACACGTTTTCGCCGCGGATCTGGATGCCGCCCACCTCACCGGCGGGCAGCGGCCGGTCCTGCTCGTCGGCCACGCGCACCGACACACCGGGCAGCGGCCGGCCGACGGTTCCGCCCCTGCGCGCGCCGTGCAGCGGGTTGGAGCAGATCATGCCGGCCTCCGACATGCCATAGCGCTCGAGGATGCGCTGGCCGATACGGCGCTCGAACGCCTCGAAAGTGTCCAGCAGCAGAGGCGCAGAGCCGGACACGAACAGCCGCACGCTGCGGCACACCTGCGACGTGAAGGCGGGCTTCGCCAGCAAGCGCGTATAGAAAGTCGGCACGCCCATCAGCACCGTCGCCCGCGGCAGATCGCGCAGCACCGCTTGCGCGTCGAACTTGCGATGCCACAGCATGCGTGCGCCGGCGAGCAGCGCGCAGTGATTGGCCACGAACAGGCCGTGCACGTGGAACAGGGGCAACGCATGCAGCAGCACGTCGCCGGCGGTGAAGCCCCAGGCCTGCATCAGCACCTGCGCGTTCGACAGCAGGTTGCGGTGGGTGAGCATCGCCCCCTTGGAGCGGCCGGTGGTGCCGGAGGTGTAGATGATGGCGGCCAGATCGTCCGCCGCCACCGGCGCCGTGTCGAAGACCACCGGTTGGACGCGGGCGGCGTCGGTGAGCGAGCCGCATCCTTCGTCGTCCAGGGTGAGCACCACGGCGTCAGCAGCGAGGCCGCGCACTTCGGCTTCGCTGTGCGGACGGCACACCATCAGGCGTGGCTGCGCATCGCTCAGGAAATAGCTCAACTCCCCGCGCTGATAGGCGGTGTTGAGCGGCAGGTACGCCACGCCCGCGCGCAGGCAAGCGAGGTAGAAGAACAGAGCCTGTGGGGATTTCTCCACCTGCACCGCCACGCGATCGCCGCGCTGCAGGCCGAGCGCCAGCAGCAGTGCGGCCAGCCGCGCGGTTTGCTCCTGCAGTTCGCGCCAGCTCACCTCTGCCCCGCTGTCGGTGATCAACAGGGTGTTGCCGGGGTCGGCGGGCGCCGCTCGCTCGATGTGCGCGTACAGGTTGTGGTTCATCACTCGTCCGACCCGCTCCCGCCCGGCCCCTTGCCCGCACCGGTGGCAGGGTCGCTGGCGTCGGCGAAGCGCTGCAGACGGTTGTCCAGCAGGGCGTCGGCGACCCCAGTCTCGATCCAATCCTGCGCCGACGCGCCGGTGGTCACGTCGTCGCCGAGGATCTGGCGCACAGCGGCGGGCGGCAGGATGGCGATGCGGGCCGACGGCAGGGCCGAGACGTGATCGACCGGCGCGGCGAACGCCACATACGATGCGCCGGACGCAGCGCCCGGCAGCCACAGCACCGTCCGCGGCGCGCCCTTCGCAAGCGCTGCTACACACAAGCTGAAGTGCACCAGGTAGTCGGACAGCAGCACGCGTTCGTCCTCGACCGTGGCCGCGTGCGCTTCCGCGTCGAGGATGAGCACAAGAGGGCTCCCGGGATGCGTGTCGGCCAGCGCGAGAACCCAGTCGGCGAGCTGCCAGCAGGCAGCGGCGCTCACCGGTGCACCGACGGCGCCGAGGAACACCGCCTTGCCGGAGCGCTCGGCCGGTTGCGCCAGGAAGGCGCTCCCCGCGATCGTCGGGACATACCCCGCCGGCAACACGCGCTCGAGTCGCGCGGTCTGCGTCTCCGCCGCCGGTGGTCGTAGCATGCCGGCGTCGGTCAGACGCTCGCGCAGGCCAACGTGCTCGGCAGCAAGGGCAAGCGCCGGCCGTACGCTCTCGACACTGCGCGCGGCCGCTTCACGCATCGCGACCGCGGTGTCATCCGCAATTACGTCGTCCGGGTGCAGGCGTGCGCGCGCCTGGGCGCCCATCAGCGCCTGCACCGCGGTACGGTCCGATGCATCCAGTCGATCCTTGCCGCTTGCGCCCTCGATCACCACCGGCCCGGAAGTGGCGATGCGCGTCTGCGGCAGATAGACGCGGCGATCGCACAGGCAAGCCAGCAGACTCGCGCCGCCGAAACAGATGGGTCCGAGCAACGCTACCAAGGGTATGCGCGCGAGCTTGGCCTGCAGCGCCTCGCGAAACAGCCGGCGGAACGCACCCAATGCGGGCAGGCCTTCGTCCACTCGCGCGCCCGCCGAGTCGAGCACCAGCAGCACGGGCGCCGCGTGCTCGCGGGCGCTGCGCAGCAGGCCTGTCAGCGCAGCCGCCTCCGCGACGCCGATCGCGCCGCGGGCGATCGCCGGGTCCGTGGCCGCCACGTACACGCGCCGGTCGCGCAGCACGCCGCTCGCGGTCAGCACAGCGCCGGCGGTGCGCGGCTGCATCACGCTGCCGTCGAGCAGGACAGCGACGCGCTGCTCCGGATTCAGCTCGCTGAAGCGCATGGCGCTGCGATCAAGTGGCGAGGCACCAGCGACGGACGATCTCCTCGTAGGCGCCGACTGCCTGGTGGATGCGGTCGATCACGCAATACTCGTCGGTCTGGTGCGCCATCTGCGGCTCTCCCGGCCCGAGGATCACGGTGGGCGGCACCCGGTAGGCCCGGCTCAGCGCCGCCGCATCGGTGAAGTAGGTCGCACTGCGCGCAACCGGCCGCGTACCCATCAGCGGCGCCATCACCTCGAACACGCTCTGCACCCAGGGCTGCTCGGGATCGGTATAGACCGCCTCCACATCCATCATCGTCTCGAGCTCGACCTCGGGGCCGAGCTGCCGCGCAAGGTCCGCGAGCAACGCGCCGTGATCGACCGTGGGCACGGTCCGGATGTCGATGCCGATCGTGGCCTGGTCGGGGACCGAGTTTATGTTGAGCCCGCCCTGGATCGTGCCGACGTTCAGCGTGGCCTGACCCATCAGCGGGTGCGGCGGGTTGGAGAAGCGGAACGCCTCGAGCTTGCCGATCGCCCGCGCCGCCTTGTACACCGCGTTGTCACCCCTCTCCGGCATGGAGCCGTGCGCAGTGACGCCGCGGGTGCGCGCTCGCACCCAGAACGCACCCTTGTGGCCGACGAAGGGGTAGTTGGAGGTCGGCTCCGCGACCACCATCGCGCCGGCGCGCCCCAGCGCACCGTCGTGCAGCAGGTGGAAGGCACCCTCGCATCCGGTTTCCTCGCCGGCGGTGATCACCAGCGTCAGGCCCGGCGTGCGCTCCAAGTGCGGCGCCATGGCTACGGCGGCAGCGACGAAGGCGGCCACGCCGCTCTTCATGTCGCTGCTGCCGCGCCCGTACAGGCGCCCCGCATCGGTCTCGCCGGCGAAGGCATCCTTCTTCCAGGCCGCCGCGCCGAGCGGCACGACATCGATGTGGCCGGTGAAGCACAGCGGCGGGCGCTCGGCGCCGCCGATGTCGGCCAGCAGGTTGACGCGGCCGGGGCCGAAGCTGTGGTAGCGGATGCGGTAGCCCGCATTCTCGAGCAGGCGGCCGAGCACGCGTGCGCAGCTTTCCTCGTTGCCCGGAGGGTTGATGGTATTGATGCGCAGAATGTCCTGCGTCAGGCGGACGGAATCGAGGGTCGCGGTCATGGCGTGGCTGTCGAAGCAGGTGGCATCGGTCGACGCCAGCTTATCCGAAGTAGGCGCGCTGCACCTCGGGATCGCTGCGCAGCGCCTCGGCGCTGCCCTCGGCGACCACGCGGCCCTGCGAGAGCACGTAGCCGCGATGAGCGATGGCCAAGGTCTGCTTGACGTTCTGCTCCACCAGCAGGATGGTCACGCCGGCCTGGTTGACGCGCTGGATCACCGCGAAGTTCTCCTTCACCAGAAGCGGGGACAGGCCGAGGGACGGCTCGTCGATGATCAGCAGCCTGGGGGCGGCCATCAAGCCGCGTCCGATCGACAGCATCGCCTGCTCGCCGCCCGACAGGGTGCCGGCGAGCTGTGCCGCGCGTTCGCGCAGACGCGGGAACACAGCGTACACCTGCTTGATCCGCGCGGCCACCGCACGCGCATCGCGTTCCCGGTACGCGCCGGCGAGCAGGTTCTCGTACACAGTCATCTTCGGGAACACCTTGCGCCCCTCGGGAATGCAGGCAATTCCCCGCGCCACTACCTCGTGCGTCGGCCGGCCGACCAGATCCTCGCCGCCGAACAGGATGCGCCCGCGGCGCGCCGGCGTGAGGCCGAGGATGGAGCGGATCAGCGTGGTCTTGCCCGCACCGTTGGAGCCCAGGATGCAGGTTATCTCGCCCGGCCGCGCGCATACCGACACGCCGGACAGGACGTCAGCGCGGCCGTAGGCGGTGTAGAGGTCCTCGACGATCAGCTCGCTCATGGCGCTACCGGTCGCCTCCGAAACCGCATCAAGATGCAGCCCGCCGCGCGTCGGCCCCCGGCCGCACTCGCCTTGCTGTCGATCCCCGCTGAAGCGGGGCCCCTCGCCAGGTGGCTCATGCGGCCACTCCAAGATACGCTTCCTGTACCTGCCGGTCGGCGACCACAGTGGCGAACGGACCTTCGCAGATCTTCTCGCCGAAATTGAGCACTACGCAGCGGTCGCTGACGCGTTCGATCACCCCCATCTCGTGCTCGATCAGGATGATCGACAGCCCCGGCAGGCGCTCGCGCGTGGCCAGGATGTCGTCCATCAGCTCACGCGTCTCGTCGTGCGTCATGCCGGCGGACGGCTCGTCGAGCAGGAGCAGCCGCGGTTCGCTGATCAGCGCGCGGCACACCTCCACGCGCCGCCGGTCAATCATGCCGAGCGCGCCGGCGGGGTCGAACAGCCGTTCCGGCAATTTGGGATGAAATGCAGCGAGCAGAGCTCTGGCCCGCTCCACGTGCCGCTGCAGCTCGCCCGCGAAGCGGGTGCGGCGAAACAGGTTGAACCACAGCCCCAGCGACAGCCGCCGATGGTTGCCGATCATCAGGTTGTCGAACACCGACAGCGGCAGGCACAGGCGCGAGCGCTGGAAGGTGCGCGCGATGCCTGCGTCATAAATGGCTTGGGGACGCAAACCGGTGATCTCGGCGCCGGCGAACCATGCGCGGCCGCTCGCAGGGCGATACAAGCCGGTAAGGGTGTTGAAGAAGGTGGTCTTGCCCGAGCCGTTCGGGCCGATCAGACCCAGGATCTCGCCCTCGCGCAGCCACAGGTCGAACCCGTTCAAGGCAGTGAGACCGCCGAAGCGCACGCTGAGTCCCTCGCAGCGGAGCAGTGCCGCTTCGTTCACGCTCGCCCCCAGCCAGGCAGGTATTGTCGCAGCTTGCGCGGCAGCAGCCCCTCGGGCCGGAACAGCAGCACCAGGATGACGAAACCCGAGAACAGCAGAAAGCGGTACTCCTGGATCACTTGCAGCTTTTCGGGCAGCACCACCACCAGCGCAGTGGCAGCCAGCACGCCCACCGGGTTGCCCACACCGCCGAGAATGACGATCGAGACCAGGATCAACGACTCGGCGATGGTGAAACTGGCCGGCGCAACGAAGCCAGTCATCATCGCGTAGACCGCGCCCGCCACGCCCGCCAGCACGTTGCCGAGCGTGAACGCCAGGATCTTCCAGCGCGCCACCTCGAAGCCGAACACCGACGCCGCGGTCTCGTCGATGCGCACCGCGTCCAGGCTTAGGCCGAGCCAGGAGCGCTCCAGCCGGCGCACCAGCACCAGAGCGCCCGCCAGCAGTAGCAAGCTGAACACCGCATAGCTCAGATAGAACGACAGCTCGACGTCTTCGCCCACCAGGATGTTGTCGTTGAAGGACCAGCCCAGCATGCGCATGCCCGGCACCTTCAGTCCCTGCGGGCCGCCGAGGGTGTCGTTGACCTCGAGGAAGGTCTTGAACAGGATCGCGAACGCCACCGTGATCAAGGCCGCGTAATGGCCGCGCGTGCGCAGCAGCGGCAGCACCAGCAGCGAGCCGATCGCGCCGGCGAGCACACCGCCCACCGCGACCACCAGCAGGTGAGGCAGGGCCGTGTGCGTGGCGAGCACTGCCGCGGTGTATCCGCCGACGCCGAAGAACGCCGCGCCCGAAAAGTTGACCACCCCCGCATAGCCGAACTGGATGGTGAGCCCAAGGCAGGCGACGCCATACAGCAGCACGGTGGCGATCATGAGCAGCGCGAAATGGTCCTCGGCGAACAGCGCGACGACGACCAACGCTGCCAGGAGCGCGCCCCAGGCGAGCGGAGTCGGGCGCGCGCCCCAGGCGCTGCCGACGACGGCGCCCAGGCGCGTGCGGCCGAGCACGAGCAGCGCGACGACCGCCCCGGCGGCGAGCGCCGCGACCTCCCACTGCGCTTCCGCGCGCAGGAACAGATAGGCAAAGCTCGCCACCGCGGCGGTGGCCACGAAAGCGGGCCACAGGGCCGGGCGTTGCGTCACGCGCGCGTTCATACGCGCTCGGCCGACTGCTCGGCGATCAAGCCAGTGGGACGCCAGGCCATCACCAGGATCACCACCGCGAAGGCGAACACGTCCTTGTAGGCCGGCACGGCGAACCACACTGCGCCCAGCGTCTGCAGCCCCGCGAACAGAAACCCGCCGAGGATCGCGCCATAGAGATTACCCAGGCCGCCCACCACGGCTGCGCTGAAGCCGATCACTCCGAGCAGCAATCCCATGCCGAAGTTGATCTCGTTGTAGTACAGGCCGGCCGTGACGCCGGCAAGCGCCGCGAGCGCGGAGCCGATGGCGAAGGTGACGAGCACCACGCGCTGGAAGTTCATGCCCATGACCTGTGCCGTCTCGCTGTCCTGCGCCACGGCGCGGATTGCCAGACCCAGCTTCGTGCGTGTCACGAGTAGATGCACGGCCACGATCGACGCCAGGCCCAACGCAATGAGAATGGCACTGTCGAAGCGCAGGGTGAGCGCGCCAAAGCTGATCGAATCGGTCGGCAGCAGCCGTGGAAACGGCTTCGGATTGGCGCCCGCGGGGTAGAACAGCCGGATCGCCTCGCGCAGCACGGTGCCGGCCATCAGGGTGATCAGCAGCACGTTGATGGGCGGTGCGCCGCGCAGCGGGAGCACCAGCCAGCGTGCCATCGCGGCCCCGAGCAGCGCGATCAGCAGCACCGCGGCGAGCATCACCCCCAGGCTCAGCAGGGCATTGGATTGCACACCCAGCTCCGACAGCCCCAGGTAGGCAACCAGTCCGGTGAAGGCGCCGACCATGAGCACGTCGCCGTGGGAGAACTTGATCACGTCCAGCACGCCGAAGAACAGCGTGAAGCCCACCGCCACCATCGCGTAGATGGTGCCGAGCATGAGCCCGTTGAGGACGTACTGCCCGAGCAGGCTCAGGTCCATCTGGAGTGCATGCGCGCGGCGCAGCGCGAGTACGCGATCAGGGCTTGACCAGCTTGCGCTTGCCCTTGGCGTAGTCGCTATCTTCCCAGACGATCCACTTGCCGTCCTGCACCACCAGCTTGGTGATCAGCGGCACGGCGTTCTGTCGGTGATCGTCGAAGGTGATGGTGCCGACCACCGACTGGTAATCGCGGGTGCGGTTCAGCTCGCTGCGCACCTTCCGGCGGTCGGGGCCCACCTTTTCGATCGCGTCCATCACCAGGTTCGCGGCGGCGAAGGCGAAGGCGCCGTAGGCCTCGGGCGGGTCGTTGTACTTCTGCGCGTTGTACTGCTCGAGGAAGAACTTGCCGCCAGGGAGCTTCTCCATCGGCGCGCCCTCACGGAAAGCCAGGCTGCCCTCCGCCAGCGGGCCGAGACCTTCGATGTACGCATCCGATACGATGCCCGAGGTACCCTGGAACACGGCTTTCACGCCCAGCTTGTCCATCTGCGTGCGGATGCGCACGCCGAGCGGTGTGGTGCCGCCGAAGTACACGACCTCGGGCTTCAGCTCCTTGATCTTGGTGAGCTCGGCCGAAAAGTCCTGCTGGTCGGCGGTGACGCCGAAGGTGCCGAGGATGCGGCCGCCGTTCTTCGCGAGGTACTCGCTGAAGTACTTGTTGTGGCCTTTGCCGTAGTCGGTGGTGTCGTGGATGACCGCCCAGCGCTTGTACTTGAGGCCGGTCATGAATTCGGCCGCGGTGTCGTTTTGATTGATCATGGTGCCGTTGACGCGGTGCACCTCCGCGTAGTCGTTGGCATAGGTGATGTCTGGCAGCACCGCACCCCAGACCACCACCGGCAGGCCGAACTTGTGATAGACGTCCACAGTGGCCATCGCCACGGTGGAGCAGTAGTGCGTGACGCCGGCGACGATGCTGCGGTCGGCGGCCGCCTTGGTGGCGACCTGCACACCGATGTTGGGCTTGCACTCGTCATCCAGGGACACCAGCTCGTACCGGTACTTGGCCTTGGGGCCGGCGTTGCGCAGCTTCACCGCCAAATCCGTCGCATTGCGGCCGCCCAGGCCGTTCGCGGACACGCCGCCGGTGAGCGGGCCGATGAAGACCAGCTTCACCGCCTCCTTCGCACCGGCGGTGCCGGCGGCGAGCATCAGGGCACAGCAGAGGGCGGCGTGGCGGAGCGGTCGCGGCAACATCGTCAGGTCTCCTGGAGCGAACGGGTCTGTCGGGTCGGACCCGCAGGGCGTGAGGCTATGGGCTTGGCCGCGCCTTGTCAATTCGGCGCGGCGCGCGCCCGGCGGCGCGCAAAAAAAAAGCGGCGCAAGCCGCTTTTCCTCGAGCCCCGGCGGGTACCGGGGAATTATTGTTGTTCGTCGTTGTTGTTGCTATTTCTTGCGCAAGCGCCGGATCGCCGCGAGCTGCGCGGCGAGCATGGCCAGCTCGCCCTCGACGACGGCAAGTTCCGCCTTGCCCGTGGCGTTGCGGCGTGCTTCCTCCGCGCGCTGCTGCGCTTCGATGGCCTTGGCCTCGTCCAGATCGTGACCGCGGATGGCGGTATCGGCCAGCACCGTGATCAGGTTCGGCTGCACTTCCAGAATGCCGCCGGCGACGAAGATCAGCTCCTCCTCGTCTTTGCCCGCGGCCTTGATGCGCACCGAGCCCGGCTTGATGCGCGTGATCAGCGGGGTGTGGCGCGGGTAGATGCCCAGCTCGCCGGCCTCGCCGGGCAGGACTACGAACTCGGCCTCGCCCGAGTAGATCGCCTCCTCGGCGCTGACTACATCGACGTGAATGGTGGTCGCCATGAATGCCTTGGGTTCCTAGTGGCCTGCGCCGCGCGCCTTACAGCGTCTTCGC
>Ga0299906_10002418_pt1 | contig 15505 bp, 12 predicted proteins | sample RVTome_14_FD_200259 | JGI IMG/M metagenome (GOLD analysis project Ga0299906, IMG submission 200259) | Soil microbial communities from uranium-contaminated site in the Upper Colorado River Basin, Wyoming, United States - RVT145D125 (version 2) ... | reverse complement strand
AAGATCGAGGCAATCGTGTTTGACACGCGCAGCACGCCTGCCTAGACTGCGCCCACGACCGCAGCGATCCATCCCTCGACCACGGGAGGGCTGTACGCCATGAAGACCGCGCTCCGTTGCTCGCTGATCGCGCTCCTCCTGCTCGCGGCGCCCGCCGGCGCCGGGGCCCAGGGCCTGGACATCAAGTGGGGCACCTCGGCGGCTGGCTCGGCCGGGCACCGCTCGATGGTCAACCTGGCCTCGGTGCTCAGCCGCGAGCTGCCGGAGCTGCGGATCAGCATGCTGCCGACGCCGGGCGCCATCGTCACCGTCAAGGGGTACGCGACGGGCCAGTTCGACGGCTACTACGGCTCCGACGTCGCCTTCTACGAGATGGCCAACGACACCGCCCGCTTCAAGGGCTTCAAGGCCCAGGCCAAGCGGATCCCGGTCCAGTCGCTCTGGATCTACACCACCGAGGTCGGGGCCGGCATTCACGCCCGCGACCGTGACAAGTACCGGTCGTGGCGCGACCTGTCGGGCCAGCGCGTCTTCACGGGCCCGCTGCCGTGGGACGTGCGCGCCGTGCTCGAGCGCGCGTTCCAGGTGCTCGGCGTGAAGCACGAGTACTTCGAGGTCGACCTCCAGTCGGTGGGCTCACTCCTGGACCGCGGCAACATCAAGGGCTTCATCGTGTACACCAACGCCCTCGCCTCGACGGCGCCGTGGATCACGGAGACGGGGATCAGCACCGACTGGGCCGTCCTCAACCCGACCGCCGAGGAGCGCGAGGCCCTCAAGAAGGCCGGCATGCAGGTCATCGAGGTGCCGGCGGCCGCCTACAAGCGCGAGGTGCACGCCAAGGTCGTCCACCACATCCCCTTCTACTATGGCTTCCACCTGGGCAAGGAGATCCCCGCGGACGTCGTCTACAAGGTCATCAAGGCGGTGGAGAAGAACGTCGCCGAGCTGGCCAAGATCGACCCCGCCTACGGGCAGGTGCGCGAGGACATGGTCGGCATGCAGCGGCGGGGGATCGAGTCCTCCATCGACCTCGTGCAGGTGCACCCCGGGCTCGCGCGCTGGATGAAGGAGAAGGGCGCCTGGGACGCCAGGTGGGACGCCCGGATCGCGAAGTGAGCGAGGGCGGGGCCGGGGCGGCGGGGCCGTGAGCGGGCTGTTCACGGCCGTCGCCGCCGGCTTCGCGATCTACCTCTTCCACTACTACTGGACCGGGGCCGGCGGCCCGACCCAGCTGGCCGTGGCGCTGGTCCCCGTCACCTTCGTCGTCGCCGCCCTCGACGCGCTGCGCACCGGCGGCCTGTACCCGCGGCTCGGGCGGCCAGCCAACGTGGCGGTCACCGCCGTCTACAGCGCCGCCGCGCTCGCCGTCGCCGTCTACTTCACGGTGGAGTTCGTGGAGATCCGCACGGTGCGGGCCGGCTTCTGGAGCACGACCGACCTGCTCGTCGGCGCCGTGATGGTCCTGCTGGTCATGGAGTACGGGCGGCTCCGCTACTTCCCGCTGTTCGTCGTCAACGGGCTGCTGATCCTCTACACGGTCTACGGCTGGCTGGTGCCGGGGATGTTCGGTCATCCCGGCCTGGACTGGTCCCGCGTGGTGACGGCGATGACGGTGGAGACGACGACGGGCGTCTTCTCGCGCCTGCCCCAGCTCGCCCTGACGCTCATCGGCTCGTTCCTGCTCGTCCTCAGCCTGCTGCGGGCGTTCGGCTGCGTGGACTCGATCCTGAGAGCCGCCTCGCGGATCGCCGCCCGGTCACCCCACGCGCTGCCGCAGTCGGCGGTGCTCGGCTCGTTCGGGGTGGCCGCCATCAGCGGCAGCGGGGCCGCCAACGCCGCCACCACGGGCTCGGCCACCATTCCCGCGATGATCGCGTCCGGCCTGTCGCGGGAGCGGGCGGCGGCGATCGAGACCGCCTCGTCGCTCGGCGGCCAGCTCATGCCGCCGGTCATGGGGATCTCGGCCTTCCTCATGGCCGACTTCCTCGGCGTGAGCTACTTCGACGTGGTGGCGCGCGGGTACGCCCCGGCGCTGATCTACTTCGCCGGGGTGGCCGCCGCCGTGTACCTCATGACGGCGCGGCTGCCCGTGCGGGCCGTGGCCATCGAGATCGAGCGGTTGACGCTGATGGACCGGGTGAACATCGCCGCCTACGCCGCCGTCGTGCTCGGGCTGATCTACCTCATGGGGATCGTGCACATGCCGGCGATGGAGGCCGCCCAGCAGGTGTTCATGGTGGTGGGGATCGCGCTCGTGGCCGTCTTCGTCGCCGTGACGGTCCGCGGCGCGGCGGGGTGGCGGGGCCTGGGCCGCCGCGCGCGCGACTTCGTCGAGACCTTCACGCTGATGACGACCGACCTGACGCTGCTGCTGGCGACGCTGTCGATCATGACCGGCGTCTTCGTCATCACCGGCGTGCCCACCAAGCTGGGCTTCGTGCTGATGCAGGCGGCGACCATCCACCTGGCCGCGATGCTCCTCGTCGCCTTCGCCTTCGGCACCCTGCTCGGCACCGGGCTGCCGCCGGCGCCGACCTACATCATCACGGCGCTGGTCATCGCCCCGTTCCTGGTGAAGGCCGGCATCGACCCGTGGGTGGTGCACTTCTACGCCTTCTTCATCGCCGTGTGGGGCGAGCTCACGCCGCCCACCTCGGTGGTGGCGGCGGTGGCCGCGAAGATCGCCGGCGCGTCGTTCATGGGCACGATGATGGCGGCCATGCGCGTCTGCCTGCCGCTGTTCGTCCTGATGGGCGCGATCTTCACGCGTCCGGAGCTGGTCGTGCAGCCCGGCGCCGCCCAGCTGGGTGCGTTCGTCCTCGTGCTGGCCGGCACGGTGGGCCTGGTCTTCGCGCTCCAGGGCCGCTTCGCCGACGGGCGCGGCGCCGACGTGCTCCTCCGCGCCGCCCTGGCCGCGGCGGCGCTGGTGACCCTCGGCCACCGTGACGACGTGGTGGCGGGGGCGGCCACGGTCGTGACGGCGGGGCTGGTCGCCTACTGGATGCTCCGCGCGCGCAACCGCCTCGCCGTCTACCGCGAGGCCGACGCGCCGGCCGGGTGAGGGGCGGGCAGGAAGCCGACAGGAGTGAATCGTCTTCCTCGCCGCCGGCGGGCTGGCGCTCGCGCGGATTGACCGGACCGTGTCCTAGCTTCTTGACCGCGCCTCGTGTTCGGCGCAGGATTGGCCAGGCAGTCGCGGGTGGGCCGGCGGAGGTTTCCCGGGAGCCACCGGTGCGCTGCGACAGGAGACCAGCTGTGCGCAAAATCGACCTTGCCATCGGCATTGGCGGCGCGGCAGGCCAGGGGATCGCCACCCCCGGCGACATTCTGGCGCGGATCTTCGCCCGCCGCGGGCTCCACGTGAACGCCTACAACGCCTACCAGTCCATCATTCGCGGCGGTCACATTTTCCTGACCCTCCGCACGAGTGACCAGCCTGTTCTGACTCACGGCGACAGGATCGACGTGCTCATGCCGTTGAATCAAGACACGATGAATCGACACCTGAAGCTGATGCGAGCCGGCTCGGCGGTGCTGTTCAACAGCGACACGATCAAGCCCGGTGTCGTCCCCGGCGGCGTGCAGCTCTGCCCGTTTTCCGTCAAAGCGCTGGCGCCCGCGGTCAGGGGCGACCTCGTCCAGAACACCATCGCGCTGGCCGCGGTCCTGCGCCTGATCAAGGTCGAGTTCGAGAGTCTCGAGGAGATCTTGACGCTCCAGTTCGGACGGAAGGGCCCGGCCGCCGTGGCTGAAAACGTGGGCGTCGCTCGAGCGGGCTACGACTTCGCCGCGACGCACTTCACGGCCTTCTCGTTCTCGCTGCCCGACACCGGCCAACGGCTGGCGTTCTTCGAGGGCAACCAGGCCCTGGCGATGGGCGCCGCCGCCGCCGGCGTGCGCTTTTACTGTGCCTATCCCATGAGCCCGGCGTCCGGAGTGCTGCACTGGATGGCGCGGCACGCGCGTCAACTCGGGATCATGGTTCGACAGGTCGAAGACGAGATCGGCGTGATCAACATGGCGATCGGGGCGGCGCACACGGGCTGCCGGGCGATGTGCGCGACATCCGGTGGCGGCTTCGCCCTCATGAGCGAAGCCCTGGGCGCGGCGGCCATGATGGAGATCCCGGTCGTCTGCATCAACGTCCAGCGGGCCGGACCCGCCACCGGAGTGCCCACCAAAACCGAACAGGGCGATCTCTGGCAAGTGTTGGGCGCCGGCCAGGGAGACTATCCCCGGATCATCGTCGCGCCGACGAACATCGTCGATTGCTTCAAGGTCGTCCCGACGCTCTTCAACCTGGTCGATAAATTCCAGTGTCCAGGCATCATCCTCTCCGATCTGCTCCTGTCCGAAGGCCGGTCCAGCATCGACCCGGCCGACCTGGACTTCAACGTGCCCATCGATCGCGGCGACGTCATCGGCCTCGACGGTGACGGGCCGCCCGTGAACGGCGGCTTCAAGCGGTACCTCCTCACCGAGAGCGGCATCTCGCCACGGGCGTTGCCGGGGACCCCCGGATACGTCCACGTCGTGGCCACCGACGAACACGACGAGGACGGCGTGCTGATCAGCGACGAATTCACGGACCCTCACGCGCGGCGAGCCATCCACGAGAAACGGATGCGCAAGATGGACGGGGTCCTTCCGCTCCTTCCGCCGCCGGACATTCATGGGGCCGCCGACGCTCGAGTCACGCTGGTGGGCTGGGGTTCGACCGAGGGCGTCATTCGCGAGGCCATGCAACAGCTGGCCGAGGCAGGCATCGTGGCCAACAACCTCCAGATCAGCTGGCTGGTCCCGCTGCATGCCGAGGCGATCCTTTCGATCCTGCTTCAATGCCGGACGGTCATCATCGTCGAGAACAACTACAGTGGGCAGTTCGCGCGTTACTTGAGATCGGAGACCGGGATCGTCGCCCATGGTCACATCCGAAAATACGACGGGGAGCCGTTCATGCCGCACCACGTCGTGGACGGTGTCACAGCCATTCTGGCGGGCGCGACCAAACTCTACGTGCCCGTGCACGAGATCCAGGTGTGAAGGAGACGGCGATGGCCACCACGGTTCCGACCGAGCGCGTCAGGGTGACGGTCAAGGATCTCAAAGGCAAGGTCGATCCCGACTGGTGCCCGGGGTGTGGCGACTTTGGCGTGCTCGCGGCCCTGAAACAAGCGATCGCCGAGCTGGGGCTCCAGCCCCACGAGGTCCTGACCATCAGCGGCATTGGCTGTTCGTCGAACCTGCCCGGCTACCTCAACACGTATGGCATGCACACCTTGCATGGCCGCGCCCTGGCTGTCGCTACCGGGGCCCAGCTGGCCAATCACGACTTGAAGATCGTCGTGACGGGCGGCGACGGCGACGGGTACGGCATTGGCGGCAATCACTTCGTCCACGCCATGCGCCGCAACGTCGACGTGACTTATATCGTCATGAACAACCAGATCTATGGACTGACGACGGGCCAGCTCTCACCCACCAGCATCAAGGGGATGAACACCAAGAGCACACCCTTCGGCAGCGTCGAGAATCCCATCAACCCGGTCCCCCTGGCCGTGGCGGCCGGGGCGACATACGTCGCCCGGGGATTCACCGGTCAGCAGAAGCAGCTGGTCGAGCTGATCAAAGGGGGCATGCAGCACCGAGGCTTCGCCCTGATCGACACCTTCAGCCCCTGCGTGACCTACAACCACGACAACTCCCATGAATTCTTCAAGCAGAGGACCCGCAAGCTGGAAGAGATGGGTCATGACCCGACCGACTTCCACGGCGCCATGGAGAAGGGCTGTCTGTGGGGCGAGGTCATTCCGATCGGCCTCTTCTGGCGGCGCGAGGATCTACCGGCGCTGGACCAGCTGGAACCGGTCCTCGGTGAAGGCGGCCCGCTGGCGCACCGTCCGCTGGGCGTCGCCTCGGACATCGCGCACGCTCTCATCAAAGAGCTGATGTAGCTCGCGGAGCAGACGGAGCAGGCGGCGGAGCGACCAGACGCACGTTCCTGTACCTCCTTGTACGTGCCGCGGCCGTGGTACCCCTCCTCGGGGTACGCGGTTGCCGCGAAGGCGATCTGGGCCTCGGGCGAGCGGAGGACGCGATGGCCTTGACAGGCGGCGCGGATCGGCCGAGGCTCGGGCGGGTCCGCTTGGCGGACCGGGACCAAAGGAGGCAGACATGAAGAGGATCCGTGCGCGATGGGTCGTTCCCGCCGGCCTGGCCGTCGCCCTGGTCGGCTGGACGCTGTCGACGGCCCTCGGGGTGACGAAGCCGGTGGAGGTGATTATCGCCTCCCTGAGCCCGGGGACCGCCTGGTACGTCTACGGCGCCGCCGTCGCCGACCTGCTGCGCCCGGCGCTGCCGGCGGGCTCGAAGGTCGAGGTCCTGCCGCAGTCGGGCGGGGTCGGCAACGCCAAACTCGTCGCCGGCAAGAAGGCCAACTTCGCCTTCAGCTTCTCGCTGACCAACCGGTGGGCCTACAACGGCCGGCACGCCTACGACCAGAAGCTCGACATGCTTCGCGGCGTGGCCGGCGGGCTGGACACCTATTACCTGGCGGCGCTCGTCCGCGCCGACTCCGGGATCAGGTCGGTCGAGGACCTGAAGGCGCAGCCGGGCAAGGTGAGCCTCGGCACCCTGGCCGTCGGTTCGGCGGGCGAGTACGGCGCCCGCAACCTCCTGGAGGTCCTGGGGGTGACGTACGACGCGATCCGCCGGGCCGGCGGCAGCGTGGCCCATACCAACTACCCGACGATCACGACGGCGATCAAGGACGGCCGGATCAACACGCTCATCGCCGTCATCACACCGGCGCACCCGTCGATCACCGAGATCGCCCTCCAGAACGACGTCCGCTTCCTGCCCCTGACACCCGACGTCGTGGCCAGGATGCAGGAGGCGTTCAACTACGAGCCGCAGGTGGTTCCCGCCGGCATGTTCCGGGGGATGGAGCGGGACGTTTCCACCGTCGGCTTTCCGACCGTCTTCATCACCCACAAAGACGTCGATGCCGGCCTCGTCTACCTGGTGACGAAGACCATCGGCGACAACAAATCGGCGCTCGTGGCGGCCCACAAGGGGCTCTCGAAGTTCGAGCCCGCCGGCGCCTGGAAGCCCGAGCTGGTCGGGCTGCCCCTGCATCCCGGCGCGGAGCGCTACTACCGCGAGAAGGGCTGGATGAAGTAGCGGCTCGATGACGGCAGCCCTCGTGCGGGCCGCGGCCTGGGCTGCCGGTCTCATCGCCGTCGGCTGGTCGCTCTTCCAGATCTACGTGGGCGCCATCGCCCTCGTCGAGCCCCTCAAGGTGCGCGTGCTGCACGTCGGGCTCGCCCTGGCCCTCGCCGCGCTCCACGTCCGCGCCGGCCACGACGCCACCCGGGCCGGGCGCCTCAACCTCTTCGCGATCGTGGCGATCGCGGTCTCGGCCGGCGCGGTGATCCATATGTTCACCGACTACGACCGCATCGTCACGCGCATCCCGTTCGTCGACGAGGTGGGCCCCCTCGACATGGTCTTCGGCCTGGCCCTGGTGGCCCTGGTGCTCGAGGTCACCCGGCGCCTGCTCGGCCTGGCGCTGACCGTCGTGACCCTCGCCTTCATCGCCTACGGGTTCGCCGGTCCCTGGATCCCCGGGCTCCTCGGCCACCGCGGCATCCCGCTGGCGACCTTCGTCGAGGTCAACTTCCTGACCCCGGAGGGGCTCTTCGGAGTTCCGACGGGGGTCTCGGCGGACATCGTCTTCTACTTCGTCCTCTTCTCGGCCGTCCTGGAGGCCTCCGGCGGCGGCCGGTTCTTCATCGACCTGGCCACCTCGCTGGGCGGCTGGCTGCGCGGGGGCCCGGCCAAGATCGCGGTGCTGGCCAGCAGCCTCTTCGGCACGATCAACGGCAGCGCCGTCGCCAACGTGGTGGGCAGCGGGGTCTTCACGATCCCGCTCATGAAGCGGGTCGGCTACTCGCCCCGCTTCGCGGGCGCGGTGGAGGCGGTGGCCTCGACCGGCGGCCAGATCATGCCGCCCGTGATGGGCGCCGCCGCCTTCGTCATGGCCGACATGATGGGGGTGCCGTACCTGGAGGTCGTGAAGGCGGCGATCATCCCGGCCCTGCTCTACTACCTCGCCGTCTTCGCCGCCGTCCACCTGGTGGCGGTCCGGGACAACCTCACGAGCGTCGGCCGGGACGAGCTGCGCGCGGTCCGGCGCGGCATGTGGCGGCGGGCTCACCTGTTGATCCCCCTGATCTACCTGGTCTGGCAGATCGTCGAGGGCTACTCGCCGACCACCGCGGCCCTCCGGGCGGGGGCGGTCGCGGTCGTGATGAGCTGGATCAGCCGGTCGACGCGGATGGGCTGGCGCGAGGTCCTTGGCGCGCTGCGGGGTGGGGCCGAGAAGAGCATCGCGGTGGCGGTGCCCTGCGCCGCCGCCGGCATCATCATCGGGGTCATCGTGCAGAGCGGGCTCGGCCTGAAGTTCACCTCGCTGCTCCTGACGCTGTCGGGGGGCATGCTCCTGCCCACGCTGCTGCTCTGCATGGTCGTGTGCATCGTCCTCGGCATGGGGATGCCCACGACCTCCGCCTACATCCTCACCGCCGTGCTCATGGCGCCCGCCCTCGTGAACCTGGACATCCCCCCCATGGCCGCGCACCTGTTCATCTTCTACTTCGCGTGCCTGTCGATGGTCACCCCGCCGGTGGCGCTGGCCGCCTACGCCGCCGCGGGTCTGTCGGGGGCGACGGTGTGGGAGACGGGTCGGGTGGCGTTCGGCATGAGCCTGCCGGCCTTCATCGTGGCCTACGGCTTCGTCTACAACCAGGCGCTGATCATGGACGCCCCCGTCCTGCAGATCCTCGGCGTGACCTTCACGGCCGCCTGCGGCACGGTGTCGCTGGCGGCAGCGGTGGTGAGCTTCCTGGTCACGCGCGTGACGCTGGTCGAGCGCGCGCTGCTGTTCGTGGCCGCCCCGACGCTCATCGTGCCGGAGCTGTACACGGACCTGGTGGGCCTGCTCCTCTTCGCCGGCGTGATCGGGCGTCAGCTCTACCGCGTCCGGTGATCTTTCGGGCTGGCTCCGGCGTCGGGCCGCCGGCCACGGAGGCCTCGCTGGTCAGTGCGGAGCGGGAACACTTGCGCGATCAGCGTCGAACACGCCCGGGAGCGGGGCGATCTTGCTCATTTTCCTGCGCGACGCCCGGCCGGCGGACCTCCCGGTCGAGCAGCCGAGCAAGTACGAGCTGGTGATCAACGCAGCCTTGGACTCGTGGAACTGGACGTTGACGAGACTGTCGGGGCGCTTGATCGGCACGAAGAGGCCGCGCGCCCCCGGACGATCTCGCCGCCCGTCACCGGAAGTAGCGGATCGCCAGGAAGCCGGCGATGCCGAGCGCGAGGAACCCCCACGTCAGCAGGTCGAAGTAGCGCTCGATGAGGGCGCGCACCTGCCGGCCGAAGAAGAAGAACACCGTTGCCACGGCGAAGAACCGCGCCGAGCGGCCGATGGCCGAGGCGACGAGCAGAATCGGCAGGCTCACGTCGAGCACGCCGGCGGCGACGGTGAAGACCTTGTAGGGGATCGGCGTGAAGGCGGCGGTGAGGATGGCCAGGAACGCGTTGCCCCGGTAGAGCGCCTGCACGTGGTCGAACGTCGACTGCGCGAAGACGTACGGGATGAAGACGTCCTTCAGCAGGTGCCAGGCGGAGGCCCCGAGCACCCAGCCGAAGGCGCCCCCCGCCACCGAGCCCACCGCGCACACCAGCGCGAAGCGGAACGACGCGCGGGGAGCGCCGACGCACAGCGCGATCAGCAGCACGTCGGGCGGCACCGGGAAGAACGACGACTCCGCGAACGCGATCACGAAGAGCGCCCAGGTGCCGCCGGGCCGGTCCGCCCACCCCACGGTCCAGTCGTAGAGGCGCCGGATGAGGTGACGGCGGGGGGACGAGGCGGTGGCTGAATCGGCGGGCACGTGTCATCTTACCCCGATTACCCCGACGGGTTGTCGCGCCGGCGACATCGTGTCGCCGGCGCCCATGTCAGCGGCGCAGGGTCAGCCGGGCGCCGTCCGTGCTCTCCTCGAAGTCGATGGTGCTGCCGGCCAGGGCCCCGGCGACTTCCGGATCGATGAGGAGGACTGGCCGCCCCTCGTGCTCGACCACCTCGTCGTCGTCGCGCCCCGTGTCCGGAAACACCCCGAGCTGCCCCTGCTCGACTTGCGCAAGTCGCAGCGCCACTTCGGGTTTGTCGGCCATCTGCGTTTGTACCGCCTTCAACGCTTCCCGCGCCCGTTCCGTGACCTGGATCATGGGACACCTCCCCGGTGCGGTCTTCGTGAGCGCCGACGCAAGGACTGCGCCAGGAAGGCGCGCATCGTGGGGTGACCGCGCGGCGTCGGGCTGGTACGGCTCTTGCCCGTGCGGCGGCCACATGCGACGCGCCCTCGTCGTCCTGGCGACCATCCTGCTCGGTCACGCGGGCGCCCAGCCGGGGACTGCGGCCGGGGCGGCCAGCGAGTCGATCGACGCGCTGCGAACCGAGCTGGAGGCGCTGCGCGAGATCGTCGCCGAGCTCGAAGCGCAGGTGGCGCGGACGCGTCCGTCGCTGCACAGCTTCCGGCTGCCGGAGGCGATGGCGTTCGCGGGCCAGCCGGTGCCGCTCGACCGGTGGGATGTCGCCGAGCGGCTCGAGCGCGAGTTCTACCTCGCTCTCGCCGGGCCCGCGCAGGTCGTGCTCTGGCTCAAGCGGAGCGGACGCTACTTCCCGTACATCGAGGAGCGCCTGCGGGCGGCCGGCCTGCCCGACGACCTCAAGTACGTCGCCGTGGTCGAGAGCGCCCTCCAGCCCCGCGCCCTGTCGTGGGCCCGCGCCTCCGGCATATGGCAGTTCATCGACGGCACCGCGCGCCGCTACGGCATGCGCGTGACCGGCGCCTGGGACGAGCGGCGCGATCCGGAGCGCTCGACGGCCGCCGCCATCGCCTACCTCCGCGACCTCCACGCGCGCTTCCGCGACTGGCCGCTCGCTCTCGCCGGCTACAACGCGGGGGAGGGGCGCGTGGAGGCGGCGCTCCGAGAGCAGGGGGTGGCCGAGTACTACCGGCTCGCGCTGCCGGCCGAGACCGAGCGCTACGTCTTCCGGGTCCTGGCCGCGAAGCTGATCCTCGAGGCGCCCGGCCGGTACGGCTTCGAGGTGGCGCCGCAGGAGCGGTACGCGCCGCACGCGACGGCGACCGTCACCGTCACGGTGACCGGCCACCTGCTCGTCCGGGAGCTGGCGTCGGCCGCCGGCTCCTTCTACCGCGAGATCCGGACGCTGAACCCCGCGATCGCCGGCGACCGGCTGCCGGCGGGCCGGTACGCGGTCCGCATTCCGGAGGGTGGCCGCGCCCGGTTCGCGACGGCGCTGCCCGGGCTGGAGCGCGTCATGGCGGCGCGGGCCGTGCGCCGGGTCACGTACCGCGTGCAGCGGGGCGACACGCTCGGAGGCATCGCGCGGCGGTTCGGCGTCTCCGTCGACGCGCTCCGGCGGGGGAACGCGGCCGCCCGGCGCGCACACCTCCGTCCGGGCGACGTCCTCGTCATCGAGCGGGCGCGCGCGGAGGAGTAGCCTCGGGCGATTGGCGCCCGGTCCCCCCCAACGTACCGGCATCGCAAATGCGCCGGCACGTCGCCCTCGTGGAGAAACCGATCGGTCGCCCTCCGGTCGTCGACGAATGCGGAGAACGCCACGCCCACGACGCTCGAGCGCACGGTCCACGCCGATCCCGCGCCGATCCCCCGGAGCTACGGGAGCGCCCTCTCCTCGGCGCGGAGGCGACGGCGGATGATCCGCTCCACGACGTCCCAGAACGCCACGGCGTCCGGCCGCGAGCCCACCGCCATCACGATCTCGTCGGCGGGAACGGCGAGCAGCCGCTGCATGAGCTCGGCATCGGTCGTCAGCATGCGCGCGATCTCGCTCCCCGGCCGTGGTCGCCGCCGCACGCCGGGCTCCTCGATCGACGGCCTGATCACCCGGAGCGGAGGACGCTGACCCCGATCGGCTGGACGCTCTGCCTCTCCTGACATGCACGCGCCTCCTCGGATTGCGGTCAGAAGATCATCGAGCGACGGCGAAGCGCAAGATCGGGGTTTCCCTGACCCAGGGTTTCCCTGATCGTGTCGGGGTTTCCCGTACCTGGTCGCACGGGCGGCGGGGCGGGGTAGGATGCCACCGTGAGCGACACGCGTGCAACCGGAGCCTTCCGCCGGGCCGGCGCCTGGCGCCGGCGCCGCCGGGCCCTGGCCCTGGCCCTCCTCGGCGCCGTCCTGCTGGGGGCCGGCGCGTACGGCGTCACGCTGTGGCGCTACTGGGACCGCCACGTCTCCACCGACGACGCGTTCGTCGAGGCCCACGTCTCGCCGGTGAGCGCGCGGGTGCGCGGCACCGTCCTCCAGGTGCTGGTGCGCGACAACCAGGAGGTGCCGGCCGGGGCGCCGCTGCTGCGCCTGGACCCGCGCGACCTGGAGGTGAAGGTCCAGCAGGCCCGGGCCGCGCTGGCGACGGCGGAGGGTCGCCTGCGGATGGCCGCCGCCGGCGTGCCCATGACGGAGGCGTCCACCCGCAGCCAGGTGACCCTCGCCGAGGCGACGACGGCCCGGATGGCCCTCGGGATCGACAGCGCCCGGCGCGTGCTCGAGGAGCGGCGCAGCCGGCTGCTGGCGCGCCGGGCGGCCGTGCAGGTGGCGCAGGCCGAGGTGGTCGCGCGCCAGGCGGACCACGAGCGGGCGGGCCTCGACCGGGGGCGGACGCGGGAGCTGCTCGAGCGCAAGCTGATCGCGCGCCAGGAGTTCGACTACGCGGACATCGCGTTCAAGACGGCCGCCGCCGCCCTCGAGGCGGCGCGGCAGCGCCTGGACGGGGCGCGCGCCGAGGTGGCGCAGGCCGAGGCCGAGGTGGCCAGCCAGGAGGTGGCGCTGGCCCAGGCGGGCCGGCAGCGCGAGGAGGCCGAGGCGGCGCTCGGCGACGCCCGCAGCCGCCGGGGGGAAGTGACGATCCGCAGCGCGGAGGCGGCCAGCGCCGAGGCGCAGCTGGCCGAGGCCCGCGCCACGCTCCGCGAGGCCGAGCTGAATCTGGAGTACACGACGGTCACCGCTCCGGTCGCCGGCCGCGTGACGCGGCGGACGGTGGAGGTGGGCCAGACCGTGCAGCCGGGCCAGCCCCTGCTCGCCGTCGTCGACGTCGGCAACGTCTGGGTCGTCGCGAACTACAAGGAGACCCAGCTCACCCGCGTGCGCCCGGGCCAGCGCGCGACGATCTCGGTCGACACGCACCCGGGGCTCGTGCTCCGGGCCCGGGTCGACTCGATCCAGAGCGGGACCGGCTCCCGCTTCTCCCTGCTGCCGCCCGAGAACGCCTCCGGCAACTTCGTCAAGGTCGTCCAGCGCATCCCGGTCAAGCTCGTGCTCGAGCCGGGGCAGAACGGGCACGCGCTGCTCGTGCCCGGCATGTCGGTCGTCCCCGTCATCGAGCTGCGGTGAGTCCGCGCGTCCACCGCGCCATCGTCGCCGTCTCGACGATGATGGCCACGTTCCTGGTGATCCTCGACGTCACCATCGCCAACGTCGCGCTCGATCACATGCGCGGCACGCTGTCGGCCGGGGTGGACGAGATCACGTGGGTGCTGACCTCGTTCCTGGTCGCCAACGCCATCAGCCTGCCCATCACCGGCTGGCTCACCGACCTGCTCGGCCGCAAGCGGCTGTTCATCGTGGCCACGGTGGCGTTCACGCTGACCTCGGCGGCGGCGGGGGCGGCGCCCAGCCTGGCCGTCATGGTGATCGCCCGGTTCCTGCAGGGGCTGGCCGGCGGGCCGCTGGTGCCGCTGTCGCAGGCGACGATGATGGAGACGTTCCCGGCGAGCCAGCGCGGCATGGCGATGGCCATCTGGGGGATCGGCATCATGTTCGCGCCGATCATGGGGCCGACGCTGGGGGGCTGGATCACCGACAACTGGAGCTGGCGCTGGGTGTTCTACATCAACGTGCCGGTCGGCGCCGCCGCCGTGGTCATGGCCTGGCTGTTCCTGCCCGAGTCCACCACCGAGCGGCCGGCGGTGCGGCGCGTGGACGTGCCCGGCCTGGTCCTGCTCGTGGCCGGCGTCAGCGCGCTGCAGTTCGTGCTCGACCGCGGCCAGCGCGAGGACTGGTTCGCCTCGCCGCTGATCGTCTCGCTCAGCGCGGTGGCGGTGGTCGCGCTCGTCGCCCTCGTCGTGCGCGAGCTGCGCGCCGAGGAGCCGGTGGTCGACCTCCGGGTGCTGCGCCATCCGACCTTCGCGGTGGCGACGGCGGCCATGTTCGTCATCAGCATCGCGTTCTACGGGATCATGGTGCTCACCCCGCTGTTCACCCAGATCCTGATGGGCTACACCGCGATGCTGGCCGGGCTGGTGCTGGCCCCGGGCGGCCTGTCCACGCTGGTCACGATGCCGGTCGCCGGCGCCCTCCTCACCCGCCTCGACCCGCGCTGGATCATCGTGACCGGCTGCGCGGTGAACGCCTACGCCATGTACCTGATGGCGACGCTGACGCTGGAGGCGAGCTACTGGCAGATCATGCTGCCGCGCTTCATCCAGGGGTTCGGCATCGGCCTCACGTTCGTGCCGCTGTCGACGGTGGCGCTCGGCGCCGTCCCCATGCGCGAGCTGGGCCACGCCTCCGGCCTGTTCAACTTCATCCGGACCGCCGGCGGCAGCCTGGGCATCGCCGCGGTGGCCACGCTGCTGGAGCGCGGCGCCCAGGTCCACCAGGCGCGCCTGGCCGCGCACGTGAGCCTGTACGACCCCGACGTGTGGGACCGCTACCACCGGCTGGCCGAGACGTTCGTCGCGCGCGGCGCCGACCCGGTCACCGCCGAGCAGCAGGCGTGGGCGCAGCTGTACCAGGTCGTCCAGCGCGAGGCGCTGGCGCTGTCGTTCCTCGACAACTTCTGGCGCCTCGTCTGGATCTTCGCGGCCGTCATCCCGTTCGTCCTCTTCCTGGGCCGCCGGCCCCGGCTGGCCGAGACGCCGGCCGACGTCGAGCGCAAGGCCGTGATCGTCGAGGGCTGACGTGAGGGAGTGCCGGCCGGCGTGATCGCCTCCCTGGCGGCGCCGCGCGGCGCCTGGCGGGTCCTCGTCGCCACGTTCGTCACCCTGGGGCTGGCCTACGGCTTCTGGTACGCCTACTCGGTCTTCCTGGTGGCGTTCCTGCGCGAGTTCGGCTGGAGCCGCTCGGTCGTGGCCGGGGCGTTCTCGCTGCTCGTCGTCGTGCACGGCCTCACCGGCCCGCTGCTGGGCTGGCTCGTCGAGCGCTTCGGGCCGCGGCCGGTGATCGCCGCCGGCGGCCTGGTGCTCGCCGGCGGGCTGCTGGCCGGGGCGCACATCGCCGCGGTGTGGCATCTCTACGTCGCCTTCGGCGTGCCCGCCGCCCTCGGCGTGAGCGCGGCCGGCTGGGTGCCGTCGGTCGTCCTGATCCGCAACTGGTATCCCGCGCA
>Ga0299906_10002417_pt1 | contig 15518 bp, 12 predicted proteins | sample RVTome_14_FD_200259 | JGI IMG/M metagenome (GOLD analysis project Ga0299906, IMG submission 200259) | Soil microbial communities from uranium-contaminated site in the Upper Colorado River Basin, Wyoming, United States - RVT145D125 (version 2) ... | reverse complement strand
CTCACCGAGGAGGGCTCGGACGAGCTGATTCCGATGGTCGTCAAGCATCGCAAGCCGGGGCGCGAGGGCGAGGGGATCACCATCTCCGAGCAGATCGCCCGCAGAGTGCTCCGCGAGAGGGTCGCGATCCTCGCGACCGATGCGCGGATCGACGAGCGCTTCCAGAGCGGCGACTCGATCGCCATTCACGGCATCCGCAGCGCGATGTGCGCTCCGCTCTGGATCGACGATCAGGTGATCGGGATCGTCTTCGTGGACTCGCAGCTCGTGCGGAGCTGCTTCACCGAAGACGACCTCGACCTGCTGACCGCCCTCGCCAACTACGCCGCGGTGGCCGTCGAGCGCGCACGCCTCAATCAGCGCTTCCTGGCCGAGGAGAAGAAGCGGGACCGGCTGGGGCGCTTCCTGTCACCGCAGGTGGCGAGCCGCATCCTCGCCACGAGCGACGCCCAGGACGACGCCCTCGGTCTGCCGGAGATGCGCGAGGTCACGATCCTGTTCTCGGACATCTGTGGCTTCACGAGCATGTCCGAGAGGATGAGCCCCTCGGAGGTCGCGGTATTCCTCGACCAGTACCTCGGCTCCATGACCGAGGCGGTCTTCGAGCACGAGGGCACTCTGGACAAGTACATCGGTGACGCGATCATGGCCGTGTTCGGGGCTCCCCTGGACATGCCGGACCACGCCGAGCGCGCCATCCGGGCGGCTCTCGCGATGCGGTCGCGGCTCGAGGACTTCAACGCGGAACGCACGGACGAGCCCATGCTGCGGATCCGCATCGGCCTCAACAGCGGGACGGTGCTGGCCTGCGAGATCGGCGGCCGGAACAAGCGGGAGTACACCGTGCTCGGCGACGCGGTCAACATCGCCAGCCGACTGGAAAGCTCCGTGGCGAAGCCCATGATGATCGTGGTCGGGGAGAGCACCCATCGAGCGACCTCGGGCCGCTTCGAGATGCGCCCGCTGGGCAGAACCACCCTCAAAGGCAGGGAGCAGCAGGTCGAGGCGTGGGAGGTGATCGGCGAGATGCCCCGCCTTCTACCCCGAGCGGAAACGACGTCGACCGAGGGCGCGCAGCTTCCCTGACCTGACCGGACGCCGTTCCTCCCGGTTGCGATCGCCGTCGCCGAAACAGCCGAGCCGCGTCTCGGCGTACCCGGCGCGGGCCCGGGGCTCGGCCGGGCGGAGTAAAAGGCTGCTGCCACCATTGACAACCGGCTCTCCGGGGGCTACCGTTGCCGCAGTGTGCATGGAATGGCCGATCAGCATATTGATGCAGTCGAGCTGGAGCGGGGGCTCAGGGAGCGCGCGCGCCGCATCCGGCGCGCCAGCCTCCGGATGGTCCACGCGGCCCGGATGGGCCACCCCGGCGGGGATCTCTCCTCCGCCGACATCCTGGCGGTGCTGTACTTCCACGCTCTGAGAGTGGACCCCGCCCGCCCGAAGGATCCGGGGCGCGACCGCTTCGTGCTGAGCAAGGGGCACGCTTCGGCCTCGCTCTACGCGACGCTCGCCCAGGCGGGCTTCATCCCTGCCGGGCAGCTCGACAGCTTCATGAAGCCGCTGTCTCCGCTCAACGGCCACCCCAATCGCAACGAGGTCCCCGGGGTCGAGGCGAACACGGGCCCGCTGGGCCACGGCCTGCCGGTGAGCGTCGGGATGGCTCTCGCCGCGAAGATGGACCGCGCCGACTGGCGCACCTTCGTCCTGACCGGGGACGGAGAGCTGCAGGAAGGGAGCAACTGGGAGGCGATCATGTCCGCCGCCCAGTTCCGCCTCGACAACCTGACCGCGATCGTGGATCGGAACGGCCTGCAGCAGGGGAACGCGACGGAGTCCACGATGGGACTGGAGCCCCTCCCGGACCGCTGGAGGGCCTTCGGCTGGAGCGTCGCGGAAGTGGACGGTCACGACGTCTCGGAGCTGGCGCGGACCTTCGACGCGGTGCCCTTCGAGGCGGGTCGACCGAGCTGCGTGATCGCCAGGACCCACAAGGGGCGGGGGGTCTCGTTCATCGAGGATCGGGTCGGGTGGCACCACCGCGTGCCGACCGACGAGGAGCTCGCCGCCGCCCTGGAGGAGCTCGGAGGAGAGGTCGGCTGACAACCCTGTCCGACTGTCGAGACGCCTTCAGCGAGGCCCTGGTCGCCCTCGCCGAAGCCGATCCCCGCGTGGTGGCCGTGGCCAACGACTCGATCGGATCGTCCAAGCTCGCCGAGTTCGAGCGCCGCTTCCCCGAGCGCCTCGTCAACGTCGGCATCGCCGAGCAGAACCTCGTGGGTGTCAGCGCCGGCCTCGCCAGCGCGGGCAAGATCCCCTTCACCTGCGGGGCCTCCTGCTTCCTGACCGGACGCGCTCTCGAGCAGATCAAGGCCGACCTCGCCTACAGCCGGCACAACGTCAAGCTGTGCGGGATGTCCAGCGGCATGGCCTACGGCGAGCTCGGCCCGACCCACCACTCCATCGAGGACCTGGCCTGGACCCGGGCGATCGCCGACCTGACCGTGATCGTGCCCGCGGACCCCAGGGAGACCGCCCACGCCGTCCGGGCGGCGGCCGCCCTGGACGGGCCCGTGTTCCTGAGGATCAGCCGCATGCCCGTTCCAGAGGTGCACGGCGCGGAGCAGGAGTTCGAGGTCGGCCGGGCGATCCCCCTGAAGGACGGCTCGGACCTGACGATCGTCGCCGCCGGTGTCACCGTGTCGCGAGCGCTCGAGGCCGCGAAGCTCCTCGAGGAGGACGGCATCAGCGCCGCGGTGCTGAACCTCTCGACGATCCGCCCGATCGACCGCGACAGCATCGCCCGGGCCGCTGCCCGCGGTCCGATCGTGACCGTCGAGGAGCACACCGTCCAGGGGGGACTGGGAGGGGCCGTGGCCGAAGTGGTGGTGACGTCCCATCCCACGCGGATGCGGCTGCTCGGGGTGCCCGGCTGCTTCGCGCCGACCGGCTCTCCGGAGTTTCTGCTCGAGCGCTTCGGTCTGCACCCGCAGGGCATACGGGACGCTGCCCGCTCGCTGGTACGCGGCTAGCGGGATGCCCGGCAGGCACGTCCTCGCTATCGATCAGGGCACGACGAACACGAAGGCGCTGCTGTTCGACGAGCGGGGCGAGGTCGTGTCCCGGGCGGCACGCCCCGTCGCCGTCGCGTTCCCGCAGCCGGGGTGGGTGGAGCAGGATGCGGGCGCGCTGTGGACGACGGTCCAGGAAGCGATCCAGGAGTGCCTCGCGCAGGCCGGCGACCGCAGCGTCGAAGCCGTGGGCGTCTCGAACCAGCGGGAGTCGGTCCTGGTGTGGGAGCGGGAGACGGGTCGACCCGTCGGCCCCACGATCGTCTGGCAATGCCGCCGGACGGCTCCGTTCTGCGAAGAGCTTCGCCGGCGGGATCTCGGCGAGCTGCTCGAGAGCCGCACCGGCCTGACGATCGACCCGCTGTTCTCCGCGGGCAAGCTCCGCTGGCTCCTGGACGCCGCTCCCGACGGCTTCCGGCGAGCCGCAGCGGGCGAGCTTTGCGCCGGCACCGTCGATAGCTGGCTGCTCTGGAACCTCACCGGCGGAGCCGTCCACGCCTGCGACGTGACGAACGCCTCCCGCACCCAGCTCCTGGATCTCCACGAGGCGGCATGGGCCGACGACCTGCTTCGTGTCTTCGACCTGCCCCGGAAGGTGCTCCCCGAGGTGAGGCCGTCGAGCGGGGTGCTCGGAGACACCGTCTCCCAGGGGCGGCTCCCCGGGGGCATCCCCGTCGCGAGCGCCATCGGCGACTCGCACGCGGCACTCTTCGGGCACGCGGCGTTCCATCCGGGGAGCGTCAAGGCCACGTACGGCACCGGCTCGTCGCTGATGACGCCGGTCGCCACACCGGTTCGCTCGCGCAACGGGCTCTCCACCACCGTGGCGTGGGGACTCCCCGGGGGCATCTCCTACGCCCTGGAGGGCAACATCACCGTCACCGGGAGCGCGGTCGACTGGCTGGGCCGACTGCTGGGCCTGGGGAACCCGGCCGTCGAGGTGGCGGCTCTCGCCGACGGGATCGACGCCTCGGAGGGTGTCTACCTCGTGCCCGCCTTCGCCGGCCTGGGCGCACCCCACTGGGACGCGGGCGCCCGTGGGCTGCTGTGCGGGCTCACCCGGGGCAGTACCGCGGCTCACCTCGCCCGGGCCACCGTCGAGTCGATCGCGTTCCAGGTGCGGGACGTCTTCGACGCGATGCGGGAGGACGCCGGGGCCGTGTCGGAGCTGCTGGCCGACGGCGGCGCGAGCCGCAACGCCACGCTGATGCAGCTCCAGGCCGACCTGCTCGGGTGCCCGGTCGTCAGGAACGACTCGGCGGACCTCTCGGCTCGGGGCGCGGCGTGGCTGGCCGGGCTGGCGGTCGGTGTCTGGCCATCCCTCGACGCGCTCGCCGGACTGCCCAGCCGGGTGACGCGCTTCGAGCCGCGCATGCCGGAGGGGGAGCGGGAGCGGCTCTACGCCGGCTGGCGGGACGCGGTGCACCGGGCAAGGAGCGGGGCGGCCGTGGCCTCGGGGAGCTGAGCGTGGCGCGACTCGACGATCTGCGCCTGATGGCGAAGGTGGCGCACCTCTACTACCGGGTCGGGCTGCGCCAGACGCAGATCACCGAGCGCCTCGGGGTCCACCAGTCAACGGTGTCGCGCCTGCTCCAGCGGGCCGAGAAGGAAGGGATCGTCCGCATCTCCCTGAGCCTCCCCTCGGGCCTGCACCCGGAGCTGGAGGACGCCCTGCAGTCGAGCTACGGCCTGCGCGAGGCGATCGTAGTGGACTCGATCGACCGGGAGGATCAGATCGTCCGCGACCTCGGGGGGGCCGCAGCACACCACCTCGAGACGACGCTCGGGCCGGGGGACGTCGTCGGCATCTCCTCCTGGAGCGCCGCCCTGCTCGCGACGGTGGAGGCGATGCACCCCAGCCCGCGGGCCGCCGGGGCTCGGGTGGTCCAGATACTGGGTGGGATCGGGAACCCCGACGCGGAGGTTCACGCCACCCAGCTCACCCGGCGCCTGGCCGGCATGCTCTCCGGCGCAGCGACGCTGCTGCCCGCTCCCGGTGCCGTGGGCTCGGCGCGGGCGAAGCGCGTCCTGCTCGAGGACCGCTACGTCCGCGAGGCCGTCGCGCTGTTCGATGCCCTCAACGTGGCGATCGTGGGTATCGGCGCCGTCGCGCCCTCGAAGCTCCTGGCGGCGAGCGGGAACGTCTTCTCCCCGAAGGAACTGAAGTCGCTGGCGGCCCGGGGCGCCGTCGGGGACATCTGCCTGCGCTTCTTCGACGCCGAGGGGGCGCCGGTGGCGACGCCCCTCAACGACCGCGTCATCGCCATCGAGCTCGAGCAGCTGCGCCGGGCCGACCGCGTGGTCGGGATCGCGGGCGGGCGGCGCAAGACCGCCGCCATCAGAGGCGCACTGCGCGGGGGGTGGGTGAACGTCCTGATCACCGATCGGGGCACCGCGGAGCGGCTGCTGCGGTCCGGAGCGCAGTCCAGGGGCAGCCGCAGGTCGGTCCAGCGGGTCGCTCGGCTCGCGCGGGGGGCCCGGGTCCCATGAAGCGTCGGGGACGGGCGGCGGCGGCAGCGCTCGGGGTGCTCGCCGCGCTGGCGGTGGCCAGGCCGTGGACGGTGCGACCGATCGCGACGGCTCCGGCGGAGAGGTTCGACGCCCGCACCTACGTGGACTCGGTCTGGCTTCGGGTGCTCGCCGAGGCGGCGGCGGCCGTGGACCTCGCTACGGCCCTCCGACGGGGCGCTGCGGCGTCGAGCCCCGAGCGGGGTCCCCGGGTGCGGACGCCCGTCTTCGTCGCGGGCTCGGGGGTCGTCTCGGGGGTCGACCTCGGATCGCGGGTCGGCCTGCTGCGCCTGCGCATCGAGGAGGTCCCGTCCGTCGAAGTCGCCCTCCAGGTCGGGCCGGTTCTGCGGGGGACGGCCCTTCGGGACGCGCTCGACTTCGTGAGCTTCACGGACTTCGCGAACCAATCCGAGTTCGCCGCCGTCGCGAACGCCCTCAACGACCGGGTGCTGCGCTCCGTGCTCGGGGCGATCGATCCGGAGTCGCTCTCGGGGAAGCGCGTGTCGTTCTCGGGGGCCGCCCTGCTCGGAGGATCCCCTGACGCGCCCCTGGAGGTCGTCCCCGTGACCCTCGAGATCGGCGAGGAGGCGGGTTGACGGGGGCGCCCGTCCTCGAGGCGATCGGGGTGACCAAGACCTTCTCCGGGACGGTCGCGCTCTCGGGTGTCGACCTCCGGCTCGAGCGGGGCCGGGTCCACGCCCTGATCGGCGAGAACGGAGCGGGGAAATCCACGCTGCTCGCCATCCTGGCCGGCATCGTGCAGCCGACACAGGGCGAGCTGCGCCTCGACGGACGACCGGTGCGCCTCGGGTCGTCCGGAGAGGCGAGTCGGCGCGGCATCGGCATCATCCACCAGGAGCTGCAGCTCTTCCCCGACATGACCGTGGCCGACAACCTGTTCGTCGGCCGGGAGAGGCGCACGCGCTGGGGGACGGTCGACCGCGCCGCGCAGGAGGCGGCCGCGGCGCTCGCCCTCGGCAAGCTCGGCCAGACGCTCTCGCCTCGGGCGCTCGTGGGCGGCCTGCCCCTGGGGCAGCAGCAGATCGTGGAGATCGCGCGTGCGCTCGTGCACGACGCGCGGGTCCTGTTGATGGACGAGCCCACCTCGGCCTTGAGCGGCTCCGAGGTCCCGACGCTGTTCGGGGTGATCCGGGACCTGGCCTCGCACGGCGTGTCGATCGCCTACATCTCGCACCGCCTGGAGGAGCTGCTGGAGATCGCCGACCGGGTCACCGTACTTCGGGACGGTCGTCTGGTCGGAGAGGCCGAGGCCGACGAGGTGGACGTGGCGTGGATCGTGCGGCGCATGACCGGTCGCGACTCGGCGCGGCAACCGGAAGCGGGAGCGTCGTCCCCGGGAGCCCCGCTGCTCGAAGCGAGGGCCCTCAGCCTGCCGGCCCGTACCGGGCGGACGCCGCTCGACGACGTGTCCTTCACGCTCCGCTCGGGTGAGATCGTGGGGCTGTACGGCCTCATGGGCGCCGGGCGCACCGAGCTCCTGGAGTCGCTGCTCGGCGTCCACCCGGACGTCGCCGGCGACGTGCTCCTGGAGGAGCGTTCGCTGCGGGGCCGCGGCGTGAGCGAGCGCGTGGCGGCCGGGCTCGCGATGGTCCCCGAGGACCGGAAGGCCGCCGGCCTGGTCCCCACCCTGACGGTCCGCGAGAACCTCACGCTGTCGAGCCTGCGGCGGATCGCCCGGGGCGGCTACCTCGCCCCGGAGAAGGAGACTCGCGCCGCGCAGCCGTGGATCGAGGCTCTCCGCGTCCGGGCTCCGTCCCTGGAGGCGCCGGTGGGAACGCTCAGCGGCGGCAACCAGCAGAAGCTGGTCCTCGCCCGGGCCGCCATGAGTCGCCCCCGCGTGTTGCTGATGGACGAGCCGACCCGCGGGGTGGACGTCGCTGCGAAGCTGGAGATCGTCGAGTCGATGCGACGGCTGGCCGGGGAGGGGGCGGGCGTCCTGTTCGCCTCATCCGACCTCGCAGAGGTCCAGGCGGCGGCGACCCGGGTGCTGGCGATGGCCCGCGGGAGGATCACCGCGGACCTCGACGCCTCGCAGGCCAGCGCGGAGGCTCTGGCGTCGGCCGCCTCGCGTCCCTCGGAGGGTCCCGGTGCCTGAGCCGCGGCTGTCGTCCCTGGTCGCCGCGCTGATCCGGCTGCGGGCCCTCGTCGCCCTGGTCTCGCTGACGCTGGCCTTCTCGCTCCTCTCCCCGGAGTTCCTCACCGCAGGCAACCTGGCGATCCTGGTCAAGCACGTCGCGATCAACGCGATCCTGGCCATCGGCATGACCTTCGTCATCCTCAGCGGCGGGATCGACCTGTCGGTGGGGTCGATCGTCGGGTTGTGCGGGATGGTCGCCGGGGCGCTCCTGAGCGGGCTCGCGTTCGAGCCCATGGGGGTGGTCGTCTACCCCCACACGTGGCTGGTCGTGGCGGTCGCGCTGCTGGCGGGCCTGGCGCTGGGCTCGATCAACGGGTACCTCGTCGCGCGGCTGGGGGTCGCGCCGTTCATCGCCACCCTCGGCCTGCTCTACGCGGCGCGGGGGGCCGCCCTGCTCGTGTCCGACGGCGCCACGTTCCCGAACCTCGGTGGGAGCCCGGAGCTCGGGAACACCGGGTTCCCCTTCATCGGCGCCGGGGTCGTCCTCGGGCTGCCCGTTCCGGTCTGGCTGATGGTCGGCCTGGCCGCGGCGGCCACATTCGTCGCGACCCGTACCCCGTTCGGCCGCCACGTCTACGCCGTGGGCGGCAACGAGCGGGCGGCGCTCCTGGCGGGCGTGCCCGTGGCCCGGGTGCGGATGGGCGTCTACATGATATCGGGGCTGTGCGCAGCGCTGGTCGGCCTGATCATCGCCGCGCAGCTCGGAGCCGCGCACCCGGCCACGGGGGAGACCTTCGAGCTGAACGCCATCGCCGCCGTGGTGCTCGGGGGCACGTCCCTGATGGGCGGGCGCGGCACGATCACCGGCACCTTGATCGGCGCGTTCGTCATCGGCATCCTGGCCGACGGGCTCGTGCTGCTGGGTGTCTCCGCGTTCTGGCAGATGGTGATCAAGGGCATCGTGATCGTTCTGGCCGTGATCCTGGACCAGTTCCAGAAAGGACGCAGCTCATGAAGACGCGCACTCGGACGCGGATCCTCGCCGGCCTCGCGCTGGCGGCCTCCTCCGTCTCGCTCTCCTGCGCACCCACCGCGGAGAGCCCGGGGGGAGCGCCGGAGGCGAAGCGGATCGCCGTGATCACACCCTCCCACGACAACCCGTTCTTCAAGGCCGAGGCGGATGCGGCGGCGGAGAGGGCGCGAGAGCTGGGCTACGAGGTGTCGATCAGCGTCCACGACGACGACGCGAACAAGCAGGACCAGCTCGTCGACGTGGCGATCGCCCGGGGCGTCTCGGCGATCATCCTTGACAACGCCGGTGCGGATGCCTCGATCGCGGCCATCGAGAAGGCGAAGCGGGCGGGGATTCCCAGCGTCCTGATCGACCGGGAGATCAACGTCACCGGCGTCGCCGCCGCCCAGATCGTCTCGAACAACTATCAGGGCGCGGTGCTGGGAGCCGAGGAGTTCGTGAGGCTGCTCGGCGAGAAGGGCCGCTACGTGGAGCTGGTCGGCCGGGAGTCCGACACGAACGCGGCCGTCCGCAGCCAGGGCTACCACGACGTGATCGACCGCTACCCGGAGCTGGAGATGGTGGCTCGCCAGAGCGCGAACTGGGACCAGCGCGAGGCCTTCGAGAAGATGGAAACCCTGATCCAGGCCCACGCCGGCATCGCCGGCGTGATCTCCGGGAACGACACCATGGCCCTCGGAGCGAAGGCGGCCCTCGACGCCGCCGGGCTCGGCGACGTGATCGTGGTGGGTTTCGACGGCAGCCCGGACGCGATCCGCTCGATCCGCGAGGGGGGCATCGAGGCGACGGTGCTGCAGCCGGCAGCGCTGATCGCGCGCCTGGCAGCAGAGCAGGCGCACGCCCTGATCACGAGCGGCTCCACCGGCCAGCCGGAGAAGCAGTCCATCGACTGCGAGCTCGTGACCGCGGAGAGCGCGGACGAGTTCGGCGTGTTCGAGCGCAAGCCGCGGGAAGCGGCCTCGGGAGAGTAGTGACAGGGATCCGGCGTCCGCGGCGGGTGGCGGGTCCTCGGGCGACTGCGGACAAGCAGCGGGAGACAGCAGATGACGAAGGAATCGAAGCTGACGTTCGGAGCGGGGCTGTGGATGTTCGGGCAGTTCGTCGACCGCTATGCGACGGACGCCTACGGCCCTCCCGTGGGGACCCTGGAGGCGATCGCCAGGGCCGGAGAGGTGGGCTCGTTGTCCGTCGTGGACATCAACTACCCGTTCGACCCCGGCGTGAGCGTGGATCAGGTGAGGTCGGCTCTCGAGGCGGCCGGTCTGCGCGCGATCGCCGTGACGCCTCACATCTACACCCGCCAGTTCCGGAAGGGGGCCTTCACGAACCCCGACCCCGAGGTGCGGAAGGCGGCGGTCGCTCGCTGCCAGGAGGCCATACCCGTCGCGAAGGCGCTGGGCGCCGACTACGTCAAGTTCTGGCCCGGGCAGGACGGCTTCGACTACCCGTTCCAGTCCGACTACCTCCAGCTCTGGGACTTCTCGGTGCAGGGGATCCGCGAGGTGGCTGCCAGCGCCCCGGAGCAGAGCTTCGCCATCGAGTACAAGTTCAAGGAGCCGCGGGTCCACATGACCTTCAGCACTGCGGCGCGAACGCTGCTCGCGATCGACGACACGGGCGTCGACAACGTCGGCATCGTCATGGATCTGGGCCACTCGCTGCTCGCCAAGGAGACCCCCGCCGAGGAGCTGCAGCTCATCGCCCGCCGTGGGCGCCTGCGCAGCGTCGAGGTCAACGACAACTGGCGCGAATGGGACGACGATCTCCCGGTGGGCTCGGTCCACCTGCTCGAGTCTCTGGAGTTTCTGCTCGCGGTGCGTTCGATCGGCTGGAAGGGTCCGATCCTGCTCGACCAGTTCCCCTTCCGGGAGGACCCCGTGGCCGCCGCCCGGCGCAGCATCGAGATGATGCGGCTCCTCGACGGCCGCCTGGACAGGCTCGACCTGGGCCGTCTCCGCGAGATCCAGGGGCGGCAGGACAGCCTGGCCGCTCAGCAGCTCGTCTACGAGCTGCTGCTGGGCTCCTGAGGTGACCGCTCCGGCGTCGCCCGCGCACCCTCGCCTCTCGTCGTCCGAGGTCGAAATTGGGGCGCGCCGACTGGATGCTGCCGTGAACCCTGACCCGTCGCGAGGAGAGACCATGAGGACCCGCGTCCAACCCGGGACCGTGCCTTCCAGCAAGCGCAGAAGGAACGGGTGGGTCAGAGGAGCGACCGTTCTCGGACTCGGCGCGGCCCTGCACGGTCCGCCGGCCCGCGCCTCGGATTCCGGAGAGACGGCCCGGCCCCACCGCATGGTCGTGCTGACCGACATCGAGGCGGACCCCGACGACACCCAGACGCTGGTGCGGCTGCTGCTCTACGCGAACGTCATCGACATCCAGGGCCTCGTCGCCACCACGTCCGTGCACCAGAAGACGATGGTGGCCCCGGAATCGATCCGCCGCGTGATCGAGGCCTACCGCGAGGTCCGGGACAACCTCGAGCAGCACGAGGCGGGCTACCCCGAAGCCGACGCGCTGCTGGGCCTCGTGAAGGAGGGCCTGCCGGTGTACGGCATGCAGGGGGTGGGCCCGGGCCGGGACTCGGAGGGCTCGGAGTGGATCGTGAGCGTCCTGGATCAGGATGACGACCGCCCGCTCTGGGTATCCGTGTGGGGCGGGCCGAACACGCTGGCTCAGGCGCTGCACCAGCTCAGGGCCACGAGGAGCGAGGCCGAGATGCGGCGCCTGGTCGCCAGGCTGCGCGTGTACACGATCTCCGACCAGGACGACAGCGCCATCTGGATGCGGCGCGAGTTCCCGGAGCTGTTCTACGTCGTCAGCCCGGGAGGGTACGGTGCCGGCACCTGGACCGCCGTCAACCACGTCGTGCCCGGGCTCGACAACACGACCATCAGCAATCGCTGGCTCGCGGAGAACATCCAGCAGGGGCACGGGCCGCTGGGCGCGCAATACCCCGATGTCGCCTACGGCATGGAGGGGGACACGCCCGCCTGGCTCGCCCTGGTTCCGAACGGCCTCAACGTGCCGGAGCGACCGGACTGGGGCGGCTGGGGCGGACGCTACGAGCTGTACCGGCCCGACCTGGAAGCGACGGACCCCGCGGGCTTCACCGGCGGCGTGCCCGTCGAGCCGGAACCTCGCCCGATCTGGACCAACGCCAGCGACGTCCACGTCCCGCCCGTCAGCGGCGACCACGGCCGCGCGCTGCGCCCGGGCGAGGAGTCGTTCGACGGCTTCCGCGTGACGCTGTGGCGCTGGCGGGACGACTTCCAGAACGACTTCGCGGCGCGCATGGACTGGACGACCCGGCCCTACGCCGAGGCCAATCACCCTCCGGTGCCGGTCCTCGGCCACCCGAAGACGATTGCGGTGGAGTCCGGCGAGCACTTCCGGCTGGACGCCCGCGACTCCACCGACCCCGACGGCGACAGCCTCTCCTTCTGGTGGTTCCACTACCCCGAAGCGGGAGGCTACGAGGGAGCGCCGCTCCGGTACGCCGCGGCCGAGAACATGGCCCGCATCACGATGATGGCTCCGCAGGTGGAGAAGCCGGAGACGACCCACGTCGTCCTCCGGGTTACGGACAGGGGAAGCCCACCGCTCTCGCGCTACGAGCGGGTGATCGTCACGATCCGACCCGGTGGTCGATCGCGGAGCCCGTAGGCCCACTCTCCCAAGCGGGCTCCGGTGAGTACCGCGTAGCGGCGGTTCTGGAGCGCCCTCGCGTGAGGCTCTACGACGTCAGGCGGGAGCCCAGGTCTCGAGCCGCGCCCGCGATGCCGCGCGGGCGAGCCGCGCATCGTAGGTGACGATCCCGGCGACCGCGTCCAGCGATCGCGCCGTGGCCAGGTGGATCGCATCCAGTGTTCGGAGCTCCGGCGGACCCAGCCGGACGGCCGTCGCGAGGACCGGCTCGTCGATGCTGACCAGCGCCACCCGCGCCAGCACGCGCGCGGCGCGCCGGCGTATCGAGGGGGGCGCTCCCGCCCTCTTCGTCGCCCGGAGCACCTCCACCCGGGCCAGCGCGCTCGAAACCCGCTGGGGCCAATCCGCCAGGAACGCCCTGAGCGCGGCCGTCTCGGGCTCGGCGACGATCAGCTTCACGAGGGCGGAGGAGTCGAGGTAGACGAGCCTCGCCTCAGAGGCGCTCGGCACGCTGCTCCTGGAGCGCCTGGCTCAACCGGCGGGACGCCTCGGGTGGCGCTCCCAGATCGAGGACGTCCCCCTCCGGCAGAGTTGCGCGTCCCGACGCGGCGAGGCGCTCCAACGGCGTCGCATTCGCGCGGAGAGGCGCCAGCACGGCGACTGGGCGTCCGCGGTCGGTCACCTCGAAGCTGTCGCCGGACTCCACCCGTCGCAGGAACGTGCTGAGGCTCTGGCGGAGAGCCCGTACACCGACGCGGCGTCCAACCATGTACACATGGTAGCACATGGCCTGGCGGCGGCCCCGGCCGCCCGCCCGGCTCAGCCCCCTCGATGTCGACGGGGGCCGCGTGGCCGGAGCTGTTCAGCTGAGCCGACGAGCTTCGCGCCCGGTTCCGGCTGCGCTTCGAGTCCGGCTGAGGCTACTGGTCGCGGAGCGCGACCATCGGGTCGATCCGCGAGGCGCGATGCGCCGGGACGAAGCCGGCCGCCAGGGCGACCGCCGCGATGCCCAGCACCGCGGCCCCAACCACGCCCACCGGCATCCCCCGGATGCCGTAGAGCAGCGAGCCGGCCAGGCGTCCCAGCGCGACCGCGGCAGCGAGACCCACGCCTCCCCCCACGAGGGCCATGCGCCCGACCTGCCCCAGGACCATCCGGCGCAGCCGCGTCGCGTCGGCACCCAGGGCCATGCGCAGGCCGATCTCCCGCGTGCGCTGCGCCACGGTGTAGGCCAGCACGCCGTAGAGCCCCACGGCGGCGAGCAGCGTCGCGACGCCCGCGAACGCCGAGGAGAGGATCGTGATCATGCGATCGAGGAAGACGTTCTCGCGGACCTGCCGGGGGAGCGTCTTGAGGCGCTCCACGGGCAGCTCGGGATCGATCCGCGCCACGAGGGGCGGTATCGCCCGCAGCAGGGCGTCGGGCTCGACGGCGCTGCGGGCGTAGAAGGTGAGGAAGCCGACCCACTCCTCCTGCCGATGGGGCACGTAGAGGAGCGGCGGCGCGACGCCCTTCACGTCGTTGTAGAGCGTGTCTTCGACGAGTCCCACGATCTCGAGGTCCAGCTCGGCATCGAGCCCGCCGCGACCCATCCGACGCCCGACGGCGTCGTTTCCCAGCCCGAACTTGCCGGCGAAGGCGCGGTTCACGATCGCCACCTTCGCCGTCTGCTTCGTATCGAAAACGGTGAAGTCCCTACCCGCCACGAGCGGGATCCTCAGGGTCCGGAAGTAACCGGGCGCGATGCGGTTGAGGCGGGTGTTCCGGTTCGTGTCGGGCCCGGCCTCGAAGCCCTCGACCATGACGCTGTTGCCCCAGCTGCTGCCGCCGAAGACGGCCACCGAGGCGGAGGCGACGCCGCTGACACCCGGCTGGGCGGCGAGATCCTCCTCGACGCGCTCGTAGAGCGCTCGGGAGCGCTCGTCGTCGTAGCCGCTCAGCACGGGAGAGAGCTCGAAGGTGACGACGTTCTCCGTCTCGATGCCCAGGTCCACGCGACTCACGTTGACCAGGCTCCTGATGAAGAGCCCCGCGGAGACCAGCAGCGCCATGGAGAGCGCGATCTGCGCCGTGACCAGGCCGTTGCGGAAGCGGGCGGCGGCCCTCGCACCGGAGGGCTGGCCGGCCTGGTCCTTGAGGGTCGTGACCAGCTCGTTGCGCGTGTTGTGCAAAGCCGGGAAGATCCCGAACAGGAGGCCCGTGGCCAGGGAGAGCAGCAGCGTGAATCCGGCCACTTCGGCGTCGAGTGCCAGCTGGAGATCCGTCGCGCCGTCGGGGGGCAGGAGCGTGCCGATCGAGGCCAGGGTCCAACCCGCGACCGCGAGCGCGGCGACGCCCCCCAGGGCCGCCAGCAGGCACGACTCGGTCAACAGCTGGCGCAGCAGCTGCCGGCGGGACGCCCCGATGGAGAGCCGCACCGCCATCTCCTGTGCGCGGGCCGCCGAGCGGGCCAGCAGCAGGTTGGCGATGTTGGCGCACGCGATCAGGACGATCACGGCGGTCACGCCGAGCAACAGGACCAGCGGCCCCTGGGCGTCCTCGTCCATGCCGCTCTGACCGCGGCGCCCGTCCCGGATCGGGATCGGCTTGGACACGAACTGGGCGAGGGTCTGCTCGCTCATGTTCACCTGGAGCGGCGCCTCCACCTCGGAGAGGATCCCCCGGTAGAGCGGCTCCAGCCCGGCCCGCGCCTCCTCGATGGAGAGGCCGGGCTTCAGGCGGGCGAAGAGGTAGGCCCAGTAGGAACGGCGGTCGTCGAAGCCCTCGAACCAGGTCGTCAGGGTGCTGCGCATCACGATCGGCACGAAGACCAGCGGCCGCACACCCAGCGTGGTCCCGCGGAACCCCGCCGGCGCGACGCCCACTACGGTCATGGGCTGTCCGTTGACCCGCACCACCTCGTCGAGGACGCCCGGGTCGGCGCCGAAGTGGGAGACCCAGAAGTCGTGGCTGAGGACCGCGATCGGATGGCCGCCGATCGGCTCGTCGACCTCCGGACCCGGCAGGCGGCCGAGGGCCGGTACCAGGCCTAGGCCTCAATCAAGCGGAGTTTGCGGAAGGAGTGGGCAAAGGATCTGAAAAGCCCGATGTTTATGGGGATTTCAAAGAGAACCATAAACACAACGGAGGGCTTTTCAGATGAAGAGAAGTGTACGGCAGC
>Ga0299906_10002415_pt1 | contig 15526 bp, 18 predicted proteins | sample RVTome_14_FD_200259 | JGI IMG/M metagenome (GOLD analysis project Ga0299906, IMG submission 200259) | Soil microbial communities from uranium-contaminated site in the Upper Colorado River Basin, Wyoming, United States - RVT145D125 (version 2) ... | reverse complement strand
GGTCTGCCTGGCCGGTGTCATGACTCTACGTGGTGCCGGGCGCAAGGTCGCCCCCGCCACCGGCGCGGCGGAGTAACCCTCGTCGTCGTTTTCGCACTCCCCACACCTGGGCGGATTCGGCAGGCGGTCTTGCTCAAGCACCGCTCCGCACCACGCCGCCATTCCGGGGTATGATCGCTGGCCATGCCTGCCCTGCGCCACATCGAGCTGGTGATCTGCGACTGCGACGGCACCCTCACCGACAGTCTGGGCGCGATCTCCGATACCTTTCGCCAGGTGCTGGCGGAGCGCGGCCTGCCGCCGATCGAACGGCAGGTGGTGGAGCGTTACGTGGGCCTCCCCCTCGCGGCCCTGTTCCACGACCTGCTGCCCGACCTGTCGCCGGAGGACAAGCACGCCCTGCAGCGCGACTACCAGCGGCTCTACCCGGGGGTCGCCGCCGGCCGCACCCCGCTGTTCGCCGGGGTGCGCGCCGCGCTGGTGACCCTCCACGACCGCGGCCTGCGCCTCGCGCTGGCCACCGGCAAGAGCCTCGCCGGGGTGCGCCGCTTCCTCGCCGAGGAGGCCCTGGAAGGGACCTTCGAGGCGGTGCGTTGCGCCGACACCGCTGCGCGCCCCAAGCCGTACCGCGACATGGTCGAGGAGATCTTGCGGTCGACCGGCGTCGCTCCGCATGCCGCGGTGATGGTGGGGGACACGCCGTTCGACATCCAGATGGGCCGCGCGGCCGGCGTGGTGACCTGTGGGGTCGCCACCGGCGGTTTCACCGCCGCGGAGTTGGCGGCCCACGGCCCGACGCTCCTTTTACCCCGCTTCACGGACCTCGTGACAGAGCTCCCGATGCGCGCCGGCACGGCGGGTGACCGGGCGGTGTAGGGCATCTCCATGAGGCCGGGAGCCACGCGCGCCGCGTGATCCGCGGTACAGGCCGGACGGTAAGGGGGCCATGCTCTCGGACCTCGCTTCCCCCGGCGCCCGGGCGGCGGAGTTGCTCAACACCTCCCTCGCCATCGCTCGGGAACAGACGGACGGCTGAGCCACCGGCTCACAGACGGGGATCTGGCCGGCGGCGCGCTTGAATAGGATCGGGGCCTTTGCTTGAATTCGCCCGCCTTTGGGCAACCGCAGCGGCCTACCATGACCATCCCCTCGTTTCACTTCGACATCGAAGAGGTAGACGGCGCGTTTCGCGCGGTGTGTACGGAGTTCGACGGCGTGGAGGCCTCCGCCCCATCTCGGGAAGCGGCCATCGACACCCTGGTACGGATGCTGGCCGAGCGGGCGACGCAGCGCACCGCTGCCGGCGAGCCGCTACCGCCGTCGCTCTACTCTCACCACCGGCCCTTGTAGCCTGGAGCGTGTCATGACGACCATCACCTGCGCCCGCTGCCACCGCCAGTCCCCGCCCATGGAGTCGTGCGACTTTGGCGGCGCCCTGGGGGAAAAGATCCTCGCCAACACCTGCCCGGCGTGCTGGCAGGAGTGGGAGGCGCAGCGGGTGATCGTGATCAACGAGTACCGGCTGAACCTCGGCAACCCGCAGCACTATGACACCCTGATGCGGAACATGAAGCAGTTCCTCATGCTGCCGGAGTAGTGAATCCTCCCCGAAGGGGAGTCTGATAGGACCCCCTCCCTCCGGGAGGGGGACAGGGGTGGGCGTTGGGGATGAGCACGCTGCCCAACCGCGCCGCCCCCAACCTGCCTCGGAGGAGGTAACGCTTCGGGGACACCCCGAGCCACGCAGGATTGTTCGGAGGATCCGATGGTCAGAGCCGTGGACCAGCACGGCGCTCACCCGGAAGCCCCCACCCCAGCCCTCCCCCGGAGGGGGAGGGAGCTCAGCGCGATCGGCTACTCCCCCACCCGTGGCCGGTTGTCCAGCTCGTCCGTGTCGTCGGGACGCGGCGGGGCGTGGGTCGCGAGGATTCGGCCGAGCTCGTCGATGGCCCGAACGACCCCGGCCACGTAGTCACCAGCTCGGAGAGCAACCGTGAGCCGTTCGACCAACCCGTCCCAGGTGCCGCCCGGCACTCGGCCGTCGATGCCGGTGTCGGCTAGGAGCTCCACCCGATGTTCCAGCAAGGACAAGAAGAGGAGCACACCGGTGGCCTCCCGGGTCTGGTAGAGGCGGTGGTCGTAGAAGGCCTGGATCGCCCGCTGCCGCACCTCCTCACGGCACACCGCGGCGGAGATGAAGGGGCGCTTCAGGACCGGCCAGCGGCGCACGGCGGTCAGACAGAGGAGGATGGAGAGGGCCGCGATCGGCAGAAACCGCCATACCGTATCTGGCCCCGTCGCCAGGGTGACGGCGAGGGCGAGCGGGATGCCGGAGGTCAGGGCGGCCAAGAGCTCGGCGCGCGGGTAGAGATCGGAGGCGGGCACCACCGCCACCACGATCTCCCCGGCAGTCGCCGCCTCGGCCGCGGTCACGGCGCCGGCGATCGCCTCCTGGGCCGCGGGGGCCAGTAACGCGTCGATTCCGGCCATCGTCACCAGCGCCCCGAGGCACCGCCACCGCCGAAGCCACCACCGCCGCCGAATCCCCCACCGAACCCACCGCCGCCGAAGCCGCCCCGATGACTGCCGAAGCCTCGTCTCCCGAGGTAGTAACCGCCCAGGCCGCCGAGTCCGAGCGGCACGCCGTAGCCGAGGCGACGGCGCCCACCGATCATGCGGCCGACAATGAAGAGCAAGAGGAGTAGCCCGAAGAGGCCGTCGATCGGCCGGGCCACCCGCCGCTTGCGCGTCGCCGGCGGCGCCTGGTACTCGCCACGCACCGCCTGGATGACCGCCTCGACCCCGGCAGCGATGCCCCCCTCCCAGTCTCGCTCCCGGAAGCGGGGGATCATCACCTGGTCGACGATCCGCCCGGCCACCAGGTCGGTGAGCCCCCCTTCGAGGCCGTAGCCGACCTCGATCCGCACCTGGCGATCGTCGCGCACCACGAGGATCAGGACCCCGTTGTCCTTGCCCTTCTGGCCGAGGTGCCAGACGTCGTGGGCGACGTGGAGGGCGTACTCCTCCAGGCTCTCGCCCTCCAGGGTGGGGATGGTCAGCACCGCCACCTGGGTGGAGTCGCTGGACTCCAACTCGGCCAGGGTCTGTTCGATGGCCGCCGTGGCGCGCGGCGAGAGGAGCCCCGCCCGGTCGACCACCCGCCCGGTGAGGGGCGGCACCTCGAGAGCGGCGGCCGGGACGGATGGTGCTAACAACTGTTGTAGGGCGGCGATCACGAAGGTCAGTAGCAGCCCCCGTCCGGGATGGGGGATGCGGGGTGCGGGATGGGGGATGGAAAGCCGCCCGAGGGCGACCCGCGAGCCGATGGCTTCTGACATCCTTTCCCCCACCCCCCGACCCTCTTCCCCCAACCCGCACATCAAAAGACCACCTTCGGCGCCACCGCCGCGCCGGCCTCGGCCTGGAACCCCTCCTTGCGCTCGAGATGAAGGAGCACGGCGTTGGTGAGGTTGTAGGGGAAGCGGCGGATCGAGGTATTGAACGTGGCGACCGCGTCGTTGTACCGCTGGCGGGCGACGCTGATGCGGTTCTCCGTGCCCTCGAGCTGGTGCTGCAGGTCGCGGAAGTTCTGATCGGCCTTGAGCTCCGGGTAGCGTTCCGCTATCGCCAGGAGCCGCGCCAGGGCGCTGCCCATGCCGCTCTGCGCGCTCTGGAAGGCGGCGACCGCGGCGGGATCGGTCAGGTCCTTGGCGGTGATCTGCACCTGTCCGACCTTGGCCCGCGCCTCGGCAATCACCGCGAAGGTCTCGCGCTCGTGGGCGGCGTACGCCTTCACCGTCTCCACGAGGTTGGGGATGAGGTCGGCGCGGCGCTGGTAGGTCGCCTCCACGTCGCTCCACGCGCGGTTCACCGCCTCGTCGTTGGCAATCATGGTGTTGTACCCACAGCCGGACGAGACGGCGGCGAGCAGGAGGACCGCAGGGAGAGATCGTCTCACGAGAAGTCGCGTACGTTGCATAATGGCTCCTTGGCTCCTTCCTTGCGGGTCGCGAAACTGCCACCATGGAGCTGCGGTGGCGGCGATGGCCGCCATGCTGCCAGAATCTTCCCCGCGCATTCTACGACCCTAGCCTGGAGACCCTCTGTGAACTTGCGCTTTCTCGTCCCCGTGATCGCCTCAACCTTCTTGGCGGCAGGCTGCGATGTTGGCGTCCCCACCAAGGAGGAGGTCGCCAAGCTGGAGAAGACCCCCGAATCCGCTGCCCCAGAGACGCCGCCGCCCGCCCAGATCGACACGCTGCCACCCGGCCATTCGTCGACCGAAGGCATGGCGGCTCCCATGGGGGGTGGCGAAGGCATGCCCCCCCAGATGGGCACCCCCCAGGGGCACCCGCCGGTAGGAGTGGGTAGCACCGCGAGCAGCGTTGAGCCCGGTTCCATCCCGGTGGCAGAAGGCGGCGTCACCATCGCGGACCTGTACGAACGGCGCGCGGAGCTCGTCGGCCAGACCGTCAAGGTGCGCGGCAAGATCGTCAAGGCGACCGCCGGGGTCATGGGCGCCAACTGGTACCACCTCCAGGACGGCACCGGTGCGCCGGGCACGAATGACCTGACGGTGACCAGTGACGGCCCGGCGAAGGCCGGGGACGTGGTGGTGATTGCCGGCACCCTCGCCACCGACAAGGACTTCGGCATGGGCTACACCTACGACGTCATCGTTGAGAAGGCGACCCTGACCACCGAGTAGCACCACTCGGCGCGGGTGGCCCTGGCGCCGAGCTAACCCGCATTTCTCACCACGGGTCGTCGCGAGACCGCGCAAATGGCCGTAGATCCTGGCCGGCCCACGGTAGGAGCCGATTCTATCGGCGACCCAATGGGCACAGGTCGCCGAAGGGATTCGGCTCCTACCGCGGACGAGGACCCGGCCAGGAGATGCGGCCTGCCTGCAGGCAGGGCAGTTGCGCGGGCGCAGCAGAGTCGTGGTGAGAAATGCGGGCTAATAGCCACGCTGGCGGAGCGCCTCCACGAGGCGCTGGTTGGCCTCCGGGATTGGGAGGGCCGACAACTCGTCGAGATCCACCCAACGGATCGCCTGACCGTCGACGGCGCTGGGGGTGCCGTCCGCAAGGCGACAGAGAAAGGGATGGAGGACCACCCGCCGGTCCGGATAGTCGTGACCCACCACCGGCAACGCCTCGACGACCTCGATGTCCACGGCGAGTTCTTCCCGCACCTCGCGGTGGAGTGCCGCTTCTGGGGTCTCGCCGTCGGCCACCTTGCCCCCGGGAAACTCCCATTTCCCAGCCAAGTGCTGCCCCAACCGACGGCGCTGCACCAGCCATCGCCGCCGCCGGCAGATCAGGGCGATGGCGACATCGACCGGCACCACCCAGCTAGAAGGTGAGGACGATGTCCGAATCGATGGCCATGTCGAGCATGGCCGCGGCGCCGACGATCTCGTGCACCTCGTCGATGCAGTCGTCCGGCTCCATCCCCACCAGGTCCAGTGCCTGATGACACACCATCAGCCGCACTCCACCCTCGATGGCCTGATCAAGGAATGACTTGATGCTCGCCGAACCCTCTTTGATGTGGGTGCGCTCGGCGGCACCCTTGCGAACGATCGATGCCCCTTGAATGGTGAAGACGATAGTGGCGTCCATGTCCATGGCCGCCGCCGTGGTGGCGATGAAGAAGGGTGCCGGAATGCGCTCCGGCGTCCTGAGGCCACTTGTCTGGATGATCAGTAGCTTCTTCTGCGCATCCGCCATAACCTGGATCCCCAATGCGAGTGAACCGCGCTCTCACTCGGCCCGCGCGTCGAGCCCGGGCGACCGACCGAGGACGGGAGGGTAGAGACGTCGTGGCGAAAAAGAAAGCACGGAGGTTAAGGATCCCACTCGGGTGCGATCGCAGTGTCCCCTCGTGAGCCTCACGCCCGGTGGCGTTACCCACGGCGAGACTGCGCACCTCCACACGCCCGGCCCGGGAGGACACCAGGCTTCAACCAGCCGGCCGCGGTTACGCGGCCCGTACCAACCCGACGTACTCGTCCTCCTTGGCCTCGACGAAGCCGAGGAACTCGTTGCCGGTCTGCCGGCACCATGCCGGCAAGTCTTTCAAGATCCCCGCGTCATCGGCGAAGACCTTGAGGACCTGCCCCGGCTTCAGCTCCTTGAGCTTCCGCGACGTAGCGAAGATGGGCATCGGGCACAACATGCCGTAGGTGTCGAGCTCAGCATCGACGGGAATATCGCCGGCGTCGGTCATGGGGTCACTGCCTTCTGCTCAGCCTGCGCCCCAGTGGTGTGCCTTTCGCGGTAGCTCTTGATCGCCTCATGCAACGCATCCGCCGCCAGCGTCGAGCAGTGGATCTTGTGCGGCGGGAGACCGTCGAGGGCCGCCTCGATATCGCGATTCTTCAGGTTCTCGGCCTCGTCGAGACGCATGCCCTTGACCATCTCGGTCATCATCGAGCTGTTGGCGATGGCGGCGGTACAGCCGAAGGTCTTGAACGAGGCGTTGACGATCCGGTCATCCTCGACCTTCAGGTAGATGTCCATCATGTCCCCACAAGCGGGGCTACCCACGGTCCCTACCGCGTCAGCCTCCTCTAGCTCGCCCATGTTGCGCGGGTTCATGAAGTGGTCGATCACTTTGGCGCTGTAGTCGGTGTGTTGCATTGGGTTGGCTCCTGTAGAGCTGCCGTACGGCAGAAGGTTGTGACCTAGCGAAAATAGTGGGTGCGTTGCCCATAGATCGGTGACATGGCACGTAGCTTCGCCACGACCTGCGGGAAGTCCTCCAGCAACCGATCGACGTCCTCTTCTGTGTTGTCCATGCCCAGGGTGATGAGGATTGACCCTTGTGCCAGGACCTCGTCGACGCCGATCGCATGCAGGACCGCCGATCCCTTCAAGGCCATCGAGGCACAGGCGGATCCGCTGGCCACCGCCACGCCTTGCATGTCGAGGCGCACCAGGGTGCCCTCGCCCTCGATGCCCTCAATGCTGATGTCGAGATACCCGGGAAGGCGATGTTCCGGGTGCCCGTTGACGGAGATGTTTTCCATGCGCTCGATGAGGCCGCGCTCCAGCCGGTCGCGCATCGCCCGCACCCGGGCGACCCGCTCGGCCATCTCCTCCATGGCGCGCGCGGCGGCGACCCCCAGGCCGACGATCGCCGGGACGTTCTCCATCCCGGCGCGTTTGCCGGACTCCTGGACCCCGCCGTGGATCAGCGGCGTCAGGCGGACGCCCTTGCGTGCATACAGCGCACCGGCGCCCTTCGGACCGTGGAAGCGATGCGCCGTGAGGGAGAGGAGATCGACGCCCAGCTCGTCGACATCGACCGGGATCAGGCCGACCGCATAGGTGCCATCGGCGTGGACGATGATCTTGGCATCCCGCTCCTTCACCCGCCGGGAGATCTCCGCCACCGGCTGGATGGTCCCCACCTCCTGGTTGGCGATCTGGACGCTCACCAGGATGGTGTCGTCACGCAGGGCATCGACGAGCGCCTGCGGGTCGACGCGGCCGTACTTGTCGACCCCGACGAAGGTGGTCTCGAAACCGAACTTCTCCAGGAATTTGACGGAGTGGGTCACGGCGAAGTGCTCCACCTCCGTGGTGACAATATGCTTGCCCCGCCGCTGGGCGGCGAACGCGGCGCCCTTCACGGCGAGGTTGTTGGCCTCGGCGCCGCCGCTGGTAAAGGTGATCTGGGAGGCTGGCGCGCCGATCAGGGCACCGACCTGCTCCCGTGCGTGCTGCATGGCCTTCGCCGGGGCGCTGCCGAGGACATGAAAGCTCTGCGGTGAGCCGTAATCCTCCCGCAGGTACGGAATCATCGCATCCACGACCTCGGGCAATGGTCTCGTCGTGGCGGCGTGATCCACATAGATCCGCCCCATGCAGGCGCTCTTCTCTGTAATTACTGACATTTGGATGTCCTTCCTCAGTCGTCGGGGGTGATTTGAGTCACTTCACGGTGCTCAGGGTGATCGGCGACACCCCTTCGCATTGCGCCGGCACGGCGGCCAGCTCCTCCATCGTCTTCGCCTCCAGGATCTCCCGCACGGCGGCCTGTGCTTCGAGCCATACCGCCTGGGCGACACAGGACTCGCTACAGTTGTGCTCCCCGAGGCCCTCGAGGTGGCCATTGGGATCGGTACAGTCGTTGAAGACGATCGGTCCCTCCACGCACTCGATCACCTCCAGGAGAGTGATGGCCACTGGCGGCCGGTTGAGCGAATAGCCGCCGCCATAGCCGCGGTGCGAACGGACCAGCCCAGCCTTGGCGAGGCTCTGGAAGATCTTCGCGAGAAAGCTCTCCGGCACGTACATGGCGTGGGCAATCTCGCTGACCAGCACGACCTCACCCTGCGGCTGCCGGGCCAGGTAGATCAACCCGCGCATGGCATAGTCGCCGGCCTTCGTCAGTCGCATCTTCCCCTCCTTCTTCAGGAAAAACTCACTTAGCAGATAAACCGGATAAACATCATCCTCTTTGTCGATGCGGAAAATAGCGTGCACAACTTGAGAAGACAAGCGTCGCGATGAAGCCCGCGACTAATGACCCATCAGCCGTGAAAATGACTGGAGTTTCAGGAAATTTTTCGACCATGTGCGGCCTCATTGGGCCCGATCCCCACCTGCCAGCAGGTTGACGGTTACCCCCCAATCGTGGTCTCCTCAGCCTGATTTTTTCTCTTTTTCCGCGAGCCGCCCGTCCCGAGACGCACCCCTTGGGTTAGGGCGGTTTGCCTTGTGCGAGGAGAAGGTTATGGCCCTGGTACGACCCCATGGTGGAGGTGACCTCAAGCCGCTGTTGCTGAAAGGCGCAGCGCGTCAAGAAGAGCTGGCAAAGGCCAAGGGGCTCACCCAGGTGAAGATGACCTCCCGGGAGACCGGTGACCTCATCATGATGGGCATCGGCGGCTTCACACCCCTGGATGGTTTCATGGGCAAGGCCGACTGGCAGGGGGTATGCGATCGCTACCAGATGGCCAGCGGCCTCTTCTGGCCGATCCCCATCACCCTCTCCACCACCAAAGGCAAGGCCGGCTCCATCGCCATCGGCGAAGAGGTCGCCTTGGTCGACGAGGAGAGCGGCGAGGTCATGGGCAGCATAAAGGTCATGGAGAAGTACACCATCGACAAGACCCACGAGTGCCAGTGCGTGTTCAAGACCACGGACCATGAGCATCCCGGCGTGCAGAAGGTCATGGAGCAGGGCGAGGTGAACCTCGCAGGGCCGGTGAAGGTCCTCTCGGAAGGCGATTTTCCCACCCAGTTCGAGGGAATCTACATGACCCCGGCCCAGACCCGGGCGATCTTCGAGGAAAAAGGGTGGAGCACGGTGGCCGCCTTCCAGACGCGCAACCCGATGCACCGATCGCACGAGTACCTGGCGAAGATCGCCATCGAGATCACCGACGGGATCCTCATCCACCAGCTCCTGGGTAAGCTGAAGGCCGGAGACATCCCGGCCAATGTGCGGCGCGATTGCATCAATGCCCTCACCGAGAACTACTTCGTCAAGGACACCTACCTGCAGGCCGGCTACCCCCTCGACATGCGCTACGCCGGCCCGCGTGAGGCCCTGCTCCACGCCCTGTTCCGCCAGAACTACGGCTGCTCTCATCTCCTGGTAGGCCGCGATCACGCCGGCGTTGGGGACTACTACGGCCCCTTCGACGCACACCACATCTTCGACGAGATCCCCCACGGGGCGCTGGAGACCCAGGCGATGAAGATCGACTGGACCTTTTACTGCAAGAAGTGTGACGGCATGGCCTCGATGAAGACCTGTCCCCACGGCAAGGAGGACCGCATGCTCCTGTCCGGCACCAAGATGCGAAAGATGCTCTCTGAGGGGGAGGACGTCCCGCCCCAGTTCTCGCGGCCGGAGGTGGTGGAGATCCTCAAGGCGTATTACGCCAGCCTGGAAGAGAAGGTCGAGATCAAGCTCCACAAGGCGGCGACCGGGGAATAGTCTCCGCGGCGTTCGGCACCTGCGAGGGGCGGCTCGGAGACCCGGGCCGCCCTTATTGTTTCCGGGCAAGTAGACGGTAGACGGTAGACAGGGGTAAGAAGAGACGTCTGTCGTGCAGCCCTGCCGCAAGGACCGACCGTCGCCAACCTTCCGGGGCAACGCCGAAGACCCAAGGCGCTGCGACACCATGGACCGCCTAACTAGCCCCAGGTCTACTGTCTACTACCTACTGTCTACTGAATGCTTCCATGCAAGCCCACGACGCCGTCCCCGAACGCATCCTGATCCTCGACTTCGGTTCTCAGACCACCCAGCTCATCGGCCGGCGGGTGCGCGAGGCGCGGGTCTATTGTGAGATCTGGCCGTATACCGCCGCCCTCGATCGCATCCGGGGCTTCGCGCCTCAGGGCATCATCCTCTCCGGGGGACCGTCGTCGGTGTACGACGCAGGCGCTCCAGATGCCGACGCCGGCATCCTGGAGTTGGGTATGCCGGTCCTCGGCATCTGCTACGGCATGCAGTGGCTGGTGCATCGCCTCGGCGGTACGGTGGCTGCCGCGAAGCGCCGCGAGTTCGGCCGTGCCGAGCTCTCCATCGCCGAGCCGGAGCCCCTCTTTCAGGGGCTCGCGGCCCGCGAACGGGTGTGGATGTCCCATGGGGACCGGATCGAGACGCCGCCCGACGGCTTCCACGCATGCGCCACCAGCGACAACGCCCCGTATGCCGCCATCGCTCACGATTCCCAGCCGTGGTACGGCGTCCAGTTTCACCCGGAGGTGGTCCATACCCCCAATGGTGCGGCCATGCTGGAGAACTTCGTCTACCGAGTGTGCGGCTGCACCGGCGCGTGGACCATGTCGTCGTTCATCGAGGCGGAGACCCAGGCGATTCGCGAGCGTGTCGGCCACCGGCGCGTCCTGTGCGCCCTCTCCGGCGGCGTGGACTCGTCGGTCGTTGCCCTCCTCGTCCACCGGGCCATCGGCGACCAACTCACCTGCATCTTCATCGACAACGGCATGTTGCGCGGTGGTGAGGCGGCGCAGGTGGAAGCGACCTTCCGCGACCATTTCAACATTCACCTGGTGACCGCCGACGCCGCCGAGCGCAACCTCACCAAGCTGTCCGGCATCACCGACCCGGAGCAGAAGCGCAAGATCATCGGCCACGAGTTCGTCGAGGCCTTCCGCGAGGAGGCACGCCGCTCCGGTCCCTTCGACTTCCTCGCTCAGGGCACCCTCTACCCGGACGTGATTGAGTCGGTCCCCGTGCGTGGCAACGCTTCCGCCTTGATCAAAAGCCACCACAACGTCGGCGGCCTGCCCGCGGACCTCGGCTTCGAGCTGCTGGAGCCACTCCGGGAGCTATTCAAGGACGAGGCCCGAGAGCTGGGCCGGGAGCTGGGTCTGCCGGAAGAGATCATCCAGCGCCACCCCTTCCCCGGTCCCGGTCTGGCGATCCGCGTGCTCGGCGAGGTGACCCCCGAGCGCCTCGCGATCCTGCGCACGGCCGATGCCATCGTCCAGGAAGAGATCAAGGCCGCCGGGCTCTATCACCAGATATGGCAAGCCTTCGCCGTGCTCTTGCCAGTCCGCTCCGTGGGGGTGATGGGGGACGCGCGGACGTTCGAGAACGTCTGCGCCCTACGCGCCGTCCACAGCCGCGACGGCATGACCGCCGACTGGGTCGAACTTCCCCACGAGCTGCTGGGACGGATCTCCAACCGCATCATCAACGAGGTCAATGGCATCAACCGCATGGTCTACGACATCACCTCCAAGCCCCCGGGCACCATCGAATGGGAGTGACGCCGTCGCGCCTTCGCCTCCCGACGATTATGTCACACACCACCCTGGCGGACGCGGCGATGACTGCCCGCCGCTGACTGCTGAACGCTGACCGCTACCCAGGAGGCCCGATGTATTTCCTGCGCTACCTCTACGTCCTGTGTGTCGTCGTGCTCCTGACCCTGTTCCTCACCTCCAACACCGACCTCTACGTGCTGCGCTTCGACGTGCCGTTCGTGGACGTACACCTCGCCAGCCAGCCGCTCCCCACCTTCGCGATCCTGGTGGCTGCATTCGCCGTCGCATTTCTCCTCGTGTGGTTCGGTCGCACCCTAGAGCAACTACGTCGCGAGGCCGAGGTGCGCCGCCTCCGCCGGGAGAACGCCGCGCTGAACAAGGAAGTCGTGGCGCTCAATCAACGGCTGGAGCAGGCCGCCGCCGCCCGTGAGGCCGAGGTCGAGCGCGGCATTGACGCGGCCGAGTCGAGCGCCGGCGTGGGGCACGAGCCGGCCGGCGCGATATAGCCAAGTCGCCACCGGGGTGGCAAATGAACCGACCCTCTGGCGCCAAGGTCGGCGAGCGATCAACGGCCGATTGTGACGCGACCGCAGGTTGGTGGTGCATCGGTCATTGCCCACCTGGCGGGTGATCTTCGCCCGACGGCCTGCGCCGGGGACCGCTGTTCGACGGCGGATCCCGCGAATCACGGGCAAAAAATTTTGGGGGGGGTGCAAGGTTTTTGCTCCAGATCCCGTCTATTGTCGGTAAGGAGGTGCGTGTTGGCCCTAGCCGGGGGTTCCTGGGCAAAGCAGGATGACGGGGGGGGTCGTGTTGTAGGGCACGGGCGCCAATGCATCCTGCCATGATTGTCCCGGTGATAATTCACTTCTCGCGGCCGCGAGGAACCCTATTGGCGACTGCTCGCCACCACGAGATGCCCATGCCGATCGAGCACGAGGAGGGTGGCGCCGGCGTCTACGCCACGATCGCCCAGGATCTTGCCCTCGTGGCGCGGTGCGTGCGCGGGGACACGGAGGCCTGGTCGGTCTTGGTCACGGCCCACGGCGGACGAATCTATCATGCCATCCACCAAACCATGGCGCGGTCAGGCATCCGCCTTTCCCGGGAAGAGGTGGAGGACCTCCACGCGGAGGCGCTGGCCGGCCTCGTGGCGGATGACTACCGGCGCTTGCGCACGTATGCAGGGCGCAATGAGTGCCGCCTCGGCACGTGGGTCGCGTTGGTGGCCGCACGCATGACCCTCGATCACTTGGCAGAGCTGCGCCGCTGGGAAGCGGGCCGCCCCGGGGCCATGGACCCGATCCCCCTGCTTACTGGCCGGCCGGACGATGGACCCGATGCCGAACAGATCCTCGCCCACCGGCAGGCGGTCGAAAACATGGAGAGCGCCTTGTTGCGACTGAGCCCAGCAGACCAGTTGTTCGTGAAACTGTGCTTTTACCAGGAGTGGTCCGGCGGGGAGATCGCCCGTTTTCTTGGGGTGTCGCAAGGCACCGTCTACTCGCGCAAGCACCGTATCCTCGAGCGCCTACGGGCACTGCTCACCGGGCCCGGCCCGAACCTACCCACTCCAACCGGACCCTACGACCCTCACGGGATGGGAGAGACGCCATGAACTTTGCCTCAGTCAACACCGCAGACGAGTACCCCGAAGGAAAGATCGCCACCACCGCGCAAACGGTGTTCCGCACCTGGCGGATCTCCAGAAAGAGCGCATGTCCACCCATTGAATCGCTGCACGCCTATGCCATGGACGTCTTGCCGGCACCTCAGAAAGAGTCCCTGGAGCGCCATTTCGTAGCGTGTGATGGCTGTCTGGAGACTGCCGCAGTCGCCCGGTCCATTGATGCCGCAGGGGTGGACGAAACGGATACCCCTCTGCAGGCCACGAAACCGGCGGATCTCGTCATCCGATGGCGCAGGGGGATCTTCGAGGTCCTCTCCACAAACCTGAAGTTGGAGTGGCTGTCGGAGCCGGTGATGGTGCGTGGTCACGTGGTGCCGCGGGGTGCCCATTTCCAGTGCTACAAAACCACAAAACAGATGGTGACGCTCCTGGAGATGTCACCCAGCGAACACGGCGCGGCCAACCTACAAGTGAGCTTGCCCGATGCCCCCGCTCCCTACCAACCGCCCATCGAGGTCCGCATCTACGCCAATGGCCGCGAGTTCGCCTCGTCATCGACCAACGGCGAGCCGATCTTGTTCGAAGACCTGATTCCAGCGAAATGGATGGTTCGCGTGTACCGCGAAGGCGTGATGATCGGTGAGACCCACATCGAGCTCCAGGACTGACATGGATACCGCCAGCACTACCCAACCCCCTCAGACCCGTACCACCCTGGTCCTCGAGGTCGCCCGGGACGGCGACTACCTCACGGTAGGCACCTATCCCCTCGCAGCCGGTCCGCCGTTGCGCGGCTATGAGAAGCTGCGCGTCGACTGGCCGGTCGTCGCGGAACGGTGCCAGGAGCTCACTGCCATCTTGGGCCAAGTGAGCGCCGGCAACCGCCCAACGTTGCAGGGCACGACCACCCTGCGGCGGGTTGGCCACACCCTCTTTGACCAGCTCCTCACCGCGCGCGCGAAGGAGACCCTGCACACGGTCCAGCCCGACATCCTCCATCTTGCGATCGACGAGGGTCTGGCCTTCATTCCGTGGGAAATGCTGTATGACGGCACGTTCTTCTGGGCGCAGCGCTATGCCCTCGGGCGCATGGTTCGTACTCAGCGCGAGGTGACGATTCCTGCCCATCGGCCACCGCTCTCGCCGCGACGCATGCTGATCGTGGCCGACCCCCAGGGGAACTTGGCGGGCGCCCACGCCGAAGGGTGCCGGTTACGGAGCTTCCTTGCCTCTCGCCTGCCGGCCACGACGATCCAGCTCATCACGTCGCGTGTCACAGCGCCGCAGATCCGCGACCGGCTCCGGGAATGCGATGTCCTCCACTACGCCGGCCACGCGCGTTATGACCGCGACCGCCCCGGGCAGAGTGGTTGGCTCCTGCACGACGGCGATCTGACCCCCGGGGATCTCTTACCGATGGCCGGCGGCGGACCCTTGCCCTCGCTGGTCTTCGCCAACGCGTGCAACTCGGGCCAGGGCATCGGTCCCGATCCGGAGGCCGACAGCCCCGATGACACGCTGCCCCTGGCCAACGCCTTCCTGCTCGCCGGGGTGCACCACTACCTCGGTACCACGTGGGAGATCCCGGACGAGGTGAGCGCCAGGTTTGCCGCCGCGTTCTACGATAGCCTCCTCGGCGGAGCACCAATCGGAGTGGCGGTTCGCTCGGCGCGGCTGGCGTGTATCGCGGCCTACGGTGAGGGCTCGGTCATCTGGGCCAGCTATCTCCTCTACGGTGACCCCACGGTGCGCTATTTCCCGAGCGACGCCGCTGCCGAACCCGTCTCCCCGCCATCTGCCGCGGCAAGCGAGGCACAGACAGCCATGGTGGCCGGACCGGTCGCCACGCGCTCCACAGCCAGGCCCACGGCACGCCGTGGGACCCAACTCGCGGTGGGCAGCGGCGTATTGCTGATCATGATCACACTAGCCGTTCTCGGTACGCACTGGGCAGAGAGTACATCGGCCCGACAGGACAACACCCCGCCTGCGGACCTCCTGCGGGGAATCTCCGCAGTGGCCGGCGAACAATGGCAGTCCGCCGCGACGGCATTTGCCGACGGGCTGCGGCAGGCCCCGGACGATCCCTATCTGCGCGCCTTCGCCAACTCCATGCGGTCAGGAGAGCACCAAC
>Ga0299906_10002413_pt1 | contig 15528 bp, 13 predicted proteins | sample RVTome_14_FD_200259 | JGI IMG/M metagenome (GOLD analysis project Ga0299906, IMG submission 200259) | Soil microbial communities from uranium-contaminated site in the Upper Colorado River Basin, Wyoming, United States - RVT145D125 (version 2) ... | reverse complement strand
CTCTGCGGCAGGATGTACTCGGGATGCTGCCGATAGAAAGCTACCGCCGCGCCGAACAATAGGATCAGCCAGCTCAGGTAGAGCCAGATCATGAACAGCACGAGGATGGCGAAGCTGGAGTAGATCGCCGAGTAGCGCGTGGAGACCGCGACGAAGGCGGCGAAGGCCCAGCCGCCGGTCTGCCAGAGCAGCCCGCCGACGATCCCGCCGGCGAGCGCGGGCCAGATGCGCACGTGAGTGTTCGGGACGAAGACGTAGATGAAGGTGAACGCCGCGATCACCAGCACATAGGGCAGGAGCTGGCCTGCTGCATACGCCAGACGCCCGAGGGGCTCCACCGCGAGCAGGCCTTGAACGAGATCCAGACTGGTCACCGCCGCGGTCATGCCCAGCGCAGAGAACACCAGTATCGGCCCCACCAGCAGCACGCTCAGGTAGCGGCTGAAGCGCTCGCCCATGCTGCGCGGCTCTGCGATGTGCCAGATGAAGTTGAACGACCTCTCGATCTTCTGCACCAGCGACACCGCCGTATACAGCAGCCGCGCGAAACCCACCGAGCCGAGCACGCCGACGTTCATGCGCTCGACGAACTCGATGATGTGCTCGGTGTTCTCCTCGCCTTGAGCGCCCAGCGGCGCGAGGAAGTTGCGCAGCGCCGGCTCGACCTGATTGTGGACACCGAAGGCCTTGAGCACGGAGAGGCTCAGCGCCAGCAGCGGCACGATCGACAGCAGCGTCGTGTAGACCAGGCTCATGGCGCGCAGGGTGAGTTGGCCCGACGCCAGGTCGCGGACCAGCGCCAGTAGCAGGCGCGTGAAGCGCAGCAGTGTCGCCCGCCATGCCGGCAGCGATTCGAGCGGCGTGGCCCAGATAGCGCGCTCGATGGCCTGCACCAAAGGGAGCTGTTCCCAGGTCATGGTCGCATACGCCGGGTCCTGCGTACCCGGAAGCGCTGGTTTCGAGCGTACCGCGCGCAGATGGAAGCGTCGAATCGCCACCGAATCAGCGCAGCCCCGTGTGCGCGCGCGCAGTCGCTGGTTCAACGCCCTGCTGAGAGTCAGTCGCGCCTGTGACCGGCGCCAATCCCCAGCACCGTACCGAGCACGAGCCCGACGATGAGCGCCGCGCAGGCCACGCGCCAGGGGTTGTCCTGCGCATAGTGGTCCGCGCGCCGCACGGCTCGGCGCGCCCCGCGTTGCAGATCGCGCTCCAGGTCGATGAGGCTGTCTTTCGCCGCTTCGAGGTGCTCGGCCACAGCATCCCGTGTCTTGCCCAGCTTGTCGCCGCCCGCCTCCAGCAGTGTCTGTGTCTGTGCTACGAATTGGCGCATGTCCCGCAGCCAACTCTCTCTGCTCACGCCCATCTGTGCCTCCTGTTGTTTCGACTAGTTTTCGATCATCCCTCGCCGCCCGCAGTCTGGCCTTGACGAAGGTCAATCTGCACCGCATGTGCCGCGTTTGCGGTCCGCAATGCTCCATCGTCCTGCTAACCCAGCAAATCAGCCACAGAGACAGAGAAACCCAGTGGCTTGTCCGGCCGCGCCTCCCTGATCGGATTCGAGCGGCACGCAAACCCACGTGCTTCCTCTGTGACCTCTGGTGTGCTGCTTGGCGCATGGCCCGGCGCAACGCCATCGTGCGTCGGCTGCCCGCGGTCGAGACCCTGGGCTCGGTGACGGTGATCTGCTCGGACAAGACCGGGACGCTCACGCCGTCACGGCGGCCGCGGTGGGCGAGCAGCTGGGCCTGACCGGTCGCGGGGCGTTGGCAGGAGTTGAGCTGGACGCGCTGGACGCGGATGGTCTGCGCGCGGCGGTGCGCGACACCGATGTATTCGCGCGCGCCAGTCCGGAGCACAAGCTGCGGCTGGTGCATGCGTTGCAGACCAACCGCGAGGTGGTCGCAATGACCGGCGACGGCGTCAACGATGCGCCGGCGCTCAAGAGAGCGGATGTGGGCGTGGCCATGGGCCGGAAGGGAACCGAAGCGGCCAAGGAAGCCTCCGACATGGTGATCGCCGACGATAACTTCGCCAGCATCGCCGCGGCCGTGGAGGAGGGGCGCACCGTCTACGACAACATCAAGAAGTTCCTGATCTTCGCGCTGCCCACCAACGGCGGCGAAGCCGGCATCCTGATCACGGCCATCCTGATGGGGATCACGCTGCCCATCACGCCCGTGCAGGTGCTGTGGGTCAACATGGTCACCGCCGTCACGCTGGGCCTGGCGCTCGCCTTCGAGCCGGCCGAGGCCGTCTGATGGCCCGGCCGCCGCGCCCGCCGGCCGAGCCGATGCTCACCGGCTTCCTGGTGTGGCGTGTATTCCTGGTGACCGCGGTGATCGTGGTCAGCGCCGTGTCGCTGTTCCTGTGGGAGGAATACCGCTCGGGCGCTAGCTTGCAGGAAGCGCGCACGATGGCCGTCAACATTCTGGTCATGGGCGAGATCGTGTATCTGTTCAACTGCCGCTTTCTGGTCGCCCGCTCGGCGTCCGTGCGCGGTCTCCTGGGGAGCCCCGCTATGCGCTCCTCGCGGTGGCGGCCCTGGTGCCGCTGCAGCTCGCCTTCACCTACGTGCCGGCGATGCAGGTCCTGTTCGGCACCGCGGGGATCGACCTGAAAGCCTGGACGCGGGTGCTCGGGTTCGGGGCCGCGCTGTTCCTCGTGGTGGAGGCGGAGAAAGCGGTGCTGCGCTGGCGCCAGGCGCGCGCTTCGCATCGCCTTGGTGGATGAGAGAGCACAGATGAGCGAGATCGAAGGTATCCTGGTCGCCACCGATCTATCCGCGCCGGCGAGCTGGGCAGAGGCGCGGGCAGGCATACTGGCCGGAAGCACCGGCGCAAGCATCGACCTGCTGCATGTGGTGAGCAGCAGCGCCTTGCTGGCGCTGCGCGAGGCCCTCGTCGGCGAGACCGTGGACGCGGACAAGCTGACGGCGTCACTGCGCACCGAAGTGGCGAAGGCGGCGGGCGCGCTGGAGTCCCGGCACGGCGTAAGCGTGCGGCGTCACGTCGAGCCCGGCAACCCGCCCGGCGCCTCGACTACGGCTACCCGATCCGCTCGCTCGAGGAAGAGGTCGACAAAGCCAGCCCCGATCGGCTCGTTTCGGGCAAGCACGGGCGCTCGGCCGTGGAGCGCTGGATGGTGGGAAGCATCACGGCGCACGTGGCCCGCACCGCCGACTGCGACGTGCTGATCGTGCCTGGGGCAGGCGGGTGAACACGCGATAGCAGTCGGCCTGCCGGCCGCTCAGTCCGTGGTCCTTCCGATTTCATCGAGCCGCCGCTGCAGCGTCAGGCGGTCGAGCTTTTCCATCGGCAGGCTGACGAAGATCGACAGCCGGTGGTGCAGCTGGTTGTAGGCCTTGAAGGAGGCCTTGCGCTTGTCATCGTCGCTGCCCTCCACGGCCGCCGGGTCCGGGATGCCCCAGTGCGCCGTCATCGGCTGGCCGGGCCAGACCGGGCAGACCTCGCCTGCAGCCTGGTCGCATACGGTGAAGACGAAGTCCAGCGGCGGCGACCCCAGGCGCGCGAACTCCTCCCAGTCCTTGCTGCGCAGGCCTTCGATGGACAGACGATTCTTCTTCAGCAGTTCGATAGTGTAGGGGTTGATCACGCCTTTGGGGTGGCTTCCCGCACTGTAGGCACGGAAGCGGCCCTGGCCCATGGCGTTGAGCATGACCTCGGCCATGATGCTGCGCGCCGTGTTGCCGGTGCACAGGAACAGCACGTTGAAGGCTGTGTGGTCCATAGCCGACGCCTCAGCCAGCGCCGCGCTTCGAGATGGCGTTGGCGTCGATAGCGTCGACCGAGACGTGGACGTTGAGGCGTTTCATGGGCGGTTCCTCTTGGGTTGCCGTTTGGCGGGCACGGGGCAGCAACGGGCCAGGGCGGTTTCCACCGTGGTCAGGCACTCCGCGGGCATGCCGCGGCAGCAGTTGCGGGTCAGGAAGGTCATCAGAGCGGCCATGCGCTCGAAGTCCGCGCTGTAGAACACGAACCGGCCCTCCGGCCGGGCATGCGCCAGGCCCGCGTGCGCAAGCTCCTTCAGGTGAAACGAGAGGGTGGCCGGCGGCACCTCCAGCGCTTCCGAGATCCGTCCGGCAGGCACGCCCTCCGGGCCGGCCTCCACCAGCAGCCGGAAGATGGCAAGACGCGTTTCCTGCGCCAACGCGGCGAGGGCGAGAGTCGCTTCCTTTATTTCCATCTTTCCATTCTCGTGGAAATATAGTAGTCTGTCAAGCTCGGACGAACGACACGGCAACTTTCCATGGCAACGCTTGCCCCCACGGCCCCGCCGCGTCCCGAGCCGCGCGCGATGAGCAGCCGCTTCGAGCGCTATCTCACCGTATGGGTGGGGCTGTGCATCCTCGGCGGGATCCTGCTCGGGAGGACCGCCCCCGGCCTCGCTCGCGCGCTCGACGGCATGGCCCTGTACGTGAACGGGGCCCCCGTGGTCTCGATACCCATCGCGGTGTGCCTGTTCTTCATGATGTACCCCATCATGGTGAAGATCGACTTCGCCTCGGCGATCCGGGCCGGGAAGAGTGGCCGGCCGGTGCTGCTGACGCTGCTCATCAACTGGGGCGTCAAGCCGTTCACGATGTACGCCATCGCTCTGCTGTTTCTGGGTGTGCTGTTCCGCGGCTTCATCGGCGCGGAGGCGACCGATCTGGTCAAGCTGCCTTTCGGACTCGACCTTCCGGTCGGGGCGACGCACGGGGCCGGAACCGTCGTCTCGCACGAGGGCATGAAGATGCTGGAGGTGCCGCTGTGGCGCAGCTACCTCGCCGGCTGCATCCTGCTGGGCATCGCGCCCTGCACCGCCATGGTGCTGGTGTGGGGCCACCTCGCGCGCGGCAACGACGGCCTGACGCTGGTCATGGTGGCCATCAACTCGCTGACCATGCTGGTGCTGTATGGCTTGCTGGGCGGATTCCTGCTCGGCGTGGGGCGCCTGCCCGTGCCGTGGCAGGCGCTGCTGCTCTCGATCGGCGCATACGTCGCGCTGCCGCTGGTGGCCGGCTACTTCTCCCGCAAGTGGATCATCGCTGCCAAGGGCGAGACCTGGTTTAAGGACAGGTTCCTGCACGTTCTCACCGCGGTGACCATCGCGGCGCTGCTGGTCACGCTGGTGCTGCTGTTTTCCTTCAAGGGCGAGGTCATCGCCGCCACTCCGCTGACCATCCTGTGGATCGCGGTTCCCCTGTTGGTGCAGACCGTGCTCATCTTTGCGCTCGGCTACGGTCTGGCGCGGCTGCTCAAGCTGTCGTACGACAACGCGGCGCCCGCTGCCATGATTGGCGCCTCGAACCACTTCGAGGTCGCCATCGCCACCGCCGTGATGCTGTTCGGGCTCTCCTCCGGGGCCGCGCTGGCCACGGTGGTGGGTGTGCTGATCGAGGTGCCGGTGATGCTGATGCTGGTGGAGTTGTGCAAGCGCACTGCGCACTGGTTCCCGCAGCCGCGACCGCACGCGGCCTGAGGCCACTGCAATGAACGTGGAGACACTATGAGCGCGATCGTCGAACGCAAACCCTTGCCTGTCGCCTGGCTCAACCGCGAGTGTTTCTGCATCGGCGCCGACCTGGATGCGCTGCAGGCGTGGCTGCACGAGGATCTTGCGCAGCGTGGGCTGGTCAGGCCGGTGGTGGAAACGCACCCGCATCTGTTCTCGGCGCTGCCGGTGTTCGTCTCACGCGAGCATGTGACGCAGATGCGTTCGGTGATCGCCGCGGTGGAATCGGTGGTAGCGCTCCCGGCCTATCAGGCGGCGGTCCTGGACCGTGCACCGGCGATCGCCCGCTTCGTGCCGGGTCCGCGCGGCGTGTTGTTCGGCTACGACTTCCACCTCGGAGACGAAGGCCCGCGGCTCATCGAGATCAACACCAATGCCGGCGGCGCCATGCTCAACGCGGAGCTGGGCCGCGCCCAGCGCGCCTGCTGCGAGGAGGTGCGCGGCCTGGTGACCGGTCCGGTGGATGTCGCTTGTCTCGAACACCGGCTGCACGCCATGTTCCTCCAGGAGTGGCGGCTTGCGCGCGGCGACGTGCCGCTCGCGCGCATCGCCATCGTGGACGAGGCGCCGGGGCAGCAGTACCTGTTCCCCGAATTCCTTCTGTTCCAACGGCTGTTCGAAACGCGCGGCGTGCAAGCGGTCGTCGCCGACCCGTCGCAGCTCGAGTGGCGCAATGGCGTGCTGAGCCATGACGGCGAGCGAGTCGACCTGGTGTACAACCGCCTGACCGATTTTTACTTCGAGCGGCCGGAGCACGCTGCGCTGCGTGAAGCGTATCGGTCGGGCGCCGCGCTGCTGACGCCGCACCCGCGGTCCCACGCGCTCTATGCCAACAAGCGCAACCTGGCGCTGCTCACCGACGAAGAGCGGCTGCGCTCCTGGGCCGTCCCCCAGGAGACGATCGCAACATTGGTGTCCGGCATTCCACCGACTCGGCCGGTCGACCCGGCTGACGCCGAGCGCCTGTGGAGCGAGCGCAAGGCTCTGTTCTTCAAGCCGGCCTCCGGCTTCGGCAGCCGTGGCTCCTATCGCGGGGACAAACTCACCCGCAAGGTCTTCGCGGAAATCGTCGCAGCCGACTACGTGGCGCAGGCGCTGGTGCCTCCCAGCGAGCGCCTGCTGCCGGATGCAGACACCCCCCGGACGTTGAAGATGGATCTGCGCAACTACGTCTACGACGGGGAGATTCAGCTGGTCGCGGCGCGCCTCTACCAGGGCCAGACCACCAACTTCCGCACGCCGGGCGGCGGCTTCGCGCCCGTGTTCTATCCGCCGGAGTAGGGCGGGTCGAGGACGTCAGGCCCGCCCTTCGTCCTCGTCTTCCGTCAGACGCTCTTGTAGTGTCGGTTCTTCGTGCTCACCGTGCGCTTGAACTCTTCCAGGGTGCCCACGCGCCGCACGTCCGCCCACGTGCCCTTGTAGTAGGGCACGATGTTGCGGTCGGTCCAATCCGTCGTTACGTCGCCCGCCACGCCGTTGAAGTAGCCGAACAGCATGAAGGTCTGGCCGCGCTTGGCGGTGCCGTCCGGGTAGGCCATCGCGTAGGTGGAGCCGAAGTCGTTGAAGACTTCCACGACGTCGCCCGCGGCCACCGCCAGCGACTTCGCGTCGTCGGGGTTCATCTCGAGGAAGGCCATCGGCCAGCGGCCGTTCACGAAGGCGTTGTACTTGTCGTGGTAGCCGGTCTGCCACACCTCGTTGACGCGGCCGTTGTTGATCCAGAACTTGTACTTCGCCTTCTGATCGGCGACGGTCTTCGGCAGCCCGGGCCAGGGTGAAGGTTTGAACTGGGCGCGGCCGTTGGCGGTATCGAACTTGCCGTCGGTGTAGAGCATCTCGGTGCCGACCAGCTTGCCACCTTTCCAATCCTGCGCCGGCAGCTGCACGCCGTTGTTGCCCATGGTGCGCAGCCGGTCGTAGGTGACGAGGTGACCCGTGTTGCCGCCCTGACTGTCGATGGGCCCTGCGCCGGGCTGTCCGGCCCGCCTGAAGCCGTCGTTGAAGGCGTCCTGTTCGGTCTTCCAGTCGAAGCCGGAGAAGCGCTTGACCATCTCGGCGTTATTTTCCTTCTGGTACATCGCCTTGATCGTGTTGGCGATCATGGCGGCGATCAGGCAGTCGGGCTTGGCTGCCCCGGGCGGGTCCATGAACTTCTCCGACAGGCGCATGCGGCGCTCGCCGTTCATCGACGTGAGGTTCATCTCGCCGGGATGCGCGGCCGGCAGCAGCAGGTGCGCGGCCTCGGTGAGCTTGGTGGGGTACAGGTCGATGCTGGCGACGAACAACCCGCCGTTGTTGCAGGCCTCGTGGATCACGTCCACCAGCTCTTCCGCCGACGCGCCGCGCGCCTTGCTGATGGCAGACTTCACGATCTGGCTGCGCTCCAGCACCACCTCGCGCAGGCGCTGCGCGTTGTTGCTGGTCTGGAAGTTGTTGCACGCCCACCACGTCATCATCTTGCCCTTGCCGTTGATGAGCTCCTGGTCGACGTAGATCTTGCTGTCCCCCGGGTAGGGCGGTCGCGTGTAGCCCTCCTGATGGCCGCCCATGCGCACCACACCCGTGCCGCGCCGTCCGACGTTGTGCGTGGCCAGCACCAGATCGACCAGGGCCGACTGAATGAGATAGTTGTCGTTGCCCCAGATGATGCCCTTCTCGTAGGTGTGGCAGGAGCGCGGGCGGTGACCGGATGCCTTGGGCTTGTAGGCCCACTCCGCGGCTTCCCTCAGATTGTCCACCGACACGCCGGTGACTTGGCTGCACTCCTGCAGGCTCATGCGGTTGGCGGCAACCGCGGCATCGAAGCCGTCGGTGTACTTGCCGATGAAGTCGCGGTCGATCCAGCCCTGCTCGACCACGTGGGTGAACAGGCCGTTGAACAGCGCGATGTCGGTACCCGGCTGGATGTCCAGATGCAGGACCCGGTCCTTGCCGGCGACCTGCTCGGCGACGTCCACGGAAACGGTGCGGCGCGGATCGACGAAGATCGCCTTGCCCGCGCCCACCGTCTCGCCCGGGAAGCGCTGCTTCTTCTTGTCCACCGTGCCGCCCTGCAGGTTGGGCACCCAGTGCGCCAGGAAGTAGTTGGTCTGGGTCTCGTAGGGATTGCCGCCGATCGACCAGATGACGTCGGCGAGCTCGGCGTCCTCGTAGCTGTTGTTCAGCTCGCCGATGCCCATCTCGCGGGTGGCGTGGCATTCCGAGTTGTAGGCGGGCCGGTTGTGGATGCGAACGAGCGGGGTCTGGATGGCGCTGAACATCAGCTTGCCGGTGCCCCAGGTGTTCTCGAAGCCGCCGCCGGCGCCGCCGTGGTCGAAGCAGGAGAACACCACGTCGCTCGGCCCGTCGTTGTCCAGGATCTTCTTCACCAGGCCGCCGTAGACGGCCAAAGCGTTGTCCCACGACGTGTCGAGCCACTGATCGCCGAGGTACACGCGCGGGTAGAGCAGGCGGTCCCGCGTCATGCCGTCGGCGGAGTACATGTAGCTCGCCATCTTGCCGCCCCGAGTGGAGGACAAGCCCTGGTTCACCACGCAGCTTTTGTCGGGCAGGATCATGACGTTGTAGCTGCGGCCGTCGCCATCGGTCACGACGTTGGTCATCGCCGGCGTCAGCGTCACCGCCATGGGCGGCAGCTGCTTGCGGAAGTCGAGCCCCAGCGCGTTCTGGTTGGGGGCTTTGCCGCCCTCGCGGTTCACGTCCCACTTGTACACGTGGTAGCCGCAGCCCACGATGCAGAAGTGGCAGGTCATATGCGTTTTCTGCGCGCCCACCGGAGGCAGCGCGATGCGATCCTTGCCGATTGCCATGATTGCGCTCCTCCCTTACAGGGTGTTGGACATGCGGCCGTAGATCAGGCCGATGACGCCCACCGCGGACACGGCGTCGTCCTTCGCGTTATAGGCGAGCTGGATCCGCGGCAGGTTCTCCGTGGCCTGGCCACAGATCATCTGGCCGGAAAGCTCGGCGTCGAACACGCTGAAATGGCATGGGCACTTGAAGGTGCGCGAAGCCTGGTCATAGCTCACCGGGCAACCCATGTGCGTGCACAGCCCGCTGTAGGCGACGATGTCGCCATCCGGGCCGGCGCCGCCAGGCACGCGCTTCCCCAGCTTGACGACCGTGCAGGGTGAGGACGCGTCCGGGTAGGTGAACTGCTGCGGCGCATTGACCTGCATGGCTTTGGCCTTCCCCACCGCCTTGCTCGGGTAGGTCTGACCCGCGGCGGCCTCGGCCGTTGCCGGTGCGACGGCGGCGACTCCGGCGGCAGCCGCGGCGCCGCTGGCTTTCAGAAACTCCCTGCGCGTGAGCTCGAAACTCATGTCTTCCCCTCCTGGAATGTATTTGTGAGCTGCGTGGTCTGCAGCCTCCGTAGCGCGTGCGCAAGCCGCGGGCCAATGTGCAGAGGCGAGTGCAATCAGCGAGTTGCGCGATAGCCTGGGGCCAGGACGTTACCGATTCGAAACTGCTTCGAGGCGATAGCTGAAATAGACGTTACCGGGCGGTAACGCGGCGCTCCAAAGCCGGCGAACATGGCACTTCAGAGTCGGGCGCCAAAGGTTTAGGATTGCCGTTGCATCGACGGCACACGGCGGCTACGCCAGTGCCGTCCGATTCTGTACCAGGGGGAGGGATGGGGGCGGACGACGCCGGGTCGAGTGCGCGCGCAAAGCACCGCCGAAGGCTGCTGGGCGCTGCGCTGGCGCTGGCGACACCGGGCTGGCTGCCTCGCGCCGAAGCTGCTGCGCGAACCGTGCGGATCGGCACGACTGCGGTGATCCTGGAGGATCAGGTCAGCTTTCTCGACGATTGGCGCCGCTACCTCGAGCAGCGGCTGCACGGCCGAGCCGTCTTCGTGCAACGCGGCAGCTACCGCGAAATCACCGCGCTGATCAATAACGACAGTTTGGACTTCGCGTGGGTGTGCGGCTATCCCTACGTCGCCAACCGCGCCAGCATGCGGCTGCTTGCCATGCCGCTGTACCACGGCAAGCCGCTTTACCAGTCCTACTTGATCGTCCCGCGCTCGGACAGCGTCACGCGCAGCTATGCCGACCTCGAGGGCAAGCTGTTCGCGTACTCGGACCCGAATTCCAACTCGGGTTTCCTGGTGCCGCAGTATCTGATGCTGCGCGCCGGGCTCGATCCGCAATCGCTGTTCCAGAAGACCTTCTTCACCTATGCCCACCGCAAGGTGGTGAGCGCTGTGGCCACCGGCGTGGCGGACGGCGGTGCGGTTGACGGCTACGTATGGGAGACGCTGGCGCTGCTCTCCGCCGAGCTGACCGGCAAGACGCGGGTGGCGTTCAAGTCACCCGAGTTCGGGTTTCCGCCACTGGTTGCGCGTGCCTCGATCAGCCAGCGCGACTTCGTCGCGATGCAGGACGTGCTGGTCGGCATGAGTTCGGATGCGGACGGACGCGTGCTGCTCAGGCGTCTCAACCTCGATGGGTTCGCACGCGACGATCCCAAAACCTTCGATGGAATCGCCCAGGCGCTCGCTTATGTGTCCGCGCGCATGAGGCTACCTCAATGAGGGCGGCGCAGACACCGCGCCGCGCCTGAGGTCCTGCCCGCGATCGGCGGGCCGGCCGAGGCGAGCACAGGATTGGAGAACTCGGACGATGTCCAATTTCCTTCCCGACGGTCCGGCGCTGGTCGCCAGCGAGTCGGAGCGCATGCCCACTGCGTGGCAACGGCCCCGGCTGGGCCGATCCAGCCGTCCGCAGCTGCCGTTCCGGGACTTGAGCTATCGCTTCAAGATTCCGTTCAGCGTGAGCGTGGTGATCCTGGTGACGGCGCTCATCGTATCGGCGGTGGTGGTCGTGCGCTCCTACCAGTACCTGCGCGCCGACCTGATCGCCAGCGCCGAGAGCCTGGGAAAGACCCTGTCGCGGGCGCTGACGCCGGCGCTACTGCGCGACGAGATGTGGCAGGCCTACGAGACGATCATCACACCCTTCGACGCGGCAGGCGACCTCGAATCCGACCGCAAGACGATCGTCGTGCTGGATGCGCGCCAGCAGGTGTACGTGTCGTCGCACCCACGTGTGTTCCGGTCGTTGACGCCGCTCGCCGAGGTGAGCGCGAGCCATGGCGAGCTCGCCAGGATCGTGGCGCAGTCCGCCTCCGAGGGGCCGTTCGTGGTGGAGGGCGTGATACCGAATCACATCGTGGTCGCGGTGCCGGTGCTGTCCGACGACGGCATCCGGCTCGGCACCTTGCTGCTGACCTATGCCGAGTCGGTGTTCCTGCCGCGCTTCTGGGAGACGGTGCGCCAGCTTCTGCTGTCCACCTTAATGGTGCTGGCCGTCCTCATCCCGCTGGGCTGGTATGCCGGCAACCGCATGGTGATCCCGCTGGTGGGGCTGGCGCGCGCCATGCGCCGGGTGAGCAGCGAGCCGCCCTCGAGCGTCGGCGCCGATTTGTACCTGGGTGGCGATGAGATCGGCCAGCTCGGGCGTCAGTTCCAGGCCATGCTGCGCGAGCTGGAGGACAAGCAGGCGCTGGAGCGGGAGATGATCATGTCCGACCGCCTGGCTTCCATCGGCCGGCTCACCGCCGGCATCGCCCACGAAATCAACAACCCGCTGGGCGGCATGCTCAACGCCATCAACACCTGCCGCCGGCACGGCAATGCGGACCCGGTAACCGCCCGCACGATCTCGCTGCTCGAGCGCGGGCTGCTGCAGATCAAGGAAACGGTCGCCGCGCTGCTGGTGGAGGCACGGCTGGAGAGCCATGCGCTCACCCGCGAGGACCTGGAGGACGTGCACACGCTGGTGGCGCATGCGGCCGCCAAGAAGCAGCTTGCGGTGCGCTGGTACAACTGGGTCGAGGGCACTGTGGCGCTGCCGTCCACGCTGGTGCGGCAGGTGCTCATCAACCTGCTGCTCAACGCCATCCAGGCCGCGCCGGCGCGCGGGCTGGTGACCTGCGACGTGCGCGTCGCCGAGGCGGCGCTGCGGCTGCAGGTGTCCAACGACGGGCGCCATCTCGAACCCGAGCAGCTCGAGCGGCTGTTCGAACCCTTCGCCAGCGACACCGGCACCGGGCTGGGGCTTTGGGTCGTATACCAGATCGTCCAGCAGCTACACGGCGAGATCCGCGTGAGCAATGGCCCGCCAGTGACGCGCTTCGAGCTGAGCTTTCCGCTGGGAGGCGAGGCCATGAGGCGAGGAGGGCAAACATGAGCCCGCTGGGGGGGCCGAACATGACTATGGCGCCGAGGCTGTGCCTGATCGAGGACGACGTGCTGATGGGCGAGTCGCTGTGCGATCGCTTCGCGCTGGAGGGCATCGCCTTCGACTGGCACCAGGACGGCGCCAGCGCCCTGCGCAGCATCGAGCGCGAGCCCTACGCCGCCGTCATCAGCGACGTGCGCCTGCCCGACGTGGACGGAGACGAGCTGCTGCGGCGGCTGCTGGCGCGCCACGGCGCGCCGCTGCCGCCGTTCCTGTTCATCACCGCCTATGGGTCGATCGACCGCGCGGTCGAGGCCCTCAAGCTCGGCGCCGTCGACTACATCACCAAGCCCTTCGACATCGACCAGCTCATCGACAAGACCCGCCGCCTGATCGGCGCCTGGTGCGCGCCGCCACGCGAAGCCGACGCCGAGCCTACCCTCGGCGTGTCGCCGATCATGCGCCGGATGGAGGAAATGCTGCCGCGCATCGCGGCACAGGCCGACACCGTGCTGATGACCGGGGAGTCCGGCGTCGGCAAGGAAAGGGTCGCACAGCTGCTGCACCGCTGCTCGCCGGTGCGCGACGGACCGTTCGTCGCGGTCAACTGCGGCGCGCTGCCCGAAACCCTGCTCGAGTCCGAGCTGTTCGGCTACGAGCGCGGCGCCTTCACCGGCGCCGTGCGCCAGCGCCGCGGCCTGTTCGAGCAGGCCGAGGGCGGCACGCTGTTCCTCGACGAGATCGGCGACATGCCGCCGCTCATGCAGGTCAAGCTGCTGCGCGCCATCCAGGAACGGCAGATCACCCGGGTCGGAGGTGAACGGCCGCTGTCGGTGAACATTCACCTGGCGTGCGCCACCAACCGCGATTTGCGGCGGCTGGTCGAGCAGGGCGCCTTTCGCGAGGACCTCTACTACCGCATCAACGTGATCCACCTGCGCGTGCCGCCGCTGCGCGAGCGCACCGAGGATGTGTTGTGGCTGGCCGAGCGCTTCCTGCGCGAGCGCCCAGGCGCCGCGGGTTCACGCCGGCTGTCGGCCGCAGCCCAGTCCGCGCTGCTGCGCCACGCCTGGCCCGGTAATGCGCGCGAGCTGAAGCACTGCATCGAGCGCGCCTGCATCCTCGCGCGCGGCCCGCTGATCGAGCCCTGGGATCTGTTCCAGGCCGATCCCGAGCGCGGGGTCGAGGGGGCGCGGTCGGAGACGCTGAACGCCTACCTGCGCGCTTGCGAGCGCGAGTTCATCGCGCGCGCGCTGGACGAGCATGGCTGGCGCGTCACCGAGACGGCGGCGGAGCTGGGCATCAGCCGCAAGAACCTGTGGGAGAAGATGCGCAGGCTGGACATCGACGGGCGGCGCGACGACTGATCGGCCGAGCGCGCAGTTGTGTCCCGGCCTCGTGTTCACCCGGATCAGCGATTGCCCACGCCCGGGGCGCCGTCGGCGCGCCGCAAGGCGGGATGAACCTCGTTGCGACACTCGCCGCTCCCCTGCATGAGCACGCGTTGTGCCCGCTACTCCCGCCCTGCGCTCGCAACTTCTGCGCGACCACAGGCTCCAACGCGGGATGACCACTAAACCCACTCCCGACCCGAAGCCTCCGGCCTCCGACAGGGACACCGGCTCGCCGCTGGTGCCCGAGCTTCCCGTGGACGAGCACGAGGAAGAGTTGATCGACGAGGCGCTGACCGAGACCTTCCCGGCGAGCGATCCGATCGCGGTGCCGGCGCCCGAGGACAAGCGGCCCCGCGACTGAACGCGGCACGCAGCTAAGCGGGAACGACGGCGGTCTTGCTATGATCGGCCCCGCGTCGCCGTCGCTGAGGCGCGCGGCACGAGCTCGACCATGCCAACACGCCATTCCCGCGGCTTCGCATGCTGCTGCCGCTGATCGTCGTCCTGCCCTGGCTCGTCACGCCCCTGTTCGGGCTGATGCGCCGTGGCCCGCGTACGGCCGCGCCCTGGCTGGCCGCCGCCGCCGACCTCGGTGGACTGGCGGCCCTGCTTTCGCTCGCCCCGCGGGTGTTCTCGGGCGAGGTGATCGTCTCCGCCTGGCAGTGGGTTCCGCAGATCGGCCTCACGCTGTCCTTCCGCCTGGACGGACTGGGCCTGCTGTTCGCGCTGCTGATCCTGGCCATCGGCCTGCTGATCGTCGTCTACGCCCGCTACTACCTGCCGGAGCAGGATTCGCTGGCGCGCTTCTACGCGCTGCTGATGCTGTTCACCGGCGCCATGCTGGGCGTGGTGTTCAGCGAGAACCTGCTGCTGCTGTTCGTGTTCTGGGAGCTGACCAGCGTCAGCTCGTTCCTGCTGGTGGGCTACAACCATCGCGCCGTGGAGGCGCGCGAGGGCGCGCGTATCGCGTTGGCGGTGACCGGGGGGGGCGGGCTCGCGCTGCTGGCCGGCATCCTCATGCTGGGCCACGTGGCGGGCAGCTTCGAGCTGTCTGCCGTGCTCGCTTCGGCGCCGGCGGTGGCGGCCAGCCCGCTGTATGCGCCGCTGCTGGTGTTGATTCTGATCGGAGCCTTCACCAAGTCGGCGCAGGTGCCGTTCCACTTCTGGTTGCCGGGGGCGATGGCCGCGCCGACGCCGGTGTCGGCCTACCTGCACTCGGCCACCCTGGTCAAGGCCGGGCTGTTCCTGCTGGCGCGCCTGTACCCGGTGCTGTCGGGCTCCGACCTCTGGTTCTTCACGCTGGTGGCAGTGGGACTCGCGACCTTCGTATTCGGCGCCTACCAGGCCATCTTCCGCCATGACCTGAAGGGCCTGCTCGCGTATTCGACGGTGAGCCACCTGGGCTTGATCGTGCTCTTGCTCGGGCTGAGCACGCC
>Ga0299906_10002412_pt1 | contig 15530 bp, 12 predicted proteins | sample RVTome_14_FD_200259 | JGI IMG/M metagenome (GOLD analysis project Ga0299906, IMG submission 200259) | Soil microbial communities from uranium-contaminated site in the Upper Colorado River Basin, Wyoming, United States - RVT145D125 (version 2) ... | reverse complement strand
GATCAGCGTCAGCTCGCCGGTCCCGATGTCGCCCGCCGAGGCCGCGAACCCGGCGTCGGAGAAGGCGGCCCGCTTGCCCGCCGAGAACGTCCCGAGCGTCCTCACCGGTGCGAACAGCACCAGGACCACCGGCACGACCATCAGGCCCATGATCCAGAGCTCGCGCGCGGCGAGCGGTTTCGGCGTCGTGACCTTTGCCGACGCCAGTCGCCCGATCGTCGCCGCGGTGAGGAGCACGGCGGCGACGGGAACCACCCAGTCCGTCCGGGTCGAGATGTAGAAGGCCTCGCGACCGCTGACCCACAGGAACCAGAAGAGGCCAGCCCAGGCGGCGAGCACCACGGTTCCTGCGACGCGCGTGGGACTCCATCGCCGAGGAGGCCCGGCCTCCGGGGCGACGCGCGCGCCCGTTCGCGCGACGACGGCGTCGCTCATCCGAACGCCACCCCCACCCACAACGTCCCCACGAACGTCGCGAACGCCGCGACGACCACCACGGTCCGCGCGAACCCTCGGCGGAACGTCCCCGCGTACAGCGACACGAGCTTCAGGTCCACCATCGGCCCGAACACGAGGAACTCGAGCATCGCCGACGGGCCGAACTGCACGAACGACGCCGCGACGAACGCGTCGGACTCGGAACAGAGCGAGAGCGCGGCCGCGAGCGCCATCATCGCGATGATGCTGATCGCCGGACGTTCGGCGAGGCCGGTCAGCAGCGACGTGGGCAGGAACGTCTGGATCGCCGCCGCGATCGTCGCGCCGAACAGCAGGTAGCGCCCCATGAACAGGAAGTCGTTGCCCAGGTGGACGAAGAAGCGCCGCCATCGCGCCTCGGGACGTCCGAGCTCGAGCAGGTGCTCGTCCACCTCCTCGGGGTTCGGCTTGAGCAGCTCGTCCTTCGAGCGGTTGCCGATCACCCACCCAACGGCGATCGCGACCAGCATCCCGAGCAGGAACCGGCCCCCGACCATCGTCCACAGGGTGGTCCTGCCGCGGAACGCCACGAACGTCGAGGCGATCACGACGGGGTTCAGCACCGGAGCGGCGAGCATGAACGTCACCGCGGCCGAGGGCATCAGCCCTCGCTGCATCAGCCGTCGCGCCACCGGCACCGACCCGCATTCGCAGATCGGGAACGCGACCCCGGCCACCGCGGCCGCGGGCAGCTGCAGCGGCCGAGGGAGCACGCCGAGCTTCTCGAACCAGCCGATCGGCACGAACACCTCGACGAGCGCGGCCGCCAGCGCGCCGAGCAGCACGAACGGCAGCGCCTGGATCAGCAGCGAGCCGAAGATGACGAAGAACGTCCGGACCCACGCGATCCGCCCGGGGTCGCCGATGCTCACCACGAGCGCGACCGCGACGAGCATCGCGCCCACCGCCACCACCGTGCGCCGGTCGGCCTGGCGCGGGAGTTGCGCGGTCTGGGCCATGGGGAGGTGCTCCTCAGCAGTAGCGGGCGAACGAGACGGCGAACCCCTGGAATGCGTCCGCCAGCATCCTCTCACCGTCGGGCCCCGTAGCCGTCAGGAGCGCGTCGACGGCGACCTGCCCCGTCACCTGCTCGTCGCGGAGCACCGATTGGTCGAGGAACAGGCCGCCCGGCACGGTTGCCGCGACCGCGGGCGCGTCGCCGGGGACGGCCTCCTCCACCGCGTCGACGAGCCCCATGTCCGGCACGGCGAGGCGGTCCGTCTCCGACGACCCGGTACCCGCCACGACGACCAACGTGGAGCCCGAGGTCGCCCGTTCGGCCTCGGTCACGATCTCGCGGGTCCACCGGTCCATGGATCGGACGCGGCCGTCCAGGACGACCCCGATGACGTCGGGTACGTCGTCCGCGCCGTAGCCGGTCGTGAGATGTACCTGGACCGAGAGTGGGGCGGTCGCGCTGTCGCCGATCACCGAGTCGACGGGGTCCTCGCCCGGGTACCAGTGGCCGCCGACAATCCCGCGATCGCGTTCGTCGGTCGCCACAAGCCCGACGAGCGTCGAGGGATTCGCGCGGTCGAGATCGTCGGCCAGGGTGGCGATGATCTGACCGTCCGCGAACGGATCTCCCGTTGCGAACGCGTCCACGACCTCGCCCATCCGGTTCCGGACGAACGAGCTGGTGATGCCGTGCTGCGACGGCAGGCCGCCGGTCCCGATCGTGGTGAGGGTTGCGGCAGGGTCGAGCGGGAGCGATCCGGCCGCGCCCTCGAGGGTCCCGGCACCGTCCTCGAGCAGCGACGAGAGGAACGGCCAATCGTCCATCCGCGCTTCGAGATCTGCGGAGCCAACGCCCTTCCAGGCGATCAACAGGACGAGCCTCGGCCGCTCGTCGTCGGCGACGCCGGCGATCGAGGTTCCCGAACGCACCTCGGGATGGTCACGCTCGAACCCCAGGATGTCGCTCACGGTCGGCGCGACGCGATCCAGCGTCGTCCCGTCCGGCACGTTCGCGCCCTGGGTCACACCGGTGCCGGCAAACACCAGCGGCACACGAGCATCGGCGGACGCGCCGGTAGCGGGCCACGGCGTTCGAAGGCCGTCCAAGTCTGTGTAGACCGGTGTCCCGGCGGCGACGCCGAGGACGTCGGGCGATCGTCCCTCGCGGAACCCGTTCGCGATCCCGTTCTTCAGCGCCGCGGGCAGCGGGCAGAACGGAACGCGAACGGCCTCACCACCCGACGCGTCGCACGAGCGACCGGCGCAGGTGGCCGTCAGCACGGCCGCCGGGATCCCGATCGCAGCGAGAACGACGAGCATCAAGAGGAGGCGTCGACCGGTCACGAGGAAGCCACGCTATCGCGCGGCGTCGCACTGGGTTGCCGTTCCGGGCGGGGTCGTGTTTCGTATGCGCGCCGATGCCCTCCCGACGTGTGTTCGCCGTGCTCGCCGTCCTGCTTCTGGTGGGTGTTGCGTGCTCGGGTCAGAAGGTCGAGCTTCCCGACGAGCCACGAACCTCGGCGGTCGCCGCGACCACCGGCAGCACCGGGCCCGAGCCGGTCGACCAGATCCCGGAATCGCGCGGGAGCCTCGCGTCGATCGCGTGCTCGCTGCCGCACGAGTGGCTGCTGCGGATCTGGCGTGGGGACAGCGAGGACCGAGGCCCCGAGATCCAGATCCTGCCGATCGAGCCGAACTTCGTGGGGTCGGGTCTCCCGCACGTCGGTCCCTGGCCCTACGCGCAGGACATCCCGATGTTCTGGTACGGGCCGGGCCACATCGCTCCCGCGGGAGTCGTCGACCGGCCGGTCACGCTCGCAGGGATCGCGCCGACACAGGCGCAGCTGCTCGGCTTCCCGTTCCGCGCGATCGACGGCTCGCCGATGACGGAGGCGATCGGCAGCAACCAGACGCCGCCGCGCCTGCTCGTCACGATGGTGTGGGACGCGGGCGGCCGAAACGTCCTCGAGCGATGGAAGGACGACTGGCCGTACCTGCGCTCGCTGATCCCGCAGGGCGCGTGGTACGAGCACGCCACTGTCGGCAGCAGCCCTACGTCCACCGCGCAGACGCACGCTACGATCGGCACCGGCGCGTTCCCGGACGCGCACCTGCTCGTCGCGCACCGGCTGCGGATCGGCGCGGATCTCACGACGCCGTGGTCGAAGGGTCCCGCGTACCTGATGGAGCCGACGCTCGCCGACCTTTACGACCGCGCGATGGGCAACCGGCCGGTCGTCGGCGAGATCGGGACCGTCAGCATCCACCTGGGGATGCTCGGGCACGGCGCGATGTGGGGCGGCGGCGATCACGACATCGCCGTGATCCGAGAGCGGATCGGGGCCGACACGCTCGGCGCCGAGGGATTCGATTGGAACCTCACGCCCGACCTGATGCCCTACTACCGGTTCCCCGAGTACCTCAATCGGGTCGGCGGGTTCGCCAGGGACGTTCGGGCCGTTGACGCGAACGACGGCCAGATCGACGGCAGGTGGCGGACCAACGACATCGAGACGCTCCTGAAGGGGTTCGACACCCCCGCGCGGATCCCGTACCAGACGCGCGTCATGGAGGAGATGATCTCGCGCGAGGGGTTCGGCGCGGACGAGACGCCCGACCTGCTGTTCGTGAACTACAAGATGATCGACTACATCAGCCACGTCTGGACCGTGAACAGCCCCGAGATGCAGGACGCCGTCGTGGGACAGGACGCGGCGCTCGAGACGTTCGTCGACTTCCTGAACGCGACGGTGGGGCAGGGCCGGTGGGCGATGGTGCTCACGGCCGACCACGGGTCGCTCCCCGACCCGAAGGTGACCGGCGCCTTCCAGATCGCCGCCACGCCGATCCAGAACGGCATCAACGCGGCGTTCGACACCGACGGCGACCAGACCCGCGTCGTCCAGCTGATCCAGCCGACGCAGATCTTCATCGACCGGGCCGAGCTCCGGCAGAACGGTCACACGCTCGAGGAGGTCTCCGAGTGGATCCTCGGGCTGACGAAGGCCGACACCGCGCAGCCCGGCGTCAAGATCCCGGCCGGCCAGGCCGACGACCTCGTGTTCCGGGCTGCCTTCCCGTCCTCGATGATGGGCCACCTTCCCTGCCTGCCCGAAGCGCGCGCATGAAGCGGCTCGCAGCGGTGGTCGCCGTGGCGGTGCTGGCGGCCGCGTGCACCTCGGACACCGCGACCGAGGTGACGTCGACGAGGACGACCCCGTCCGGCTCGGGCGAGACGACGACCGAGCCGGTCGTGCCGATGGCGCCCGGTGCGCTGGCCGACGCCGCCTGCGCGATCCCCCGCCGGCAGCTCGTACGGATCTGGCGGGGGACCGACCCCGAGCGCTCGGGGCAGATCGTGTTCGTGCCGCAGGAGCCGAACTTCGTCGGCACGAACTTCCCGCACTCGGGGCCGTGGGACTACCTGCAGGACGTGCCGCTGTTCTGGTTCGGCCCGGACATCATCCCGGCGCTGGGCCGGGTACGGCGGCCGGTGACGCTCGCCGACGTGGCGCCCACGCAGGCCGAGCTGCTGAACTTCGGGTTCGACGCCCCCGACGGGAAGGCGATCCCCGAGGTCGTCCCGAAGACCGACACCCCGCCGCCGCTGATCGTGACGCTCGTCTGGGACGCGGGCGGCCTGAGCCTCCTCGACGCGTTCCCGAACGACTGGCCGGTGCTGCGCTCGATGATCCCGAGGGGGATCTGGTTCGATCACGCGAGCGTGGGGTCCTCGCCGTCGATCACGCCGGCCACCCACGCGACGCTCGGGACGGGCGCGTTCCCGATGCACACGGGTCAGACCGACGCCGAGTTCCGCCTCGGCAACGACCTGGTCCGCGCGGGTGCGCTCGGACCCGTGCTGCTGATGGAGCCGACGCTCGCCGACCTCTACGACCGCGCCATGGGCAACGAGCCGCTCGTGGGTGCGCTCGCGAGCGTGACCTGGCACCTCAACATGGCGAGCCACGGTTCGCTCTGGGGTGGCGGCGACCGCGACATCGCGGTGCTGCGCGTGCCGACCCAGGCGGACAACGAGGGCGCCGAGGGGACGACGTGGAACCTCCAGGGCACGTACCAGCCGTTCTACGAGTTCCCCGGCTACGTGAACGACCTGCAGGGCCTGTCCGCGTACACGGATGCGATCGACCGGCAGGACGGGGCGCTCGACGGAAAGTGGCGCGACAACTCCATCGAGCAGTTCGAGGGGGGATGGGCGACGCCCGCCCGGATCCCGTACCAGGGGCGGATGGTGGAGGAGGTGATCTCGCGCGAGGGCTTCGGCGACGACGAGGTCCCCGACCTCCTGTACGTCAACTTCAAGGCGATCGACCACGTGAGCCACATCTGGAGCGCGAACAGCCCGGAGATGCAGGACACGCTGTCGTGGCAGGACGAGGACCTCGGGCGGTTCGTCGACTTCCTGGACGGCGAGGTCGGCAGGGGTCGCTACGTGCTGATCGTGACCGCGGACCACGGCGCGCAGTTCGACCCCGCGGTCTCCGGCGCGTTCCAGGTGACGCCCACCGAGCTCGAGCGCGACCTGAACGCCGCCTTCCCCGCGGCCGGCGGGGGTTCGGTGTTCCAGGCAGTCCGCTCGAGCCAGATCTACCTGAACGACGACGTGGTGGCCTCGAGCGGGTACACCCAGGAGGAGATCTCGCGTTTCCTCCTGGACTACACGCACGCGCAGGGGACCCCGGACGACGCGCCGCCACCTCCGGCGGCCGAGAGCTCCGAACGCGTGTTCTCGGCGGCCTTCCCGATCTCGCTGATGCAGCACCTCGATTGCCTGCCAGAGGCCCGGACCTGAGGGTCGGCGTGGATCCGTCGCGTATCCTTGGCCGGTCCCGAGCTCGCCTTCCACCTGCGTGAGCCGGGAGGACGAGGGGGATCCCGCAGACCGATGGCACTCACGAAGGACCGACCCGACGCCACCGTGCAGGTTCCCGAACCCGTGCGACGGGGCTGGCTGTCGAGCCCGCTCGTCCTGATCGGTGCGATCGCCTTCCTGCTGGTCGCGTTCGGCTGGACGTTCCTCCAGGACCCCTCGATCAGCGCCCCCACGCGCGACCCCGCCTGGTACACGTGGCGTTCGAACCTGATGATGCACGACTACCCCGGTCTGATCGCGGGGGACTGGGGCCCGTTCTCGATGTTCGGCGGCGGGTACCGGGTGAGCGTGCCCCTGATGGGCTCGATCCTGCAGCGGGTCGCCGGGATCGACCTGTACACGTTCAGCGCGTTCCTGATGGTCGGCATCCCGGTACTGACCGGCCTCGCGCTCGGCGCCTTCTCGTGGCGGACGCACCGGGACCCGTTGCTGTTCCTGCTGATCATGCTGTCGACGGCGGCGCTGTTCATGACGACCCCGTACGTCGGCTACCTCGACAACATCACGGTCCTGTACTTCCTCTCGTTGATCCTCGCGTTCTTCGCGCCGGCGAGGACCTCGTGGGGCGCGCGAACGGCGATGTTCCTGGTGGGCATCGCGGCGGCGTTCACGCATCCCACGACGTGCGTGATCTTCGGCTTCTCGCTGATGGCCGTGTTCGGGCTGCGCCTGCTGACGAGCCGGTTCCACCTGGGACCCCCCCTGAAGGAGCTCGGGCCGTCGCTGTTGTCGGTCGGGTTCGGGATGATCTTCGGCCTGGCGACGTGGCTGATCGCGCCGTGGGGCGTGACCGGCTCGCTCGCCGACGCCGCCCTGCCGCCCCCGTACACGAGGGAGGTCTTCCTCGACCGGCTGAAGGGCTGGGTCGGCTCGCTCCAACCGGGGATCCTGGTCCCGCTGGTCGCGCTCGCGATCGCGTGGACGATCTGGCGCGCGCGCAGGGACCGCGCGCGCTCGGACGAGTTCGGCACGATCTCGGCGATGATGCTGCTGCCGTTCCTGGGCATCTCCGGGTTCGTCGCGGCCACCTACCCGTACTACCGCTTCATGAACGCCACGATGGCGCTGTTCGCGCTCGGCGGGCTCGGCGCGTACGTCGCGATCCGGTGGCTGTGGAAGCGCGAGGGCGCGGCCAAGGTCGCCGGCGTCGTGGGGTCCCTCCTGATCGTTGCGTCGTTCGGCTACATCTGGATGCAGGGCCGCGAGATCTCGCACTGGGCCGACCCCGACAGCCAGTGGATCGACCAACCGACACGGACGGCGCTCGAGACGGCGCGGGCCGTCGTCGAGAACGAGCCGGGCGACCGCCCGATCGTGTTCGTCGTGAACTACGAGGACACCTACCAGTCCTACGGGTGGTCCAAGACGTTCACGAACGTCTCGCGCACCGGCCTGCCCGGCGACGCGGTGAAGCGCTCGATGACGTACTTCGGCAGCGTCGAGGATCTCCTGGCCGACCGGCCCACCGTCCTGACGAACCCGACCTACAACAAGATGTCGAGGGCCTTCCACCGAGAGCTCACCGACCTGCGCGAGGAGTACACGGGCCCGCCGATCGCGATCCTGGTCCGGCAGTTCAACGAGGGCACGGTGAACGAGGAGATGCTCGACCAGGCGCCGGACGACCTCGTGATCCTCGGTGACGACGTCGCGGTGGTGACCGGCGAGGGTCTGACGACGCCCTCGGACGCGGCGGTCGCGGACGCGCGCGCGGCGGAGGGCGAGGTCGCGGCGTTCTACGCCGATCACCCGGGGGTCTTCGGGAACCTCGGGCACACGTTGTGGGTGGTGTTCGCGCTCGCCCTGCTGCTCGTCGTGCCGGGAGCGATCGCGGCCCGGTGGTTCGAGCTAGACGACGCGTGGCTGAAGATCGCGCTCGTGCCGGGGATCTCGATCACGCTCACGGTGCTCTCGGGCATCGTCGTGGTGGCGGTCACCCGGGCGCCGTTCGGCGTCGTCCACGGCTGGGCGTCGCTGGGGCTCGCGACCGCGGTCGCGGCCGGGTTGCGGTTCGGAGCGTCACCGCTCCTGCGCGTGCTGAACGCCTTCAGCCGCTTCTTCGACTCGATGTTCTCGGTCTTCTCCAACCGCGACTTCTCGGTCCTGGTCGGCATGCAGTACCTGACGCAGATGGGGCAGGGCGTCGTCCAGGGCGCGATCGGCAAGTCGATCGCGTTCGGGGGCGAGAAGGGGTTCGACGTCTCCACGGTTCCGTCCGCGGACTACCTATTGAAGGTGGTGCTCGCGCTCTACGTGCCCTACACGCTGATCTCACCGTTCATCGGCGTGTTCATCGACCGGTTCGAGCGCCGCAAGGTGGTCGAATGGACCAACGTGGTCGTCGCCGCGATCGTCGTGGTGGTGGCCGTGGTCGCGATGATCCCTCTCGGCAAGGCGACCACCGAGGGCGACGTCGGCGCCACCGTCGCGCTCGTGATCGGCCTGCTCGTCGCCCAGGCGTGCGTGCGCGTCGCGCTCGCGGTGAAGTCGGCGGCGATGCCCGACGTCCTGTCGGGCAGGGACCTGCTCCAGGGCAACGGCCTGTCGCAGGCGGGTGGGGCGTTGTTCCAGGTTGTGGGGATCGGGTTCGCGCTGGGCGCGGCGGCGGCGCTGCCCGCCTGGCTCGTCGTGGTCGTCGGGGCGGGGTTGCTCGTGGCGGCCGCGCTGGTCGCGAGGCACATGCGGCACGCCGAGGTCTCGGTGCACCAGACGAGCTTCGGTGCAGAGGCCTCCCAGGTCCTTCGGAACATCGCGGCCGGCATCCGCGAGCTCGCGGCTCGTCCGTCGGCCGCGGTCGGCCTGTCATCGTTCCAGATGCTCCGCTACCAGTTCTGGGGGTTCGTGCTGTTCACGTTCGCGCTGTATGCGAAGAACCTCGTGCAGGGCGGCGACGCCAGCAACGTCGCGCTCGGCCTTTCGGGCGGCGGTGGGCTGCTCGGCGGCGCGCTGGGCCTGATCCTGGCGCAGACGTGGAAGGACCGCGTGCCGCCGATCCGCCTGCTGCTCGCCTCGATGCTGCTGCTCGGCGCCGGGACGGTCGTGTTCGGGGCCCCGGTGTCGTTGGCCGGGTTCACCGCGCTGCTGTTCGTCGGGTTCTTCTCGTTCTTCCTGGGCAAGATCTCGGCGGACACGATCGTCCAGCAGGCGATGCCGGACGATTTCCGGGGGCGTGCGTTCGCGCTGTTCGACATCGCGTACAACCTCGGGTTCATCGTGCCGGCCTTGGTCCTCTCGTTCGTCTGGGTCGAGAACGACCCGGCGCAGGTGCGCATGATCCTGGTCGTCTCGGGCGCCGTGTTCCTCGTGCTGACGGCGCTCGTGTGGCGCTGGTCGCGCTCGATACGAGACGAGTTCGCGCCGCAGGACGACCTCGTCGAACAGGAGGTGTAGCCAAGAGATGGAGCGTCTCCCCACGCCCGATCCGGTGGCCGAGGCCGCCGAGTATCAGCGCTACCTCACCGGTCTCGTCGGCGACGACGACCCCGCCGAGGTCCAGGCGGGATCCGCCGAGGCCTGGCGGGAGGTGATCCGGAGCGCCGGTGCCCGCGTCGCCGAACGACCCGAGCCCGACGAGTGGTCCGTGCTCGAGTGCCTGGGCCACGTCACGGACTCCGAGGTCGTCGTCGCGAGCCGGTACCGCTGGATCGTCGCGCAGGACGAGCCGCCACTCGTCGGCTACGACCAGGACCTGTGGGTCGACCGGCTCCACCACAACGATGACGACCCAGAGGTCCTGCTCGAGACGTTCGAGGCCCTCCGGCGCGCGAACCTCGCGCTGTGGGCCCGCTCGACCGAGCGGGAGCGGGCCCGCGTCGGCATGCACTCCGAGCGTGGACCCGAGAGCTTCGATCTCACGTTCAACCTCGCGGCCGGCCACGACCGATTCCACCTGGACCAGGCCCGCCGGGCGCTCGCCGCGCTCGGCTGAGGTCGAGGCGGGCTCGACCGCCGCCGACGGCTAGCGCTCGGCGATCACGCGCTCGAACTCGGGGAAGAAGCGACCGATCACGCCGACGTCGAACGACGACAGGATCGACTCCATCGGCTCGCGGTCGAGTAGGAACGCGAAGCAGTCGCGCACGAACGCCTCGGGCGATCGCCCCGCCCCGAGCCGCTCGAGGTCCGCCTGGGAAACGGTGACGGCGTGCTCGGTCGTGGCATCGCCCTCGCGCACGGCCACGTCGAACCACACGGGGTCCCCGTCGGCACGGCGCGTCACGGTGACGTCGGCCATTCCCAGCGCATCCTACGACCCGGGCTTCGGTAGGTTTGGCTCGTGCCCGAGGTCCGCAACGACGACGCGACCCTGTTCTGCGAGGTGGAGGGCGAGGGCGAGCCCGTCACCGTCTTCGCGCACGGGCTGACGAACAACCGCAACGAGCTCGCGGCGTTCACGCCGCTGGTGCCAGGCACCAAGGTGAGGTTCGACTTCCGGGGGCACGGCCGGTCGAGCTCGCCCGAGGACCCGAAGGCGTTCCGGTTCGAGGACTTCGCGCGCGACCTCGATGCCGTGGCGGACGCGTTCGGCGCGACGGTCGCCGTGGGGACCTCGCTCGGCGCGGGCGCGATCGGGAACCTCGTGTGCCGCGAACCCGACCGGTTCGAACGGATGGTCTGGCTGCTGCCGGCCGGGCTCGACCTGCCGTTCGGGCTGGCGAACCGCTACCACTTCATCGCCGAGGACCTGGAGGGCAAGACGCCGCAGGAGGCGCTCGAGGCCGTGCTGAACGATCCCGCCCGCGTGGCCGAGTACGTCGACACGCCGTGGCGCCTGGAGCTCGACCGCGTGCTGTGGCAGCACGACGATCCCGACGGGCTCGCCCGTGCGATCCACGGCGTGGTGGACGACTGGCCGATCCCGAACCGGGAGCTGCTGCGAGACGTCCCGACGCCGACGATCATCGTCACGATCGAGGGCGACGACATCCACCCGGCGGAGCTCGGCCTGCTCCTGTCCGAGCTCCTGCCCAACGCCGAGCTGATCGCGCTCGGGAGCCAGGAGGAGCTGCTCCGGCGGATCCCCGAGCTCGTCGCGCGCGTCTCCGCCTTCATCGCGGGGAACGGATAGTCCTCCGTGCGGGTTGCTACCGATATGAGCGAGCTCGAGGACTTCCGAGCCGAGAAGGACGCGTTCTTCCGCGACGACCCACGGTCGCCCCTCACGCCCGGGCAGCGGAACGGGTTCGGTGGACTGGCGTACTTCCCGGAGGAGCCGGGGCTCGCGATCGAAGCGAAACTCGAGACGCAAGGTGTGGATCGCGACGAAGCGATCGAGATGCAGACGACGACGGGCGGACTCCAGGTCTACCGGCGCGCGGGCGTCGTTCGATTCGAGGTCGAGGGGGAGCCGGCGGTGGTGACGCTGTACGCCTCCGAGGACATGCACGAGCTGTTCCTGCCCTTCCGCGACGCGACGAGTGGGAAGGAGACGTACGGCGCGGGTCGCTACCTCGAGGTCGAACCCCCCGGAGCGGACGGCCGGGTCCTGGTCGACTTCAACGCCGCGTACAACCCGTACTGCGCCTACAACCCGGACTGGTCCTGCCCGATCCCTCCCGGCGAGAACTGGCTCTCGGCACCCATCCGCGCCGGCGAGAAGACGTTCGAAGCCTGAGGCGATTCAGGACGAAGGAGTCGACAGGGGAGAACGGCGCGAGGCGCCCGTCCTTCGGGACGGGACCAAGACCGTGAACGTGCTGCCGCGACCCGGGGCGCTCGCGACGTCGACGCGCCCCTGGAGCTCCTCGACCAGTTCCTTCGCCAGGTGCAGACCGAGCCCGAGGCCACCGTGCGATCGGGTCGCGCTCTGGTCGATCTGATGGAAGCGCTCGAAGATCGCGGCCTGATCGGCCGGATCGATGCCGATGCCGTGGTCGGTGACCCACAGACGGAACCCGGATCGTTCGCTGTCGGCGCCGATCGTGACGGTCGATTCGTCGGGCGAGTACTTCAGGGCGTTCTCGAGCAGATACGTCATGACGTCTACGATGCGGGCGCGGTCGGTCTCCACGCTTCCCTCGGGAACCGCGACGACGACCCGATCCGACGCGTCGAGCTCCGCGGCGACCGCGCGGGCGGTCTCGGCGAGATCGACCGGCTCGATCTCGATCGGCCGATCCCCGTCCAGGCGAGCGGCCGCCAGGATGTTGACGACGAGGCGCTCCAGGCGCTTGGTCTGGCGCTCGGCGGCCTCGAGGAGCTCGGTGCGCATCGCCTCATCGGCTCCGACACCCGACCACTTGAGGGTCGCGAGCGACCCGCGGATCGATGTGAGCGGTGTCCGGAGCTCGTGCGACGCGGCGCTCACGAAGTCGTCCTTCTTCTTGGCCAGGTCACGAAGCTCCGCCACGGTCTGCTGTTCGCGCTCCAGGAGCTCTGTCAGCCGTTCGTTCCGCCGCCTGAGCTCGGTCGAGATCCGCATGGCGATCGGCAGGATCGCCGCGTACAGGACGAGCAGGCCGACACCGAGCAGCGGAAGCATCCTGGCGACGAAGGCGTCGATGTCCTCCTGGATGACCGCGTAGTCCTGGTAGATCTCCGCGACGGCGACGACCGGGCCGTCCGGCTCGATCCGCAACGGCACGTAGGCGAACAACAGCTTGTCGGCCAGGCCGCGCTCGGCGACGTTCTCGGCGGCGTCCAGATCCGAGATGCCCATCTCGGGGTGACCGGCTACGACCTCGGCCAGCTCCGCCGCTTCCTCAGGGAAGCGTTTCCCGACGAGGTTGGCAGCATCGGAGAACACGATCGTGCCGTCGAACCGCCAGACCTTGACGCGGACGTCGCGGCCGTCGGCCAGGATGCGCTCGCTGACCAGTTCGCGAACGCGAGCCGCATCGTCGCCGGTGATCGGACGGGACAGATCGAGTCCGGACAGCGCCGGACCCAGCACCGCGGAGGCGACGAAGGCCGCGTGGAACGCCCCGGCCCGCTCCGCTCGCTCGCGTGCGTAGCGGACCATCAGGAGCATCCCGACCGCTCCGACGAGCACGAACGCCGCCAGGCTCGCGACGGCGAACCGGACGACGATGTGCGGTTGCCTCGTGGGTCCGCGCTCGGGACGCTGGGACATCTCACGTCCTGTATCGGAACGGACGCAGCGGTGCCTGAGGGTCATCGCACCCATGCGCGCGCATGAAGGAGGCCCGGCGGCCGCGTCGGCTAGGCTGCCGAGGATGACGGAGGAACTCTTCGCCACCGACGCCTACATCCGGTCGTGCGAGGCCACCGTGGGAGAGGCCGGCGACGAGGGCGTGGTCCTGGACCGGACCGTCTTCTACGCCCGCAGCGGCGGGCAGCCGGGGGACACCGGGGTGCTGAGGTGGGAGGACGGGGAGGTCCGCGTGCTCGACACCCTCAAGCTCGGCGGCAGGCTCCTGCATGAGGTCGACGGCGATCCGCCCGCCCCGGGGATGGACGTCTCGGCCGAGATCGACTGGGATCGACGTCACACGCTCATGCGCACGCACACCGCCCTGCACGCGCTGTCGGCGTTGGTGTTCCGGGACTACGACGCGAAGGTCACGGGCGGGAACATGGAGCCCGGCGTCGCCCGGATGGACTTCGAGCTGGCCTCCATCGACGCGGAGTTCGGGCGGCGGGTGGAGGAGAAGCTGAACGCGGAGCTCGCGGCCGATCGCCCGGTCCACGTGAGCTTCCTCCCGCGCGCCCAGGCCCTCGCCGATCCCGACCTGATCCGGACGAAGGTGAACCTGATCCCCGAGTCGGTGGACCCGATCCGCGTGATCGAGATCGAGGGGCTCGACAAACAGGCGGATGGTGGGACCCACGTGCGTTCGACGGCCGAGGTCGGGCACGTGCGCGTCGCGAAGACCGAGAACAAGGGCCGAGCCTTCAAACGGATGCGGATCGAACTCGCCTGAGCGTGACCGATCCGCCCGCGCGTCACGACCTGCTCGGGGGAGCCTCGGCCGCCGTCTCGGCCGTCCTGTTCGGCACGATCATCATCTGGGGTCGATTCGTCCTCGAGCGTGGCGTCTCCGTCGAGACGATGCTCTCGATCCGGTTCGCGATCGGCGCGGTCGCGCTGTTGCTGGCGCTGCTCCTCACGCGTCGGCCGGTGCTGGCGGCGCGCGGCGAGCGGCTCCGGCTGGTCCTGCTCGCGCTGTTCGGCTACGCGATCGAGGCGAGCCTGTTCTTCACGGCCACCCAGCACGGGACGGTCGCCGCCGTGACGCTCCTGTTCTTCACCTATCCCGTCTTCGTGACGGTCTGGGCGTGGGCGCTGGGGGGCGATCTGCCGGCGCGGCTCACGCTCTTCGCCCTCCTGTGCGCGGTCGCCGGAGCGGCGATCGTCGTCGGCACGGGGACCGGTCTCGCGATCGACGGCGTCGGCGTGCTGCTCGCGTTCGTGACCGCGGTGACGTACAGCGCCTATCTCACCGGCGTGGACCTGTTGGTCGATCGCACCAACGCGCTCACCAGCGCGATGTGGGTCAGCGCGGGCGCGTCGATCGGGCTGTTCGTCTACGCCAACGTCGTTGGCCATTGGGACCTGCCCCACGGCGCCGCGGAGTGGTGGCCGCTCGTCGGCATGGGCCTGTCGTCCGCCGGGGCCTTCTTCTTCCTGATGGAGGCGCTCGCGAGGATCGGCGCCGTCCGCACCTCCATCGTCTCGGCGATGGAGCCTCTCGCGGCCGCGCTACTCGGGTTCTGGTTCCTGGACGAGTCGGTCACCTTCGGGGTGGCCGCGGGTGGCCTCCTGATCCTGGCCGGCGCCGTGATGGCGAGCCTCGCCCGCACGCCCACCGCGCAGGAGCAGCAGATCCCCTAGCGCAGCCGCGCGGCGCGCATCGCGAGGTAGCGCTGTTCGGGGACGCTGGCGGTCATCCTCGCCGCACGCCGGTAGGACTCGCGGGCCGCGCCGGGCTCGCCCGCGAGCTCGAGCAGATGGCCCCGGACCGCCTCGAGCCGGTGCGTGCGCCCCATCCGATCGTCGGCGTCCAGCGTGCCGAGCACCGCCAGACCCGCTCGTGGTCCGTCGACCATCGCGACGGCGACCGCCCGATTGAGCGTCACGACGGGGCCCGGCGAGACCCGTTCGAGCACGTCGTACAGGGCGAGGATCTGCGGCCAGTCGGTCTCGTCGGCGCTCGGCGCCTCGTCGTGGATCGCGGCGATCGCCGCCTGCAGCTGATACGGGCCGGTCGGTGCCTTGCCGAGGGTGGCGGTGATCAGGCTC
>Ga0299906_10002411_pt1 | contig 15535 bp, 12 predicted proteins | sample RVTome_14_FD_200259 | JGI IMG/M metagenome (GOLD analysis project Ga0299906, IMG submission 200259) | Soil microbial communities from uranium-contaminated site in the Upper Colorado River Basin, Wyoming, United States - RVT145D125 (version 2) ... | reverse complement strand
AGCGGCGGCAACTCCTTCGACCAGCGCAACTTCGTCGGCCAGTTCGGCGCCGACCTCGGCTTTCGCGATGCGCTGGGAGGGGAGGACCTCTTGCTGCTGGGGCTGATGGCCGGCCTGGTGAGCGCCGAGGCCGAGGCCGACGCGACGGACGCCAGCCAGAATCTCGAGGGCTGGAGCGTCGGGCTCTACGGCACCTATCTCTGGGAGGGGCTGCACCTCGACTTCGTGGCCAAGCTCGACAGCTTCGAGATCGAGCACAGCGCGCCCAGCATCGGCTTCTCGGCGACGCAGGACGCACTGGTCTATGGCGCCTCGCTGGAGGCTGGCTATCGCTTCGACCTCGACGGCTCGTTCTTCCTCGAGCCCCAGGCGCAAATCGCCTACGCCCGCGCCGACCTGGAGGACATCCCGCTCCTGGGCGACGACTCGGCGGAGTTCGAGGATGCCGAGTCGCTGTGGCTGCGCGTCGGCGGGCGGGCGGGCACAAGCTTCAGGCTGGCCGGTGCGCGGTTCCAGCCCTATCTCGAGGCGGCCTACGTCCACGAGTTTCTCGGCGAGGCAAACGCCACCTTGGCGGCAACCTCGCTGGAAAGCTCGCTGGAGGGCGGCGGCTTCGAGGCCGGCGGCGGGCTGGCGGTGACCGGGCTCGGCGAGCACTTCAGCCTGCATATCGACGCCAACTACCTGACGGGCGATCGTGTCGAAGGCTTGCAGTTGGTCGTCGGCGGGCGCGTCACCTGGTAGCCGCCCGCGCCGAAGGGAAGGCTGCCGATTTGGGCGAGGCCAAAGCCACGCCCCAGCAGCCGGCCGCGGAATCGATCACCGTAAGCTGCTCGCGCGGCTTCACCGAGTGGCTGCTGTCGCGGCGCGTCGGCCTGACGCTCACCTCCTACCGGACCGGCCGCCTCTATCTGGTCGGCGTGATGCCCAACGGCAACCTCTCCTGGCACGAGCGGCGCTTCGACCGCGCCATGGGCCTGGTCGCGCAGCCGCAACGCCTCTACCTGGCCAGTCACTGGCAGCTCTGGCGCCTGGAAAACGTGCTGCGCCCGGACGAAGCCACGGACACCGGCTTCGACCGACTTTTCGTACCGCGCAATGCCCAGACCACGGGCGATCTCGACGTGCACGAAATCGGCTTGCTGGCCGACGGCACGGTCGTGCTGGTCAACACGCTTTATTCCTGCCTGGCGACACTCAGCGCGACGCACAGCTTCCGGCCACTCTGGAAGCCACCTTTCATCAGCCGCCTCGCGCCGGAAGATCGCTGCCACCTGAACGGACTGGCGATGGCGGAAGGCCGGCCGCGCTACGCCACGGCGGCCTGCCACAGCGACGTGGTCGACGGCTGGCGGCACCGCCGCGCTGACGGCGGCTGCCTGCTCGACATCGGCGAGGACCGGGTGGTCTGCGAGGGCCTGTCGATGCCGCACTCGCCGCGCCTGCATCGCGGCCGGCTCTGGCTGTTGAATTCGGGCGAGGGACAGCTCGGATTCGTCGAGCCCCAGCATGGCCACTTCGAGCCGCTCACGTTCCTGCCGGGATTCCTGCGCGGCCTAGCCTTCGCCGGCGGCCACGCGGTCGTCGGCCTCTCGCTCCCGCGCGATCAGAGCTTCGCCGGGCTCGGTCTGGACCAGGAGCTGCGCCGCCGCGACGCCGACCCCTGGTGTGGCCTGCAGGTGGTCGACCTCCGTAACGGCGATGTCGTGCAGTGGCTGCGCATCGAGGGCCTGGTGCGCGAACTCTTCGACGTCGGCATCATCGCCGGCACCCGCTGCCCGGGAGCGCTCGGACTGCAGACCAGCGAGATCCAAACCTTGCGGACGATCGAGGAACCGGCCGACCCAGCCAGCCAGCTGTGAAGCCTACAGCTGGGGGAGGCGGTTCAAGACGATGGGATCCGCCTCAGAGTTGCGCGCGCAGTCCGGCGGTGACGGCAAAGCCGGAGACAGCGGAGCCGCCGATCCAGTCGGCATCGACGTAGAGCGATAGACCGCCGGCGCCGAATCGTGCCGCCGCGCCGCCGCCCAGGCGCAGGTAGGCACCGCCGCTGTCCTGCTGCACCGTCGTCTCGCCATCCACCGTCGCCACCGTGGTGCCGGCAAGCTGGCTGCCGCCGACGGCATCGAGGTAGAGCAGCAGAGGCGGCCCACCGCCGGCCAGCAGATTTGCGCCCAACCGCAGTCCGCCTTCGACGGCGACGCTTTCCGCGGGATCCGAGACGATGGTGAAACCGGCGGAGTCCTCGTAGTCGTCCAGCGTCAGGCGCAGATAGTGTGCCCGCGCGCGCGGTTCGACAAAGAGGCGTTCACCGAGCTCGAAGCGCCAGCCGCCCTCCAGCGATGCACCCCAGGCAAAGCCCGAGACCGCTGCCTCACCTCCCAGCGTGCCGGCGGTCAGAGTGCCGCTAAGGTGTTCGGCCTTCAGCACCAGATCGAGATGCAGGCCGCCCGCCAGGTACGTCGCGTAGAGGCCGCCCCCGTAGGTGGAGAAGCTTCCCTGCGCGCCGGCTGGCAGGTCGCTGTCGACCGCGCCGAGCTGACCGAAGGCCCCCAGCAACAGCCGGTCCTCGCCGAACAGCTGCCCCAGGGCGAGATCGGCGCCGGCGTAGCCGCGGATCACCTGCTGATCGAAGGCCGCGCCGGTCGATTCGTCGAAGGACACCGAAAGGCCCCGACCCCGTGCCCAGAGACCGAGTTCATTCACTGCCTGCACCGGCGGCGCGAAGCCGCCGCGCAGCTCGCCCAGGCGCTCGTGCAGCGCATCGAAGTCGGCGGCAGCCGCCACCAGTCCACTGGTCACATAGGCGGGATAGCTCGCCGTTTCCGGCAGGAGCCGCGACTGCAGGTACCAGTTCTGGCCGTCCGCCTGGAACAGCCCGTAGGCAAAGGAGCCGACTTCCGGATCCGCAAGGAGCGCGAAGGCCGCGGGATCGCTGGCGCCGCCCACCTCGATCAGCAGGATGCCGTCGGTCGGGCCGGCGCCCGTGGCACCGCCGGTGCCGCCGACATTGGCGACGACCACCTGGGTCACCGCGCTGGTGGCGCCGCCAACGGACAAGCGGTCGGCAAGGTCGGTTGTCCCGTCGTTCAGCACGACGTCGACCAGCAGGCTGCCGCCGCCGCTGTAGTCGCCCTGCACCGTCACCAGGTCATCGGCCTCGGCGTCCTGCATATCGAGGGAGCCCAGGTTCTGCATCGAGCCCGCAAAGGTGAAGCTGCCGGGACTGCTGCCAGTGGCGATGAGCCGCGTGCCGAGGCCGAGCGAAAGCAGCTCGCCGCCAAGCAGGCGGTTGTCGAGGCCCGGCCGATGCACCTCGATCGTCGCGCCGTTGACCAGACTGATCTGCTCCCAGCCGGTGACCATGACCGGCAGCACCCCGACGACGCCGTCAAGGGTCAGGCCGTCCACCTCTCCGTCCATGGAGCTCTCGTCGTCGCCGCCCGCCAGAGGGGTCGCGGCGAAACTCGCCGGCGCCACCGAGGCTAAGATGGTCAGACCATCGCTACCGGGACCCAAATCGATGGCTGCCGCCGAACCGGCGCTCCAGGTCGCGCTATCGTCGCCCTGATCACCGAGCAGTGAACCCATGATCGTCGTGCCCGCGAGGTCGAGCGTGTCGTGATCGAACCCGCCGCTGGCGTCGCCGCCGATCGTGCCGCCGAGCAGATGCAGCGTGTCGTTGCCATTGCTGCCGGTGACCGTGGTATCGACCATGGCCATGCCGTCGACGGTGATCGTGTCGTCCTGTGACTGGCCGTCGACCTCGCCGACGCGACCGCCGAGGAGTGCGATGACATCGTTGTCCGCACCGCCAAGAATGCTGAGGGACACCCGTCCGGCGTGCACGGTGATGCTGTCGTTGCCGACGCCGCCGAGGATCGCGCCGGCGATGGCCTCCGGCGCGTTGGGCGTGCCATCGATGACCACGATGGTGTCATCGCCCGCCTCGCCGTCGACGATGCCGGTCTCCCCGTCTTCGAGGCGAACGTCATCGTTGCCTTCGCCGCCGCTGATGGCGCCTACCCGCGCCTGTTCCTGCACCAGGAACTCGTCGTCGCCGGACTCGCCGGACACGGCATTTCCCAGTGACGCGCCGCGGAGCACGACGCTGTCGTTTTCCGAACCCATGAAAAAGCTGGCGAACTGCCCTCCCGTCACCGTCGCGGTGTCTTCGCCCGCGCCGAAGAAAGCTGGTCCCACAATCATGCCGCCGCCCTGCGCCAGAGTGTCCGCGCCGGCGTCGAACTGCACGGAGGTGCCGATCAGGCCACCCGTCACGTTCAGCGTGTCGGCACCTTCGCCGAGAACAAGTTCCGCGGGGCCGGTGATGGTTCCGTCCACCACGGTGACCACATCGTCGCCGCCGGCCGTATCGAATCCTGGCGTGATCGTAGGCAGATCGCCGTCGCAGAGGATGTTGTCGGCGTTGACCGGGTCGGGCGGCAGCGGCGTGCAGTCGGCCAGGGCTGCCCTCCCCCCCATCAGGGTCGTGAGCAAAGCGGCGAACGACAGCACCAGAAACCAATGACGCATGGCAATCTCTTTGAATAAAACGGTCTCGTTCTGATGATTCTGCGGAGAATATTTCCAATTAGATAGGCGCTGTGAGGTCGAAAAGTGTGCTGTAATTCTCGCGTGGCGCGTCAACGATGAGGTGCGGGGCGCGCGCCACCCCAGGCGAGTGCGCCAATGACCTCACCGAGGCCAGGCTTCAGTTCCGAAGCAAGACGCTCAGCCCTTCAGCACGCCGCGGCGGACCTGGTCGTCCTCCATGGACTGGAACAGCGCCTTGAAGTTGCCCTCGCCGAAGCCCTCGTTGCCGCGCCGCTCGATGATCTCGAAGAAGATCGGGCCGATCACGTTCTCGGTGAAGATCTGCAGCAGCAGGCCCTGCCCTTCGGTCGGCGCGCCGTCGACCAGGATCTTCAGGCGCTTGAGCGTGGCGAGGTCCGTGCCGTGGCCCGGCACCCGCTGGTCGACGCGGGCGTAGTAGCTGTCCGGCGTGTCGAGGAACTTCGTGCCCTTGGCGCGCAGCCCTTCCACAGCGCGCACGATGTCGCCGGTGCCGAGCGCGATGTGCTGCACGCCCTCGCCGCGGTAGTGGCGCAGGTACTCCTCGATCTGGCTCTTGTCGTCCGCCGACTCGTTGATCGGGATGCGGATCTTGCCGCAGGGGCTGGTCATCGCCCGGCTGAACAGGCCCGTGAGCTTGCCCTCGATGTCGAAGTAGCGCACCTCGCGGAAATTGAAGTAGCGCTCATAGAAACGGGCCCACTTGTCCATGTTGCCGCGCATCACGTTGTGCGTCAGGTGGTCGATGTAGGTGAGCCCGGCGCCCTTCGGGCGCTGATCGACCCCGGCAAGGGGCTTGAAGTCGACATCGTAGATCGACTGCTGCCCGTAGCGGTCGACCAGGTAGAGCTCGGCGCCGCCGATGCCGCGGATCGCCGGGATGTTCAACTCCATCGGGCCGACCTGGCGTTCCACCGCCTCGGCACCCAGCGCCACCGCGCGCTTCATGGCGGTCGCCGCGTCCTTCACGCGGATCGCGAAGGCGTTGACGCAGGGACCGTGCGCGGCAGTGAACTCGGCAGCGAAGGAGCCCTTCTCGGCGTTCACAATGAAGTTGATCTCGCCCTGCCGCCAGAGCGTCACCGCCTTGGAACGGTGCCGGGCGACGGCGGTGAAGCCCATGCGCTCGAAGAGCTGCTCCAGCGGCGCGGGCTCCTGCGCGGCGAACTCGACGAACTCGAAGCCGTCGGTCCCCATCGGGTTGTCCCAGAGGTCGCCGTTCGTGCTGGTCATGGTGCTCTCCTGCTTCATTCGGCGTCGCTCTGCCGGCTGGGGTGCGCCGCCTGGAAGGCGGGGAGCGCGTTGCAGGCGGCATCGATGGCGACAAGGGTGGGGAAGGCGTCGAGCCGGCAGTCGATGCGCCGGGCGTTGAAGAGCTGCGGCACCAGGCAGAGATCGGCCAGGCCCGGCGCCTCGCCGAAAGCATAGCGTCCGCCGTCGGGCCGTGCCGCCAGCAGGCTCTCCAGGGTGGTCAGGCCCTGGTTCACCCAATGCCGGTCCCAGGCCGCGCGACGCTCCGGCGTCAGGCCGAGCTCGCCTTCCAGGTAATGCCGCACGCGCAGGTTCGCCAGCGGGTGGATCTCGCAGGCGACGGTCAGCGCGACGGCCCGCACCTGGGCGCGCAGCGTCGGGTCGAGCGGCAGCAGGCGCGGCAGGGGATGCACCTCGTCCAGCCATTCGACGATGGCGAGCGACTGGCTCAGCGCAAGGCCGTCGTCGGTCACCAGTGTCGGCACCAGGCCGGCAGGGTTGACCGCGCGGTAGGCCGGCAGCCGCTGCCGTCCGCCGTCCTTCAGCAGGTGCACCGGCACGCGTTCGACGCTGAGCCCCTTGAGGTTGAGCGCGATGCGGACGCGATAGCCGGCGGACGAGCGCCAATAGTCGTAGAGTTTCACGGCGCCTGGGTGCCTTTCGCGAGTTCGAGCGCTGCCGCGAAAACCCGCTCATCGCCGATATGGTTCGCCAGCAACAGCACCAGCTTCACGTCGAGCCGGCGGCTGGCCGCCTCGTCGAGGTCGCGGTGCGCTTCGACCAGGCGGCTGTAGAGGGCGTCGGGATCGGCCAGGCGGTTGTCGGTCAGCAGCGTCGCCCCCATGCAAGCCTCCCCTGTTCCGTCATGCCCGGGCTTGACCGGCTTGACCCGGGCATCCAGACCGCTGGATCGCCGGGCCAAGTCCGGCGACGACGATGAAGATGAAGGTGGTTCGTGCCCAAGCGCCCGCCGCAGCGCCGCCGCGACGGCGGCACTGTCGAAGCGCTGCCAGCGCGCGGCCACGACCTGATCCGGCCGGATCAGGTAGGTGCTGCCGGCGCCGTAGCGCTCGGCGATGCGGCCCTCGCTGTCCGCGGGCCGCAGCAGCTGCAGGCCGGGCAAGGCCACGGCGGCGGGATCGAGCGTCAGGAGCACGAAGTTCCCGCCGAGCCGGCGCAGCAGCCAGCCCTCGCCCAGCGGTGCGTCCACCGCACAGCAGCCGGGCGGCACGCCGGCGCCCCGCCAGTCCTCCTCATCGGGCGTCGACAGCGGCGAGGCGAGGCAGCGGTGCGGCCGCGAGAGACGTCCGGAATTCACCAGAGCGCGCGCGAAGCCGCAGTGTTCCGCCAGCTCCAGCACGGCGTCGCGCACCGCCTGCGCGGCCGGCGTCTTCGGCGTGATGAACTCGGTCGCCCGGCTGGTGTGCAGGATGTTCTCGTCGGCGGCCGGCCCGCGCTCGGCATCGTAGCTGTCGAGCAGGGCCGCGGGCGCCTCGCCGCGCAGCACGGCGGCAAGCTTCCAGCCGAGGTTGTCGGCGTCCTGGATGCCGCTGTTGCCGCCGCGCGCGCCGAAGGGCGAGACCTGGTGCGCGGCGTCGCCGGCGAAGAGCACACGGCCGTGCCGGAAGCGCTCCAGCCGCCGGCACTTGAAGCTGTAGACCGAGACCCACTCCAGGCTGAACGGGCGCTCGGGCCCCAGCATGGCCCTGAGCCGCGGTTCGACGCGCTCGGGCTTCGCCTCCTCCTCCGGATCGGCATCGAGCCCGAGCTGGAAGTCGATGCGCCAGACGCGGTCGGCCTGCTTGTGCAGCAGCACCGACTGGCCCGGGTGGAAGGGCGGATCGAACCAGAACCAGCGCTCGGCCGGGAAGTCGGCCTCCATCAGCACGTCGGCGATCAGGAAGCGGTCGTGGAACACCTGGCCCTCGAAGGGCAGGCCCAGCATGGCGCGCAGCGGCGAGCGTGCGCCGTCGCAGGCGACGAGCCAGTCGCAGGAGAGCGCATAGCTGCCCTCGGGCGTCTCGACGCCGAGCGTCACGCCCTCGCCGCGCGACTCCAGGGCGGTTACGCGATTGCGCCAGCGCAGCTCGGCCTGCGGCTCACGCTGCACCGCCTCCACCAGCGCCTGCTCGACATAGTATTGCTGCAGGTTGATGAAGGCCGGGCGTTCGCTGTCCTGCTCCGGCAGCAGGTCGAAGGCGTAGACCGCGCGGTCGCGGTGGAAGACCTTGCCGAGGTTCCAGGTGATGCCACGCGCGACCAGGCTGTCGCCGATGCCCAGCCGGTCGTAGATCTGCAGCGAGCGCTGCGACCAGCAGATCGCGCGGCTGCCGAAGGCCACGGTGTCGTCCTCGTCGAGCACGACGACCGCGATCCCTCGGCGCGCGAGATCGAGGGCGAGCGTGAGGCCCACCACGCCGGCGCCGACGATGACGACGGGGTGGTGGCGGTCGCGCTCAGCCGCGGCGATAGGCCGGAAGGCGTAGCGGGGATTGGTGTAGGTCCGGGACACGATAGACCGACCTAACCCCCCTCCCTCTCCCTCCCCCGCTGCCGCGGGAGAGGGGACAGAAGCGCCTCCGTCCACGCCTTCACCCCCTCTCCCGCGGCAGCGGGAGAGGGTAGGGAGGGGGTGTCGACACGAGCGCATGCTTCGCTAACCCGCCAGCGCCGCCCACATCTCGCGGTCGCGCTCGGCGGTCCAGATGCGCGGGTGCGCGTGGCCCTGCGCCTCGTCGTAGGCGCGGCTGACGTCGAAGGGCATGCAGTGCTGGAAGATCACCCACTGGCCGTACTTCGGCGCCAGCTTCGCCAGCGCCTCGTCGTAGGCTTCCTTCAAGGGCGCGCCCTTCGCCGCCTTGGCGCCGACGGCGGCATAGAGCTCGCCCACGAAGGCGCGCGTGCCCTCGATCGCGCGGCGGCAGTCGGCCGCGCTGGTCAGCGCCTCGCCCCGGCCCGGCACCAGCTTCTCCGGCTCGAGCGCCAGCAGGCGGTCGAGCGTCTTCGGCCAGGCCTGGAAGTAGGCGTCGCCGGCGTAGGGTGTGGCGCCGAACTCCACCAGGTCGCCGGCATAGAGCACGCGCTCCTTGGGCAGCCAGACCACGGTGTCGCCCTTGGTGTGCCCCGGGCCCAGGTGCAGGATTTCGATCTCGCGGCCGCCGAGGTGGAGCGTCAGCCGCTCGTCGAAGACGACGTTGGGCCAGGTCAGGCCGGGCACGGACTCGATCGAGCGGAAGAGCCGCGGGAAGCGCCCGGCCTCGCTCTCGTAGTCCTGCTGGCCGCGCTCGCGGATCAGCTCCCAGGTGCCGCGGCTGGCGATGATCGTGGAGGCACCGTAGGCAGAGGCGCCCAGCACGCGCACGGCATGGTAGTGGCTGAGCACGATGTGCGTGACCGGCCGGTCGGTTACCTGGCGGATGCGCGCCAGCACGTCGGCCGCCATTGCCGGCGTTGCCTGGGTATCGACCACGACGACGCCCGCGTCGGTGACGATGACCCCGCTGTTGGGGTCGCCCTCGGCGGTATAGGCGTAGAGGCCGGGGCCGAGCGCGCCGAAGGTGACCTGCTTTTCCTCCAGGTCGGCGGCCGAGGCGAAAGCCTTGCTGCTCATCTCAGGCTCCTTCGACGGGCGGGGTGTAGCGCTCGACGCGCTGCGCGATGGCGCCGAAGAGGCTGCGGCCCGCGCCGTCCTTCATCTCGATGCGGATCTCCTCGCCGACCTTGAGGAACGGCGTCGTCGGCTGGCCGGCGAGCAGGGTCTCGACCGTGCGCTGCTCGGCGATGCAGGCATAGCCGGCGCCACCTTCGGCCACCGGGCGGCCGGGGCCGTCGCTCTCCTTGTTGGAGATCGTGCCCGAACCGATGATCGAGCCGGCACCGAGCGCGCGCGTGCGCGCGGCGTGCGCGATCAGCTGGCCGAAGTCGAAGGTCATGTCGATGCCGGCGTTGGGCCGGCCGAAAAGTGCGCCGTTGCGCCAGACCAGGATCGGCAGGCCGAGCTTCGCACCGTCCCAGGCGGCGCCCAGCTGGTCGGGCGTCAGCGCCAACGGCGAGAGCGCGCTCGCCGGCTTCGACTGGAAGAAGCCGAAACCCTTGGCCAGCTCGCCCGGGACGAGGCCGCGCAGCGAGACATCGTTCACCAGCACGACCAGCTTGATGTGCCGCCGCGCCGCTGCGGCCGAGATACCCTGCGGCACGTCGTCGGTGATCACGGCCACTTCCGCCTCGAAGTCGCAGCCCCAGGCCTCGTCCGCCAGCGGGATGGGATCGCAGGGTCCGAGGAAGCCGTCGGAGCCGCCCTGGTACATCAGCGGATCGGTCCAGAAGGAGGCCGGCATCTCCGCGCCCCGCGCCTTGCGGACCAGCTCGACGTGGTTGACGTAGGCCGAGCCGTCCGCCCACTGGAAGGCGCGCGGCAGCGGCGCCGCGCAGTCCTCGGCGCGAAAGGGCACGACCTCCTTGGCCCGGCCGGCCTCGAGCTCGGCCGCCTCGGCCTCCAGCCGCGGCGCGACGCGGGCCCAGTCGTCGAGCGCCCGCTGCAGCGTCGGCGCCGCCTTGGCGGGCGCGCAGCGCGCCTGGTCGCTCGCCACCAGCACGAGCCGCCCGTCGCGGCCGGATTTCAGCGAGGCCAGCCTCATCGCGCGGGCTGTCCCGGGGACTGCCAGGAGCGCACATAGTCGCGGTTTTCCGCCGCCGCCATCGCCGGACCCAGGGTCAGCGCGTCGCGCGCGTCGATCATCACCGCGTACTCGTCGGTGGCGGGTTTCGCCGGCGTGAAGGCGCGCGTCAGCGCCTTGGGATGCGGCCCGTGCGTGAAGCCGCAGGGATGGAAGGTCAGCATGCCGGCCTTGATGTCGTCGCGGCTGAAGAAGTCGCCGGCGTGATAGAAGATCACCTCGTCGTAGTCGTCGTTGTTGTGGAAGAACGGCACCTTCAGCGCGGCCGGATCGCTCTCGAAGGGGCGCGGCACGAAGGTGCAGACGACGAAGCGGTTGCCGACGAAGGTGGTATGCGCCGAGGGCGGCAGGTGATAGCGGTGGCTCATCAGCGGCCGGATGTCGGCGACGTTGATGCTGACCGCCGCGAGGTCGCCCTTCCAGCCGACCGCATCCAGCGGATTGAAGGGGTAGGTGACGGTGGAGACCGCGCCCAGCCGTTTCACCTGAACCTGCCAGGTCTTCTCGTCCTGCTGCGCCAGGAAGGCCTCGTCGATCGCCGGCACCTCCAGCATGGCCGGGTCGAAGATCGCATGCGGGCCGACCAGGCCCTTGTCCGGCAGGCTGTAGCCGGCATTGGTCGCCTCGATCAGCAGTGCCGAGACCGGCGCCGCCGCCTCGATGCGCCACATGGTCGAGCGCGGCAGCAGGATGTAGTCGCCGGCGCGGAAGGCGAGCCGGCCGTAGTCGCAGAAGAGCTGGCCGGCCCCCTCGTGGATGAACAGCAGCTCGTCGCCGTCGGCATTGCGCGCCAGCCGCTCCATCCGCGCGGGCGCCCGCCAGAACCGCAGCTTGAGCGCGGCGTTCTCCAGCACGGTGGGCGCGTCCCAGGGCGAGTTCTGATCGGCGTTGAGCCAGGTCAGGTCGAAGGCGCGGGGCCGCAGCGGACCTTCCCAGTCGACCCAGCCGGTCGGCGGGTGGCGGTGGTACATGTGCGTTGCCTGGCCGAAGAAGCCTTCCTTGCCGAGCTCGCGCTCGTAGGTGCCCTCCGGCAGGCCGACGTGCGCCTGGCGCGAGGCCCTGCCTTCGATGCGGGGAAAGGAGATCGCGCGCTTCATCGGGTACTCCCTGGAAAGCCTCGCAAGGACCCTTGCTTTGCCGGCTGCTTGGCAATATCGTTGCAAACGAAACTACTGTCAACGGGCGAGCAACCATGTCCGACGCGCTCCCGGCGGAGGCCGCTGCCTTCCGGCTGGAAGACTTCCTGCCCTACCGCCTTTCGGTCGCCGCCAACCGGGTCAGCCGCGCCTTCGCGCGGCGCTACGCCGAGGAGTTCGGGCTCACCATCCCGGAGTGGCGCGTGCTGGCGGTGGTGGGCGACGGCCAGCCGGTTTCCGCCGCCGAGATCGTGCTGCGCACGGCGATGGACAAGGCGAAGGTGAGCCGCGCGGTCGCCGGCCTGCTCGACCGCGACCTGCTGCGCCGCGCGGTCAACCCGCTCGACCAGCGCCGGCACATGCTGGCGCACAGCCGCAGGGGCCGGCAGGTCTACGAGGCGATCGTGCCGCGCGCGCTGGCGCTGCAGGCCGAGGTGACGCAGGAGCTGAGCGACGCGGAGCGCCGCCTGCTGGCCCTGCTGCTGGAGCGCCTGACTCGGCAGGCCGCGCTTTTGGACGACGACGAACCGGGGCTGGACCCCGAATGATCTCTTGCACCTGCAACCGAAAATTCCGTTACGGCGTTCTTGCCGATTCCGATAACAGAAGGCAATGAAAGCAACCGGCCTTGTCGTTTCCTGGCCGACGAGTGCAAGACCTCTTGGGGGAGTTCCCGTCATGACGCATCGCTTCGGCGCCGCCCTGGCGCTCGCCGGCGGACTATTGCTCACCACCGCGGCCCAGGCCGACGACCAGCTGGCGCGCGGCAAGTATCTCGTGACCATCATGGACTGCGCCGGCTGCCACACGCCCTTCCTGCCGGAAGGGATCCCCGACATGACAAAGGCGCTGCAGGGCGCCAACTACGGCTTCGAGCTGCCGGGCCTCGGCACCTTCGTCCCGCCGAACCTGACCTTCCACCCGACCGGCCTCGGCGGCTGGACCGACGCGGAGGTCATCGCCGCGGTCACCAAGGGCGAACGGCCGGACGGACGCATCCTGGCGCCGATCATGCCCTGGCATTCGTACAGCGCGCTGACGCCGGAGGACGCCGCCGCGCTGGTGGCCTACCTGCGCTCGCTGCCGCAGGTCGAGTACGACGCGCCCGGCCCCTGGGGCCCCAGCGAGACGCCGACCCTGCCCTACCTGACGATGAAGCTGCCGGGGTAGGCAAGGCGACCGACACCCCTCACCCTGACCCTCTCCCCGCAAGCGGGGCGAGGGAACCCTTGGCCCGGCTGGCAGCGCTGCCGTCCCCTCGCCCCCGAAGGGGGAGAGGGACAGGGTGAGGGGCGGTTTGTGGTTCCTTACACCACCAGTACCGTCGAGCCCGTCGTCTCGCGCGCTTCCAGCCTTCGGTGCGCCTCGGCGGCCTCGCGGAGCGGCAGGGCGAGGCCGATCTCGGCCCTCAGGATGCCGCGCTCGAGCGCGGCGAAGAGGCGGCGGCTGCCGGCGGCGACCTGCGCGCGCGTGCCGGCGTAGTGGCCGTAGTTCGGGCGCGAGACCTTGGCCGATTTCGCTGCCAGCCCGGCGACGTCGAGCGGATCGAGCGGCCCGGCGGCCTGGCCGTAGGAGACGATGTGGCCGCGCTCGGCGAGGCAGCGGAAGGACTGCGCGACGGAGTCGCGGCCGACCGCGTCGAAGACCACGGCGACGCCGCGGCCTTCCGTCAGCTCGAGCACCCGCGCCGCGAAATCCACTTCTCGGTAGACGATGGCTTGCGCACAGCCCAGCGCCAGCGCGCGTCGCGCCTTCTCCGGCGTGCCCACCGTGCCGATCACCGTGGCGCCGAGCGCGCTCGCCCACTGGCAGAGCAGCGAGCCGACGCCGCCGGCGGCCGCCTGCACCAGGATGGTGTCGCCCTCGCCCACCGGCGCCACGCGGTGCAGCAGGAACTCCGCGGTCAGGCCCTTCAGCAGCACCGTCGCGGCGGCGGTCTCGTTCAGGAAGTCCGGCAGGGCCACGACCAGCTGGGCCGACAGCGTGCGCACCGTCGCATAGGCACCGAGCGGCGGCCCGGCATAGGCGACGCGGTCGCCGGGCGCGAAGTCCTCGACCCCCTCGCCCACGTCGAGTACCACGCCCGCCGCCTCCATGCCGGGCACCTCGCCCGGCCGCAGCAAGGGGAAGGTGCCGGTGCGGCAGTAGACGTCGATGTAGTTGACGCCGACCGCGCTCTGCTGCAGCCGCAGCTCGCCCGGGCCCGGCGGCGGCGCGGCGGTCTCGCGCCATTGCAACTGCTCCGGACCGCCGTGCGCCGCCAGCACCACGGCGTGGCCGGGAACGGCGGCACCGGCGGCAACCGCGGGCGAAGCGACGCGCCGGCGCGGGCCGGTGGCCTGGCCGAAGTGACGCTTCACCGCGTCGAATCCGGCCTCGTAGATCTCCTCGCCGACCAGACGGGCCAGCGCCGCGGCCTCGCCGGGCGGTGCTGCGAACTCCGAGCGCCAGGACCAGAAGGTGCGCTCGCCGTCGGTGACCGGCCTGAGCTCGATGGTGGCGACGTAGCCGATGAGCGCCAGCGGTGCGTCGAGGATGCAGTAGGTCAGCCGGTGCCGCTGATCGTCCAGCGCCAGGAGCTGCTCGCGCAGCTCGCCACCGGCGGCGAGCTTGAAGCGGCGCACCGCCCCGGCCTGGTCGGCGGCGCGGCCTTCCTCGATGCGGCTTTCCGCGACCGCCGGGTGCCAGTCCGCGTGAGCGTTGAAGTCGCGCAGGAGCTGCCAGACCGCATCGATCGGCGCGCCGATGATCGTCGATCGCTGGACCTGGACCATAGCTCGCTGGGACCGCTCAGCGGCCGCCGGCGAAGCGCTTCTTCAAGGCGTCGAAGCCGCCCTGGAACACGCCCTGGCCGATCAGCTGCGCCAGCTCCTTCTCGCGCTCCGGCGCGCAGTCGAATTCCGCGGTCCATTCGGCAAAGCAGCGGTTACCGTCGGTGATCGGCGTCAGCTTCAGCGTGGCGACGTAGTTCTCCACGCCCATCGGCGATTCCAGGATCGCGTAGGTGCAGGAGAAGTCGAAGTCGGAGAGCGCCAGCAGGCGCTCACGGATGCGGCCGCCGTCCTTCAGGGTGAAGTTGCGCACGCAGCCGACCTTGTCGGCCGGCTCGCGCCCCTCGATGCGGCTCTCGGCGATGGCGGGATGCCAGGACGGCAGGCCGTTGAAATCGCGGATCTGCGCCCAGGCCCGCTCGGCCGGCGCCTCGATCACCGAGGATGTGTAGACCTTGACCATGACTGTTCTCCCCGAACCGACCGCCCCTCACCCTGTCCCTCTCCCCGCAAGCGCGGGGCGAGGGGACGGCAAGCGCCGCCAGCAGGCCAGGAGTTCCCTCGCCCCCGAAGGGGGAGAGGGACAGGGTGAGGGGCGGTTCCCCTACTCCTTCTTCTTCTCGATCTCGCCCAGCACGTTGGTGAGCTTTTCGATCTCGCCGCCGGAGAGGCCGATCTCGCGCAGCAGCGAGTCCACCAGCGGCGCCTGCGCGCGGTAGCGCAGCGCCGAGTTCACCACGTTGTCGGCGAAGGACATGCCGGCTTCGCTGCCCTGGGCTGGCGCTCCCCCGCCGCCAAGGCCGTCGACCTGCAGGATCTTGATCGAATCGATCTGCTCCATCGGCTTCACGCTCTCGCGGATGATGCCCTCGATCTTGTCGAGCAGCTTCAGGCGCATGGCCGAGCTGCGGCTCTCCGGCGTCAGCGTATTGGCGGCCTCGTTCAGCAGGCGCTGGCCCTCGGCCTCGATCTCGTAGCGCAGCTTGGCGGCGAGCGCCCTGATCTTCTCCGCCTCCGACGCGCCCTCGGCCTCGAGCCGCGTCGCTTCGGCGCGGTCGACCGCGGCGTGACGCTCGCCCTCGGCCAGCACGCGCACCCGGATCGACTCGCGCTCGGCTTCCTGCCG